>Ga0316189_10000917_pt1 | contig 29409 bp, 24 predicted proteins | sample LowCovwburrow_MG_FD_204930 | JGI IMG/M metagenome (GOLD analysis project Ga0316189, IMG submission 204930) | Coastal sediment microbial communities from Maine, United States - Lowes Cove worm burrow | ecosystem: Environmental > Aquatic > Marine > Coastal > Sediment | place: USA: Maine...
AGCGGTCTGAGCACTACCACGTTTGTTTATACTGCGACCAACTGTCCAGTCATCCGGTAGTCCGCGCGACATGACCCATTGCACAGGCGCCTACACCACCTTTTACCGCTGGTTGATCTTTTTCGGGATCCTCGTGTTCGGTGGCTTTGTTGCCCTGAACCATGATCTCGTCGGTCAACTGTTGCGATCTGATGACAGCTACCTTTCGGGGGTCATACTGGTGCTGTTTTTGCTCACCAGCCTCGACGCCGGGCGACGCGCCCACCATCTCGGTGCCGAGCTCTGCACGGCAATGGACATCTCAAGCCGCATCCAGCGCGGCGAACCCCTGTTCGCGAACGATGCGGAAACGGGCGTGACGTTCAAACAACAACAGGTGTCCTCCTACGCGCACCACCACCTGCTTCTGCTCGCCAACAAGACCTTTCAACACGGGGCACTCTGCAATCAGGACCTGTTGCTCGAGCGACTGGAAAACGCGCTCGGGCGCGGCCATGAAACAGGCTGGTTTCTGGCCGACCTGATGATCCGGCTGGGGCTGCTCGGCACCGTGATCGGTTTCATCTTCATGCTCGGATCGGTGGCCCAGGTCTCCAGTGTCGATATCCATGCACTGCAGCAGTTGCTCACCAATATGAGTGGCGGGATGCGGATCGCCTTGTACACCACCCTGACCGGCCTCGGTGCAGGAATTCTGCTGGGATTCCAATACCGCCTGCTCGACCAGGCTGTCGATCGCCTGATGGCCGAGATTATCGAACTGTCCGAGGTTCATATCACCTCACAGCTGCGTCAGTTGACGACGCCCTGAGGCCGCTGATGCGACGCCGCAGATCCAGACAGTACCGTTCTACCGATCCGTTTATCGATCTGCTGTTCAATGCGCTGCTCGGTTTCACCTTCCTGTTCCTCGTGTCGGTGATGTTCATGAACCCCGAGGCGCGCAAGGGTCGTATAGACCTCAAAGCCGAGTACATCATCTCGGTAACCTGGCCGGATCAGCTTGCGGACGACATCGACATCTGGGTACAGGACCCGATCGGTGAAACCGTGTCCTATCTGCGCAAGGACGCCGGCTGGCTGCATCTGGACCGGGATGACCGCGGCGAGATAAATGACACCATCATCATTGACGGCAAGGAGCTGGTTTACCCGATCAACCAGGAGGTCGTGACCATCCGTGGCATCATTCCCGGAGAGTACGTTGTCAATCTCTACTACTACACCTCGGCTCAGCCTGGGCCGGTCGACGCCCTGGTGAAAGTCGAAAAGGTCAACCCGACCCTGAAGACTGTGTATGTGCAGAAGCTCGCGTTGAACAAACAGGACGATGAAAGAACCGTGGTCCGTTTCAGCCTCAACCGCAGCGGTGACATAGCCGACATCAATCAGCTGCAAAAAAGGCTGACCCCGTTCGAGCTGGAATTTGAACCCGAGCAATGAGTGCCATCCAGACAGTCGCGATAACCCTGGTCTATCTGCTCCCCGTGGCACTTATCGCCCTGTTGCTGGCCACGCAAAGCCGCCCCCACGGGCGTTGGTTGCTCACAACTGTGTTGCTGGTCCTGCCATTGTTTTACATTGGCCACTATCTCTTGCTGCAAGGGATGCAAGGCTGGCCCAGCAACATGGCCCTGCCGCAACAGTTCCAGCTGCTCGCTTTCGATATCAGTGAGCCTGATCCAAACACCGACGAACCAGGCCAGATTCTGTTATGGACCCATACCGGCGACAGCGAACAGCCCCGTGTACACCGGCTTGCCTACCGCAAGGGGCTGCACCGGGAACTGGTTGCAGCCGGACAGCGACAGGCGCAAGGACGTCCGCAGACTGGGATCCGAAGTCCGCCACCCGCGTCGGACACCACGGCTCCAGGTACCGATAGGCAGGAGATCATCCGCTTCAAGGACACGGCAAACCGGACGCTGCCATCGAAACATTAATACCGGCTCTCGCCGCTTCGGTACACGTAAAAAAGCCGGCTTTTCAGCCGGCTTCAATCGAATGTGGTTGGCGGACGGTCAGTCCTGATTCTCGCCTTCCTTCGCGAGTTCCGATTCGAATTTCAGATTGACGCGCTCGCGCAACTCTTTCCCGGGTTTGAAATGCGGCACATACTTGCCACTCAGCTCCACCGAGTCGCCCGTTTTCGGGTTCCGCCCCATGCGGGGTGGCCTAAAATGCAACGAAAAGCTTCCGAAACCGCGAATCTCTATCCGCTCACCAGAGGCCAACGCCTTGCTCATCTGCTCGATCATGCATTTAACCGCCAACTCTGCGTCTCGATACGCCAGATGGCTTTGCTCACGAGCAATGACTTCGATCAGTTCTGATTTCGTCATTAAACCCCAGCCCAATCCCAGGTTAAGCAGGCGGCCGAAGCCGCCGTCCATTTAACTGCAATCGTCCGATTGCTTATTCTTTATTTGCGTCGAGGTGATCTTTCAACAGCTCACCGAACGCGGTCGTACCGGCATCAGAGGAACCACTACCGTAGGTTGCCATAGCTGCCTTCTCTTCGTCGTAGTCCTTGGCCTTGACCGAAAGGCTGATGGTGCGGTTCTTGCGGTCCACACCCAAGAACTTGGCCTCGATGGCCTCGCCTTCCTTCAGCACCGAACGTGCATCTTCGACACGATCACGCGACAGCTCGGAGGCACGCAGATAACCCTCGATGCCATCGCCAAGTGCAATCACGGCACCCTTGGCATCCACTTCCTGAACCGTGCCATGCACGACTGCACCCTTCTCGTTCAGGGCAAGGAAGCTGGACATCGGATCTTTGTCGAGTTGCTTGATACCCAGCGAGATACGCTCACGCTCAGGATCAACCGCCAGGACCACAGTCTCGAGCTCCTGGCCCTTCTTGTAGTTGCGGATTATTGCCTCGCCAGTGTCATCCCAGGTGATGTCGGAAAGGTGCACCAGACCGTCGATACCACCATCCAGGCCGATGAAGATACCGAAATCGGTGATCGACTTGATAACACCGCTGACGTGGTCACCCTTGTTGAACTTCTGCGAGAAGTCCTCCCAGGGATTTGCCTGACACTGCTTCATACCGAGTGAGATGCGGCGGCGCTCCTCATCGATGTCCAGAACAACGACTTCGACCTCGTCACCCAGGTTGACGACCTTGCTCGGATGCACGTTCTTGTTGGTCCAGTCCATTTCGGAGACGTGAACCAGGCCTTCGACACCATCTTCGATCTCCACGAACGCGCCGTAATCGGCAATGTTGGTGACCTTGCCGAACAGGCGGGTACCTTCCGGGTAACGACGGGTGATATTGACCCACGGGTCCTCGCCCATCTGCTTCAGGCCCAGCGAGACACGCATCTTCTCGCGGTCGAACTTGAGCACCTTGATATCGATCTCGTCACCGATCTCAACTACTTCCGAAGGATGCTTGACACGCTTCCAGGCCATATCGGTGATGTGCAGCAGGCCGTCGATACCACCGAGGTCGACGAAGGCACCGTAGTCGGTGAGGTTCTTGACCACACCCTTGACTTCCTGACCTTCCTGCAAATTCTCGAGCAGCTTGTCGCGCTCTTCGCTGTATTCCTGTTCGACCACCGCACGACGTGAAACCACCACGTTGTTGCGTTTCTGGTCGAGCTTGATCACCTTGAATTCCAGGTCCTTGCCTTCCAGATAGGAGGTGTCACGGACCGGGCGCACATCAACCAGGGAACCGGGCAGGAAGGCACGGATCTGATCGAGTTCGACGGTGAAGCCGCCTTTGACCTTGCCGTTGATACGGCCGACGACGATCTCTTCCGCCTCGAAAGCCTTTTCGAGCTTGTTCCATGAGTGATGGCGCTTGGCCTTCTCACGCGAAAGACGGGTAGCACCGAAACCGTCTTCGACGGCATCGAGTGCGACTTCCACCTGGTCGCCGACTTCGCATTCGACCTTGCCGTCGAAATCGGTGAACTGGATCTTTGGGATAACGCCTTCGGACTTGAGGCCCGCATTGACGATCACATGATCATTTTCGATGGCGACGACGGTACCAATGACGATGGCACCAGGTTGGAGGTTGGTATTGTGGAGGCTCTCTTCAAAGAGCTCGGCAAAGCTTTCAGACATTTAATGTTCCCGATCCGCACACTGACGGACCATCCTACCGGTGGGCGAAACCAATCCGGATTTTTCCGATTGAAGACAACCCGGATTTTCCGGGCACCCTGATGCTGTAGGCGGTATGGCCGCTACAGCGGCGTCGCATAGACCTCGTGGGCCTTCCGCAACACAATATTGACGACCTCGCCTATGCGCATGGCGGTCGAATCGATCTGCATCGCATCCGGCGACGGAACCAGCGGCGAGGCCGCCCGACTGCGATCACGCACATCGCGCTCTTCGATCTCAGTCGTAAGGGCGGCGAGATTAGCAGGCAATCCTTTTTCTTTCAACTGCTTATAGCGTCTTTGCGCACGCTCGGCCGCACTTGCGGTAAGGAAAATCTTGACCCCCGCCTGAGGAAAAACTGTCGTCCCCATATCCCGACCGTCGGCGACCAGCCCCGGCTGCTGCGCATAGTCGCGCTGCCAATCGAGCAGCGCAGCACGGACACCAGGCATCGTCGCCACCTTGGATGCGCTGTTTCCAGCCGCCTCGGTACGGATCAGATTGGTGACCTCCTTATCCTCCAGGAAAATCTTCCCATCCTTAAATTCAACATTAAGTTCAGACGCTATCTTACTGATTCTGTTTTCATTATCAAAACATATTCCGATCTGATCAACGGCGTATCCGACCAAGCGGTACAAGGCACCGGAGTCCAGCACACGCCATCCCAGTCGTTCGGCCACTCTCTGGGTTACCGTCCCTTTGCCCGATCCACTCGGGCCATCGATGGTGATAACGGGTACCTGTTCAGACATCGCGAGACTCCACACGCACACCCACGCCCGCCGCCAGTTGGACGAAACGTGGAAAAGACGTATCCACATTCGCACAATCATCGATCACGATATCACCCTCCGCGCGCAAAGCCGCCATTGTGAACGCCATCGCAATCCGGTGGTCGCCATGGCTGTTGACCAAACCGCCGCCAATACTGCCTCCCTGGATTACGATCCCGTCCGCCGTCGCCCGGGCATCCACACCAAGCGCTGCCAGACCGTCCGCCATCACCTGGATACGGTCGGATTCCTTGACCCGCAGTTCCTCCGCGCCGGTCAGTACCGTCTCGCCCTGCGCACAGGCCGCAGCCACGAACAAAACCGGGAACTCGTCGATCGCCAGCGGGACCTGCTCCTGCGGTATCCGGATTCCCCTTAGTGGGGCCGCGCGCACGCGCAGGTCGGCTACCGGCTCACCACCCACCTCGCGTGAATTCAGCACCTCGATATCGGCACCCATCAGTCGCAGTATGTTGACGACACCGTCACGTGTCGGATTCATACCCACATGTTCGAGCAACAGATCCGAACCCTCGGCGATACTGGCGGCCACCAGAAAGAAGGCCGCAGAGGATATGTCTGCAGGCACATCGATATCGCAGGCCAACAGCTTTCCGCCTCCGTTGAGGCAGGCACGGCTGCCTTCACGCCGTACTTCGTAGCCGAAGCCCTGCAACATCCGCTCGGTGTGATCGCGCGTCGGTGCCGGTTCGGTTACACAGGTTTCACCCTGTGCATACATGCCCGCGAGCAGAAGACAGGATTTCACCTGGGCGCTGGCAACCGGCATGTCGTAGCTCACACCGCGCAGCCCATCGACCGGGCAGACATGCAGCGGCGCTGTGCCGCCTGGCGCTGTACGGATATCCGCACCCATCCCCGCAAGCGGATCCGTCACACGCTTCATCGGACGGCCGGACAGGGACTCGTCACCAATCAGGGTCAGATCCATCCGCTGGCCGGCCATCAGGCCCGACATCAATCGCATCGATGTGCCAGAGTTGCCCAGATCAATCGGTCCGGCAGGTGCCTTCAGCCCCCACATCCCGACACCATGAATGGTCACTCTGCCTTCTTTTGGACCATCGATCTGCACCCCCATGTCACAAAAGGCACGCAGCGTGGCGAGACTGTCTGCGCCCTCGAGGAAGCCGCTGACCCGGGTGACACCCTCTGCCAGCGAACCGAGCATGATGGAACGATGAGATATCGATTTGTCGCCGGGTACACGCAGTGTCCCGCTGAGTCGGCCGCCGGGGCGGGCCACGAATTGAACCTTACTGGGCGCCAATGGAGCTTCCTGCACGAATAAAGGTGCGCAAGGCTAGTCGCAGACTATCGAAAAGACAAGTATTTTCAGGAAAAACATGGTGTTAAACCCAGTCACACCCGGTGCTTCGCGCTCCGCTGGCTGTGTGGTCTATTTCAGGCCATCCACGAAACGGTCGCGTGCTGCCTTGGCACGCTCGAAAATTGCCAGCAGTTCGTCCGCATCGGCTGCCGCGATGCTGTCTGCCAGCGCCGTCATCTCCTCCGCATAGGCGGCAAGCATCGGACTGAGGGCCTCGCGGTTGGCGATACAGATATCCCGCCACATCACCGGGTTGCTCGAGGCAATGCGTGTGAAATCGCGGAAGCCCCCTGCGGCATAACGGAAAATCTCGTCGTTCTCTTTCATCCGTGCCAGCATGTCGACCAGGCCAAAGGCAAGCATGTGCGGCAGATGGCTGGTTGCCGCGAGCACCTCGTCGTGGTGCTCCACCGGCATCGCGGTGACCTCGGCCCCACAGGCCTCCCACATCTTGCGTACTCTCGCCACCTGGCTCGCGTCGTTTTCCTCCAGGGGGGTAAGGATCACGCGCCGGTTCTGGTACAACTCTGCGAAAGAGGCGGCCACCCCGTTGTTCTCGGTACCAGCGATCGGATGCCCCGGCACGAATCTGCCCAACAGTTCCGGAGCGGCTTCTCGGCAGTCGGCCACAACACTGCCCTTTGCACTGCCGCCATCGGTGATCACCGCGTGTTCCGGCAGGGTCTCCCGCATCGCTGCAAAGGCGGCGTGCATGGCACCCAGGGGAACCGCAAGAAAAACGACGTCGGCATCACGTACCGTCTCTGCCACATCGTGGCTGTAGCGATCGATGACACCCAGTGCCACGGCCTCTTCGAGATTCGCCTTACCCCGGCCGCAGCCGACAATCTCATCGACCTTCCCGGCCGCACGCAGCGCACGCGCCAGGGAACCACCGATCAGGCCCACCCCGATAACTGCCAGTCGGCCGATCGACTGGCTCACAACACCTGCCCCAGCGCGTCCAGGAAGCGTGCATTCTCCGAGTCCAGGCCGATGCTGACGCGCAGATGATTTGGCAGCCCGTAATTGGCCACCGGACGCGTCACCACCCCCAGGCGCAGCAATGCCTGATCGACCGGGCCGGCGTCGCGTCCGAGGTCGATCGTCAAAAAGTTGCCCGCGGATGGAATGAAATCGAGTCCCAGGTGCTGAACACCCGCCACCAGCTGCTGCATGCCCTGATCGTTGATCTCCACCGAGTGACGCAGGTAGTCCCGGTCTTCGAGTGCAGCCAGTGCTGCGGCCTGCGCAAAGCTGTCCACATTGAAGGGCTGACGCACCCGGTTGAGAAGATCGGCCACTTCGGGGTGTGAGAGACCATAGCCGACCCGCAGCGCCGCAAGGCCATAGGCCTTGGAAAAGGTCCGCGTCACGATCAGGTTGGGAAAGTCTTCCAGCCATCGACTGGCGTCCGGAAAATCACTGCCTCGCACATAATCGAAATAGGCCTCGTCGACAACCACGATAACCTGCGACGGAACTGATTCGATGAATTCCCGCAAGGCCGCCTTGCCCAGGCGCGTCCCGGTCGGGTTGTTTGGATTCGCGATCCAGATGACCCCGGTCTGCTCCGAGACCATCGCACGCATCGCACCCAGGTCATGCCCGTAATCGACGGCAGGCACTACGCGCAGGCTCGCACCCACCGCCATGCTGCTGAGTGGGTAGACGGCAAACGCATATTGCGAAAACAGACTTTCGCGACCGGCCCACAGAAAGACTCGGGCCACCATATCGAGGACGTCATTTGAACCATTGCCGACAGTTACGCAGGCGGCATCAACACCGTGAAACGCCGCAAGCGCACCACGCAACTCGAAGGCACCACCATCAGGGTAACGCGTCAGCTCGGCAATCTGCGCCTCGAGTGCGGCGCGCACGCGCGGGCTCGGGCCCAGCGGATTTTCGTTTGATGCCAGCTTGATCGAACCTGTAATTCCAAGCTCACGCTCGAGTTCCGACAGGGGCTTGCCGGGCAGATAAGGCTGCAGTGAGGCAAGACCGGGAGCGGCCTGCTGAAGAAAACGATTGCTCATGAGGGCCCTCCGGACCGTGGCGCCATCGGCCAGTGCGGCGAGGGCATCAGATAACCGCCCTCGGATAGGAGCCGAGTTCTTTGTACATGCCTGAACGCGTCCGCAGTGCCTCGAGTGCCGGCCTGACACCTTCGTCGTCGCGGTGACCGTTGATGTCGACAAAGAACACGTAGTCCCAATTACCGCGCCGTGACGGCCTGGATTCGATCCGGGTCATGCTGATCCCATACTCTGCAAGCGGCCCCAACAACTGGTGCAATCCGCCAGCTTCATTGCGTGTCGACAACAACAAACTGGTCTTGTCATCACCTGATGCAGGCACGGACTGCTGACCGACAACCAGAAAGCGCGTCGTGTTGCCGGGGTCGTCCTCTATGTTCGGTGCCAGCAATTGCAGCCCATACAACTCGGCCGCCATAGCGCCCGCGATCGCCGCGGATTCCGGTGACTGCATGGCGCGCCTAGCGGCCTCGGCGTTGCTGCCTACCGGAATGCGCTCGACAAACGGGAGGTGACGGTCCAGCCAGCCGCGGCACTGCGCCAGCGACTGCTGGTGTGAATACACGACCTTGAGGTTGTTGAGGTCCCCATCCGAGCCCAACAGATTATGGTGAATCCGCAGAGTCACCTCGCCACAGATCTTCAACGGCGAGTTCAGGAACATATCGAGTGTGTGACTGACCACACCCTCGCTCGAATTCTCTACCGGCACGACGCCGTAATGGCAACTGCCGCTCTCGACCTCCTGAAAGACGTCGGAGATGGCGGCCAGGGAAACGGTGTTGACGGCATGTCCGAAATGTTTGTGCGCAGCCGCCTGCGTAAAGGTGCCCGCCGGACCCAGGTAGGCAACCTTGAGCGGCAGTTCCAGCGCCAGACACGCAGACATGATCTCGCGAAACAGTACGGCGACTGACTCGGCGTCCAGCGGCCCTTTGTTGCGCTGTTTGACCATACGCAGCACCTGGGCTTCTCTCTCTGGACGATAGAACACCGCATCAGGATCAGATGCCAGCTTGATTCGGGCTACCTCTTGGGCGGCTTCTGCTCTCGCGTTCAAAAGATCCTGGATCTGCTGATCGATTCCATCGATACGATCCCTGATCTTGGCAAGTTGCTCTTCGTCGCTCATGCCTGACCTCTGGCGAGGATGGGATGCGGAGAACACGGACCTGCGCGAAGAGCGTAGAGATTTTCAATCAGAAACACAGCCAAGATGCCAGACTCCCCGTGCCCATTGCTTGATTCATCATTTCGAATCAAAACCGAATCCAACGCGCCGCTTCGGCATGACCAATATATTGTGACCATCTGCATCGCGCCAGCGATCATAATCCTCTGCGAACCCTGCGTTCCTCTGTCCCCTCTGCGACCAGAGCGTCATTCACATCCCAGACAACGTACAGACAAGACACCGTCGATACTGTCGAGCCTCTCCACGGCCTCTTCCGAGGGCGCACTGTCCACATCAATCAGGGTCACAGCAATATCACCACGCGACTTGTTGAGCATATCGATGATGTTCAGACCGGCCTCGGCTAGATCGGTCGACACCTGACCAAGCATATTGGGAACATTGCTGTTCACCACAGCCAGACGATAACCGCCCTCGGCACGTGGCAGATTGATCTCGGGAAAATTGACCGCGTTGGTCACATTGCCGTTCTCCAGCCAGTCACGCACCTGGTCCGCGACCATGACCGCACAGTTTTCCTCGGCCTCTGAAGTCGATGCCCCTAGATGCGGCAGGGTGATGACCCGCGGATGATCTTTCAGCAGGTTACTCGGAAAATCACACACATAGGCATACAGCTGACCGCTGTCGAGCGCCGCGACCGCTGCCTCATCATCGATAATTCCGTTACGCGCAAAGTTGAGCAGCACCGACCGCTGCCTCATCAGCTTGAGCCGGTCGGAATTGATCATGTTGCGCGTACTGTCGGTCAGGGGAACATGGAAGGTAATGAAGTCCGAGCGCGCGACCAGATCATCGACAGACAGCGCCTGCTCAACGCCGGCCTCCAAAGCCCAGGCGGCACGGACCGTGATCGTCGGGTCGTAACCTATTACGTTCATCCCCAGTGCACGCGCAGCGTTCGCCACTTTGACCCCGATCGCACCCAGGCCTACGACGCCCAGAGTGCGGCCCGGCAATTCGAAACCGACAAAGTTCTTCTTACCGGCTTCGACATCCTTGCTGATCGCAGGATCCTCGCCCGCCAACCCGGTGGCAAAACGCCAGCCCTGCCCGATGTTGCGCGCGGCCATCAACATACCGGCCACAACCAACTCTTTTACCGCATTTGCATTGGCACCCGGTGCGTTGAATACCGGAATACCGGCAGCCGTCATCTTGTCGACCGGGATGTTATTGACACCTGCACCAGCCCGGCCGATCGCCTTGACCGTGTCCGACAGGGTCATGTCGTGCATTTTTGCGGAACGCACCAGGATTGCATCCGGATGGGTCATCTCGGACGCCACCTCGTAGTCACTGCGCGGGAGGCGGTCGAGTCCGACCACCGAGATATTGTTTAGGGTCTGAATCTTGTACATCGTTTATCTCCACCGACCATCGAGTTGAAAACGCGAAGAACACAAAGACACGCAGGGTTTCACTTAGAAAAACTTTGAGTCCTTTGCGCCTTTGGGCCCTTTGCGTCCTGATACGTCCATGTCTATCCGTTGGTACGCTCGAACTCGGCCATGAAGTCGACCAGCGCATCGATACCTGCTTCCGGCATCGCGTTGTAGATACTGGCACGCATGCCGCCGACAGACCTATGCCCCTTCAGCGTCTTCAGATTGGCATCACCGGCCTGCTTCAGAAACTCGCCATCCAGCGAGGAGTCCGCCAATGTGAAAGGCACGTTCATCCAGGAACGACACTCGATCGCAACGGGATTGGCATAGAAAGATGACGCATCGATTGCGTCGTAGAGCTTTGCGGCCTTGCGCTGGTTGATCTCGGCCATACCGGAAAGCCCACCCTTGGCCTTCAGCCATTTGAATACCAGCCCGGCCAAATACCAGCCATAGGTCGGCGGCGTGTTATACATCGAACCGGCATCTGCATGGGTAAGGTAATTGAACATGGCCGGCGTACCCTCCAGCGGGCTGCCGATCAGGTCGTCGCGAACGATCACAATGGTCAGGCCGGCAGGACCGATGTTCTTCTGCGCACCCGCATAAATCAGTCCATAGCGCGAGACATCCAGTGGACGCGACAGGATGGTCGACGACATGTCTGCAACCAGTGGTACATCTCCGGTATCCGGGATGTACGGAAACTCCACACCCTCGATCGTCTCGTTCGGCGTGTAGTGCACGTAGGCCGCATCGCCAGAGACCGCGAAGCCATCAGCCGCAGGGACGCTGGTGAACTTGCCATCCTGTTCTGCATTGACGGACACATTGACTTCCCCAAAACGCTTGGCCTCGGCGATCGCCTTTTTCGACCAGGAGCCGGTGCGGAAATAATCGGCCTTCCCGGTGCGTCCAATCAGGTTCATCGGGATGGCCGCGAACTGACTCGAGGCACCCCCCTGAAGGAACAAGACCTTGTAGTTCTCGGGGACGGCCATCAACTCACGCAGATCGGCCTCGGCCTCGCTGGCGATGGACATGAACTCCTTGCCGCGGTGACTCATCTCCATGACCGACATACCCGAGCCGTTCCAATCGAGCATCTCGGCCTGGGCCTGTTTCAGAACATCTTCGGGTAGCGCGGCCGGGCCGGCGCTGAAATTGAATACACGTGCCATTTTTCGTTTTTCCGAGTTTTTTGAAGAATATTTATCTAAGCCGGACACAATACCGACCGGCACCACAACCCCAGTACGATTCAGTCAGTCGACTGCCTCGCCGTCCGCATCGCTACCAACTTCAGCGATATCGTCCCCGTTCTCATCATCGAAGGCCTCGACACGTTCTATGCCAATCAGTTTTTCATTCTTGGACAGGCGGATCATGGTCACGCCCTGCGTATCGCGCCCCATCTGCGAAACATCGGTGACTCGCGTACGCACCAGTGTCCCGCCATCGGTGATCAGCATCATCTCGTCATCCTCATCGACGCGGACGGCACCGATCTGGGCACCGTTGCGGTCCGAGGTCTTTATCGAGATCACACCCATTCCGCCACGTCCCTTGACCGGGAACTGTTCGATCGGCGTACGCTTGCCGAACCCGTTCTCGGTCACGGTCATGACGTCACCGTCATTACCGATGATCAGGGATATCACACGCTGCCCTTTGCCCAGTCTTACTCCCCGCACGCCACAGGCAGTGCGGCCCATCGCACGGACATCGGACTCCTTGAATCGCATCGATTTGCCAGCCGAGGTAAACAGCATGATGCTCTGGCTGCCATCCGTGATGTCGACCCCGATCAACTGGTCATCGTCACGCAGGTCGACTGCAATGATGCCGCTGGCACGCGGTCGTGAGAAATCGACCAGCGGCGTCTTCTTGACCGTACCGGAGGCGGTGGCCATGAAGATGAAGCGATCCTGCGTGTACTCACGCACCGGCAGCACCGCATTGATCCTTTCTCCCTGTTCCAGGGGCAACAGATTGACCATCGGCCTGCCGCGCGCATTACGTCCGGCCTGCGGGAGTTCATACACTTTCAGCCAGTAACACTTACCGCGGCTTGAGAAGCACAGGATGGTGTCGTGGGTGTTGGCCACGAACAGTTTCTCGACGAAATCTTCATCCTTGGTTGCGGTCGCGATCTTGCCACGTCCACCACGACGCTGGGCGCGGTAGGCGTCCACCGGCTGCGACTTGGCATAGCCCTGGTGCGACATGGTCACCACCACGTCCTCTTCGGTGATCAGGTCCTCCAGGGTGAGATCCATCTGATTGACGACTATTTCGCTGCGCCGCCCGTCAGCAAACTGTTCACGGATCCCCTCAAGTTCCTCCCGGATCACCTGCATCAGTCGGTCCGGGCTGGACAAAATCTCAAGTAACCCCGCAATTTTATCCAATATCTCTTGGAATTCATTGATTATTTTGTCTTGCTCGAGACCGGTCAGCTTCTGCAGACGAAGATCCAGTATGGCCTGCGCCTGGGTCTCGGTCAGGCGGTAGCCCTGCTCGGTCAGACCGAACTCGGCCGCCAGTCCGTCTGGCCGCGAGGCATCCGCGCCGGCGCGCGACAGCATTGCCTCCACCGTCCCGGACGTCCACACGCGCGCGACCAGTTGCTTCTTGGCCTCGGCCGGGCTTGGCGCGGCCTTGATCAGGGCGATGACCTCGTCGATGTTGGCCAGTGCGACAGCCAGGCCCTCGAGGATATGCGCGCGTTCGCGTGCCTTGCGCAGATCGAACAGGGTGCGGCGGGTCACCACCTCTCGGCGGTGGCGAAGGAAGTACTCGAGCAACTGCTTGAGATTCAGGGTGCGTGGCTGACCATCCACCAACGCCACGACATTGATCCCGAAAACGTTCTGCATCTGGGTCTGCTGGAAAAGATTGTTCAGCACGACCTCGGCAACTTCGCCGCGACGCAGTTCGATCACCATGCGCATGCCGTCCTTGTCGGACTCGTCGCGCAGCTCGGTGATACCTTCAAGCTTCTTGTCTTTTACCAGTTCCGCGATCTTTTCGAGCAGCCGGGCCTTATTCACCTGGTATGGCAGCTCGTTGACCACGATCCGCTGCTTGCCGTTATCCATCTCCTCGATTTCAGTACGCGCACGGATATAGACCTTGCCCCGACCGGTGCGGTATGCCTGACGGACGCCGTGGACACCGTTGATGATGCCGGCGGTAGGGAAATCCGGTGCCGGTACGATCTCCATCAGATCATCGATACTCACGCCCGGTTCTTCGATCACCCGGATGCAGGCATTGATCACCTCGGTCAGGTTGTGCGGCGGAATATTGGTCGCCATGCCGACCGCGATTCCGGATGAACCATTGATCAGCAGGTTGGGGATCTTGGCCGGGAGGACCTGCGGTTCGTGCTCGGACTCATCGTAGTTCGGTGTGAAATCGACTGTTTCCTTGTCGATATCGGCCAGCAGCTCGTGAGCAATCTTGGCCATGCGGACTTCGGTGTAACGCATCGCGGCCGGCGAATCACCATCCACCGAACCGAAGTTGCCCTGACCATCGACCAGCATGTAACGCAGGGAGAAAGGCTGTGCCATCCGCACGATGGTGTCGTAGACGGCGGTATCGCCGTGCGGGTGGTACTTACCGATGACGTCGCCAACCACGCGCGCAGACTTCTTGTAGGGCTTGTTCCAGTCATTGCCCAACTCGCCCATGGCGTAGAGCACACGTCGATGCACCGGCTTCAGGCCATCTCGGACATCCGGCAGCGCACGCCCGACGATAACGCTCATCGCATAGTCCAGGTAGGACTGCTGCATCTCGTCTTCGAGATTGACGGGGACAATTTCCTTGGCGAACTCGGTCATAAACGGCTTTCCTGATACGCGCCCCTATGCGGAGGGAACCACACCCGGCGGGTCGGCTTTTATTGTAATTTCGGGGCGAATCAAGCTCCCGATATTACCACGATACGGGGAGTGCCACATAGGAAAAGAATGGCTGAGAGCGGCTTACAGGGCCTCAGAGGGTGCCCAAGCGAGTCAAAAAGGTCATTTTTTTGGATTGGCCAGCCTCGAAATCAAAATCTGACGGCAGGCGTCTCGATCTCCAGGCCGTTGCCACGCGACATGATGTACAGCTCGAGCAGCTTGTATTCCTCGGAACCGACCTCGAACGGTTCAGCCCGAAACGACACAAAACACTCGCTCAGGCGCTGCTGCAGGCTGGTGATCCGCCCGCGGCCGAGGCGGTATTCGGGGAAGCCGTTGGCCTGCCCCTGGCTCAATCGCTGCCCCCTCAGCATCTGGCCCTGGTGCTGAACATGGCAATGCCGGCAAGCCATATCCAGCTGCCCGAAGCGGGTGTTGTAAAGTACTTCTCCCCGGGCGATCAACGGCGCCATGTCTCCGTCGGTTTGCACGTTGATCTTTTCACCCTTGGCGCGGTTGCGTACAAAGGTCTCAAGTGAGATCAGGTCGGGATGCCCCGCGGTCAGCGGGAAACGGTCCATGCTGATCTCCCAGCAGTAATTGATCCGCTCCTGCAGTGTGAGCAGGCCGCCGATATTCGGGTTGAATACCGGGTACCGTGCAATCTGCTTCGTATCGAGGTCTGCACCGTCCTCGCCATGACAGCTTGAACAACGGTATTCCTCCGCCTCCCGATGCTCGTGAAACAATTCGGATCCTCGATCTACCGCCACCATCCCGGGGTTCTCGAACTCGTCATCCTGCATGGCCCGTGTACTCTCATCGAGGAAGGTATAACCACTGACCGGTTCGGCCAATGCCTGGGAAAGCGGCAGTAACAGGAATGCGGCCAGAATCAGCAGAACCTTCATTTCAAAGTTACCAGGTAAGCGACGAGATCTTCGACCTGTTGTGCAGTGAGAAAGGTCTTGCCCCAGAACTCATCCGCCATCCGGTTTGCCAGTTTCGGATCACGGTAAAACCCCGGCATGATGGTCATCGGATTGACCTGCTGCTCATCGACAATCCGCAGCCGGATCTGTGCTGCCGTGTAACGCGAACCGACCGCATCCAGGGGCGGCCCCAGCGTGCCGTGAAACGATTCCTCGGGGATAGGCATCCGGTGGCAGGCCAGACAATTGCCGGCGTGGCTGTCGGCTGCCAGCACGCGGCCACGCTCCGGATCACCGGGCAGATTGCATAACGGCTGCTCGATTGCGAGGTCCTTGACCCGCCAGTCACAATACGCCTGCCCAGAGGCGACATCGCCCGCGTCGACCAATGGGGCCAGGCCGAAAAGAATCACAGAAAGCCGAAATGCCTTGGCCAACTGCATCATCTCAACTCCGCAAATAACCGTTCGGCTTATGGTAAACCGACAGGCAATCTGGCGCATTGACCGATATCACGGAGGTCCAAGGCGACTGCCCAGGCACGGCTGCCTGTGCCATTATCCATGGTCATGATCCGGCACCACTCGCCAATTGAACAGGATGCGTGTCCAACGGGCCCGCCGTATTCGAGGTCGCACCTTCCGCGTCCGAGCCGAGCAGCGGCTTCAGCGGCTTCATCAGAACAACTAGCAAGGCCTGGCAGTGATGCATAAGCTTTCCAAACTCCGCGGTTTCATACCGTACATCTCGATCGTCTTCCTCAACGCCTTCGTCGACCTCGGTCACAAGATTCTTATCCAGAACACGGTATTCAAAGTCTACGACGGGCAGACCCAGGTCATCCTGACCGCGATCGTCAACGGGCTGATCCTGCTACCCTTCGTACTTCTGTTTACGGTCTCGGGCTTCTTGTCGGACAAGTTCGCAAAGCCACGGGTGATAAAGGTCAGTGCCGGCGCAGCCGTTGGTCTGACCCTGCTGATTACGCTCTCCTACTATCAGGGCTGGTTCCAGTTTGCTTTCGGGCTGACCTTCCTGCTGGCCGTGCAGAGCGCCTTCTATTCACCATCCAAATACGGCTACATCAAGGAGCTCGCAGGCAAAGAGCGTCTGACCACGGCCAACGCCGCTGTTCAGGCCGTCACCATCGTCGCCATCCTTTCCGGTATCTTCGTATTTTCGATGTTGTTCGAGAATCGTCTGGCCGGCGTCGATTACAGCACCGAACCGGAGATCCTGCAGAATATTGCTCCGATCGGTTGGCTGCTGGTGGCTTTTGCCACGTTGGAGTTCATTCTCTCCCTGCGCCTGCACCCGGTTGCGGCCGAGTCACCAAAACGGCGCTTCCAACTGCGCCACTACCGGGCTGGCCGCTATCTGCGTATCAATTCTCGAAAGCTGGTGAACAACCGCACCATCTGGCTGTCGATCGTCGGTCTTTCGGTGTTCTGGGGGATTTCGCAGGTCGTGCTCGCCGCCTTCCCGGCGTTCGCCAAGGAAAGTCTTGGGGAGACCAACACCGTGGTCATCCAGGGGATGATGGCCTGCTCCGGTATCGGCATCATCATCGGTTCGCTGATCGCCGGGAGATCCTCCAGACACCATATAGAGACCGGCCTGGTACCCCTGGGCGCGCTGGGCATCGTCCTCGCGCTATTGCTCATGCCGCAACTCGACTCAACCATCACACTGATCATCGACTTCCTCCTCCTGGGTATCGCGGGCGGCATGTTCATCGTCCCGCTGAATGCATTGATCCAGTTCAATTCGAAGGACAGCGAACTCGGCACCATACTGGCAGGCAACAACTGGGTACAAAACATTGTCATGCTCAGCTTCCTGGGGCTGACCGTGCTGTTCGCGCTAAAAGGCATCGGCAGCGTCGGACTGCTGTACCTCATGGCACTGACCGCATTCGTGGGTGCCCTTTACACCGTATACCAACTGCCACAATCGCTGGTGCGGTTCGTCATTGCGCGTGCATTCGCCAGCACCCACCGTATCGAAGTGCTCGGTTTCGAGAATATTCCAGAACAGGGCGGCGTCCTGATGCTGGGCAATCACATCAGCTGGCTGGACTGGGCCATGGTACAGATCGCATGCCCACGCCCGGTCCGATTCGCGATGGACAGAGGTATCTACCAGCGCTGGTATCTGAAATGGTTCCTTGACCTGTTTGGCGTTGTCCCGATTGCCAGCGGCCACAGCAAGCAGGCCCTGCAGATCATGAACGAACTGTTGCGGGCCGGTGAGGTGGTCTGCCTGTTCCCGGAGGGCGCAATCAGCCGCAACGGGCAACTGGGTGAGTTCAAGCGCGGATACGAGAAGACCGTGGAGGGCGTGGACGGCGTGATACTGCCCTTTTATCTCCGCGGACTCTGGGGCAGCCGCTTCTCACGTTCGAGTGAACAACTCCAGGAGCTTCGCAATACTCGCCTGCGTGGCGATGTGATCGTCGCTTTCGGTAGCCCGCTGGCCATGGACACGCCTGCGCCCGAAGTGAAACGGTGCGTATCTGAACTATCGATCGACGCCTGGGATGAACACACCCAAACTCTCGACCCCATCCCACTGGCCTGGCTACGTACCGCCAAGCGACGGCGTGGCCGCCTGTGCCTGGCCGATGCCCAGGGAGACAACGGGCTGTCCGGTTACAAGACACTGACCGCCGTGATCGCCTTCTCACGGCTGATAAAAAAACGCAGCCCCGAACAAAACATCGGTCTGCTGCTGCCGACCAGCAGCCCGGGCCTGATCACCAACATGGCCGCCCTGCTGCTGGGAAGAACGGTGGTAAATCTGAACTACACCGCCAGCCTCAGCGCCCTTCAGGCCGCCGTCAGGAAGGGGGATGTGAAGACGATCTACACATCCAGCCGGTTCCTCAGCAAACTCGAGCAACGCGGGACCGACCTGACTGAACTCCTTGCGCAGGTAGAGGTGTACCGACTCGAAGAACTCAAAGACGAGATCGGCATGGCCAGCAAACTGGGATTTCTGGCGGCATCGGTCATTCTGCCGGCACGACTGCTCTATTTGCTGTTCGGCAGAAACACCGACATCGAACAAGCCGCGGCCATCTTGTTCTCCAGCGGCAGCGAGGGCGAGCCCAAGGGCGTGGTTTTGAGCCACCGCAACATCATGGCAAACATCCACCAGGTGTCGGATATGCTGGACCCGCCTGACGAGGACGTGGTGATGGCCACCCTGCCGCTGTTCCATGCCTTCGGCCTCACGGTAACCGGCTTGATGCCGATGGTCGAAGGGATGCCGGCAATATGCCACCCCGACCCCACCGACGTGACTACGATCTCCAAGGCCATCGCGCGCCACCAGGCTACATTTTTCTGCGGGACCTCGACCTTCCTTCGCATGTTCACCCGCCAACGTCGTGTCCATCCATTGATGCTGCAGTCGCTGCGCATCGTCATGGCCGGCGCTGAAAAACTGACTCCGGAAGTCAGGGACGCCTTCAAACTGAAATTCAACAAAGAAGTCTACGAAGGATACGGCACAACCGAGACGACCCCGGTCGCCAGCGCCAACATACCCGACAGGATCGATCTCCACGACTGGAAGGTCCAATTGGGCAACAAACCCGGCACGGTCGGCCTGCCTCTCCCGGGCGGGAGTTTCCGTATTGTCGACCCCGGGTCCCTGGAGACCCTGCAGACGGATGAAGACGGCCTCATCCTGTTCGGTGGAACCCAGGTGATGCTCGGTTATCTCAAAGACCCGGAAAAGACCGCCGAGGTGATCGTCGAACTGGATGGCAGACGCTGGTACAAGACCGGCGACAAAGGCCATCTGGACGAAGACGGTTTTCTCACCATTGTCGATCGCTATTCACGATTCGCCAAGATCGGTGGCGAGATGGTCAGTCTCGGCGCCATAGAGGGCGCAATCTCGAAACTGCTCCCGGAGGATGCCGAGGTCCTTACCACCGCATTACCGGATGGCAAGAAGGGAGAGAAGGTGGTGATGCTGTTTAGCGGTCCGATCGAACACGATCAGCTCAAGGAACTGGTCGAGCAATCTGATCTTAGTCCGCTGATGCGTCCATCCGAGCTGATCGCAGTCGACGGCATCCCGAAGCTCGGCAGCGGCAAGAATGACTTCAGCCGCGCCAAGCAGATTGCGCTGGAAGCAACGGCCCCGCCCTAGCCGGCAGTTTGGGAGAAGCGACACCCGGCGCACCCAGGCCATCGATTTCGCGACAAAAAGCAGTTGCCTGATACCTGAAAAGAGGCAACAGTTGGGTGACATGGATGCCCCAAAGAACAGTTCAACCCAGGCGGCAGACCTGGAATTGCAAGGATCTACGGCCGTGTGCTCCGGCCATTGGACTGTGCATCAGTTGGCGCAACTGGAGGCCCGCCTGAAGCGGATCCGTTGGCCGGCGGGACGTATCAGAATCGAACTCGATCGTGTGAAACGTATGGATACAGGGGGAGCCTGGGTACTGCAGCGTTTGCTCGCGTCCCTGGAACGTCACGAGCGCGGAATCGAACTCTGCGGCTTGCCACCTAAGGCTGCCGGCCTGCTGGAACTGGTCCAGGGGACCACGATGGCCGTGGAGGCCGTGCCCCGGCGCGCGCATCCCCCGCTGCTCGAAGAACTCGGGCGCGGGGGCGTGAAGGTGGCCACGCGCAGTTTCGGTCTGCTGGCGTTCATTGGCGAGATTGGCTCAGCCTGGTGGCATCAGATCTTGCATCCCAGCCGCATCCGCTGGAGGGAAATCACGCAGAGCCTGGGCGAGGCCGGACACAAGGCACTCGGCATCGTTGGCCTGCTCGCCTTTCTACTCGGCATCGTCATCGCCTATCAGGGCGGCGCCCAACTGCGTCAATACGGTGCCAGTCTGTTCATTGCCGATCTCGTGGGGCTGTCCATGGTTCGCGAACTGGCGCCCATGATCACCGCGATCATCGTAGCTGGGCGCACAGGCTCCGCGTACACCGCACAGATAGGCACCATGCAGGTAACCGAGGAGGTGGACGCCCTGCGCAGTATGGGGATTCCGCCGATGGATTTCCTGGTGCTACCCAAGATGCTCGCCCTGGTCGTGGCCCTGCCGCTGCTGACGGTATTCGCCGACATCATGGGCGTGTTGGGTGGCATGGTGATGTCGAGCATGCAGCTGGATATCGCGTTTTCTACTTATATCGAGCGAATCGGAGTGGCAGTTTCAGTGGATTCCTACCTGGTGGGACTGGGAAAGGCGCCGGTGTTCGCCGTGATCATCGCCACCATCGGTTGTTACCAGGGTTTCCAGGTGGTCGGCAGTGCCGAGAGTGTGGGACGCAGGACTACCGTAAGTGTGGTCCAGTCTATCCTTGCAGTGATCGTTGTGGACGCCGCCTTTTCAGTAGCCTTCAGTCGGATGGGAATATGAGCGGCGACACCGCTTCCTCGACTCCAGACACCGTCGTGGCGACACGCGATCTGACCATGCATTTCGGTCGCAATATCGTTCACCAGCCTATCGACCTGAATCTGTATCAGGGAGAGATCCTCGCCATTGTCGGTGGCAGTGGCAGCGGCAAGACCACCCTGTTGCGCGAAATGGCATTACTGCAGCAGCCCAGCTCGGGTTCGGTAAGCGTGCTGGGCATTGAGGTATCCGAACTCGATGAGGCGCAGCTTCTGCACCTGCGTCAGCGGATCGGGGTGCTGTTTCAGAACGGTGCACTGTTTGGTGGTCTCAATGTGCTGGACAACGTCGGTGCGCCCTTGCGTGAACATACGGACCTGAGCAACACGCTGATCGACGAGATTGCGTGCCTGAAGCTCTCCCTGGTGGGACTCAAGCCCCGAGACGGTCTGCTCTATCCGAGTCAGCTCAGCGGAGGGATGCGCAAGCGTGTGGCTCTGGCGCGTGCCATAGCGCTCGATCCCGAATTGCTGTTCCTGGACGAACCCACGTCTGGGCTGGACCCGCTCAGCGCCGATGCCTTCGATGAACTGGTGCTGGAACTCAAAGCGGCACTCGACCCCACTATCGTGCTGGTGACCCACGATATGGATACCCTCTGGCGTGTCGCCAGCCGCGTGCTGTTGCTGGGTGACGGCAGACTGTTGGCCGAGGGTAGCATGCAAGCCCTGGCGCGTTCGAGCGACCCGGCGGTGGTACGATTCTTCCAGAGCCCCCGTGGGCGATCGGCACAGGCATCGGCATGACAGGGAAGCCCAACTACGTGCTGGTCGGTTTGTTCATCCTGGTGCTCACCCTCACCCTGATCGCCGGGGTCCTCTGGCTCGGTTCAGGCGGCGCGGGGCGAACCTACGATGAGTACTTGGTATACATGCAGGAATCGGTCTCCGGCCTGAGCCGCGATAATGCGGTCAAGTATCACGGTGTGGTCGTAGGTCGGGTGCATTCAATAAGCCTCGATCCTAAGCGTGCCGGGGAGGTGCGTCTTCTGTTGCAGATCGACGCCGGCACGCCTATACGCCAGGACACCGTTGCAACCCTGGAGGCCCAGGGTCTGACGGGCCTGGCTTACATCAACCTGACCGGCGGCAGTGCCGATTCTCCCGCACTGCAGACCGGCCCGGGTGAGCAACACCCCGTGATAACAAGCCGGCCCTCAGCCTGGGGCAGACTGGACCATGCGGTGGAGGAATTGGCTACCAGAATGATCAGTGTCTCGGAGCGGTTCGAGCTACTGCTCAGCGATGAGAATCTGAGCCACATCGGTCGCAGCTTCGCCCAGCTCGACGAGCTGAGTTCGGCGCTTGCGGCCCGCTCGGGCGCCATGAGCGATGCGATCGACGACCTGACCATCACCATGCACAGTGCACGAGACTCGAGTGCCGAACTATCGGGACTGATTACACAGCTGAGAAACACGGCGAACGCCCTGGAGCGCATGGCCGATGAAATTCGCGACACCGGTGTGACGGTGCGTCAGGTGGTGGAGGCGCGCGACCGCGACCTGCAACGTTTCACGGGTGAGGCACTGCCGGAGGCCGCGGCCATGATCAACGAAGCGCGCCGGGCAGCACAGAATCTCAGGCGTTTCAGCGAACAACTGGAACGCGACCCGGGGATGATATTGCGTGGCAGAGCAGCGCGCATGCCGGGCCCCGGGGAGTGAAGAGATGAGTACGCACCACCACGCACCGATTGAAAACCCATTGGCCAAACGATACCTGGTTCTTGCGCTGTCTCTATTCCTCTACAGCTGCAGCCTGCCGATGCTGGAACCCCCAACCGGACAGCCGGACCGAAACTATCTGCTGGAATGGCATGGCGATACTGCACCCGTAGTCCGGGTGCCGCGCAGGGACAACTTGCTGATCGGCCCGGTCCTCTCGACCCCGGGATTCGACGGCTCGGACATGGCCTATATACGTACGAGACACCAGATCGAATATTTCGCCAATCATCGCTGGGTGGATTCGCCCGCCCGTATGCTCGAACCCTTGCTGGTTAGAGCCGCCGAGCAAACCGGCCTGTTTCACAACGTGGTCGAAGTTGGTAGCGGTGCCGACGTGGACCTCCGCCTGGACAGTAAGCTGATCCATTTGCAGCAAGTGTGTCGCCTGAATCCCAGCGAGTTGCAGTTGGCCCTGCGCGTCACCCTGACGGAAGTAGCCAGCGCCATGGTGATCGCCAGTCGGACCCTCAGCGTCAGCGAACCCATCGAGGAAAGAACCCCATACGCCGGAGTACAGGCAGCCAACCGGGCAGTCGCCAGGCTGTTGGCGGAGTTGCAGGGCTTTCTGACCCGACAGGTACATTGAAACAAGGGATGTCGATTTTCCCGACGCCACCCTGATCCACCCTTACGGCAGGGGCAATGCCGTCTTGTCGATCACCCGGCGCATTACGAAGCTCGAGTGCACGCCACTGACGCCCTCAATGCGTGTGATCTTGTTCAGCAGCAGCACCTGGTAAGCCTCCATGTCACGCACCACCACCTTCAGCTGGTAGTCGGCATCCTGCCCGGTGATCAGGAGGCATTCCAGCACCTCTGGCAGATCCGCCACTTTCTGCTCGAAGTTGGAGAATCGTTCCGGTGTATGCTGGTCCATTGAGATATGGATCAATGCAAGCAGACTGAGGCCCAGCTTGGTGGCATCCAGTATCGCCCGATACCCGGCGATCAGCCCACTCTCTTCCAACGCACGCACACGCCGCAGGCAAGGTGATGGAGAAAGGCCGATGCGTTCGGCCAACTCCTGATTGCTGATCCGGCCCTCAGCCTGCAACGCCTCGAGAATGCGTCGATCGAAACCGTCTAACTGCATTTCCTGCTCCCTTTCAAAACCCAAGAGGCATAACGAACCAATTGCCTAACTATATTTGGCATATTATTGCTTATTAGTTAAATTTCAAGGCCCATTTTGCAATCATTCACTCCCACTCTTGCCCTATCCTTTCACTGTCAGCCACAAGCCGGCAATTAACCACCAATGACCTACCCGGTCTCGCGTGGTCCGTTCAGAGCCTCAAAAGGGCAGCAAGGCCGCCGCTCCCTCCCCGAACGGGGAGGAAAGCGCAAACCAGACGAAACACGGAGCAGAAACAGTGAGCGCCTTTGATCATCGAAAATACCGCCCCGCGACCACCATGGCCCTGCACGATCGCCAGTGGCCGGACAGAACCATCGACCACGCTCCCTTGTGGGCCAGCGTCGATCTGCGTGACGGTAACCAGGCGCTGCTCGAACCGATGAACATCACCCAGAAGCGCCGCCTGTGGGACCTGCTGGTCAAGATCGGCATCAAGCAGATCGAGGTCGGCTTTCCCTCGGCCAGCCAGACTGACTACGATTTCGTGCGCTGGTTGATCGAGGAGCAGAAGATTCCCGATGACGTCACGATTCAGGTACTGGTACAGGCGCGCGAATCCCTGATCAAACGCACCTTCGAGGCCCTGCGTGGCGCGCAGCGCGCCATCGTGCATGTCTACAACTCGACCTCTACCGTGCAGCGTGAGCGCGTGTTCGGGCGTGACCGCGAAGGTATCAAGGCGATCGCCGTCGAGGGCGCCAGGCTGCTTCAACAAGAGGCCGCACACTATCCTGAGACCGATTGGGTGTTCCAGTATTCGCCGGAAAGCTTTTCCAATACCGAGTGGGACTACGCAGTAGAGGTGGTCGATGCTGTCACTAAGGTGTGGCAGCCGACCGCGGACGCACCCTGCATCATCAATCTGCCGGCGACCGTAGAGAGCAGCAGCCCGAACCTGTTCGCCGACCAGGTAGAGTATTTCTGCCGTCATGTCGCACGCAGGGAAGCCCTGGTGATCTCGCTGCATACACACAATGACCGTGGCAGCGCTGTGGCGGCCGCCGAACTGGCCCTGATGGCCGGCGCGGACCGGGTCGAAGGCACCTTGATGGGCAACGGCGAACGCACCGGGAACATGGACATCGTGACCCTGGCAATGAATCTGTACAGTCAGGGTATCGATCCCAAACTTGATCTCTCGAATCCCGACGAGATCATCCAGGTCTATACCCAGTCCACCGGCCTGCCGGTGCATCCCCGTCACCCCTGGGTGGGTGAACTGGTCTATACCGCATTTTCCGGCAGCCACCAGGATGCGATTCATAAATGCCTGCACAAGCAGGCAACGGACGAGCCCTGGCAGGTGGCCTACCTGCCAATCGACCCCAGGGACCTGGGACGCGACTACCAGGCGGTCATTCGGGTCAACAGCCAGTCTGGCAAAGGTGGCGTGGCGTTCGTGATGGAACGCGACTACGGACTGATTCTGCCGCGCTGGATGCAGGTCGAACTCGCTCAGATCGTGCAGCACGAAAGCGAGGCTTCCAACGGCGAAACAAGCAGCGAGCGTATCCACGCGCTGTTCATCGAGCGCTTTGCCGACGCCAGCCACCCGTTCACTCTGGATGGCTACCGTCTCGATCGACGTGATGGTATTGATGTGATCGAGGCATCGATCGCAAGGTCGGGCCACATCCAAACAATTCAGGGTACGGGTGAAGGTGCAATCGAGGCATTCGTGAACGCCTGGGCATCTGCCTATGGCAACCGGATCAACGTAGTGGACTACAGCGAACACACCCTGGGTACGGACACCTCGGCAGAAGCCGTGGCTTACGTGCAACTCAACATCGACGGGCAACGCTCGGCGGGGGTGGCCTTTGATCGCGACACGGTCAGCGCCTCGATGCGTGCCGTGTTGGTTTCCCTGAACCGCGCCCAACAGGCACTCGCCGCGGCCTGAGACAGTGAAGTCCGCAGCCCGAAGCACAGACATTGATTGTTCTCGCCACAAGGGATGCCGGCCAGCAATTCGCCGGCACCCTACCATACTCAATCAACCTGCTCTGTCCGCTGTCGGGGCGAATCCGAGGATGATGAGTACCAGACCGATCAGCCAACCGGCGAGATGGGCTTGCGGCACGCTTTCCCACGCCGCACTGGTGAGCAGAGCCTGCCCGGCCGAGATTTCGACCAGGATCTTAGCGAACGAAAGCGTACCGATGACAGTAAGGACAGGAGCTGTCGCAACGCACCACAGGGCGGCGAACGCGAACAGCAGCAGCGTATTCAACACGCCGGACATGCCGCAATAACGCGCAAGCTCGGGAAGCGTCAGCCACAACATCAGGTTGACCCCAAAGGTACCTGTAAGCAGACCGGTGAAAAGCATCACGCGATTTCGCGTTTCGATGATCCAGCCGAGCACCAGCAAGGCGCCGAGGTTCCAGATGAGGTGGCCGCCGTCGCTGTGCACCCAGTGGCCGCTCAGCAGTCGCCACCATTCCCCGTGAATGATCGCAGCACGATCGTATACCCAGGCCTCCGGTGCCGGGCCGAGGGCGGCAAACAACACCGCCATCAGCCCCGCCAGCGTAAGAGACAGCCATGGCAAGGGGCCTGCAGTCGACTGGCGAGTCATTGGCATGACCGTCCCCACGCTTATGCAACTGCCCGATTTCGCAGCGCCAGCCAGACCAGGGGCAGCAACATCAGCACTGCCAACAGATCGAAGCTGCCGCCGCCGTGGTTCGGACGTGGTTTGGTGTACATCGGCTGCTGGGTGTCGACACGACGTGGAGGAGCAGCATGCTGTGCGCGCTGCTTCTGCGCTGCCTGTTCGACTGCGACACGTGCGCGGTTGTCACGGGCAATGCGGTGTCTGGCGAAGACCTCATCACTGACTACGAGCATCGACGTGTAGTCGGTTACCAGCCCAAACTCCTTGGCCAGGTCAACGACCGCCTGCCTCATATCGGGATTCTCACCGAAGTCGGCGATGCCCTGGCTGAGATCTTCGATACTGGCAAAGGCCCACAGGCGTTCGACCTCGGGGGTTTCGGTCGCCACGTTGGGGAATTCAAATTGAGTCCGGTATTGTTTCCGTTCGCCCGAAACCCGTCCCTCCAACGTGACCGACGCCATTCCATCCCCCCAGTAATGTCCCAGCACGACGAGTTGCCGACCACGATAAAGGTTGCCGATTTCATGGGGAGTCAGATCACTGGTCTTGACGCCACTGATGTCCAGCTCAACGTCATACAAGGCCTCATGAGTCAGTTTGCCTGTCGCGCTAAGCAATTGACCAACGATGTCATCGCTGTTGGATACGCTGATCGCAAAACCGCCGGACTCTCGGGTGATCGCTTCGAGCAACGGACGGTTGGCGCTGTTGCCCATCACCAGTGTGAACACCCGCGCATCTTTGCTGCGTACCAGCTCGATGAATTTCTTCTGACGCACCTCACCGATATTGGCCACACCGTCAGTTACCAGTAGCAGGCCGCTGGTACGATCGGCATCAAGCACATCGAGACCATGTTTCAAGCCACTGAAAAAATTGGTGCCGCCTCCCGGTACGACGTTGGATACGGCCTCGCTGAAGCTGCGTACCTGTTCGGGTGTCGCATTCGTAAACCCTGACGAAAGTTCCCGCGTCGCATCATTGAACAGCACGATGCGAAAACGATCTGCCGGACGCAGCTTCTTCAGTGCACGCTGCACGCCTTCGCTGAGCGTGGCGTATTTGCCCCGCATCGAACCAGAGATATCCAGAACGAACACCCAGTCACGGCCTTCATGGATCGGTTTGAGATCCTCGCCCGGAGTTACCACCATCATGAAGGTGCCGCGACCCTGGGGCGTCGGTTTATGGGCAATCAGATCGACACTGCCGGGCAAACCGGCCTTGTGACGCCAATAGATCACAATGTCTTTGTCCAACTGATAGGCGGGGACGCCAGGCTTGTTGAATCCACCGGTCATATCGGCCGGCGCCAGTTCGCCATCACCACCCGCTTGGACCATAGGCTCGCCAGCGTTGTCGCTGGCCAAACGTACCAGCCATTCGCCTTCGCTCGTCTGATTCACGACCGCACCGGGCTGCGCCGGAACGCGTACAGCCTCGACCGGATACGCAGAACGTATCCGCAAGTCGAAACTGAAAGAGCCGGTGACCGTCTCGTTGGCTGTCCAGAACGCCAACTTGGCTTCATCGACACCGCCCTCTTCAAGCGGATAAACGTAGCGGCCGATGCCCGTATCAATATGTGCCGGCTGCATGTAGACCAACCTTACCCGGGTGTCGGCATTTGCGCGTACCGGTGTTACGAATATATCGAAGGTACGATAAGCATCCTGCTCGGTCAGGCCTGCGTCACCGCCAGCTGCTTTCTCTTCTTCATAGATCTGGCGGGCTGCCTGTTTCTCGAGCACTTCACCCACGATCGGCTTACCATCAATCCACAGCGTGAATTCGGAGACTGCACCCTTCTTGGGTACCGGGAAGCTGTAGTGCGCTTCGAGATCCTCGCCGTGGGGGTTGTGGAATACCTGCTCCAAGGTGGTGATTGCATAACCGTCTTCGATGATCACCTCGACATGGTGATCCTTGATCGTAAGCGGTGGCAGGCTCCCGTCCGTGGGGGCGAGCAATCCGGCGGCGTTTACGCTGCTGACCAGAAGCCATGCGGCGATACCGACGAATGTGGATCGTATGAGAGATATCAGTTGTGTTTTCACGTTCGTGTCCTTCTCGTGCTTTCGGGATTACCCCGACCGTTAGGCATTGGACCCACGGCAGAGGCGTCACGGGTAGGATTGACGGAGGTCGCGTAATACGCAATCAATACGGAACAAGTCGCAGTATTCAGACTTCCGAGTATTATTAGGTAATACCTTATTCTGACTGACAGAAACGATGCCGCAGACCCAGCAACTGATCGAAACCCTGAAATTCGCCTTGAAGGCGCAAAAGCGTACCTATGCCGATGTCGCTGAGGTATTGGCGCTGTCAGAAGCGAGTGTGAAACGCTTGTTTGCGGACAAAAACCTGTCGCTGCTGCGTCTGGAACAGGTCTGCCAAATGCTCGGACTCGAGATCTCTGACCTGGTTCAGATGATGAATCAACGCACCAATCGCATCACTCAGCTGACCCGTGAACAGGAAAACGAGATTGCGGGTGACATACGGCTTCTGCTGGTGACAGTGTGTGCGCTCAATCGCTGGACCTTTGCCGAGATGCTCGATCACTTCGTGATCACCGAAGCTGAAACCATCCGCTGCCTGACCCGACTGGATCGCCTGAAGATCATCGACCTGCTGCCCGGCAATCGCATCAAGCTGCGAATCTCGCCAAACTTCGACTGGCTGGAGAACGGCCCGATACAGCAGCTCTTCCGAAGCCGGTTGCAGGATGACTTTTTCAGTTCCCGTTT
>Ga0316189_10000918_pt1 | contig 29399 bp, 25 predicted proteins | sample LowCovwburrow_MG_FD_204930 | JGI IMG/M metagenome (GOLD analysis project Ga0316189, IMG submission 204930) | Coastal sediment microbial communities from Maine, United States - Lowes Cove worm burrow | ecosystem: Environmental > Aquatic > Marine > Coastal > Sediment | place: USA: Maine...
GAACTTTACATCACCCAGACCTTCCAACTTTTCGGTGTTGATAACGGCCGTGTCACCGTGCAGCGGTACGGCACCGCCGGTATAACCGGTACCGCCACCGCGTGGAATAATGGTCAGGCCGAGGCTTATACAGGCGCGCACTACAGCCGCCGTCTCCTGCTCGGAGTCCGGGCTGATGACCACAAAGGGAAGTTCGACACGCCAGTCAGTAGCATCTGTCGCATGCGACACCCGCGCCAGCCCGCCAAAATCAATATTATCCGCGCGTGTCACCCTGGCCAGTTGTTTACGCACCCGCGCCCTCAGCGCGCGGGTTTGCGGGAACCATGCGGCAAAAGCATTCACCGCGTCGCGGGCGCTTTCTACCAGTCGTAACGCTTCAGCGTTGCCGTTGGCGCGTGCAACAATCTGGTCCAGTCGATGCTGCAGGGCATGGGTGAGCGAGGCGAAACGTTTGGGATTTTCGAGCAGGTCATCCTGGATATATGGATTGCGTGTCACCACCCATAAATCCCCCAGCACCTCGAACAGCATGCGCGCTGAACGACCGGTACGGCGTTCGCTGCGCAAATGCTCCAGGGTTTGCCACATGTCTTCGCCGAGAAACCGCAGCACGATTTCCCGATCGGAGAACGAGGTATAGTTATAGGGGATTTCGCGAATACGGTGCGGCATGCGGCGAGGCTTTTCTGCGATGCAACAAAGGCGTAATTGTAGCATCTCTTATTGGCCGCCAACCACGAAGATGTGCCGAGGAACCGTAGGAGCGGGCTTGCCCGCGAACATTCGCTGGTTCGCGGGCAAGCCCGCTCCTACGTGATTATGAAGCGAACTCCGAAATTTGAGTCGTAAAACTCAATCATCGAACTCCGGATACAACATGACCGGGCGATACGGCTGACGCAAATCATAGATATGAATCGACCCGTCTTCCGCCGAACTTGCTGCATAGCGCCCGTCCGGGCTGAAGCGAGCCTGCCAACCACAGAGTTCGTGCGCTTTAAACCGTCGTATGACCTGGTTGCTGTCCGCATCGACCAGCCGGACATTCGAATCCGTCTGGCGACCGAGGCTGAGCCACTGCTTGCCGTTCGCGCTGATATCGACAGAAATAACCTTGCCCAGGTGTTCCGTTGGCCGTTCTTCCAGTGTGTGCTGCTCGAGGTCCCACACCAGCAACCTGAACCAGCCGCCGGCCAGCAAGGTTTTATCATTCGGTGAAAAGCGCAGGTCCTGCGCATCACGGGAGGGTCGGGGCAATTCGGTAACAGGGTGCAAGTCCTGGTCCAGCAGCACAACGCGTCCGTCTTCAGTCGAAACCGCAATCTGCTTGCCCGCGTGGTTGACAGCAACAGACAGGGCCTTGCTGCCAACGGGGCTGGTCGCCATGGACTGGAGAGCGGGCAGTGACAGTTTGTGAATTTGTGCGTTTTCGATGACCAGCAGCCAGGAAGCATCGGGCGCCAGGGCGATAGCCTGTATTGCCTTGAGCTTTGCCGAGTGAATCACCCCGGAAGAAGACAGGGCCCAGACATTGATCAGCCCGGATTGGTCCGCGCCGATCAGCGTCGTATCATCCCGCCAGGCCAGGCCACGAATACTGTCCCGGTGGCTGTCCAGTGTAGCTATCAGCCTGCCGTCGTGAACTGACCAGACATGCAGCTTGCCGCGAAAACCACCGCTGGCCAGCCTGTTGCCACCCGGATCAAAGGCTATCCGGTGTGCACCGGATTCGTGCACCCTTTCAAGATCAACGCTCGGCAGCTGGACTTCCTGCGCCGCACACGCGACCTGCAACAGGGCCAACATCAACAAGCATAAAAAAACGGGGCCCGAAGGCCCCGTTTGTGCTTCTTTTCGAATCACTTCGATCAGAAGTTGTGACGCATACCCAGAGCAAAGATTGTGTCTGTGCCCTTGTCGTCATAGTCGTTGGCGCCATAACCGGCATAGACACGCGAGCGGTTGCTGAACTTGTGATAGGCAGCGACACGCCAGACTTTGTACTCCTGGATGTCATCGTAGGCAGTACCAGCACCAATAAGGCCGGAGTCATTGACACCATTAACACCGTCGGAACTGTCACGCTGACCGTAGTCGGCACCGATTCCGTTGTTACCGATGGTCCAGGTAGCACCCACACTCCAGATGTCGGCGCCATCATCCTGGGCAGATCTGCTGCGGCCAAGGGCGCCACTGTCCTGGCCAATACCGTTATTGGCCTGCGCGGTAATCAAACCTTTATCCAGCTCGTAGATACCATGGAAAGAAAAGTTGTTCCAGTTGTACCGCGCAAGGAACTGGGCGGCTTCGGCATCGTTACTCGCCTGGGTGGAAATCCAGGAGGCGGCAGCATAGAAGTTGCCACCCTTGTACTGGACACCCAGACTGTAGGGGTCGTCATCCTCACAGCTTTCGACTGCATCACAGTTGGGGACATTCTGATTTTGCTTGTCGGAGTCAAGAGTGTAGGTCGCCATGGCGCTTAAACCACCGAAAAATTTCGGGGAATCATAGCGCACCGTGTTGGTGGCACGACCCTGACCCTCTTCACCCTTGCCGGCGTGCAGGTTCGACTGCAGACCGATGGCACGGCTCTGCAGCGGCGTACGGTAGAAGGCGTCGATCTTGCTGCCCGGTGACTTGTAGGCGGTGGACATGGTACCGAAAGTCAGCTTACCAAAGCGCTGCATCTTCAGACCGATAAACTGATCCCGGCCTCTGAAGTTGCCACCATCGACCAGGTCGGCGTCCCACTCAACCTTGAAGAAAGCAGACAGTCCGTTACCCAGGTCTTCCGACCCTTTGACACCTACAGCGGAGGTGTTGGATGTCATGTTGATGTCGTCTTGATAACTGGTGCCGTCTTGCCCGACTTTTCTCGAGCGCCGGGTTCCATTATCAGCTGCAACGTCCGAGTCGGTAGAGTTAACCGATACATCCAGCTGGCCGTACAGTTTGACCTCTGCGTTGGCCAGGCCCACTGCGCCTGCCATCACCAAACCCATTGCTGTCACAACAAGTTTTTTGTTCATAAGAGAACTCCTCCGTTATTCTATTGCTATTGTTTGTAGCACAGGATAGTCGTTACGTGGAGGGAGCTTAGCGCACCTCTTGACAGCGACGCAACGCTATATTTCCAAAAAAACCACATTCGCGCGGGTCTGTATCTTATACGCCACAAAGCAGCCTGTATTCCGCCAACTAATTGTCTAATTCATTGAATTCAAACGTTCAAGTTCGCTACGCTCACTTGTCGAACCTTGAGGCTCTCTTCCCAGTCCGCCACAAAATCAAAACCCGCCTGACGGCGGGTTTCAATTTCGTTGGCTGGCGGACTAGGATTATTCGCGCTGCGCGCTCACCCTGCGGGCCGGCTGCGCCGTTCAAGTTCGCTACGCTCACTTGTCGAACCTTGAGGCTCTCTTCCCAGTCCGCCACAAAATCAAAACCCGCCTGACGGCGGGTTTCAATTTCGTTGGCTGGCGGACTAGGATTCGAACCTAGATTAGAGGCGTCAGAGGCCACTGTCCTGCCGTTAGACGATCCGCCAAATACGGGGATCAGCGCTTGCTGAACTGCGGTGCGCGGCGTGCCTTGTGCAGGCCGACCTTCTTACGCTCGACCTCGCGGGCGTCGCGGGTTACAAAACCGGCCTTGCGTAATGTCGGTCGCAACGCGTTATCGTAATTCATGATGGCGCGGGTTATACCGTGACGGATGGCGCCCGCCTGACCGGTGGTGCCGCCACCCTTGACGGTGCAGTTAACATCGAACTGTTCCTGCAGCTCCACTTTTTCCAGCGCCTGGCGCACAATCATGCGCGCCGTCTGACGACCGAAGTACTGGTCCAGCGGACGGTTATTAACAGTGATATCACCACTGCCCTTTTTCATAAACACGCGCGCCGTGGAACTCTTGCGGCGACCGGTAGCGTAATAGTTATCACTCATAATTCTGTCTCAGGGTTAGATTTCCAGCGCCTTGGGCTGCTGTGCGGCATGCTGGTGCTCGGGACCGGGGTAGATCTTCAGCTTGCGATACATGGCGCGGCCCAGCGGATTCTTGGGCAGCATGCCCTTGACCGCCAGTTCCAGCACCCGGCCCGGGGCCTTCTGCTGCAGCTTTTCGAAACTGATGGATTTCATGTTACCGATATAACCGGTGTGATGGTGGTACATCTTGTCGCTGGCCTTGCGGCCGGTGACGCGAATCTTCCCGGCATTAACCACCACAATGTAATCTCCGGTATCCATATGCGGAGTATATTCCGGCTTGTGTTTGCCACGCAGGCGCCGCGCGATTTCGCTGGCGAGCCGCCCGAGGGTTTTGTCTGCGGCATCTACGACAAACCAGTCGCGCCGGATCTCATGCGCTTTGGCGCTGAAGGTCTTCATTGAAAATGCTCCGAAAATTCGGTCCTGCTACAAAAGAGCGGGAATAGTACAGAAAGGCCTATTCCGATTCAAGCCAGCAGGCTTGATTGGGCACTGAACAGCCAAAATACAGGCAAAAAAAAGCGCGACTGGGGAAGCCGCGCTTAAAACAACCACCAAAGGAGGATTGGAGGAGGCTGACCAGTCAAATTGGGGAGACCGATCAGCTGATAAGTATCTTCTAATATTCTGGTCTTCTTGTCAACACCCTGATCAATATTTTTTTGATTCCGCCACCAGACCCTGGCTCTCGATTATTTTTATATCAATCAATATGTTGTGTAATTATTACCGGAAATACCCGCAAAAACGGAGCTGTCGAACACATACTCGGTGCCAGAATTAGATTCTCAGACGTTCGACCACCCGCCCATTGACCAGGTGCTCGTCGATAATCTCGTCAATATCTTCCTGGTCAACATAGCTGTACCAGACATCATCCGGGTACACGACCAGTACCGGGCCTTCGGCGCAACGATCCAGGCAACCGGCGCTGTTGATACGTACCTTGCCCGCCCCGGCAATCGCCAGTTGCTTGCTGCGTTGCTTGGCGTGATCGCGCATGTCCTGCGCATTGAAACGCTGACAACAGGCCGATCCGTCGGCGCGCAGATTGGTGCAGAAGAAAACGTGGTAGCGGTAGTACGACATGCCGCGAAGATACCCGATCGCTGTAAAAAGTGACAGGCGACTTGTCAGCACGATGCCATTTCCTGTATCTGTATCCCATGAACGATTTGTCAGCAACAGACCGCTGCGTGAAATGTGGTTTATGCCTGCCCCATTGCCCCACATTCGCCCTGACAGGAAATGAAGCCGACTCTCCGCGCGGACGCATCAGCCTGATGCAGGCGCTCGGTGACAACGACCTGCAGTGGTCGCCCGGGCTGTTCCGCCATCTGGACCAGTGTCTGCAATGCGGCGCCTGCGAAGCCATGTGCCCGTCCAGAGTCCCGTTCGGCCAGTTGATGGACAATGCCCGCGCGACCATTGAACCCCGGCGCAAGCGATCACTGCTGAAGCGGGTGATGCGCAACGCCGGCTTACGGCTTGTCTCCTCCCCTGCGAGTTTGCGCATACTGGGAAAGCTGCTTGGGGGCTATCAGAAAACCGGTCTGCACTCGGTGCTGAAGCGGGTGCCGGTGCTTCCCGCAATGGCCAGACGTCTGAACCGCCTTTTACCCGTGATACGGGCTGCAGGCGCTACGGCTGTAGTGAACGGGACAAACAGGGACCGGGGCGAGGTCAATCTGTTTTGTGGCTGTATTGGCAGCGCATTTGATCAACAGACTCTGAGCGCCACAAGACACTTACTGCAAAGACTGGGCTACCGGGTAAGCAGTCCCGCACCCTACCTTTGTTGTGGCGCCCTGCATCAACATAACGCAGCAGCGGAAACGGCACGCCAGCTGGCTGACGCCAATCTGAAAGCATTCTCCGGCAATAACAACCCGATAGTGGTGACCGCCAGCGGCTGCGCAGCACATCTGCTTGGCTATAAAACTCTGTACGCGGACAAGCCCGCAGTCGCGTTTGCGGAAAGGGTCAGCGATATAATGCATTTCCTGGTCGAATCCGGTCGCGGGGACATGCAGTTCGGCAAACCGGAGCACAAGCTTGCCGTGTACATGCCCTGCACGCACCGCAACAGCCTCAAACAACAGCAGGATGTAATGCATGTGCTGCAATGGATACCGGGCCCGGAACCCGTACTGATCAATCCTGACGGTGGTTGCTGCGGTGCTGCCGGCAGTTATATGCTAAGCCAGCCGGAGCTGTCGGAACGACTCTGCAACACGGTGGTTGAGCGTATTCTGGAGAGCGGCGCCGGATTACTGCTGACTACCAATATCGGCTGCTCGATCCAGTTGCAGGCTGCGCTGAAACAGCGCGCAGTGGCTATCGAAGTTCTGCATCCGGTGGTCCTGCTGGAACGCCTGCTGGAAGATTATTTCCCCAACACGAACGGCACCTGTAAGCGGTAGTGCCGACCGGCGGCCAGCAGATCAAAATCCGCTAACCAGTCGGTGCGACGGGTGGCACAGATCGGCAGGGTAACCATGGCATTCCAGGCACCCATCGAATCGCCACTGAGACTGTAACGGTTCCGACCCATGTCCATGCCCTGCATTGAGAAAGCAACCGTCACTGACTCAAGCTGACCACCCGCTTCGAGCAGGACTTTTACCGGAAACGGCTGCAGGGCACGTACATCGCCAGTAAAGATCACTGTGGCCGTGAGGGATTCACCGGCTGCGCGGCAGCCGAGCTGCACATCGCAAGGCTCCGACAGTGCCAGCTGCACAGCTGCAACCGGGGGTTGCTGGAATTGTTCACAGGATAGCAGCAGCAACAGTCCCACCAGACATGCTATCCAGGCGGCCGGGAATCTATACGTCATACATCGTCCCATAAAGCCCTGATAGCCGCTATTCCCTGGGCACCATAGGCGATCGCGGCATCACAGTGTGCCGGCTGCATTCCACCCAGGGCATACACGGGAATTGCGACCTGGTCGACGCTCTGTGAAAAAGCCGGCCAACCCAGAGGACTTGCATCGGGATGACTGGCGGTCGGCAACACCGGCGACAACATTGCAAAATCTGCGCCCGCCTGCTGTGCGACGCACAACTCGTCCAGCGTGTGGCAGGACGCCGCCAGCAGACAAGCCTGCGGCAGTGGCCGTTCACGGGTCTGGTGCAGACGCTGACTGGTGAGGTGCAGACCATCTGCACCCAGCGTCTGTACCAGGTCAGCGTCGCTATTCAACAGGATTTTCGCACCGTATGCATGACAAAGTTCGATCACCCGCCGGGCGAGCGCACAATAGTTGTCGCTATCCAGCGCTTTTGCACGCAACTGCACCAGCCTTATGCCCTTGTCCAGGCAGGCCTGCAAATGCTCCTCAAAACCGTCTGCGGGGAGCGTCGGCTCGGGTGTGATCAAATACTTTGCGGGCAATTGCAAGGCGCGGATAATCGGCCGGTTGGCTGCCGGGAAGTTCTCGTCAGCAAGACTGTCAATAGCCACCCATTCGATTGGCTGACCCTCCTTCCCGTGTGGCTCACCGTGAAAGGCATCGACCTTCCATACATCGAGCAAGACTGAACGATCCGGATAGTGGTAAGGGACACGGATTAATGGCCGCTGCTGTTCGACTGAAATACCCAGCTCTTCGTGGATCTCACGCTGCAAGGCGTCCTGCACGGATTCTCCCGGCTCCAGCTTGCCACCTGGAAACTCCCATAATCCGCCCTGGTGAACATGCTCCGGGCGCAGGCTGACAAGGACCTGGCCCTGGTTATTTACGATGGCAGCTACAGCAACGTGCAGCGTCTCACTCATCCGTTGGCACTCCGTCAGGGTGTTCAGTGTCCTTGTTGGGTTACGCTGCGCTAACCCAACCTACAAAGCAGTGGCACCGACATCACTCTGTAGGTCGGATTTACCCGTGCCGGGCACAAGAGCGCAGCGTAATCCGACAAGTTGCCTTAAACTTGTCAGGTTCGGTATTCTGCGTTGATGCGCACATAGTCGTGGGAAAGATCACTGGTCCAGACCTGCTCGACAGCGTCACCGCGCTCCAGCACAACGCGTATTACAATTTCTTCCTGGCTCATGACGCGCTGACCATCCCGCTCGCGATAGTCTTCGGCAACACCACCGTCACGCACGATGCATACATTTCCAAGAAAAATGCTGATCTTCTCTATATCCAGTGATTCGACACCGGCGCGACCTACCGCCGCCAGGATACGCCCCCAGTTGGGGTCGCTGGCAAACAGCGCGGTCTTGACCAGGGGTGAATGCGCGATGGTGTAAGCCACCTGCAGGCATTCTTCAGGGGCGCGTCCGTTTTCGATACGCACGGTCACAAACTTTGTGGCGCCTTCGGCATCACGCACGATGAGCTGTGCCAGTGTTTCGCACGCTTCACTCACCGCCTCGCACAAGGCCCCGTACTCCGCAGTCCCGCTGTAAATAAGAGGTGTACCCTGCGCACCTGTTGCCACCAGCACGCAAGCGTCATTGGTCGAGGTATCACCGTCCACTGTTATACGATTAAACGAACGCTCCACCGCCTGGTTGAGGCACTGCTGTAATGCTTCGCTTTCGACAGCGGCGTCGCAGGTAATATAGGCCAGCATGGTTGCCATATCGGGCCGTATCATTCCCGCCCCTTTTACCATTCCGGTGAGGGTGAATTTCTGGCCAGCCGCCGTAAACGTTCTGGAAATACCTTTGGCGACAGTATCCGTGGTCATGATAGCGTGAGCCGCCGCCTTCCAGCCAGCTTCGGAACATCCGGCAAGCGCCTTGTCGAGCACCGCTTCGATACAATCGACCGGTAAGCGTTCGCCAATTACACCGGTGGAAAAGGGTAAAACCTGTTCGGCAGTACACCCGGCTTTTTCCGCCAGCAACACGCAAGTCTGTTGCGCATCACGAAGTCCCGGTTCACCGGTTCCCGCGTTGGCGTTACCACTGTTTATCAGCAGGTAGCGCGGTTGTTGCCGGGCCAGATGCTGCCTGGCGACGATCACCGGCGCCGCGCAAAATGCGTTGCGGGTAAATACCGCTGCACAGTGACTGCCTTCTGCCAGCTCCATGAGCACAAGATCGTCACGACCCTGGTAGCGAATACCGGCTGCAACAGATGCCAGGCGAATACCGGCGACGGGTAACAATTCTGGTAATTGGGAGTATCCGATGGGCATGCGTAATTACCCCCTGTAGGAGCGGGCTTGCCCGCGAATAGCGATATTGCCGGCCCGGCCTGTTCGCGGGCAAGCCCGCTCCTACAGCTTGATCCAGGTTGCGACTAACTCAACTTACCGTGACACTGCTTGTATTTCTTGCCCGATCCACAGGGGCAGGGTTCATTACGCCCTATCTTGCGGCCATCCCTGACGAAAGGCTGCACAGCTTCATCCTGATCTTCCGGCGGTACACCATCGCCCCCGGCCTGCTCCTGCATGGCACTGGCTTCATCGTGGCGGTACTGCATCTCTGACTTGCTGCGACGCTGCTCATCCACCGCATCAACATCCGATTCAGTCCGCACCTGTACCTTGGACAGAATGCTCACCACATCCAGCTTGATGCGGTCCAGCAGGTTGGTGAACATATCAAAGGCTTCGCGTTTGTATTCCTGTTTGGGATTCTTCTGTGCGTAACCCCGCAAATGAATACCCTGGCGCAAATAATCCATCGCCGCCAGATGCTCCTTCCAGGTCTGGTCCAGCACCTGCAGCATCACGGACTTTTCGAAGTGGCGCATGGTTTCGGGACCGGCGGTCTGTTCCTTCTCCAGGTAGGCTTTTTCCAGCTCGGCCAGGAGCTTGTCGCGCAACGTTTCTTCATGCAGATCATGATCCGCGTCCAGCCAGCCCTGTATGTCGAATTTCTGCGCGAACTCGGTCTCGATGGCACTCTCAAGCCCCGCAATATCCCACTGTTCATCCATACTGCCGGGCGTAATGTAATTATTGATTACATCGTTAACGACATCTGCACGAATCGCCTTGACGGTATCCGACACATCGTCGATGGCCATCAATTCATTGCGCTGCTCGTAGATAACCTTGCGCTGGTCATTGGCTACGTCGTCGAACTCCAGCAGGTTCTTGCGTATACCGAAGTTATGTCCTTCCACCTTGCGCTGGGCGTTCTCTATTGCCTTGCTGACCCAGGGGTGCTCGATAGCCTCACCTTCCTGCATGCCCAGCTTCTGCATCAGCCCGGAAACACGGTCCGAGGCGAATATGCGCATCAGATTGTCTTCCAGCGACAGGTAAAAGCGACTGGAACCGGCATCCCCCTGACGCCCGGCACGACCACGCAACTGGTTGTCAACGCGTCGTGACTCATGGCGTTCGGTACCGACAATGTGCAAGCCGCCGGCAGCCAGCACTGCCTCGTGACGCTGTTCCCACTCTTTGGTAATACGCGCGGTGGTGTGTTCGTCCGGGCCTTCCAGGGCCGCCAGCTCGGCTTCCAGGCTACCGCCCAGTACGATATCGGTTCCGCGGCCGGCCATATTGGTGGCAATCGTGATAGTACCCGGCCGGCCGGCCTGGGCAACGATATGTGCCTCACGTTCATGCTGCTTGGCATTCAGAACCTGGTGCTCTATTTTCTGCTTGTTGAGCAGACCGGAAAGATACTCCGAGGTCTCAATCGAAGTTGTCCCTACCAGCGCAGGCTGACCGCGTTGCTGGCAATCACGAATACCCTCGGCTACCGCATCAAATTTTTCCTTCACAGTCAGGAACACCAGATCACCCATATCGTCACGTACCATGGGTTTGTTGGTCGGCATCACGACGACCTCCAGGCCGTAGATCTGCTGGAATTCAGCGGCCTCGGTATCGGCGGTACCGGTCATACCCGACAGTTTTTTATACAAGCGGAAATAATTCTGGAAGGTGATCGATGCCAGCGTCTGGTTCTCGTTCTGGATCTCCACCCCTTCCTTGGCTTCAACCGCCTGGTGCAGGCCTTCCGACCAGCGGCGTCCCGGCATGGTACGGCCGGTGAATTCATCGACAATTACGACCTGGCCATCCTGAACAATGTAATCCACGTCTTTCTGATACAGCGCGAGTGCACGCAGCGCTGCATTCAGGTGATGCATCAGCGTCAGATTGGCCGCGTCGTAGAGACTCTGCCCTGTCTGCAGCAGACCTTCCTTTTCCAGCAATGACTCTACATGCTGATGACCGTCCTCTGTGAAGTTGATCTGTTTCTGTTTTTCGTCAATGCCGTAATCGCCGGGCCCGTCTTCTTCTTCCTGCTTGACGAGCTCGAGCACCAGCTTCTTCATGACCAGGTATAAATCCGAATTGTCGTCGGTGGGGCCGGAAATAATCAGCGGGGTGCGTGCTTCGTCAATCAGGATGGAATCGACCTCGTCCACCACGGCTGCATTGAGTTCACGCTGTACCTTGTCTTCCCTGCGAAACGCCATATTGTCGCGCAGGTAGTCAAAACCGAACTCATTATTGGTGCCATAGGTAATGTCGGCGTTGTAAGCCTCTTGCTTTTCCCCGTGGCTCATACCCGCAACCACCACACCGGTGGTCAATCCCAGGAAGCTGTACAGCTTGCCCATCCATTTGGCATCACGAGGCGCCAGGTAATCGTTAACGGTGACAACGTGCACACCCTTGCCCGACAGGGCGTTCAGATAGCAGAACAACGTAGCCACCAGCGTCTTGCCTTCACCAGTGCGCATTTCGGAAATTTTGCCTTCGTGCAGTATGATGCCACCCATCAGCTGCACATCGAAATGCCGCATGTCCAGGACACGGCGCGAACCCTCACGCGCTACCGCGAAAGCTTCCGGCAGTAACTGGTCAAGGGTTTCGCCATCCTGGTAGCGCTGCCGGAACTGGTCCGTTCTGGCGCGCAATTCGGAATCGCTGAGCTTTTCCAGCCCAGGCTCCAGTGCATTAATTTTATTTACTATTTTTGATAGTCGTTTGAGTATCCGGTCGTTACGGCTACCGAATACCTTGCGCAAGAGCGAAGTAACCATGATCTGTCAGTGTGAAATCAGTAAATTCAGAGGGATGGGATCATACCTCATATAGGCAAGCGGGACAGAGTTTAAATCTGTTCCGTTAACGGTTGTCATGCAGGTGCTTGCAGCGTGAGGCCTAGCGGCTGACCCGAACATAGCGGGTCGGATCGACCTGCCTGCCGTTTTTGAGAACTTCGTAATGAACGTGTGGCCCGGTGGACCGCCCGCTGGAGCCCATCAGCGCTATTTTCCGGCCCGGTTCGACCTTTTCGCCCACCGCTACCAGGATTTTCTGACAATGTCCGTAACGTGTTGAATAACCGTTGCCGTGATTAATTTCCACCAGCTGGCCGTAACCATAGCGCTTGCCGGCCCAGGTAACGACGCCTTCGGCTGTCGCGACAACGTTGGAGCCCAGCTTGCCGGCGAAATCCACACCCTTATGCATTGCCTGGCGACCATTGAAGGGGTCGGAACGTTTCCCGTAATAGGATGACAACCAGCCTTTGGCGACAGGCCGCCCGGCCGGTGACACGGCATTATTCAGCTTGCGGCTGCTCAGTACCTGCTCAATGACCTCCAGTTGCCTGGCACGATCATCGATCTGTACTTCCATTTCATTCAGCGCCTGTATGAAATCGAGAGAACTCAGCGTTTCGCCCACAACCGGTTCAGCAGGACCACCCTGCGCCGGCGTCTGGTCAAAATCGAATTCCGATTTACCCAGTTTGGCCATTTCCGTCAGGCGCTGCCCGAGTGCCTCTACGCGCAACATCTGTGCCTGCATCCCGCCCAAACGCACCGCCAGGGCATTCAGGTCGTTTTGCGCTGCGTCCCGCGCCTGCACCAATTCCAGTTTCTGTTCGCTCAGCGCCAGTTGCCAGTGATTTTTCTCCACAGCGGGTGACTCTGCCACAGTCACAGAACGACTCGCCAGCGTATAACCCAGCCCTGCAGCTGCCCCGATCATGCCTGCTATCACCAGTATCGCCGGCACCCAGAAACCCGGACGGTTCAGCTGGATGCTGCCGGATTTACCGTAGGTAGTGGTGTAGAGTAGAAATTTCATTTAATGTAGTTACAAATCCACTTGTTGTTTACCCGATGCGACATAAAGACCCTGTACCCTGTTCCCGATTCCTTGCCAATGCGGCGCTGCCCATACTCGAGCGCGCCCGGCGCCTGCAGCGCCTGGAACAGGCCGTTTTGCGCCTGTTGCCGGAAAATCTGAGTGCGCATTGTACAGTCCAGAACCTGAAAAACGAAATCCTGGTGCTCGCCACATCCTCTCCAGCCTGGGCTGCGCGCCTGAGATTTGTCGCTCCCGACCTGATTAAGCAACTCGAATGCCAGCTGGCCCTGACCATACGCACCATCCAGGTAAGGATAGAGCCAGAAACACTTGACATTCAACCAGTTAAAAGGCAACAACCGAAGCTGTCACTGGCCAGCGGCACCTTGCTGGCGCAGACTGCCAATAGCATCAATCACCCGGCACTGCAGGAAGCCCTGTACCGCTTAGCGGCCAAAGCTCGCGATTTCTGAAGGATTTTCAAGTTGCTGGAAGGCTTTCAGACCTGAAATACGCCGACCGGCTGACTCAGCCATTCCGGGGTATTTGCTGCATCCTCGAAGCTGATTACCTCCCAGGCATCCTGCTGCCGGATCAGTTCACGCAACAGGCAGTTATTCAGGGTATGCCCGGATTTGTAGCCGGTAAAAGCACCGATCAGGCTGTGACCGAGCAGGTACAGATCACCCACCGCATCCAGTATCTTGTGTTTGACGAATTCGTCTTCGTAGCGCAAGCCGTCCTCGTTAACCACCCGGTAGTCATCCAGCACTACCGCATTGTCCAGGCTGCCACCCAGCGCCAGCTGATCCTCGCGCAACTTCTCTATATCGCGCATAAAACCGAAGGTTCGTGCCCGGCTGACCTCGCGTACAAACGAAGTATTACTGAAATCGATCTCCGACTGCCGGCAATGGCCGCAGAACAGAGGGTGATTGAACTCGATGGTAAAACCGACCCTGAACCCCTGGTGCGGACTGAAACGCGCCCATTTATCGCCATCGCTGACTTCGACAGAACGCAAAATGCGCAGAAAACGTTTTGGCACCCGCTGTTCCTCGATACCCGCAGACTGGATCAGGAACACAAAGGGCCCGGCACTGCCATCCATAATCGGGACTTCCGCGGCAGTCAGGTCGACCACGGCGTTGTCGATACCCAGCCCGGACAAAGCAGAAAGCAGGTGTTCGACGGTAGAAATTCGTACGTCGTTATGACACAGGGCGGTGGACAGGCGGGTATCACCCACATTATCCAGCGTCGCCGCTATTTCCACCACGGGCTCCAGATCCACGCGCCGGAAGATAATTCCGGTATCTGCCGGCGCCGGCCTCAAGGTCAGGTAAACCTGCTCCCCACTATGCAGGCCAACCCCCTTTGCTCGGATAATATTCCTTAACGTTTTTTGATATATCATCTGGTTAGCAGACCCGTCTGCGCCTGCCTTAGCGTCATGGCATTAGTAAGTTCAAAATGCGCGCAGGCCGGCTACCCCTCGGTACTACCGCGCCTGCAACTATGGGCCACTCTTTAGCTCATTGGCGACCTTTGCACTGATTATGCCAGCCAAACCCGGCTGGCACCAATGTGGCTGCCATATAAAGCGGTCATGCGCGGGTTTTCAGTCCGCCTGGCGGCGCAAAAATGCCGGAATATCCAGATAATCCATATCGTCAGCACTGGCTGGCGGCGGAGTCGGGTCACCGGAAGCTTTCTTGCGAATAACTGCGGGACGATCCAGCTCGGCATAATTCACTTCACCGGACTTGTTGCGTTGTACCAGTTTCACCGGCTCAGGCGCTTCGACCTCCGTTTGCAGATCCTCTGCACCCAGCCCGGTAGCCACCACGGTAACCCGCAGTTCATCGTGCATTTCCGGATCAATCACCGTACCGACGACTACAGTCGCGTCACGCGATGCGAATTCTTTCACCGTATTGCCGACTTCCTCGAATTCGCCAATAGAAAGATCAAGACCCGCCGTGACATTGACCAGGATGCCATGTGCACCCATCAGATCGATATCTTCCAGCAGCGGGCTGTGCACTGCTGACTCTGCTGCCTCGCGCGCACGGTCCTGGCCGGATGCAGCACCTGAACCCATCATCGCCATACCCATTTCGGACATAACGGTACGCACGTCGGCGAAGTCGACATTGATCAGTCCCGGACGGGTAATAAGTTCAGCGATACCCTGCACCGCTCCCTGCAAGACATTGTTGGCCGACTTGAACGCATTCAGCAGACTGATTTCCTTGCCCAGCACCTGCAGCAGCTTCTCATTCGGAATGGTAATCAGCGAATCCACATACTGGCTGAGTTCCTTGAGACCACGATCGGCCACCTGGATACGCTTGCCACCTTCGAAGGGAAACGGCCGGGTTACAATCGCCACGGTAAGGATCCCCAGCTCCTTGGCCACCTGCGCCACCACCGGTGCGGCACCGGTGCCCGTTCCGCCACCCATACCCGCGGTAACAAACAGCATATCGGACCCTTCGATCACTTCCAGGATCCGGTCACGGTCTTCCATTGCAGCCTGACGGCCGATATCCGGATTGGCGCCCGCACCCAGACCCTTGGTGATACTGCTGCCAAGTTGCAGCGTGGTACGCGCACTCATGTTGGTCAAGGCCTGCGAATCGGTATTGGCGCAGATAAACTCTACGCCTTCGATATCCGCCTCGACCATGTGCTGCACGGCGTTGCCGCCACCACCACCGACACCAATCACCTTGATGACTGCGTTCTGACTATATGCATCCATAAGCTCAAACATTTTTATATCTCCTCTATCCGTCATTCGTCACGTGATTCAACAACTAGAAATTACCCTGAAACCAACTCTTCATCCGCTCCCAGACACCCTTCACTCCACGCCCAAAATCAGCATCAAACCCCCGTGGGGCCCGGTTCTGGCTGCCAAACAGCAGCAGCCCCACGCCGGTGGCGTAAACAGGATTGCGCACCACATCCACCAGGCCCATAACACACTGTGGTGAACCCAGACGTACCGGCATGTGAAACACCTCTTCCGCCAGATCCACTAACCCTTCTATTTTCGAACTCCCTCCTGTCAACACCACACCGGCGGTGATCAGATCTTCAAAACCACTGCGGCGCAGTTCTGCCTGTACCAGTGTCAGCAATTCCTCGTAACGCGGCTCGATGACTTCGGCCAGCGTTTGCCTGGCCAGACGGCGCGGCGGGCGGTCACCGACACTGGGCACTTCGATATTCTCATCGCTGGCTGCCAGCTGGGTCAGGGCGCAGGCGTACTTGATCTTGATCTCTTCGGCATACTGGGTCGGTGTGCGCAGCGCCACGGCGACGTCATTGGTGACCTGGTCACCGGCAATCGGAATCACTGCTGTATGCCGGATAGAACCCTCGGTGAAAACCGCAATATCAGTGGTGCCACCGCCGATATCCACCAGGCACACACCAAGGTCCTTTTCATCTTCGGTCAACACCGAGTAGCTGGAAGCCAGCTGTTCCAGAATGATGTCGTCCACTTCCAGACCACAACGGCGTACGCATTTAATAATGTTCTGCGCGGCGCTCACCGCACCGGTCACCATGTGCACTTTGGCTTCCAGGCGCACACCGCTCATACCTACCGGTTCGCGGATACCGTCCTGCTCATCGATGACAAATTCCTGTGGCAGGATATGCAGGATCTTCTGGTCGGCAGGTATGGCTACAGCGCGCGCTGCATCGATCACGCGTTCGACGTCGTTGGGCATCACCTCACGATCACGAATTGCCACGATGCCGTGCGAATTCAGGCTGCGAATATGGCTACCCGCAATCCCGGCAAACACCGAATGTATCTGGCATCCCGCCATCAATTCTGCTTCCTCAACCGCGCGCTGTATTGAATGCACTGTCGATTCAATATTGACCACCACCCCTTTCTTTAACCCCTTGGAAGGGTGCGAGCCGATACCGATGATTTCGATACCCCCGTCCGGCCCAATCTCACCCACAATAGCTACGACCTTGGAGGTGCCGATATCCAGGCCGACGATCATGTTCTTTTCCGGTTTCTTCACCATTAACCAGCGCTCCTGGTCACTTTGTCAGGTGCCTGCCAGTGGATCGCAAAGCCATTGCTGTAACGCAGGTCCACGCTAAGCACCCGTCCTTCTCCCGCCGCCAGAATGGCGGGATAGACACGCACAAACCGTTCAAGTCGCTGTACTGGATGACTGCGACCCACCTCAAGGGTCAGGCCATTACTCAACTGCACACGCCAGGTGCGCCGCGCATCGAGCTGCAAACTGCCGACACCGAGCTTTAACGGCATCAATATCTCCTGCACACGCCTGTACATCTCCAGTACACGCTGCTGGTAACCATCAGGGCCTGCAAAGTCCGGTAGCTGTGCAAGTTCAACCTGCTGCTGTGGCTCGAATACCTGTGCCTGCGCATTGAGAAAGCCGCGCGCACCCCAGTGTGCAACCGGCTGCTGCTCACGCACCTGGATATTTAACCTGTCCGGCCACACCCGTCGCACCGACACCTGCTCGACCCAGGGTAATTGCTGAATGCGTTGCTGAATCATCGCCACGTTCATTGCAAAGAATCCATCACTCGCCAGCGGCGCCACTTCGTTTTGAATATCCGCACGCTGCAGATGCCTGAACTCACCCTCGACATGTACCGACTGCACCGGCCATTGGTGCGGGTTGCTCATCCACTCCAGCAGCATGGTCAGCCCGCCCGCACTCGCCACCACGGTGAGCAGTGCCAGCATGGGCTTCAGCCAGTCGATGCGCAGCCGGAGCTGTTGCTGTTGCTTGCGTTTTGCCTGTAATTTTTTTTTCGCCATCATCAATCAACCGTGACCGCGCTAGTTTCCAGAATGCGCCATACCAGTTCCCCGAAATCCCAGCCAAAAACCTTTGCTGCCATTGGTACCAGACTGTGATCCGTCATACCCGGCACCGTGTTAACCTCTATGAGCCAGGGGTGATTACCAGCGTCCAGAAATAAATCGACACGCCCCCAGCCTGTAGCGCCCACGGCAGCAAATGCCTGTTTTGACAACAGCTGCAGCGCCTCCTCCTGTTCCTGCGGCAAGCCACAGGGACAGTGATAACTGGTACTGTCCGCCTTGTACTTGGCTTCGTAATCATAAAACTCGCGCGGCGTCTCCAGCCGGATCAGCGGCAGCAAAGTGTCGCCCACTATTGCCGCTGTGTACTCGGAACCTTCAACCCAGCGTTCCGCCAACACCTCATGGTCGTAACGGTCCGCATCCTGCCAGGCCTGATGCAGCTCACTTCCATGCTCTACCCTGGCCATGCCGATACTCGATCCTTCATGCGAGGGCTTGAGTATCATGGGAAAACCCAGCTGCTCCACCGCCGCCTGCAAATCGGCATCATTGCCAAGCATGACAAAGGCGGGCGTCGGTAGATTCACACCTTCCCACAACTGCTTGGTACGCAGTTTGTCCATCGCCAGCGCAGAGCCCAGCACGCCACTACCGGTGCAGGGAATACCCAGGCTTAGCAACAAGCCCTGCACTACACCGTCTTCTCCACCACGCCCGTGCAGGCTATTAAAAGCGCGCGCAAAACCACCCTCACTCAATTGCCGTACAAAATCCTCGTCACCAGTGTCTACGGCATGGGCATCAACGCCACGCTGTTGCAATGCACGCAACACGGCATCACCACTTTGCAGCGAAATCTCACGCTCGGCAGACCGGCCACCCATCAGCACGGCAACCTTTCCGAAACTATCAGCGCTCTGAAACCGGTCACTCACTCAACCTCCCCGATGATGCGCACTTCCGTCTGCAGACGAATGCCATGCCTGTGTTGCACCTGTTCCTGTACATAGCGAATCAGCGCCTCGATATCAGCAGCGCTGGCAGACCCCAGGTTAACGATAAAGTTGGCATGCTTTTCCGACACCCGGGCCGCACCGATCTGTTCACCCTTCAAACCGCAGGATTCGATCAGCCGGGCAGCATGATCATCCGACGGGTTACGAAATACCGAACCGCAACTGGGCTGCTGTGTGGGTTGTGTCGCGGAACGACGCTCCAGCAAGCTACGGATGCGCGATTGCGCTGCAGCACTGTCGCCTGCCTGCAGCCGCAAATCCGCCGATACGAACCATTCATTTTCCGCCCCACTGACCATGCGGTAACTGACTTGATAGTCAGCACGGCTGCGCGGGTGCAGTTCACCCTGGTGGTCCAGGGTCTGCACAGCATCAACCAGCGACCAGGTTTCGCCACCAAAGGCACCCGCATTCATGGCGAGAGCACCACCCATGGTGCCCGGGATACCCGCCAGGAATTCCGCGCCCGTCAACCCGGCACGGGCGGCAAAACGCGCCACTTTGGCGCAGGCTACGCCAGCGCCCGCACGCACCCGGTCAGCGCCGATCAACTCCAGCGTATCCAGCCCGCCAAACGGCAGTATCACGGTTCCGCGCAGCCCGCCGTCCCGTACCAGCAAATTGCTGCCCAGCCCTACCCAGGTCACCGTTTCATCATCTGGCAAGCCAGCCAGAAACTGTTGCAGGTCTTCCAGATCGGCAGGCCGGTAACACTTATCCGCCGGGCCACCCACTCGCCAGCTGGTATGGGCTGACATGGGTTCATCGCTACTCAACTCACCACGTAATCCGGACATAGACTCGGCCGCCATCATGATCTGCACTTGACCCCGCGTTTCACATTCGCCATCTGTGTACGTGCACACTTTGGCTTGCCATCGCGCCCGCTCACTGGCTGTACCTCTACAGGTCTGGGCACCCACCAGCGACTTTGCAACGATTCGCCACAACCCATGTGCACACGTAATCCGCTGTTAGATCTCATTCATCACCTCCTGTTTCCATCCGGCCAAGTGCCTCAGGCAAGATGGCTGCAACGGCACCGATGGAGCCTGCACCCAGGGTCAATACCAGGTCACCAGCCTGCAACACGTCCTTCAGCACTACGGGCAAGGTCTCTATATCCTCGACAAACACCGGGTCAACACGGCCACGACCACGTACGGCACGGCACAGTGCACGACCGTCAGCACCGGTAATGGGCTCCTCGCCCGCGGCAAAGACTTCGCTGATCAATAACAGGTCGGTGTTTCCCAGCACCTGGGCAAAGTCCTCGAACAGATCGCGCGTGCGGCTGTAGCGGTGTGGTTGAAACACGGTCACCAGACGGCGTTCCGGCCAGCCATTACGTACCGCTTCCAGAGTGGCGGAGATTTCGCGCGGGTGGTGCCCGTAGTCGTCAATGAACAGAACCGTTCCATCCGCAACTACCAGTTCACCATTCAATTGAAAACGTCGCCCGATACCCGCAAAGGTCTCCAGTGCGCGCTGCATGCTCTGATCATCGACCTCCAGTTCACGCGCCACTGCAACCGCTGCCAGTGCATTGAGCACGTTGTGGCGGCCAGGGAGATTCAACACAACAGCCAGTGGCTCATGTTCATCCTGGTGGATGTCAAAATGCATCTGCACACCATCCTGACGAAGATTCATGGCACGGATGTCGGCGTCTTCCGCCTCGATACCGTAGGTCCGCACCTGGCGGGTAATCGCAGGCAGCACATCACGCACATTGGGATCGTCCAGGCACAGCACAGCCAGCCCGTAGAATGGCAAGTGATGCAGAAACTCCACGAAAGTCTGGCGCAGGCGCTGAAAATCACCTTCATAGGTAGATAAATGATCGGCGTCGATATTGGTTACAACCGCCAGCATCGGTTGCAAATACAGGAATGAGGCGTCGCTTTCATCCGCTTCGGCAACCAGGTAACGACCGCTGCCCAGACGGGCATGACTGTTGGCGCTGTTGAGCAGACCACCGATAACAAACGTGGGATCCAGACCCGCTTCAGCGAGCAGACTGGCGACCAGGCTGGTGGTGGTGGTTTTACCGTGGGTGCCAGCTACCGCAATGCCATAGCGGAAACGCATGATTTCGGCGAGCATTTCTGCGCGCGGCACCACCGGAATACGCCGTTCGCGTGCCGCCTTCACTTCCGGGTTCTGTTCGTCAACCGCGCTCGACACCACCACTACGTCGCAGCCGTCCACATGGCTGGCGTCATGCCCGATCAGGACGCGCGCACCCAGCACCACAAGTCGGCGCGTGACTGCGTTTTCACGCAAGTCAGACCCGCTCACCTGATACCCCAGGTTCAGCAGCACTTCGGCTATTCCGCCCATGCCGGCGCCACCGATACCGACAAAATGCGCACAACGAATGCGCCGCATGTTGTCCGGCTGCCGCGAAGGCTGTTGCTGTGCAGCCATCATGCCGCCTCCTTCCAGCCGGTGGCATCGATACAGGCCCTGGCAACACGTTGTGCCGCATCGGGCAGTGCGGCTGCCCGTGCGCACCTTGCCATAACGCCAAGCTGCTGCGGCTGCTGCAGCAGTGCCAGCTCTTTGCGTAAGCGCCGTGGTGTCACTTCGGAATTCGGCAACAACACAGCCGCGCCTGCATCCACGAGGTAGCGTGCATTGCCGGTCTGGTGATCATCGACGGCGTGCGGATAGGGCACCAGGATGGAAGCCACGCCCACTGCGGCCAACTCTGCAACTGTTAACGCGCCCGCCCTGCACAACACCAGGTCCGCCCATTGATACGCTGTAGACATATCTTCGATAAAGGCATCCAGCTGCACGTCCACACCGGCTGTTTTATACGCCTGCCGCGCTTCATCTATAAGACGCAAACCGGTCTGATGCCGGACTTCCGGCCGCTCCTGTTGGTCCAGTTCCGCCAACGCGGCCGGTACCTGTTCATTGAGAACCGCGGCACCGAGACTGCCACCGACAACCAGCAGGCGCGGCCGGCGTGACTGCGGGTCGGGCTCGTGAAAAGGTAGCTCCGCAATGCTGCGGCGCACCGGGTTGCCGGTATGAATCGCATTTTCCAGGCTGCCCGGGAATGCCTCCAGTACCGGCTTCGCCAATGGCGCCAGCCAGCGATTGGTCATCCCGGCAACGGAATTCTGTTCATGGATAATAAGTGGCCGACGCAGTAACCAGGCCATCAGACCGCCCGGTCCGGTGGTATAGCCGCCCATACCAAGCACTGCTGCCGGGCGCACTTTCAGCAACACCACGACCGCCTGCAGCAAGGCCCAGATCAGCATAAAGGGTGCGGTCAGCACGCGCAGCGCACCTTTGCCACGCAAACCCTTGACCCTGATCCAGTACATCGGAATGCCGGTGGGCGGTACCACACGCGACTCAAGACCAAGCTGTGTCCCCAGCCACACTACCGGCCATCCCCGCGCCTGCAATTGCTCCGCAACAGCAAGCGCGGGGAATACATGGCCACCGGTACCGCCCGCCATGATCAGGATAGGCCGTCTCAGCATTATTGCGACCTCCGGCGACGCCTGGCTGCAGCAGTACCCGATGCCGGCACGCTGTTCACCGTGCAACGCGTCTCGTAATCAATACGTAACAACAGTGCTATCGCTACGCAGGTCACCAGCATGCTGCTGCCGCCGTAACTCACCAGCGGCAGGATCAGCCCCTTGGTCGGCAACAGGCCGGTGTTGACACCTATATTGATCAGGGCCTGCAAACCCAGCCAGGTACCGATACCGTAAGCCAGATAAGCCGCAAACAGGTTTCCGCCCTGCTCGGCCACCGCTGCGATGGTGTAGGCGCGGAATACGATAAAGGCATACAGTCCCAGTAACACCAGAATGCCCGCCAGACCCAGTTCTTCCGCCAGTACGGCGAACACAAAGTCAGTATGCGCTTCCGGCAGATAAAACAACTTCTGGATGCTGGCCCCCAGTCCGACACCAAACCACTCTCCGCGTCCAATGGCGATCAGCGACTGGGTCAACTGGAAGCCACTGTTAAATGGATCAGCCCAGGGGTTCAGGAATGTGGTCAGGCGCTGCATGCGATAAGGCGATGTCACTGCCAGAATTGCCAGGGCGCCACCTGCCGTAGCAATCAGCGCCGCATACTTCCACAGGCTCACACCGGCCATGAACATCATCGCCAGCGCAGTAGCCATCAACACCACGGTTGCGCCAAAATCAGGTTCCAGCAGCAGTAAAACTGCGGCCACCGTCAACAGCCCGAGTGGTTTTATAAAGCCGGCGCCGGTGTGGCGTACATCCTCACCGTGACGTACCAGGTATCCCGCCAGATAAATCAACGCCAGCAGTTTTGCCGGCTCGGACACCTGTAAACGGAACAACCCCAGATTGATCCAGCGGGTACTGCCGTTCACCTCGATACCCACCCCCGGCACCAGTACCGCTGCAAGCAGGAGAATGGCCAGCAGAATGCATAACAGGCTACAGTGTTCCCACCAGGCCAGCCTGATACGTAATGTCAGTAAACCCAGGCCCAGACCCAAAGCAAGATAGATGCTCTGGCGGAAGGCGAAGTGGAATACTCCCAGGCCCAGACGCTCGGCGACCGGCATGGAGGCCGATGCGACCATGACCAGACCGAGGGAAAACAGTGCAGCCACCACTGCGAGCAGTGTGAAATCGAGGCGCGGTATGTGCTCGCCGCGGCGCATGTGCATATCAGGTAAAAGCACTGCCAGACTCACCGCTGCAACTCCTGTACAGCCTGCATAAAAATCTCGCCGCGCTGCTGGTAGTCCCTGAACATATCGAAACTGGCGCAGGCCGGGGATAACAGGACTGTATCCCCGGACGCTGCCAGTTCAGCCGCCCGACGTACTGCATCAAACATATCGGATGCGCGTTGTGTTGCGACCCTGCCCCGCAGCGCGACTTCGATTTCCTCTGCGGCTTCACCCAACAGCACAACGGCCTTGACGCGCGCATCCACACCTGCCGCCAACTCGGAAAAATCCGCCCCCTTACCCTGGCCACCGGCCAACAGCACCAGCGGCCCGTCAAATCCGTGAATCGCAGCAAGTGCGGCGCCAACATTGGTTGCCTTGGAGTCATTGAACCAGGACACGCCACCGGTCTCTGCCACCCACTGGGTACGGTGCGGCAGACCCTGGAATTCTCTCAACACCAGCAGCATGGCCTCGCGTGGAAAGCCCAGCGCATCACCCAGCGCCAGTGCGGCGAGTGCATTTGCCAGGTTATGTCGGCCCGGCATACGCACAGCAGATGCCGGCATCCATCGCTCGCTGCCTTTGGCAATCCAGCAACCCTCGGCTGTCTCCAGCAACCCGAAATCCTGCGCAGCGGGCTTATGCAGGCCGAATCCGATACTGGGAACCCTGTCTGAAGCGAGCTCGGCGGCTGCCGCATCGTCCCGGTTAACGATTTGCACATCTGCGTCAGCGAAGATCCGCTGCTTGGCGCACGCGTAGGCGGCCACTGAATCGTAGCGGTCGAGGTGGTCCGGGCTTATATTAAGAACCGTCGCCGCCCGGCAATGCAGACTCCGCACCGTTTCAAGCTGAAAACTGGAAAGCTCCAGCACGTACAGGTCGGGTTCGTCTTCCCCGATCAGATCCAGTGCCGGGGTCCCCAGGTTACCGCCCACACGCACATTCCTGCCGGCCTGCCGTGCCATGGCGCCCAGCAGAGTGGTCACGGTACTTTTACCATTGGAACCGGTAATGGCGACAACAGGCGCCAACGCAGTACGAGCGAACAGCTCAATATCACCTATAACTTCAATGCCACGCTGTTGCGCATCCACCAGCAGTGGTTCCTGCAACGACACGCCCGGACTCACCAGAATGCGTTCGGCACGGGCGAAGACCTCTGCATCGAAGCCACCCGTAAACAACGCCACATCGGGCAACTCCCGTTGCATGTCTGCCAGCGCCGGCGGCTGCTCACGGCTGTCGATAACCGCGACCTCCACGCCACGTTGTGCCAGGAAACGCGCACAGGACAACCCGGTTGCACCCAACCCGACAATCAAAGTGCGTGCGTCCTGCAGCGGACCCGGTTCCATATAACTTGCTACCGCCAGCATCTCTACATCAGCACGAGCAGTAATACTGAAATAACTGCAAAGGTTGCTGCCACAACTGCCATTTGACTTTGTTCGTCCATTGCCACCTCTGTTCAACGAATTTTCAGGGTTGCCAACCCAAACAACACCAGGATCACCGTGATAATCCAGAAACGCACAATGACGCGCGGTTCCGGCCAGCCCTGCAGCTCAAAATGATGATGTAAAGGCGCCATACGAAATATGCGCCGCCCGGTTAGTTTGAAAGATGCCACCTGCAATATGACGGATACTGTTTCCATCACAAACACGCCGGCCATAACAAAGAAAACCAGCTCCTGGCGAACCAGTATTGCGACCGTGCCCAGCGCTGCGCCCAGCGCCAATGCTCCAACGTCACCCATGAATACCTGTGCCGGGTAGGCATTGAACCAGAGAAAGCCAAGGCCGGCGCCAACAATGGCGCCACAGAAAACAGCCACTTCACCCACCTCGCGGATGAAAGGAATATGCAGGTATTCGGCGATGTAAACATGCCCGGTGGCGTAGGCGAATATCGCCAACGCACCGGCGATCAGTACCGTCGGCAGTATTGCCAGGCCGTCAAGGCCGTCGGTGAGATTTACCGCGTTGCTGGAACCAACCACGACAAAGTAGACCAGCACCATGTACCAGGCACCCATAGGTAGCGCGACATCCTTGAAGAACGGCACAATCAGTTCGGTTTCAGCAGGTGACTGTGCGGCGTAGAATAGATACATGCCGGTTGCCAGCGCCGCCAGCGACTGCCAGGTGTACTTGGCGCCAGCGGACAGGCCCTTACTGTTGCCGTACACCAGTTTCTTGTAATCATCAATCCAGCCGATAGCACCAAAAGCCAGTGTCACCAGCAGCACCACCCATACGTAACGGTTACCAAGATCAGCCCACAACAAGGTAGCCGCAGCTATCGCCACCAGGATCAAGGCACCGCCCATCGTGGGCGTACCGGCCTTGGACAGATGTGATTCCGGTCCGTCGTCGCGCACCTGCTGGCCGATCTGGCGAAAACTCAGGTGGCGGATCATCCAGGGCCCGACCACGAACGAAATCAGCAACGCGGTTAACACACCCAGGATGGCGCGCAGCGTCAGGTACTGGAATACGTTAAAGATACCGTGGAACTGGCTCAGGTATTCGGCTAAATAGACCAGCATCAGTGCGTCACCTCGCCGGCCCGCAGCGCTTCGACTACACGTTCCATGCGCATGGCGCGCGAACCCTTGACCAGAACGGTCACGCCTTCGCGCACCCGCTGTTGGAGCTGTGCATTCAGACTTTCCATGTCGCTGAACGATTCCGCTCCTGCACCGAACGCCTCAGCAGACTGCTGCGCGAGCTCACCCAGCGCGAACAGGTGGCGCACACCCGCATCGCGCGCTTCTTCACCCACTTTGCGGTGCAGGCGTTCGCCTGCCGGACCCAGCTCACCCATATCGCCGAGCACCAGCCAGGTCTCGGCATCGGTTCTGGACAGCAAATTCAGCGCAACCTGTAATGAGCCGGGATTGGCATTATAGGTATCGTCGATCAGCTGGATGCCGCCAATGCCAGGCTGGCTCTCCCAGCGTCCGTGCACCGGCTGCACGCGGGACAGCCCCTCGGCTATTTTGCCCAGCGGTATCTCTACCGCCAAAGCTGCGGCAGTCGCCGCCAGCGCATTCATAACACTGTGTTGCCCGGGCAACGCCAGGCGAAAGGATTCAGTACCCGCCGGGGTCACCAGCTGAATATCGCTACCGTCAATATCGCCCTTCCAGCCGGCGCGCACATCCGCCCGGGCACTCATACCGAAACTGATAATACGCCGTGGCGCCGCCAACGAACGCCATACATCGGCGTAAGCATCATCGGTATTGAGTATGCACACAGTATCTGCCGCCGTTCGCTCAAACAGCTCACCCTTGGCGCGGGCAACACCGGACAAGTCACCAAATCCCTCCAGGTGCGCAGGTCCGGCGTTATTAATCAGCGCTACGGTTGGCTGCACAATATCCGTCAGGTAAGCAATTTCACCGGGATGGTTGGCGCCCAGCTCAATGACCGCATAGTCATGTTCGGCAGTCAGCCCGAACAGGGTCTGTGGAACGCCGATATCATTGTTGAGGTTACCCTTGGTCGCCAGCACCTCGCCGCAACAGCTCAGGATCGACTCCAGCATTGCCCTGACCGAGGTCTTGCCGTTACTGCCAGTCACTGCGAGCACTGGAATGCCGAACTGTGCGCGCCAGTGTGCGGCAAGCTCACCGAGAGCAAGGCGGGTATCCTTGACCTGAAGTACCGGCAAGCCGTCACTTGTCGCATTGCTTACGGCCGCTGCAACCGCGCCCAACTGCTGTGCCTGCGCAAGGTAATCGTGTCCGTCGAAGTTCGGACCCTGCAGAGCCACAAACAGATTACCTTCTGCCAGGGTCCGCGTATCGGTACTTATGCCATGGAAGGTCACATCCGCGCCCAACAACCTGGCATCCAGAATCTGCGCTGCTTGTGACAGGGGCATTGCCATCATCCAGCAAGTTCCCGCAAGACTTCTTGCACCCGGGTGCGGTCGCTGAATGCCAGCCGCTGCGAAGCGGTCTGCTGATAGTTTTCATGGCCCTTGCCCGCCACCAGCACCAGGTCATCTGCCGCCGCTTCACGAATCGCATTTGCAATCGCTGCACCGCGGTCACTGATACGCACTGCGCGTTGCGGCTGTTCAAAACCCTGCTCTATCTGATCAAGAATACTGTCAGGGTTTTCACTGCGCGGGTTATCGCTGGTCAGCACCACACGGTCGGCAAAACGCTCCGCCAGCGCTCCCATTTGCGGGCGTTTGCCCCGGTCGCGATCACCGCCGGCGCCAAACACACAGATCAGTTCGCCCCTGCAATGTGGGCGCAATGCCTGCAAGGCGGTTTCCAGTGCATGCGGAGTATGCGCGTAATCCACCACCACCCGTGGCGTCCCCGTTCTGGTAAACAGTTCCATGCGGCCCGCCACGGTTTTTACCCGCGCCAGACGCTCGACCGCGGTCTGCAAGGACAGGCCCGATGCGAGCAATGCACCCAGCGCGGCGAGCAGGTTTTCTGCATTAAAACCGCCAAGCAATGCCGTTTCAAATGTCGCAGCTCCCCAGCTGGATTCCAGTTCCAGCGCAATCCCCTTCTCCAGGGCAGAGACACGCTTCAGTTCAATCCAGTCCGGGTAACTGCGCGCAACATCACCGGGCCGCCCCTGCCAGGCAATGACCTGCAGTCTGTGCTTCAGGTCTGCAGCCAGCTGACGACCGAAATCATCTGCGACGTTCACCACAGCACAGCTCAGGCCCGCGCTGTTAAACAGCCGGCGTTTGGCCTCCGCATAGGCTTCGACACTGCCGTGATAATCCAGGTGATCGCGACTCAGATGAGTCAGAACAGCAGTATCAAAGCTGACGCCCGCCGTACGCTGCTGATGCAGTGCGTGCGAGGAGACTTCCATGGCGACGTTTTTCACGCCTTGATCACGTAGCTCCGCAAACTCGGCGTGCAGGCGCAAGGCATCCGGCGTAGTGTGTGTCGGCGTCTGCAGAGCACCGTAAACGCCGTAGCCCAGCGTGCCCAGCAAACCACAGGATTGCTGCTCCGTGCTCAGCGCCTGGGCGATAAAATGGCTGACCGAGGTTTTTCCATCGGTGCCGGTCACACCGATAACGTGCAACTCACGGGAAGGGTGCGCATAAAAGCGGTCAGCGATGACACCGGTTTTTTGCGCAAGTCCGGCTACTGCCACTGTGGGTACCGCAAGGCTTGCGGCAATGCTGCCAATGTGCGGATCGGCAGCCGGTTCCCAGGCAACGGCAAGCGCACCTCGCTGCAGCGCCTGCTCAACGTGAGCAAGCCCGTGCACCTGCAAACCCTGGCCCGCCAGGAACAGGTCACCCGGGCGCACGCTGCGACTGTCGGTCGCCAGACCCGAGATTTCAACATCCGCCACTGCGTCATCGATACACAGACCCTCCAGCAGCCACGCCAGCGACAGACCCGACACACCGGATTCAACCGCCATCATGCCGGGCCCTCCGTATCCTGCCGGCGGGTTTGTAACAGCGCAGCGTCATCCGGGGCTACATTCAGCAAGCGCAAGGCGCCTGCCATCACGCTGGAAAATACCGGGCCGGCCACGACGCCGCCGAAGTGTTCCCCATTACTCGGCTCGTTTATCACAACCACCGCGACCAGACGCGGGGCGCTGGCCGGCGCCATGCCCGCAAAAACAGACAGGTAGCGGTCGTCGGCATAGCCTCCGGCTACTGATTTGTGTGCTGTACCGGTCTTGCCCGCAACCCGGTAGCCCTGGATCGCTGCCAGCGGCGCCGTGCCATCTTTTTTAACCACTTCCTCCATCATCCTGCGCACCGCGCGCGCAACTTTGGGGGAGTAGACTTTCTGCT
>Ga0316189_10000919_pt1 | contig 29393 bp, 24 predicted proteins | sample LowCovwburrow_MG_FD_204930 | JGI IMG/M metagenome (GOLD analysis project Ga0316189, IMG submission 204930) | Coastal sediment microbial communities from Maine, United States - Lowes Cove worm burrow | ecosystem: Environmental > Aquatic > Marine > Coastal > Sediment | place: USA: Maine...
TGTGAAAAGAACGAGCTTGAGTTTGAAGGCCGTATGATTGACGGCAAGCATTACGAAGAGCTGATCAAAGACATGGAAGAGCACTGTTATGACCTGACAGTGATCGGTGGGCATGGCATTGGCAAGGTCCGCGACAGCGACCTGGGCTCGGTTACCGCACAGGTAACCCGACATGTGAACCAAGATATCTGGGTGGTTAAGAACTACAGAAAGGAAAGCCAGGAACGCGACACCATTCTGGTGGCCGTGGACGGTTCCCCGCAGTCTTTTGGCGGATTACGCCAAGCCATGCGGCTGGCGCGTATGTTCGACAAGAAAATCGAACTGATTTCGGTCTACGACCCATACCTGCACTACTCGGTCTTCAGCGGCATTGTAGACGTACTTTCCGACAAGGCCAAGAAGGTTTTCCGCTTCGAAGAACAGAACCAGTTACACGAGGAGATCATCGATACGGGTCTGGCCTCTATCTACCAGTCGCACTTGAATGTGGCCGAGTCCATTGCCAAGGAGGCGGGGTTCGAGGTAACCAAAACCCTGCTCGATGGCAAGGCGTTTCAGAAGATTTTGGATCACGCCCGCAAGACGGAGCCCTGGCTGTTGATGATGGGCCGTTTGGGGGTGCACAGCGAAGACGGTACTGCGGGCCTAGGCAATACCACCGAGAACCTGCTGCGGCTCTGCCCCTGCGATATCTACCTGAATTCCCACAACGAGATGCCCAAGCTGGACCTGAAAGCCGAAGAGTCGGTCCGCTGGACAGACGAGGCCAAGGAACGCATGACCCGGGTTCCCGCCCTGGTGCGCGGCATCGCCCGCACGGGCATTCTGCGCCTGGCCATCGAAGGTGGCCACAGCGTGGTCACCGACTCGCTGATCACCGAGGCCATGGAACGTTTCATGCCCAAGAGCGCTTCAGACAGAACTGTCAGACTGGCTGAAGCGGTGGCGCTCAACCATGCGGCCGAACAGCCCACGTCGATCTGCAACCACTGCGGGGTAACGGCCAAGGAAGCCAATCCGGTCAAATGCGCGGTTTGCGGCAACGCTGATTTCGAAACCATTTCCCGTGAAATGGTGACCAAAATCGCCCAAGGCGAAGGCGGCGTGGAAGACGAGGAGAGCTACGACGGTCGCAAGCTGAAGTGGACCAAGGAAGCCCGCCTGGAACTGCGCGGCATTGAAGACGCCTATCAGCGTCGTCGCGCCAAGGCTCGCGTCGAGAAAACCGCCCGCATGCGTCACATGGAAACGATCACCCTGGATTGCGTTCAGGAAATCATCAAAGAGGAGCTGGGCAATCTGCCCATAAAGGTGGCGGAAACAACTGAAGCGCTTGAAAAGACACCGGCTGCGGCCGTGTCTGAGTTGCCGATTGTGGGCACCGATGACGAGGGTCACGCCATGCGCTCGGCACTGGCCTGGCAGGATGATGCCCTGCAACGCATGCTGAGGGTTCCCGCCGGTTTTATGCGTGAGCGGACCCAGAGTCGTGTGGAAGAAGCCGCCGCCGAGAGTGGTGCGGCGGAAGTGACCATGGCGTTGGTTGAAGAAGGACTTCAACGGGGCCGGGATATGATGAATAAACTCTTGGAAGAGGCTGGCGGATTAGATGCCTTAATGGAAACCGCGCCAGCCGAGATCAAGCAAGCCGTCGAATCGGTTCCTGAAGGGGTTTGCCCCTTCCACGCCGCCAAGGAGAAAGCGGGCGAGGACAAACCAATGCTCAACGAAGTTGAGTCTATTCATTTCGCCTCGCGCTAAAAAAAACTTCATCGTGTCAAACCTAAATTAATGAATCTAGACGCCCCGCATCATGCGGGGCGTCAATTGGGAAAATGACCATGAGATCGGAAAACAAGCTGTTCCGCTACCTGTATCTAGGCATCGTGGGTCTACTTCTGCTGGGGGGCGGTATCGCCTTTGGGCAGGATTCACCTGATTACCGCCAGATTGGCAACCTCTCCTCGCGTGACCTGATTTGGATCGTCGCTCAGGTCAAGCTGATGTTTGCCGCCTTTATTCTAGGCGTGCCCATGTTCGCACTGATCATCGAATTCGTCGGTTACTGGACCAAGGAAGATCGATGGGACAAACTGGCACGCGAGTTTATCAAGCTCTCCATGATCGGCTTCTCCGCTACAGCGGTTTTGGGCGCCCTCATGTTGTTCCTGTTAATACTGCTCTATCCTACCTTCTGGAGCAGAATGAGCGGTTATTTTGCACCCACCATGTGGATCTACCCACTGCTCTTCTTCGGTGAGGCGTTTACGCTCTACATTTACTGGTACGGTTGGGACTGGCTCTCGGGCAAGAAAAAGCTCTGGCACCTGTGGATCGGCCTGCAGCTCAACCTGTTCGGCACCGCCATCGTGGTCATGACCAACGCTTGGGCCACCTTCATGATGACCCCCAACGGCATCGACCTGGATACGGGTGAGTTGCTCAGCGTTTGGGACGCCATCAACAACGCCACCTGGAACCCGCTAAACATCCACCGCCTGATCGCCAACGCGGTCTTTGGCGGCGCTGTCGCCGGTGCCTATGCCGGTTTCAAGTTCCTGGTCTCCAAAACCGACGAAGATCGCGCCTACTACGACTGGATGGGTTATGTGGGCAACATGGTTGCGGTCAGCATTTTCCTGATCCTGCCCTTTGCCGGTTACTGGCTGGGCAAAGAAATATACGACCACAACCAACAGATGGGGATTACCCTGATGGGTGGTTTCCTTTCCTGGTTGTGGATCATTCAGGCCATCATGATCGGGATCCTGTTCCTGTCGGCCAACTTCTACCTGTGGGTCGGCATGGAACGCATCGAGGGTTCGGAACGCTATCGACCCTATATCAAGTACATGTTGTTCACCCTGTTCGCCTGTGTCCTGGTCTGGTCTACCCCGCACTCGCTGGTGGCCAGTCTGGCCGAAGCCCGTAAAATGGGCGGCGCACACCACCCCTTGCTGGGGGTGCTGGGCGTGATGTCGGCCAAGAACACGGCCGTGAACCTGATGATTATTACTACTTTCCTCAGCTTTGCCCTTTATCGGCGCGCCAACCTGGCCATTGATCTTCCATCCAAGAAGCTGAACGGGGTTGCCTGGGCCATCCTGGCCACTTTTGCCTGGTGGTTCGCCATGCCCCTGATCCTGGACGCCATTAACTGGTTCCTGTCCAGTATGGACTCGCACCTGCCTGCGGGTATTGCAAAACTGGGCATGTGGGGTGTACTTGCTGGCTTGGTTCTGACCGCCTTTGTGGCCTTTCGGGTCGGCCGTCAGGCCGACGACGCTGGCGGGGTCCCCTGGAAACGCACCGGCTCTTACGCCCAATGGCTGATCCTGGTGATTGTTGCCATCTACGTGCTCTTCCTGGGCGTTCGCGGTTACAGCGTGGATGCCACCACCCGTATCGGTTTTGCGCCCAAGCAGGTGGGCATGGTCATGATTGCCATCCTGGTCTTCATGATGATCGACATTCCCCTCTTCAGAGGCGCGCGCTCGGTGGGCAACATCCACTGGGGCAAGATCCCCGGTCGCGCCCAGTATGCACTCTTCCTGTTGGCGATTACCTTCTGTTGGACCATGGGCCTGATGGGCTACGCCCGTTCGGCGCTGCGCCAACACTGGCACATCTACGGCGTCATGCGCGATACCTCCAGCGATGCCGGTCTGCCCACCCTGGGTGACGCATCGTATCGAATCTCGCTCAGCGTGCTGATCTTTATCCTGTTGATTTCCTTCATCTTCTGGTTGGGGAACCTGGGTAGCGTCAAGGGCGCCAAAGCCGCAATTACCAAACATGGGTTGGCCACCTTCTCCAAGATGATTGGTTTCGCCGTGGTTGTGATCCTAGGCTTTATCGGTTTTGCCAACTCCATCCCCCAGGTGGAGAACCGGCCCCCGGTTGCCCTGGCTATCGAAGGCGACGTTTGGACCTTGGACCACGATACAGCCTTCGCCCTCGGCGAGAAGCTGTTCTTTGAAAAGGGCACCTGCGCGACATGTCACGGTGTGGGCGAGAAGGGGCCACGGGCGCCTGATGTGAAACCCACGGCCAAACTGGCAGCCTCGCGTAATCCGGACCTGACTCCGGGCCAATACATCGTTGAGTCTATGGTCGACCCCGGTGCTTATGTCGTTGAGGGTTACGGCAACATCATGCCCAAGATCAATAAGCGGCCGATTGCCCTGACACCCGCCGAAATCTTCCTGCTCACCATTTACCTGGAGAAGACCGGTGGAGGCGAGGTGACGGTCACCAAGGAAGATGTTCCCGGCTCGTCGGCACCCGCCGGCTCTCCCGCAGGAGGTGCGGAAGAAGAGGTCACCATTGTGGGTGATCCGGTCCGTGGCAAGGAACTGTACTTCGGTTCAGGCATCTGCTTCACCTGCCACCAAATGGAAGGCAAGGGTCTGCCAGTCGGTCCCGATCTATCAAACATTGCCGCCATCAACACCCTGGAATACATCCAAGAGTCCATCCTCGAACCCAATAAGATTGTCGTGGGCGGCTATGAGCCGATCATGCCGGCCGGCTTCGGCGATATTTTGGTGGCGCGTGATTTCAACGATTTAGTCGCCTACCTTATGACGCTCAAGGGAGGTCAGTAACATGACTGAATTCTGGCCATTCGTCCGCGTACTTATCCTGATCATCGCCGCCGGGGCGTTAATGAAAAACAAGGACCCATTCCTTCGATTCGTGACCCTACTCTATGGCTGTTATGTCTTCTTCATTGATGGTCTGGCCGTGTTGAGCAAGCCGATTCCCGCGACACTGGTCTCCCAGTACATGGGCATCTCGCTTGGGGTACTTTTGCTGTACTTCGCCTCAAACGAGGAGAATTGGAACGGTTTCAAGCGACCGATCAGTCTTATGCTAACCGGTGCAGACGGCACCTATAGGGCCGTGCGTATGGTGGTTTTTATTCTGCTGCCCCTGTTCGCGGGTTTCCAGACCTACAGCCGGCTCAAGCCCCGTACCGAGGCGCCGCCGCCGTTCCGTACGGTTCACCCGGCCAACCCGGAGAGCATCAGCTTTCGCGGTACGACCATGGACTTGACCACCCAGACCAACCCACTGCGCGAGGAGGGCAATTTTGCCGAGCACCTGGCGGTGGGCAAGAAGGTTTATTACGAGCGCTGCTTCTTCTGTCACGGTGATACCTGGGAAGGGGAAGGCCACTTCGCCGAGGGTTTTGTGCCCGCTCCCGCCAAGTTCACCGGTGACGGAACCCTCGCCATCCTAACCGAGGGTTATGTTTTCTGGCGGATCGCCAAGGGTGGTCCCGGCCTGCCCCGTGAAGCCACGCCTTGGAACTCGGCCATGCCCGCATGGGAGGACCGGCTCACCGCCAATGAGATCTGGGCCGTGACCATGTACCTGTACGATGCCATCGGCAAGGAGCCTCGAGCCGTGGGACACGCGGGCGCTGAGGAGGGGGGTCACTAATGAAATATTTTATTTTTTGTCTGCTATTCCTTTCCCTGTATGCACCTGCCTGGGACGGCAAGGAAGTTTACGACAAGTACTGTTCCCAGTGCCACAACGACACAGGCGACGGCAACGGCATTGCCTACGACTATGTCTTGCCCAAGCCGCGTGATTTCACAACCGGAGTTTTCAAGTTCCGTACCACGGCCAACGAACACCTACCCCTGGAGCAGGACCTGATTCGGGTCATCACCAAGGGGATCCCAGGAACCAGCATGCCGGCCTTCGCCCAAATCGGCGATACCCAGATAAAAGAGGTCGCCACCTATATCCAGACGTTCTTCAAGGCCAAGATCGACGAGGGCCCCTGGCCCGCGCCCGAAGTGGCAATCGGCACGCCGCCGGCAGTAACCGACGAAATGATTGCCAAAGGTCGTCAGGCCTATGTGGACAACGGCTGTATCGACTGTCACGGCCACGATGGCCGGGCCGATGGCCCGTCTTCACCGACCCTGGAAGACGACTATGGGAATCCCATCAAGGCCGCCAACCTGACCGCCAGCTGGCGCTTTCGCGGCGGCGATAGCCTGACCGATATTTATCGGGCCTTCTCTACCGGTCTGGCCGGTACGCCCATGCCCTCCTACATCGAATCCATGCCAGACGACAACGACCGCTGGGCCATCTCGGCCTTCGTTCGCAGTATGGCTCCCCCGGTGAAACCCGAGGCCTCGGCCCAGGTGATTGCGGCCATGAGGGAGACCCTGCCGGAAACGGTTGAAGACGAGGTCTGGGCCACTATTGAACCGGCCTGGTTTCCACTCAGTGGTCAGGTCATATGGGAGCCCATCAACACCGATCCCACTGTCTTTGGGGTAAAAGTTCGCGCCCTTCACAATGGCGGAGAACTGGTCATGTTGGTAGAATGGGACGACCCCAGTTTTAGCTCAAGCGCTCTGGCCGCCGCCGCACCCGTTGCAGCGGCAGGGGACGATGAGGACGATTGGGACGACCAGGAAGAAGACGACTTCGACGATGACGACTTTGGCGACGACGAGGAAGAAGCGGGCGAACCCGCCGTGGCCCTCGACGATAGCTTTGCCGTCCAATTCCCCACCGGCATGCCCAAGGGCAATGAGCGACCCTACTTCGTCATGGGCGACAGCAAATACGGTGTCAACCTGTGGCATTGGACCAACTCGGAATCTGTTGTTGCCAGTGAGAACAAGGGCGAGGGCGATTGGGCCCGCTACTATAAAGAGTTCGGCGGTGATGCCGCTGTGGCCAATCGGCTGGCATCAGGCCGCGAGGACATCAGAGACATGGCTGCGGGTCAAGCGATTAACGGCAAGGTCCGCTACCGCAATGGCAGCTACAGTCTGCTGTTACGGCGCAAACTGGTTTCCCTGCAGGCCGAGGGCGCAGAAGCGGCTGCCGAACCCGATCCTGCCGGTGAGGTTCAGCTGGTACCGGGTCAATTCGTGCCGGTTGCCTTCTGGGCCTGGGACGGCAGCAACGGGGAACAAGGGGCCAAGGCCTCATTGAGTGCCTGGTACTTCCTGGTCCTTGAGCAACCCGTTGGCAGCGAAGTCTACTACAAGACCGCTGGTGCTGTTGTGATCCTCTTCCTGCTGCAACTGCTTGCCGTTCGGCTTGCCAAGGCCGGGAAACCTGCCGAAACGACCGCAGTCGAAGCGGAGGCAACCACATGAATACGCTGACTTTCTTGCTGGCATCGACCTTGATGTTCGGCCCTGACGAGTTCCTTAAGGCTGGCGACCACCTCTGGGTGGGTCACGGCATGGCCCGGGGCTACGACTTGCCCTTCGGAAAACGGCTGACCGTCAAGAAGGTCCGCACCATGTTCATGTCTGAAGCGCGGGTGGTCTTTGAAGAGTACCCCAACCGCTTTTATATCCGTACGGACTTCTCGTCCAGCTATGCATTTCGCGAAAACCCCAAAGAGGCCTACCAACTCACTCCCGAAGAGTGGGAGACGGTACGCCGCGGCGACATTAAGGTCGGCATGGAGAAACGTCTGTTTCTGCTGATTCGACCCATGTCCAACGAGGTCTTCTATCGCTACGGGCCCGACGGGCCCACCGAACAATGGATCTATAGAGAGCATCAATTGGGCCTCTACGGGAAGACCTACCAGAATCCACCCACCAACATCTACTTTTTCCATAACGACCAACTGGTTAACATCTTTTGATGCACCAGACGGTCATCCTCCATGGAGAGCAACATGAATTTCTTCGCATGTCATTGAATAAGGACCGAGTTTGGGGTTCCTCAATTCGGTTTGGTCTGTATATAATGGACTGATCTCAATTGAAGCTGCCTTTCCCTATGCAACAAATGGTATTTAATCCTGTTGGTTGCGAAACATCAACATTGCTCCCGGCGCAGATGCCTGGGCGCTTTCATCTTCAGGTAAAAGAGAGGGTATTAATGAGCAAAGTAAGCGTTTTTTCGGGCATGGCTCTTTTCATGATCTTTACATTCCCCCCGGCTTTCGCGGGCGAAATCATTGGGACTGTTAAGTGGGAAGGCAAGGCGCCCAAGATGAGACCGATCCAAATGGCCGCAGACGCCGTATGTGCTGCCGCCCATGGGACCGCACCGACTTCTGAGAGTTTGGTTGTGGGCGCTGACGGCGGGGTGGCCAATGTTCTGGTTCACGTTACCGGCGGACTACCGGCCGGCAAGACCTATCCGGCGCCTACCACGCCTGCGGTGATGGACCAGAAGGGCTGCATGTATATGCCCCATGTGCTTGGCGTCATGACTGGCCAGGATCTCGATATCCTGAATTCAGACGGCATCCTTCACAACGTGAAAGTGAATGCCAAAAATAACAAGTCGTTCAACATCGGCATGCCCAAGAACATGAAGAAAACCACCAAGACGTTTGACAAGCCCGAACTGCCGATCACCTTCAAGTGTAATGTGCATCCCTGGATGAAGTCCTATATCGCGGTGCTGGAGCATCCCTTTTTTGCGGTAACCGGCGCTGATGGTTCCTTCAAAATTGAAGGCCTGCCGGCGGGTACCTACCAGGTGGAAGCATGGCAAGAGAGTAAGAAAGTGGACTCTGTAACCATGGAAGTTAAAGTGACCGATGGTTCAACCACCCAGAACTTCACATTGAAGCGTGCACCCAAGAAATAAATCGATTCTCTAATCAAGGGGTAGAAAAATGAGCGGATCCCACGACGACCACCACGAGCTCGGCTTTTGGCGGAAGTACGTCTTTTCAACCGACCACAAGGTGATTGGCCTGCAGTACGGTATCACCGCCCTGTGTTTCCTGTTCTTCGGCTTCTGCCTGGTAATGCTGATGCGTTGGCAGTTGGCTTACCCGGATATGCCCATCCCGATCATCGGTAAATGGCTCGGCGCGGGGACCACCCCGGAAGGCGCCATGTTGCCCGAGTTTTACAATAGCTTGGGCGCCATGCACGGGACCATCATGGTTTTCCTCGGCGTCGTCCCCCTGGCGGTCGGCGCCTTCGGGAACTACGTTCTGCCTTTGCAGATCGGCGCGCCCGATATGGCCTTCCCTCGGCTCAACATGGCCAGCTACTGGTGCTTTCTTCCCGGTGGCCTGATTATGTTGGTTAGTTTTTTCGTTCCCGGCGGCGCTGCCAATTCGGGTTGGACGTCTTACCCGCCGCTGGCCAATATTGCAACCACCGGTCAGACTTTTTGGCTGGTGGGCATGGTCTTCCTAATCACCTCGTCTCTGTTGGGTGCGGTCAACTTCATTGTAACCACCCTGCACATGCGCGCACCGGGCCTGACCATGTTTAAGCTGCCCTTCTTCGTTTGGGCCCAGTTGGTGACCTCCTTCCTGCTGTTGCTGGCCTTCCCCCCGTTGGAAGCCGCCGGTGTCTTGCAGATCATGGACCGGGTCGCCGGTACCAGCTTCTTCCTGCCCTCCGGGCTGGTGGTGGACGGTGTGCCGCTCGACGTGGCCGGTGGTGGTAGCCCTTTGCTCTGGCAGCACCTGTTCTGGTTCCTGGCCCACCCTGAGGTGTATGTGTTGATCTTGCCGGCCATGGGCATTGTGGGTGAAATCGTTGCCTGCAATACCCGCAAGCCCCTCTTCGGTTACAAAACCCTGGTTTACTCCATCATCTTCCTGGGTTTCATGTCGTTTGTTGTGTGGGCACACCACATGTTCCTGACCGGAATGGGCACGGCTATTTCAACCTTCTTCCAAACAACGACCATGATCATATCGATTCCATCGGTGATCATCCTCTCCAATCTGGTTATCTCCCTGTGGGGTGGCTCTATTCGCTTTAACGTGCCCATGTTGTTCGCTCTCGGTTTCCTGCCCATGTTCGGCATCGGCGGTCTGACCGGTCTGCCGCTGGGACTGACCGCAACCGATATTCCCCTACACGATACCTACTATGTGATCGGCCACTTCCACTACGTGGTTGCGCCCGGTAGCCTGTTGGCCTTGTTCGCGGGAGTCTATTTCTGGTATCCCAAGGTGACCGGAAGATTTATGAGCGAACGTTTGGGCAAGATTCACTTCTGGGGAAGCATTATCTCCATGAACGGCATCTTCTTCTCCATGTTGGTTCAAGGCATGGGCGGCGTCTCTCGCCGGCTCGCAGACGGTGGCGCTACGTATGCCTACGCGGAACCCGTGCTCTACCTCAACAAGGTCATGTCCCACTCTGCCTGGCTGCTCGGCATCTTCCAGCTGTTCTTTATCTACAACTTCTTTGTGAGTAGAAAGAAGGGCAAGGAAGCGGTCGGTAACAACCCCTGGCAGGCGACGACGTTGGATTGGCAAACGCCTACACCGCCGCCGCACGGCAATTTCAGCGAGATACCCACCGTCTATCACGACCCCTACGAATACAGCTTGCCGGGTCGCGATGATGACTACCTACCCCAAAACGTGGAGGCCTGATCATGGAAATCCCCTACACAGTTGAAGCCAACCCGGACACGGGCCTCAATAACCCCAAGCTGGGTGTCTGGCTGTTCCTGGCCTCCGAGATCATGCTCTTCGGTGCTCTGTTCTCAACCTACTTACTGCTGCGCGTCAATGATCCGGCCTGGCCCAAGGGCGAGGATTATTTGAGCTGGCCGATTGCGGCCTTTAACACGGTGGTGCTGATTACTTCTTCCGTGACCGTGATCCTGGCCTGGGGTAACCTACAGCTCAAGAAACCAGACAAGGCACGCATATTCTTGTGGATTACAGTGGCTCTGGCCTTTGTCTTCCTGTTCGCCAAGTTCTACGAGTACAACCTGAAGTTCAGCCACGGCTACTATCCCAGCACCAACAACTTCCTCGCTATTTACTTCACGCTGACCGGCCTGCACGGCCTGCACGTGATCGGTGGGATTGTGGTCATGGGTTACTTCGTGGGCCCAGGTTTCAAGATGGCGACCGAGCGGCCGCAACAATTCACCAATCGTATCGAGGTCGTTGGTCTCTACTGGCACTTCGTTGATCTGGTTTGGATCTTCCTCTTCCCGATCCTTTATCTGTTATAAGTATTCGCGGGGCAACCCCGGGTTGCCCCGTTAACCCTTTCACTAGGAGCTTGTTATGGACCATTCTGACCCTAAAGAAGTCCAGGCTTTCATTCGCAAGTCGGTTATTGTCTTTGCCCTTCTGTTGGTTTTGACCGTGATCACCGTTGCGGTCAGCCGGGTGGACCTGGGCGGCACCATGAACATTGTTGTCGCGCTGATTATCGCTTGCATCAAAGCATCCCTGGTCGGGGCATATTTCATGCATCTGATCTCCGAAAAACAACTGATCTACTCGGTGCTCTACCTGTGCGCCGCGTTTATCGTCGTCATGTTTGGACTGATCTTGTTCCACAACGCCAATGGGATTATTCTCTAATGTCTATCAGACACTTTCACGTCTTCTTCATGTCGATCTGTATCCTCTTTTTCCTGGGGTTTGCCGGTTTTGGTTTTCTCCAGAGCGGTGAGGATCCTTCGAAAATAACCATGGGCATTTTATTCGCGGCGTTGGGCCTGGGACTGATCGGGTACCTGATCTACTTCATCAAGAAGATTAAACGGGAGGGCTTGGACTCATGAGACGTTTTGTATTGTTTGTGACCGGAGCCATTCTCTGGTTAGGCAGTCCAGCATCGGCCTGCAGTGTCTGTTTCGGCGATGCCGACGACCCGCAGACCAAGGGGGTGGCCGCCGCCATCATCTTTATGCTGGTTACCACTTATCTGTTGTTGTCCACCATCATTGGACTATTTCTGTTTCGTCACTTCAAGAATCGCGGTCGCCTGGCCGCGCATAAATCACAGTAGGAGAAACCAAAATGCGGGATTTCCTGGGCCAACCATATAATGCCTCCGCGCACGGTGCCGCCATCGATAACATGATGTACATCATCCATATTTTTATGTTGGTTTTGTTCATTGGTTGGTCGATTTTTTTCATCTATACCCTGTTCCGATTCAGGGCTGGAAAGAACCCCAAAGGACAACATGCAGAGCCAAAGACCAAGATCCACAAGCAATTGGAAATAGTCGTGATTTTGATCGAAGTGATCCTTCTGGTGGCTTTCTCAATTCCCCTATATGCCAAACGTGTTGCCAAGTCTGAGTTTCCCAAACCCAGCGAAGCGGTGACGGTACGCATGCTTGGAGAACAGTTCAAATGGCACTTCCACTATCCGGGCCCCGACGGTGTTTTCGGCAAGTCCTCGGTCGATCTGGTTGATTCCCAGTCGAACCCCTTAGGTTTGGACCGGGATAGCGAGGGCGCGGCCGATGATGTTTACTCTCCCATCATGTATGGGGTGGTCGACAAGCCGATGCTGATCCAACTCACCAGTCGCGATGTCATTCACTGCCTCAGCCTGCCCAACATGCGTGTCAAGCAAGACGCCATGCCAGGCATGATGACGCCGGTGTGGTTTACCCCGATTCTAGCCGGTGACTACGAGATTGCCTGTGCGCAGTTGTGTGGATTGGGTCACTCAACCATGCGCGGTGAGTTCAAGGTTAAAACGGCAGAAGAGTACCAAACATGGCTGGATGAAGAAGTCGCCAAGCTTTCCGAGGAATTCGACGACTTCTAGGGCTAAGTTTTAAGTTTAGGATTTGGGGATCTCGCTGTCGCGTGGGGCGGGATCTAAAAAAGGAATATTCGATGGTGAATACACACACCTCCGAGCCGAAAAAAGCCGTGGTTGCCGGTGCCGGAATTTCCGGCCTGACTGCGGCCTTCCAACTCCACGAGCGCGCACGGGCGCAAAACACGCGGTTGGATCTGCGCTTGCTTGAAGCGGGTCAAAGACCCGGTGGCGTGATTCGTTCCTTCAAGTCCAATGGCAATCTGCTGGAAGCCGGTCCAGACTCGATCCTCCTCCAAAAACCGGCGGCTATGGCCCTGTGCCTGCGGCTTGGTCTTGGCGACGAAATAGTCTACCCCAGCAAGAGCGGCAGCATTTGCATCCTGAAAAATGGTCAGATCTCGCCCATTCCCGAGGGCTTTAAGATGGTGGCGCCGACACGGCTCTGGCCCATGGTGCGTTCGCCCCTCTTTTCCTTGCGCGGCAAGGCAGCAATGGCCGGCGACTTGTTTAAGGGCGGACCCAGAACCAGTGGCGACGAGAGCCTGGGTTCCTTTGTTCGCCGGCGGCTCGGCAACGAGGTCCTTGACCTGGTGGTTCAGCCCATGCTGGCCTCTATTTTCCTGGCCGATGCCGATCGCATGAGCCTGCGGTTGGTGATGCCGCGCCTGGCCGCCCTGGAAGAGAAATTCGGCAGTGTGATCCGCGGTTTACGCGCCCAGCTCAAACTGATCCCTCCCGAGAAAAAGCATGCCGCCGAGCAGAGTTTCTTCTCTCTGCGCGAAGGTGTTTCCCAACTGGTTGACGGCCTTGCCGCCGCTTTGCCCCTGGGCACCCTGTCTACGCAGACGGGCATTCAAGCCATCGAACGTCTCTCCCAAGATCGCTGGAAGCTGCACTTGCCACACGGCCAGACCACCGAAACCGATGCCTTGCTTCTGGCCTTGCCGTTCCACGTTTCTTCGCGACTCCTGGCCCATATTAGCCCCGAGCTTTCACGCGAGTTGGCATCCACCCATTACGCTTCCTGCGCCACGATCAACTTTGTCTACGACCGCAAAGACATTGACCATCGCTTTCGAGGCAATGGCTTCTTCGTGCCTCGCCACGAAAAGCTGTCTTTTATGGCATGTAACTTCGTTCAAGAGAAGTTCCCGGACAGAATTCAGTCCGATCGAGTTGTCTTACGCGTGTTTGTGGGTGGTACCTTACAAGGCCACCTGTTGGAGCAAAGCGACGACCAGTTGGTAGCGCGCTGCAGCAGCGAGTTGGCCCACCTGTTCGCCATCCAGCGCGCGCCTCGCGAAGCGCTGGTAACACGCTACACGGAAGCCATGCCCCAGTTCGAGGTGGGTTACGGAGATAAGTTGGCGCGTATTCGTGCCTTGCTCTCCGAACTGCCTGGCCTTTATCTCACCGGCAGCGGTATGGGCGTCATTGGCATTCCGGATTGTATTCAGTGTGGTCAGGAGAGTGCGGACGTAGCCTTCGACTACCTGGGTCACGAGAATGGAACCCTGCTGGTAAAAACCGGATGAGTAAGGGAGCAGCCATGGAACAGGCCTCGAAAGCGACCGCACCGGCCTTGTCGGAACAACCCGACAGCTCTCTCTTCCAGTCGCATGTCATTTCCTGGAACCTGACCCAGCGCTGTAACCTGAAGTGCGAGCACTGTTACATAGAAGGGGGGCCGATCCAGAAGGCCATGCTCGCCAACGAGCTGAGCACGGAAGAATGTCTGCGCACGGTGGACCAGATCAGCGAAGTCAACCCCAACGGCATGGTCATCTTCACGGGCGGGGAACCCTTGATGCGGCCCGATGTATTCGAGATCGTGGCCTATGCTTCGCAAAAAGGCTTGTGGTGCGTCATGGGCACCAACGGGGTGCTGGTGACGGAACGCCTGGTAGACAAGATGATCGAGGTTGGGCTCAAGGGCGTCAGTCTTTCCCTTGATGCGCTTGACCCGGAGGTGCACGATGCCTTTCGCAAGGTCAAGGGCGCCTGGAAGAACACCGTGCGTGGCTCACGCATCCTCAAAGAGAAGGGCCTGCCCTTTATTGTTCAGACAACCATCGGCATCCATAACCTGGACGAGATTGACGAAATCGCCCGTATGGCCCATCGCTTGGGCGCCCATGTCTTCAACCTCTTCTTCCTGGTGCCAACGGGTCGCGGTACCTTTATCAGCGATATCGAACCGGAGGAATATGAGCAGGCCCTACAAGACCTGATACCGATTCAGGAGGAGTTCGACGGACGAATGTTGATCAACGCCAAATGTGCGCCCCACTACCAGCGCGTGCTCTACCAGGGCGACACCCAGTCCAAGTTCCTCAAGTCGTTTGCGGCGGGCGCTGGGGGTTGTCCTGCGGGCACGCACTACGCCGGCATACGGCCGGACGGCCAGGTAACACCATGCCCATACCTGCCCAGCTACGGCGGCAGTCTAAAAGAAACCAGCTTTGGCGAGATCTGGCGCGAGTCAGACCTGTTCCAGACCATACGGGCGCGCAATCAGTTGGGTGGCCGCTGTGGACCCTGTGAATTTAATTCGGCCTGTGGCGGCTGTCGTGCACGGGCCTATGGGTACGTGGGTGATGTAATGGCCGAGGACCCCTGGTGCGTTTATAAGCCTGGGAAGTTTGGCGGCGAGCAGATCAGCTTCGACAAGGGCAAGATCTATGGGCTGGTCCCCGAGGAAGACGGGGAAAAAATCAGCTGGCAAGCCGAGGCGGAAGAGCGTCTGAAAGCGATTCCCTCGTTTGTGCGCGGCATGGTGATCAAACGGACCGAGGACTATGCCAGGAAGAAGGGGCAGCGAACGGTCACTATAGAGATGATGAACGAGCTGCGCGGAAAATTGGGTGATATGGGTCGCCGTTTCGCGCGACCCGAAAATTAAATCGAAGGATCGCGGATGGTTTCCTATCGTTTCCTACGGCCCGACGATTTCCCCATGATCTCCGATTCCATTAATATCTGCTACAACGTCCATCTGTCCAATGAAAACCAGATGAACCTTGAACGGATCAAGCAGGAAGCGGCAGACGACAATGTATGGGCCAGCAGCTGTATGGTCGCCCTGGAAGGCGTACAGCCCATTGCCATCCTGGTGGGCGCCCGTCGCGAGGGCCAGACATTGATCAAACGGATCGGTGTGGTAAGCGACTATCAACGCCAGGGTCACGGCACGCATCTCTTGACCTCCTTGAGCGCCAAGCAGGCCATAGTGGGGCCGCCAAGAATGGTGGCCGAGTTGCCATCGGATCGCGGCGTCGCGACGTTTTTTGCTTCATGCGGGTTCAGCAAAGAAGCCGATCTGTTAGATTTTCTACTTGAAAACAACCTACCCCCTTTGCCACAGACTGGTGCGGTGCAAGCCGTGCCCGTGGCCGATTTGCTGGCCCAGAAAGAGTTGTGGTCGCGTGGCGCAGAGGCTTGGGCTCGTGCAGATACCGCCCTGGAGAATTGCGCCAAATCGCTGAAAGGCATCGCCCTGCTTTCACCCGAGCGCATTGAGGCCGCACTGATTTATCGCGACGAGTCCCGGGCAGAAATCGTTCGTTTTGGCTACGGAGCGGCCCAGCCAGGACTGGCCTACGTAACGCTACTCCTGCGCTATCTAAGGGCCGTGGGCCCTCTTTTCGTGCCCAGACTCCACGGGGACGAACTCCCCTTCTCCTTATTGGAAGGTCTGGGTTTCCGTGAAACGGCCCGCTATGAAAAGGTAGGGGCTACGGCCCGTGGTGATTGAGGCCGATTTCTGGTGTCACGCGTACCAGCCGAGCAGCCTGCCGATCTCGCCGAACATGACCAAAAACACAATCAGAATATAGAACAGGGTGGGCGCCCACCACAAGCACAAGAGCGTCAGACGTGACTCACAATGGGTCACAATAAAGATGAACATTAGAATGGCAAATGCGAGTATGGAAAAAGGAATGGCGATGAGAAGTGCAATAAAGAGTCCTGCCGAGGGCTCTGCGGGGTGGGCATTGACCACCATAAGAATCAGGACACCTGCTAATACGAACTTCGCCAAATAGAGCATTAAAAGAGACAGGCCCCAGCCGACCCCCTCGCTGAATGACTTATAAATCAGCGTGATCTTCACCCCCCAAGAGAGGCAGATAAACAGGCTAAGCAAAAGAATGACGCCGATGCCCATATAGAAATTGCGGGGTGTTGAATCTCCCACCTTTTCGATATCTTGAAGTACCCTGTCCCAGTTCTCCCGGAACTCTTCCTGTGTGGTGGGCATGGTGGTGAACGGGGATTCTGGTTCACTCCCCACGGTGGACTGATCGTTAGCGGGATTTCTTTTAATGTGGCGGGTATCGCGGAACCCAGGATTGCGCGTGCGTGTGGCCTCCATATCGACTTTCGACAAGGGCAGGGTGGTCACTTGGCCATCGGGCAGGGTGAACTGGATGGAATCGCCAAACAGGCCGTAGGTTCCTTTGGTGCGCAGACTCGAACCATCGCTAAGGATCAACACGATATCGCGAGCTGACGCCGAGGATTTCGAGCCACCGTCTTTGCCAAGAGGCGCAGCTCCAAACTTATTGATCCGCTCGCTTTTCTCCAAATCGACCTTGGCCAAAGGCAGGGTCACCCTTTCATTCCCGCTCGCCATGGTGAAGTGCAGCACCTCGCCCACGATCTGATAGTCGCCGACGATCTCGATATAGCGTCCATCGCGAAGGGCCAGGGTTTTAAAATCCACATCTTGGGGCGCTGCAAAAGCAGGCAGGACAGGCAATAAAAGGAAAACGAGGATTGCCTTCACTTGGGCTTACTCCGCAAACCGTTCCAACATATCCATGTTGTGCTCGTAAGCCATACCGGAGGTGAAATTGGTAATGACGGGGAAGGGAAACAGGTTGATGTTCTTACACAGCATGATGTAGGTGTCGACCTGGTACTTTTCAAACTCGCCTTTGCGCGCCGCATTACCCTTGTAGATGGTCAGTAGCTTGTCCTGGATTTCCTGACTGAGATTGAACAGCCCAAATTCCTTGACCATGGGGTGGTTCACGGTGCTCTCACCCTCTTCGTTGGTCAGGATCAAATCTTCCGGTCTTATCTCTCTGAACATAACTGCCCCTTCTCTACATTATTAAATTATCGTCGGGGTCAGGCAAAAATTCAACTTTATTTTCCAACCCTTTCACGATGGATTGAACAAATCACCAAAAACCATGACGATCAAGGCCTTTTCGGTTGCTGAACGAGACGGGTCATGAGACCGCATCCCCGACATAAATTTTGTGGGAACCAGGTTCCCAGGTGCGATTTGACAGTCAGTACTGCACAAAAGTCCCCCGCGAAGTTCGTGTGGGCCGTTTTTAGATAGTTCTCTGCGAAGAGTGGGGCAAGTGCGACAAAAACTCTTGGTTCAGAACTCTTTTGGCAACGCTTAGGTGTCAGGCATCGACGAGGGCGTGGAACGCTTAGGTGTCAGGCATCGACGAGGGCGTGGTACGACGCGTTTCTTTATGAAGGTGCCTCTGGCAAGAACCATCACTCCTTGTGATCGAAAAAACCGATGGCCTGCGCGACCAGGTCACGACGATTGCGGAAAAGTGAGTCATATCAGACCCTGGTCGATGCCTGGCACCTACCATCCCTGGTCGATGCCTGGCACCTACCATCGCCAATTTGGCAGGTCCTTGACCAGAATTGGAATTTCTGGAAGCGAGGCAATTACAAATGTGTCTCAGAGACTAGCAGGAAATGTATTAAAGTGATACAAAGGAATAGGCGAGCATTTATTCTCCTACTTTGCACATTTAAGAGGTTCCCATGAAATGGCTCATCCTTTTTTTTCCTGTTCTTGCATACGCCGCAGACCAGAATGTTTCGATTCAAATACGCTCGGGTATGTTTGTACCTGCTGATGGCGGCGACCCCATTCCCATTGTGGGTTTTGTACCCATCGAGGAAACCACGGGGCAGGTTTCACGAATACAAATCATGCTGACCTTGGGAGATCGGCTGGTGCTCTCTGTTACCAATAACCACACGGAAATCCACCATTTTACCTGGGCCACTGAACAAAGCTCGGTAAGTATTGCGCCGGGAGCCAGTGAAACCATCTTCTTCGAGCCCAAGACTACAGGTGCCTATGTTTTTATGGATGGTGGAGAGCAGCCGTTCCAGGTAGCCCGCGGTTTGAGCGGCGCGGTCATGGTCAAAGACCCAGGGGATAGCGCGCCCGATTTTATCTGGTTTTTTAACGAGCACGACGCAGAATGGCTGTCTACAATAAACGGCGGAACCTTTCCCGACCCGGCCAGCTACAGGCCGGATTACTTCACCATTAACGGCAACAGCTACCCCGAGACGATGAGTGATCCGCAGGCGGCCGTTGTGGGGGAAGTGAATCAGGCCATTAATATTTGGATGGTGAACGGGGGAATCCAGGCCCATTCCATTCACTTCCATGGCTACCATGTGGAAGTGCTCAGCAAAAATGGCAACCCTTTTCCCCAGCCTTACCTCAAGGACACCTTGCCCGTAAAACCAGGCGAGGGTTTCCATACCCGACTGGTCCCTTACCAGCCCGGACTTTACCCTGTTCGCGACCATTCCCTGACGGCGGTCACCGCTCGAGGTTTTTACCCGAATGGCATGCTTGTCGTCTTGAATATATCGGAGGCCACGGAATGAAAAATGCACTCTTGCTTCTTTTCAGTTCCACTTTGTCTTTTGCCGCTGACGTTCACATTAACATTACCGTGGGCATGAGCAGCGATACCCTTATGCATGACGGCACGTCGCTTCGCATCTGGGGGTTTCGTGAAGACGGTAGCGCCTCTTCTCCCTATTGGGTACCTGGACCCACAATCCGATGCAAGGAAGGCGACCATTTATTTATCCATTTCGCCAATACCTCGGGCTTGGAGCACACCATTCACGCTCATGGAATGGATGTGCCTCAAGCAGTTGACGGTGTTCCCTCAACTTCTGCGACCGTGCCCCCCTTTGGCGAGTTTGTCTATGATTTTATCGTGCCTCACGCGGGTACTTATGCTTACCACTGTCATGTGCACACCGTTCTGCATTTGCAGATGGGCATGTATGGTTCGGTGATTGTAGACCCGATCAGTGGCTCAAACACGGTCTGGGAAGCAGGCCCCGCTTTCGATCGGGAGCGTCTATGGGTAACCGGTGAGTACGATTCGTATTGGCATTGGTTGGCCGCAAACGGCGGTCATCCAACCAATTTCCCATTCCACGAGTACAATCCGGATTATTTTATCGTCAACGGTATGTCTGGAACCGATATCAGCGAGGATTGGCAAACCGTAGCCACCTTCGCCTCTCAGCAGAAAATGTTGCTGCGTCTGAACAACATTGGCGGTTTCCTTCCGCACCGTTTTCGATTCGGCCAGCTGCAGGTTCAAACCGTCATCTCTGATGGTCGTCCGCTTCCTGAACCCATGCGTATATTCAGCAACGAGATTACCGTCTACCCGGGTGAGCGATACGGCGTGCTGGTTGAGGGTCCCGTGGGCGAATACATGACCGAAATCGACTATCTTTCCATTTACGATGAGTCACTCGTCGGAAGCGCCGAGGTGCCTCTGATTATCTATTTGGAAGGCGACAGCACACGAGACGGGAAACGCGACATACTCGATTTGATTCAGCTGCTGAATGGTATCGCCAACCCATCCAGCCTCGGCCACGTTTCCTTTCTAGCCGCCGACTTGGACGAAAACGGCGTGATCGAAACGGAGGATTTTCTGTTGTTGCTCCCCCTCATATTATAAAACTGAGGTGTTGATGAAGATCTTGAGAATCGAAAGCTGGCCCGTTCCTCCTCGCTCTTTGTACGAAGCTGGCCCGTTCCTCATTTCTCCTACCGCCCGCTGATCAATGACGTCTGAGCCATTTTTGGCAAGACTTCGTTGGTAAGCTGCGCTGGAGGTGTCAGACATCAAGGATCAATCAAACAGAAAGTAAGAAAAAAGCTGAAACCAGGGACCTGATTGCTCCCAGGCGAGCCAGGCGGACATTCAAAGTTATCGTAGCCTTTTCCAGCCCGTCAGGGATAGGCATTCAAGAACCTTGATGTGCTTGTTTCGCCATTGAGTGAGACTGTGATTTCCACGAACAATTCCTGGTAAGCTTCGCGAGTCTCGAAGCTTCGGTTTCTCATCCGGTAATGATCCACCAGCCCTTGGTAGCTGGCAACGCTGCCCAGTCGCCACAGAGCATTTTGCAGCTCACCCCGTAACGCTGCCAACCTCTTCGAGAAACACACATGTCCCCATTCCCACTTGGAATAGGACAGAACGAAATGGTAAAAAATGTGGTTATAGGGGGGGCTATTTGTGCGCCTAAAAGGAGGCCGATTTCCTGTTTTGGCTTTGGTGATTTCAGGCCTTGAAGCGCTGGAAAGCGGCGGGCAAAAAACGTTCCGTTCTGACTGCGTGCCTTAGGGGAACGTTTTTTGGAACCTTTTGTTATAGGCTCGGATTCGGGAACCATGGTTCAACGCCGAAACCGTGTCTGGCTCACCTCTGTAGAGATTTTTCACGACTGTTTGCGGCCCGGCTGGTCCCTGGGGTGCCGTGAGAAATATTCAAATTTGGTTTGCGGAGAGCATTGTCCACGTGGACAGTGCCCATCTTTGGCTTGCGGAGAGCATTGTCCACGTGGACAGTGCCCATCTTTGGCTTGCGGAGAGCACTGTCCACGTGGACAGTGCCCATCTTTGGTTTGCGGCAAGCACTGTCCACGTGGACAGTGTCCATCTTTGGTTTGCGGAGAGCATTGTCCACGTGGACAGTGCCCATCTTTGGCTTGCGGCAAGCACTGTCCACGTAGACAATGCTCTGGTTAGGCAGGTAAATTCCAAAAACGTTCTAAAAAACGTTCTCCTTAGGAGCGCAGTCAGAACGGAACGTTTTTGATTGGTTTCAGATCTGACCCGCCTGCTGACCAATCCTGCCCTGTCCGCTCCCCGAATAATCAGCACTTGCTTACTTGCATCGATCAGCTAAGGCCTCATCAGCGTAGCGGGATCCTCCCAGATTCAGCTAGAAAAGATGGAACGAAATCGAAATGAATAAAACCCGTTGCCTCCCAACGGGTTAATAGATTTAAACGTTGTCCTCTTAAGTCCCTGGTCTCGCGAGGGTCTCGTGAAATGATTCAGACTTCATCCGTGATGCCTCAATTCGCCTCATCAAGCGGATGGGCGGATGAAGTCAGAGAGCTTAACCAAATCCGCGTCACTACCCGAGGCAAGAGCCTCGTGCGGTAGTTCCGCATGCGTGGGATCTGTGGGGGGTCACCTGCGAAGGTGGCTCCTATCGCGACCCCGGTCCGCGTGCCGTCCCGGCGAGAAAGGTCAGCAGCGTAACGAAAAGTAAAAATTCAAAACGGTAACTGAAGAGGAACTCTTTACGGCAACCAGGTTGGAACAAGGGTCAGGAGAAAGTGATCCGGCCTATCTCTTGCCCCATGTCTCAGCTTTCAGAAAAATTCTTAGCTGATGCCTATTTGCGCCGACTTGGCGGAATCAAAACTTGACGCAATCGCACAGAATCCTGCCACCAAGGCGGCTAGCAGAAGTCCGGTGCCACATGGTTTGTTAGTAATCCATGGTTTCATGGGCATGCGAGGAAGAATTATGCGTACCCTTTCACAAAGTGCAAGTCGATAATCATGCCTCACGGGCCATAGCCCGTTCCCATTTTGCGCGCCTTAGGGGCGCCACTGGAACGCTGGCACGCAATGACACGAAAGCCCCTGCTATCAAACGATTTACCAAATCAACGAAGAAAACGGAAAACAACGCGTTCCCAAATTGGGGAACGCACCCCCACGTGCGGCATGCGGGCAAAGTTAGACCCGTTTCAAACAGGTGAAAATAGTGTTCCGTTGGACCGCGCACCTCAACGAACCGCCGGGGTTGGCCATAATTCCCCAGGCTTTTTTTCAAATTCCTGACTTCGGAGCGCCGAACCCCCTGTTTTTTTTCGACAGGTATCTCCGTCGGAGAAAAAAGTGCCTGTCGAAAAAAATCGGAAATCCGGCGCTGCTGGAAGTGTCTATCGAAAAAAAACCTGGGTTTCGGCGGACAAATTATACAAATTCCCAAAAAAGGGTGGGGTTCGGCGCAGAAATGTCGCACCGCAAAAAAAAGTTGGGGTTCGGCACAGAAATGTCGCACCATTCAAAAAGAAGTTGGGATTCGACGCATTCAGAAGGTGCCTGTCGAAAAAGAAGTTGGGGTTCGACGGACTCAGAAGGGTGCCTGTCGGAAGAAACAGGCGCTTCAACCCGGAATTGGACCCCAAAAAGATCCTTAGTTCCTTAGTTAGAAAACGAGCATTTCCAGCGTTCCCAGATCTGGGAACGTGCGTGTTATGAGAAGCCAGGACACCCACCTATTGGATCAAGTAGTCGTTGAACCTTCAGCTGCCAAAACTAGTCTTAATACTGATAAAGCCAGGCAACTGCCATAGCTGAAGTTCTTCATTTTGTTCAGCCCTAGTCAATACCCTCCTACCCCATCATGGCTTCATCGGCTTCTCTCTTTCCTTTAAGAAAAGTGGGTGTCCTGGCTTCTAATGGGGACCTGATCCCTAAGCGTTGATCCCGTTATTTTCTTTGGTGACTGATCCTTTCTTTGGTGACTGATCCGATCACTTTCTATGGTCCAGATTCCTCCCTGGTTTGCGTAAGAGTTCCTCTTAAGTTACGGTTTTAAATTATTACCTTTCGTTACGCTGCTGACCCTTCTCGCCGCCGAGGCCGACGGGCGCTACTTGCGACCTCCGTTCCTCAACCGTTATTGTCGCGGGTTATTTTTGAAATGACGATAGGCCCCGATCACTTTCTATGGGCCATGTTCCTCTCTGGTTTGCGTAAGAGTTCCTCTTAAGTTACGGTTTTAAATTATTACCTTTCGTTACGCTGCTGACCCTTCTCGCCGCCGAGGCCGACGGGCGCTACTTGCGAGCATTGTGCCACTCCCAATCGGCCGAGTTCCTCCATGGCATGATGCCTGATTGCTGAAACCTGATTGCGCTAGGGGTTCGCTGAATACCAGGCGAAAATTCCATGTTGTCGTAACCTTTTTCAGCTCGTCTGGGTTAGGGTATAATAAAGATTAGAATTTGGCCACTGCCTAGGAAATACCACGTCTTGTAGAGCCATCACGTAAAATTCATAATAATCTTCTGGAAAGGGGCTAATCACTACAATGGAAATTCAAGAGATCATCACCCGTCTGAAACGACTAGACAATGACCGTTTTCCGCGACAGGCCTTGCGTGCCGCCATTGACCAGAGCGACGAAGTCACACCCGAACTATTGGGGATTTTGGAAAATGTCTTGTTGGATCCCCAAAAACGTCGAAGTGATTCAAACATGGACCTTTTCTTTGCCATGTTCTTGCTGGCCCAATTCCGCGAGCAGAGAGCCTGTCCATTGATTTGCCAAATCGTGTCTCTACCCGATGACAATGGCAAAATCGTCTCCCACCTGTTGGGCGACATTGTAACCGAAGGCTTGCCACGCATTCTAGCCTCGGTTTCCGGTGTGAATTGGGCACCGCTGAAAGCGGTGCTGGAAAACCCTTCGGTTTATGAATATACCCGGTCTTCCACCCTGAAGGCGTTGACAGTACTCATGTATGAAGGAGTGGTACCGCGCGATGAATTGGTGGCTTATTTTTTAAGCTTGTTCCAAGGCGGGCTCGATAGGACCGAAGACCCCTTCATTTGGGCATCTTTGATCAGAGCCTGTCATGATATCTATCCGAAAGAATGTTATGAGGAAATTTGCAAGGCCTATGACGAATGCATTGTGGAAACCTTTTTTATTAGACTTCAAGATGTGGAATACGTCCTTGAGCAGGACAAAGATGCCTATTTAGCTTCCCAAAAAAAGAACTATTGTTTTTTCAGCGATACCTTTGAGCTAGCCAGCTGGATTTGCTTTAAACCGGCCAAGAGTGAGATCAAAAGAAAGAATAAACTGGCCAGGCCGTCAAAGGGCCGAAAAAAACGAAAGAAGCGTTGATGCGTGCAATTTGATCAGAGCCATACTCAGCAAGCGTGTTGGTGCCTGGCTAGCTGCTTGCAGCTCGCGGGGATGTCAGTCCGTTCCAAGTGCTACGTCAAAATGACACCCCCTTTCCCTTTTTGGGGAAACCAGTCGCTTCACCAGAATGAAGAGATGTTTGTCTAGCGGCCATCTCAAGGGCCATGGTCGGCCTCTGGCTGGCAGCCTTTTAGTTGGTATCATTCTTGCCAACGTGTTGATTGGATTATTGGATCTGGCTTTGGGAGAAACCACCGAATGAGCGAAGAATTCATCCGAGAAGTGACCGAAGAGGTCAAACAGAACAACGAGTTCGTCAATGTCGTCATGATGGAAGCCCGCAAGGTAATTGTGGGCCAACGATATATGTTAGACCGCTTGATGATCGGCCTGCTGACAGGCGGCCACATTTTGGTAGAAGGGGTCCCTGGCCTGGCCAAGACCCTTGCTGCCAGCACCTTGTCTTCTACCCTGGATATGGGCTTCAAGCGCATCCAGTTTACCCCTGACCTGCTGCCCGCCGATATTTTGGGTACCATGATTTACAACCAGAAGGAAGGCACCTTCGAACCCAAGTTGGGGCCTATTTTCTCGAATTTGATCCTGGCCGACGAAATCAACCGGGCTCCGGCCAAGGTTCAGTCGGCCCTGCTGGAATCCATGCAGGAGCGGCAGGTCACCATTGGAGACACCACTTATTCCCTGCCGAAACCCTTCCTGGTTCTGGCCACGCAAAACCCCATTGAGCAGGAAGGCACCTACCGCCTTCCCGAAGCTCAAGTCGACCGCTTCATGCTCAAGCTGAATGTGGGCTACCCCGCTAAATCAGATGAGCGCAATATCATGGACCGTTTCACTGAGGGCGAGGCCCCTACTGCGGCAACCGTGGCCGGCTCTGAAGATATTCTGCGGGCGCGAGCCGTCATCAATAAGATCTATGTGGACCAACGCATTCGCAGCTACATCATCGAGTTGATCTATGCCACCCGTGAGCCCGCTGAACACGGTGTTGCATCTCTGGCCGAACTGATCGACTACGGCGCTTCGCCACGTGCCTCGATCGCCATGATGAACGCGGCGCGCGCCCATGCCTTCCTGCGCGGCCGGGGTTATGTGATTCCCGAGGACATCAAGACCATCGGTTTTGATGTGCTGCGCCACCGCATCAGCCTGACCTTCGAAGCGGAAGCCGAAAATGTCAGCTGTGAGCAGATCATCCAAACGTTGTTCGATGAGATTGAGGTGCCTTGATCTATGCTGCCCAAGGAGATTATTCGCCAGGTCCGTCGGATCGAAATCAAGACCCGTAAGATCGTCGACGAAAACCTCGCCGGCCAGTACCATTCCACCTTTAAAGGTCAGGGCATGGAGTTCGAGGAGGTTCGGGCCTACCAGGCCGGTGACGATGTACGCTCTATCGACTGGAATGTGACCGCACGTGCTGGTGCGCCCTTCATCAAAAAGTTTGTCGAAGAGCGCGAGCTGACGGTAATGATCATTGTCGATATGTCTGGCTCTCAGGAATTCGGCTCGGGTCAAAAGACGAAAAGAAATGTAACAGCGGAATTAACCGCACTTTTCGCCTTTTCCGCCATCCGAAACCAGGACAAGGTGGGCTGCCTGATCTTCACCGACGAAGTAGAACTCTACATCAAACCCAAAAAGGGAAAAACCCACGTTCTGCGTTTGATCCGCGAGGTTCTGGCCTTCGAACCACGGGGCGTCAAGACCAATATTGCCGAGGCCTTGCGTTACTTCTCCAAGGTAGAGAAACGCAAAGCCGTGGTCTTCGTGATCAGCGACTTCATGGATGAGGGCTACCTGAAGCCCCTGCAGTATCTGGGCAGCCGTCACGACCTTATCGCGGTACCCGTGGTAGACCCTCGCGAGCTGAATCCACCCGATTCTGGCCTGTACGTGCTCGAAGATGGGGAGACGGGCCACGAGACCTATGTGGATTTCGGCAACAAAAAGGTTCGCGAGGCCTACGTGCGTAACGCGCACGCGGCCAGTGAGGAAGTGATACGCACATTCAGGCGTTCGCAAGTAGACCACATACCGATCGAATGCGGAAAACCTTACGACAAGGCGATCATAGGCTTTTTTAGGATGAGGGAGTTACGCCGTTGAACCGATTTGTTTTTTGCCTGGTCTGGTCTTATGCGGCTCTGGCCGGGGAACCCAATATTCATGCCGAACTCACCCATCGGCAGGCCTTCGTTGGCGATGCCATCGAGTTCAAGGTGATCATACAGTATGACGAGGCGTGGCAAGGTTTTGCCCTCGCGGGCGAAGGCTTGGACGAAAAGCTGGGTGATGCCTCTGTTCTGTCCCATACCTTCAACCAGGTTCCTCCGCTGGAGGGCGACCAGTTGAAAACGTCTGTGCTGCAAGCAAAGGTGGCCTGGTATCGCTTGGGTGAATCCACATTGCCACCCATCGAGCTGGTGGGAACCCTTGCGGACGGCACCACCAAGACCTTCTCGACGCCGGAACTCAACATCGAAATCACGGGCATGTTGGAAGAAGAGGACGCTGAGTTGGCGCCCTCTCGGGGCCAGGTCAATTTGGATCACCTGCCCTTCTGGCCAGTGCTCATCGGCGTACTTTTGCTTTTGGCCCTGCTGATTGTGGGTATTGTCGCCGTCATCAGGAAAATGCGAAAACCGCCCGTGTCCAAACCGAAACCCCTGGTACCGCCCTATGTGGAAGCCTTGAACCGCCTGGAGGAATTGACCTATGGTGGCCTGCTCAAGGAAGGCCGGGTCAAGGAATTCTATGTGGCCATCAACAGCATCATTCGTCATTATTATGCGCGCCTGTACTCGATCAACGCGGAAGAACTGACCAGCTTAGAGCTGGAAGATTGGATTGCGGACCAGACCGTCTTGCCGGCGGAGTTGGCCGCGCTCAATACCAATTTCCAGGAATGTTGTGACCGGGTCAAGTTCGCCAAACACGTTCCATTCGAGGCCGAAAACAAGGAAATCGTCAACCGCGCCTACCAAATCGTGGAGCTGCTCAAACCTCAGCGGGAAGAACAGGAGGCCGGCCATGTGGCGAATGGTTAACCCCTGGTACCTACTCCTTCTGCTCTTACCGATAGGCCTGTTGATCCTCCATTTCTGGAGCCACAGACGCGGGCGCGCCTCCCTGCTTTTCAGCGGTGGGGTCTACCTCAAAAACCTGCCTACTAGTTGGCGCGCGATGGTAGCCCCTCATCTGCACTGGCTGCGTTACCCCGCGCTTGTCCTGCTGTGCTTTGCCCTGACCCGCCCCCAGACCGGCGATCATCGCCGCGTGATCGAGACCTATGGGGTCGATATCATGATGGTCCTGGATGTTTCGGGCACCATGGCCCAAAAGGACATGAGCATCAATGGCTATTCCGTTTCCCGACTGGACGCGGCCCGTTCGGTCATGGCCGACTTTATCAACGGCCGCGAGGCCGATCGACTCGGCCTGATTGCCTTTGCAACCCACAGCCTGACCCGGTGTCCCTTGACCGTGGACTACGATCTATTAATGCTGGCCCTAAAAGAAGTGAATATCGACTTGTTCCCCCGGGAGTTGCGCCGCACCGCTATTGGCAATGCGCTGGCCACCGGGGTTTCCCGTCTATGGGAATCCGATGCCAATTCCAAGGCGATCATTCTGCTGACCGATGGCCAGAACACGGCTGGCAATATCGCGCCCAGCGCTGCAGCCGAACTCGCAAAGGGAGAAGATATTCGCGTCTATACCATTGGTTTCGGCTCCGTCAAATTAACTGCGGTCGACGAGCCCGTGTTGCAGGAGATCGCCGAGTCTACGGGCGGACGTTTCTTCCGAGCCAGTACCTTAGAAGACTTAAAACGCGTCTACGACCTGATCGACGAACTCGAGAAAAGCGAGGTCAAAATACACAACTACGAGCAATGGGAAGATTGGTTCCAATGGTTCCTTTGGTCCGGATCGATCCTTCTGTTCATTGAGATAGTCTTCAGCCAGATCATTTGCAGGAAGGTGCCCTAAGTCATGACTTTTGCCAACCCCAATGTGATGTACTTCCTCCTGCTGGTACCGGTACTGGTGATGGTATTTGTGATCAGCGAGCGCAAGCGTAATCGCCAGGTTGCTGCCATGGCAGGACCAGAGACACCGGTTATGGTCATGGGTGCGCGCTTTGAACGCAGGCTGATCTACCTGATTCTCTTGTGTCTGGGCATCGCCCTTTTGGTGATGGCCGCCGCACGACCCCAATGGGGTACCCGTTTGGACGTGGCTCGCTCACGGGGCATCGACATTCTTATTGCCATCGATGTTTCCGAGAGCATGCTCGCCACCGACGTGTCTCCCAGCCGCATTGCCAAGGCTCGTCAAGAGGTCAATAACTTCCTCAAACTTCTCGACGGTGATCGGGTCGGGCTGATCGCCTTTGCCGGCAGCGCTTATACCTATGTTCCCCTCACCGTGGACTACTCCGCCGTGCGCCTTTTTCTCGACAGTTTGGAACCGGGCAGTATCGAGGATGCAGGGACCGATATCGGCAAGTCCATTGAAGAGGCCATCAAGACCTTTGAGCGCAGTGAATCAACCGCCTACAAGATTCTGGTTGTGTTCTCCGATGGCGAGCACCACGAAGCAAACCCGCTCGAAGCGGTGGCCAAGGCCGTTGAAGACGATATTCAGATCTACTGTGTGGGTATCGGCAACGTGAAAAAATCGGGGGAACGTATTCCCCTCGTCGACAACGTCGGGGAGACCACCTACAAGGTCGACCAGCAGAACAAGCTGGTCATTACCCGTCTCGATGAAGAGACA
>Ga0316189_10000920_pt1 | contig 29379 bp, 24 predicted proteins | sample LowCovwburrow_MG_FD_204930 | JGI IMG/M metagenome (GOLD analysis project Ga0316189, IMG submission 204930) | Coastal sediment microbial communities from Maine, United States - Lowes Cove worm burrow | ecosystem: Environmental > Aquatic > Marine > Coastal > Sediment | place: USA: Maine...
ATGGCCTGACGGTGATCAGCCTGCGCAGTAGCAAGCCCTGCTTCTGCCGCGCGCAACGCCTGCTCTTGCTGAACAGATTCCATGTGGGCAAGCGGGAAACCTTTTGTCACCTTATCGCCTTCCTGAGCCAGAACGTCAGCAACACGACCGCTCATCGGGAAAGATGCGCTCAGGGTATCACGGGCGTTGATTTCGCCAGTCAGAGAAATGCTCTGATTGTCCGCGCGGCTTTCTGCAACAACGATTTCAACGGCTAAAGGGGCATCCGCAAAAACGGGCGCAAAGGACAAGAACAAAACCAAAGCGGCACGGATCAGTGTCATTTGTTAACCTCTTAAGCAGATGGTGCTTATCAACATCAAAACGTTTCGCAGCATTATGTGCTTTCTGTAACATCTATGAAAGAAAGATTTGGGCAGGGCCTAAGCCTGTTGCGGGTCTTGTATTTGATCGACAAGCCAGGGGAATTTTACGTCATGCGACTCTCGCCATGAAAGATATGCTATCTGTTGAAACCCTTCTGCCCCTTTGACGGTGAAAAGCCTTTGGTTGTCTAAATAGGGTTTTATCAGGCGGTCCGGCAGGTAGGCTGACCCACCGGTTTTCAGTATGTGGCGCAAGGCCCAATCTGGTGCATTGAACGAAACCCGCGCGGTTTCATCTTTCGGCCAGGCCTGAACGTGATGGCGGCGAAACTCTGGCCCATAGTGGACATAAATATAGGCCGGATCCCAGGGCACTACTTCGCGCTCAACAGAAGAGACTAGAACCAATCGGTCGCGTGAAAAAACGCGACTGACGATGTTTGGCGCAACGATTTGTTCAAACAGCAGGGCGGCGTCGGACACACCGCTTTGCAACCATTCACTCGCTTCCCGAGATGTGGCCGACCATATTTCAAAAGCGGTGTCAGGGTGCAATGCTCTGAGATTTGTCATCCATGTTTCTGCCAGATTACCCCAAAGATTTGGCTCGCAGGCCAGACTGAAAAGATTGGTCAGACCCTTTGGCAGACTTGCGCGTGCTTTGGCATTCTCCCAGGTGTTGGCGATTGTTTCGGCCTGCCCAAGAAAGGCAAACCCTGCCTTTGTCAGCTTTGCGCCTTTGCGCGAACGCACAAGCAATGTTTGTCCCAGAGACTCTTCCAATGCATCAAGGCGGGCAGAAACGGCAGATTGTGTGACGTTCAATTCTTCGGCTGCCGAAATCAGGTTTCGGGTGCGTACAACGCTTAGGAAAGTTTGAATGGCTGCTATTTTCACGATGTTAAACCAAATTTATTGAATTAAAGCACAAAATATATTCGTTTTCCAGATTTTAAGAGATGTGCGAAGCTTCGGTGTCTTTATGACGGAGCAAATATGGAATTCAGTCTTCAACTCTCGTCGGACTATCCGGATAAATCTTATGGCGGAGATCGCGTGTACCGTGACATGCTGGATCAGGCCATTCTGGCTGACAAACTAGGGTATGACGCAGTCTCGATAACCGAACATCACCTGATGAATTGCCTGATGATGCCCGCCCCCTTGCAGTTCGCTGTGAAGATTGCCGCGCATACGAATGACATAAAGATTATGACGTCTATTGTCGTACTGCCCCTGCATGACATGCGCATCTATGCCGGAGAGGTGGTGGTCGCCGACATCTTTACCGAAGGTCGGCTGATGCTGGGCGTTGGGCGAGGAGCGTTTAAGTATGAGATGGAAAGACTTGGCGTTCCGATGGAGGAAACACAGGCGCGATTCAATGAATCTCTTGATGTGCTTCAGGCGCTTCTGACCAAAGAAGAAGTGTCGTGGGACGGTGCGTACTACAAGTTTGACCCGATAACGATTATGCCGCGCCCTGTGCGTCCCGGTGGTCCACAAATGATGATGGCGGTCTTGAACCCTGAAGGCATTTATCACTGCACGAAGCGCGGCTTTCACATTCAGACAACGCCGCTGTCGGGAAACCATCAGCTTTTGATTGATCAGGTGGGCAGTTTTAATCGGGCCAGGGACGAAATGGGTGAAAGCGGCAAAGACCTGACACTTAGTCTTTCACGCGTCGGGTTTGTCGCGCAATCACAAGCGGACCAGCGCGCCAAGATGGAAGCGGCGAACCGATACTACAGCCGCTTTGACAATGTGTTTACCGGGCCGGGTATAGTGGACAACGGTATGGTCCGTCTGCTACCGCGCGAACAATCCGTTGAGGAACTGGCCGAAAGTTTGCTGGTTTGCACAAAAGCGGAAATGATCGATAAACTGGGGCCGTATTCTGATTTGGGAATCGACCGGGTGATTATGAACATGAACTTTGAAACCGATCCGCAGGAAGTGTTGGACAGCATGCAGTGTTTCGCCGAAGATGTGATGCCGCATTTCACCAAGCGCGCGACACCGGCAGAGCGAAGGCACGGCTGAACAACATGCGACAAGAGTTTATCGACGCGATGCGCAGGGTGGCCAGCTCTGTAACCGTAGTGACTACCAATGGTAGCTATGGGCGGGCAGGCGCGACCGTCAGCGCGTTTTCGTCGCTTTCGGCAGACCCGCCGTCCGTACTCGTGTGTCTGAAAACAGACAGCCGAATTGCGCAAGCTGTTTCAGAGAACAGCGTCTATTGCGTGAACGTGTTACCGGAAGGGGCGGACGAACTCGCGCAACGATTTGCCGGGCAGTTCGATAGCAAGACTCCAGACAGGTTTGAGAATTTGTCGATCTGGGAAACTGAAGGAAACGGACCGGGGCTGGTTGGCGCGACGGTCTTTGCCTGCAAACTTGAGAAATGCGTAGAGCACGGCAGCCACACAATTTTTATTGGCGGCGTCACCCAAATTTTCTGCGCCTCTGACCGGCCTTTGACCTACCTGAACGGCGCTTATCACCAGGTGCGCCCACAATCAAAGCCAGAGGAAGAATAACATACATGGCTTTAAGCGTTGAAATGTTTAAGGGCGGCTAAATTCCGGATCGAGGGCAGGATATGAAAGACGTTATCGATTGCGCGTTCAGTGTCGAGGGAAGCGGGCCTCCGTTGTTTCTGATCCATGGCATTGGTGCTGCGCGGAACACGTGGCGCAACGCAATGCCTTTGCTGCAAACCCATTTCACGGTTGTGACTTATGATTTGCGCGGTCATGGAACGTCGCCAATGCCAAAGGGTGAATTTGGACTTGATGAACTTGTTGATGATTTGGAGCGTGTACGCGAACGAACCGGATTTGAAACAGCTCATTTTGCGGGTCATTCGCTTGGCGGTATGATTGGGCCAGCCTATGCGTTGAAATACCCAGACAGGGTGCTTTCACTTGGCCTGCTATCAACAGCTGCTTTTAGAACTGAAGACGATAGCGCAAAAGTTTGGGGCGTTGTCCGGGCGATGGAAGAAAAGGGAATTCCACAGGTTCTTGAGACTCTGACCGATCGCTGGTTCACGGATGCGTTTATCGAGAACAACAAAGAAGTTGTAACAGCCCGGTTGAAGCAAGTTGTTGAAACGGACCCTGATGTTTTTCTGAATGTTTTTCGTATTTATGCCGGAACAGAGATGGCGCCATGGTTGCATAATGTAAATGCGCCGTCTTTGGTTTTGACTGGTGAAAATGATGGTGGGTGCAACCCGCGTCTTAACAGGCTGATTGACAATACATTGCCGAATTCGGAACTGGTCATTCTACCAGGCTACAAACATTCACTGTTGTTGGAAGCAGGTGACATTGTTGCTGAACACGTAATCCGATTCATAGAAAGCCTAAACGCATAATCAGAATTATGTAATATAAGTAGTAAATCCGGCAGTTTCAGAGTGGAGCTGCTTCTCTTGCTAGAAAGACAACTACCCCTAAGTCGTTTCGAGATATTCCAAATGTTTGGACGTCGCGCTTTCTTTGGCCAAACACGTGCTTAATGTGACGAAGCTGTCATTTTTGATCGCATCCTTTCCGCACCCTGCGTCTGCATTGGGAGATACATATCGCGCTTCGGCTGGTAGAGCAGAAAGTTCATTAATCAAATAGTTCAGACGACCTTTTGAGGCCGACGGTATTGCGACTAGAATCTGCTGAACTTTGTGCTTGCGAACAAGAATTTTAAGGCGGTCGGGATTGTGGATAGGAAGCCCCAAAATCACCAAACCGTTAAGGTTGGGGTTGTCGTCTACAAAGAAAACGGGTTGCTTCAAATTTGAACGCTGCAGTTCGGCTGCAAGCCGCGTGCCGGCAGCTCCGGCACCATAAATAGCGACAGGAGCCTTATGACGACTGCGATCAACCAACTTCGCCAGAGGCGATTTTAGAAACACCCGCGTGAGCATAGCAATCAAAAAATAGATTGTGCCAAAAAGTAACGGAATTGACCGCGGCGAAGGCAACATCATGATGTGGCTTAAGGCCATTGTGATCAGCGTTAGTAGACAAGCAACCATGCCAGCTTTGAAAAAAATACGGGTTCCGAACGCGGTGTGGTTCTCAAGGTGTAGTTCAAACGCTGAGATCAGCATGCAGCCATAGACGATTACGACTGGAAACAGAATCCATGCAGTCTCCAAAACAGGCAGTGGCAATACCTCGCCATATTGGGCCCCAAAGGCAAGGTACAGGCTGACTGGAACGAGGGTTAAATTGGCAGAAAGAGAAACCAACTGCGTGGTGCGGCGAGGCTTATTTCTGTTTGCTAAAGGCATGGTAAGGAACTACTTTGAAATACAACTATAGGTTGCTTATTCGTTGAAGTGCTACCAAATGGTTAATTAGGTGATTTGCGGAAACAATAGAGCTAGTTTTGCATGACCATCTGTTGTTCTTGGCACAAAATGTTCGACTCTGTGGTCTGAGGGCATAGCAAGCTCAGCCAGGTGAACGAGCATAATCTGCGTCCGCCACATGCTCTAGCCAATGTGCAACACTGCCGTCTAAAGATTCTTGAATCGCGATGTGCACCATACTGTTATTTGCTGATGCGCCGTGCCAATGTTCTTCGCTTGGTGGGATCCACACAGTATCGCCAGCTCTGATAATCTGTGGGGGCTGATTACGTAGGCCCACCAGCCCGACGCCAGACTGAACAACGAGTGTCTGTCCAAGCGGATGGGTGTGCCATGCAGTTCTTGCACCCGGCTCAAAGCTTACCCTTAGTGCGCGAACACGGGCGGGCTCTGGGGCCTCTATGATTGGGTCTTGCCAGACAGTTCCGGTAAACCAGTCAGATGTCGCTTTTTTAGAGGGCCGGGTACCGGCGGGTGTGATTTCCATATCATCTTCCTTGGCTCTGTTTTAGTTGATTTTACGCTCAGGTTTCTGGCGGCTTTTCCCGTTCAGGATAACGAAGTTTATGTTTCTTTCGTAGCCACTAATTTGCATGAATTTGAAAATGATCTTTTTCCCACAGCGTGAAGCGTACGGTGCTACAGGAAATTTCTAAACCTTTTCACAAATAGTACGTCGGGTTTTCACAACTAACCCGGGGTTAATCATGTCCGACGTTTCTGCCAACCTTTTGTTGCCCTACATTCAACCATCACAGGCACAAAAACACGTTACTCATAACGAAGGAATGAGGCGGCTCGATGCGCTGGTTCAGCTCACTGTTGAAGCCGCAGATCAAGCTGCGCCACCCGTTTCACCGCAAGACGGAGAGCGGTACATTCTGCCAACTGGTGCTACAGCGGCTTGGGCCGGTCGCGATGGGCAAATCGCTGTCTTTGAAGACACCGTATGGGTGTTTTACGCACCCCAGAACGGCTGGATCGCCTGGGTCAGGGATACTGAAGAGCAGCGGGTTTTCGATGGGAGCACCTGGGCGCCCGTTCAGGAGCCGCCAGTTTTACAGAACCTTGATCATATTGGTATTCAGACGACGGCAGATGCAGCAAACCGTTTGGCGGTTTCGTCAGAGGCAACGCTGCTTACCCATGCGGGCGCGGGCCATCAGCTTAAACTGAACAAAGCAGGTTCTGGCGATACGGCGAGTTTGCTGTTTCAGACGGGCTGGTCAGGCCGGGCGGAAATGGGGACCGCAGGTTCAGACGATTTTGAAATCAAGGTCAGTTCGGATGGCAGCAGTTTCAGTCAGGCAATGGTTGCGGACGCAGCAACCGGCAAAGTCAGCTTTCCGTCGGGGGTAGATGGGCTTGCACCCGATACCTGTGGCACGGGGGCGTTGTTGACTGTCGATTACTTGGCCTCAAAAGGTGTCGACTTAGTCACGAACTCTACCGGGCTGATGGGCAATTCGTACAATTACCCACCCGAGTTTTCGTATGATCCCGTTAATACACCTAACCTGCCCGCCAGCTTTTTCTTTGAAGGACTTTTCTCAGGTGCCGTCAGCATGGAAGAGTTGCTTCCCGTTGATCCAAATCAAATCTATCGGTTCAGCTCTTATGTGCGGCAGGAAGGTCTACCCGGAGACTGGTCTGCCTATACGAATGAGGAGCGGCATCTGCAATACATGGGGCTGGTTTGCCTTGATGCGGATAAACAGGAAATTCTTTCCTATCATCACATGCGCTACAAGCACAGTGGGTTTGACAGCTTGACTACATTAGCACAGCCTTTGGCACCGGGTGATACGGCGCTTCAAGTGGTTGATGCCTCCGGATGGAATGAAATCAGCACTCAGAGTTCTTTTCGTGGTTTGGCGATTTTTGGTTACCAGAGCGCCGCTGGGTTTAGCTACGCGCATTACACGCGTCATGTTGAGTTTGATCTGTTTGATCTTGGTCAAGTTAACAAAACTACAAACGTCGTGACATTGAATAAACCGCTTCCCACGGCTATGGGGAACCCACAGGATGCTGGGGGTGTCTGGCCCGCCGGAACAAAAATAGCAAATAGTTCTAGTGGGTTAACATACAAATATGCCTTTTTTAGCGGACTTCATGTTCCCGAAGTTGACCGCTGGTATCATGCTACCAACCGCTTTGGAGGAATTGACACATCCGGCACCAACTATGGTTTAAATTTTCCACCGGGAACTGCCTTTGCAAGGCCCATGTGGTTCCCGAACTATTCAAACAGGGTTGGCGGCTTTAATGGTTATCCGGAAACGGGGGTAAACCAAAAGGTTTGGTTTGCTGGTGTTTCCGTCACACCAGAACCGCTGGCAGTTCAATCCGAGATCTTAACTGGGGTGAACGCCGGGAGAAAATCACTAAAGGTTCCTGTGTCAGACTACGCTGGGGGAACGATCTCACTTAACCCGCCTGTTCTTGAAATAGAAGCTGTTTAAACCCTGATTTTCGATAATAAATTCGCCGCGCCGCGCGTAACCAGAACGGTGCGGTGATATCTTCGCGGTAAATGGCGTCTGGCGGTGGCAACGTTGATGAAATATGGAAACCTGGCTGGGTCTCGGCGACACGCTTTTCCAAAAGAGCGTTTAGCGGAGCAAAGTGGTCCGACAGTCCTTTAATTTCTGCGCGTGTGAAAAGGCAACTTTTCCTATCCGTCCCAAATTCTAGGTCAAAAGCGGTTTCGATCGCATCAAGCAAACCCGGATCTGCCGTGTGCCCCCCGGCAATCGCAAAGCTGGCCCACTTGGGCAACGCGCGTGGCGAAACGTTGCTGGTGCCATCTTTCACCGCTGAAAGCGCTTCTGACCCAAAAGGCAATTCAAGGAATGACAAAACCACCCCCAATATACCACCTTGATGGCCACTAGCCTGCGCGTAATCGACGAAGTGTATTTCATTAGGGGAAAAACCATCCAGCAGTTGGTCGTAGAGCGAGCCATAACTGCACCATGGCCCATCTACCATCCCGGTAGAAAGCGCGGTCTGGACCAAAGTTGGCGGCCTCGGAGGTTGGCGGTTCCGGGCGATTTCAAGATACACCGATTGTAGGAACTGCCACTGTTCGCGCAGGAGGCACAACACTGAAACGCTATCGAATCCTTCGAATATCGTGCGCAGTTCCGCCATGTCGACCCGTCCGCTGGTGCCGCCACCGCGAGAAAATTCCTCGCTCGACAAAAACAGAGTTTTGTCCGTTTCGACGTATTCGGCGGCGAGTGTTCTGAGCGTTCCAAGCCCGCCTTTGGGTAGTTGATACGCCGCGGGAAGCGCCAGCCAATCCATCAGCAAACCGTGGTGACCCGTGTGCTTTCCAAGCGCAGGGTAGATTACCCCGTGTGTCGCCAGTAAATCGCGGTTTTTGAACAATGTGTTCTGTATCATCGTGCTAGCAGTCTTGTGCGTGCCGATGTGCAGGATCAATCTAGCCACTGACCAATACCTCGCGCAGCACATCAAGGTATGCCTTCCCAAAGGTTTCGCTTGGTTCGAGCACCGCCTTTTCCGCCCATTCGTTCCAGGCGTTTATGAACAGTTCACCGCGATAGGATGTCTGCAATTGTTTTGATTGCAATTCGCGCAACCAGTGATGAAAGGTTGCAGGGTTTGCGCCATGCGCAATATGTGCAGCGGGTCCACGCCTTGCGGTGTTGTCCCAACCGGGCATGATGCCGGCGATTGTGTTTTTTGGAAGTTTCTTACGATATTTTTCAGAACACGCACGCCGCGCGACGGCAGAGTAATCGTAGATCAAACCGGTGAAATCCGGGATGGGGCGGGCATCGCCCATTGTGTTGCCCATAGGGCCGCCAAATAGGTAATCCTCCCCCTTAACCAATCCATGCGGGGGCATTTCGACCCAGAAATCAAAGAGCGCATTGGGCACGGCGTTTTCACCTTTTATGTGAAACGTAACAGCACCCAGCTCTACCTCGCCAATTCCGGCGGCGTTCCAGGCCTGACGCATACGCATAACGTTTTGTTCGGGTGCCGGCATGTCTTCAGGCCGATAGATGACAAATCGAGGACGCTGCCCATCCGGGCGCTGATACCGTTTGTCTTTCATGTAAGGGAGCGTTGAGGCGACCAGCGTTTCTTCAAAGCCTGCTTGATAATTTTGCGCAAGCAATACCTCTCCGGACAAACCATCCCAGTTGCGCCGCCAGCTTTCATTGGCCCAACAAAGGTAGAACGGGAAATCAATTTCGGGCCGCTGGAGTAGCTTGTCGATTGGTGTTTCAAGTATTCGCCTGCCATCAAACCAGTAGTGATAAACACAAAATGCGTCTATTCCGGCCTGACGTGCCAAGGCGGCTTGGGCTCCCATTACCTCGGTTGCCCGAAGGTCGTAGTAACCCAGATCAGCGGGGCGCATTGGCTGCAAATGTCCTGGAAACATTGAGTGGGCGGAAATGGCGGCACGCCATTCCGTAAACCCGTTGCCCCACCATGCATCATTTTCTGGGGTTGGGTGAAACTGCGGCAAGTAAAAAACACTTGTGTAATTTGGTGTTGGTAGAGGCGAAGTTTTCTTTGTTATGGCAGCTTCGATCTCGCTCGTTTGAAAAACCTTTTGTCCAGCCGCGATTGCAAGCGCGCCTATCGCACGCTCAAAAGCATGCGCCAGTGTCCCGTCAACCTGCCCCAGTTCCGGTTCAAAGATGGCGTCGGACAGTTTTAACGCCCGTATCATGTCGAGCATCAGGGGCTTAACCCAGTAGATGGAGCCGGCAGGAAACGACAATGTTTCGGAAACACCATCCAACTCAACCCGGCGCAGCAACGCTTTCGTCTTTTGTTTGTTTGACCCCCACCATTCGCCGCCTTCAAAACATTGCCCGTCTGCAACCCAAAAAGCGGCGTCAGGGTTTGACATAAACGCATCCAGTTTTTGCGAGAGGTCCGTGCGTGGCAATATCCCATTGATGAGATGTCGCCGCCATTCATCCCCATCCTTACGATGTGGCGATTTTTTCGTGTGGAGCTTGCAAACAGCTTCGTAACCTTCAAAAGCACCCGCATTCACCAATGTTACAAAGGGAAGAATGTCACGGCCCCGGTTTGGCATGCAGGTGACATGGGCATTCGGAAACTGCGCCTCGATTTTTCTGGCCAGCTCAACACTTTCTTTCCCACGCCAGGACAGGGTGATAAAAAGATCATGATCAATGTCCAGCGAGATCAGGCGCGCGGCGAATTCTTCCCAAAGATCGGGGTAGTAAATGTGAGCCACAACCGCAAACCGGGCGCGTAAGCGGCTCTTGTCAAACCGCAAAAACGGCGATGAAATATCAGGTAGCGTTTCTCTGGAAACGAGTTCACGCGCTATGCGGCCTTCTTCTCGGCCCCGGGTCAGAAAATGGCGAAACGGGCGAATGCCGCTTTGTTCGACATCCGGGTTAAGCCGCAAATATGAGGTTGGCGAAAATTCCGGATTGGGTTGAAGCCCCATGATTTCACCCTGCAAAATGAAGTGACGCAGTGGGAAGAACCGATAAACAGGGTGTAGCCCCGGATGGGCACCACGATAAAAACTGGCGTCGAAAAGACCGCTTCTTCGGGCCTGCCAAAGATAGACTAACTCAGAAGGGCGCAGTGCAATCAAGCGCAGCGCCTTGTTCAACCTGGATAGTTTGACCCTTAGAGCTGACATTTGCTTTCCTGTTTGTGGTTTGTAAAACCTTTCCAGACGATAGTGCCGGGTGGTTAACCAGGTCTAAAAACGCTTCAAGATTTTGCATTCAGCCTTCCGCCAGCAGGCGTCGCGCATAGCGGCCAAGGAAAATCAGCGCCAATAGCAATGCGCTACCGGCAATTCCTGAAACATAAAATGGGTCAGTGAATTCTGCTTTATAGGTTGGATAAATCCCGGATCGCACCATGGCGATCACATGTACAAGCGGGTTGTGATAAAGCCAGTCGCGATAGGGTATTGGCACTGAATCCGGCAAAAACAAAATGCCAGAGACAATAAACAATGGCCGGTTCAGGACCGCCCAGACCCGTTCCCAAATAGGGAGCATTTCGAACAAAAAGGCATTGAGTGCACCAACCCCAAAGCCAAGAATTGCTGCCAGCCAAAGCCCAAACCAAAGACGTGGAAGGTTGAGTGTGACTGGCGATTCAGAAAGCGCGATGATGCCGCCCAACACCAAGAGGATGATCACCAGATGCGTCAGCGTGTTCAGGATGAACCGGGCGAGCAAAGCATCCCACCAGTTTATGGCTGGATACGCCAGAAGCGGGCGGGAAAACCGAAGCGCCACACCAACTTTCTGAGCAAGGTCACTGTAGAGTGTGAAGGGCAAGTAACCGGTCGCATAGAATAAGGCGAAGCTTTTTCCAACAGGCGGTTGGGAAAACGCCAGTGAAAACACAAAGGCAAGAAGCGCTACAGCAGCCACCGGTTCGAGAATAGCCCAAAGATAGCCGCCTGTTGCGCGGCCATAGCTGGTTGCCATTTCCCGCAAGATAAGCGCGGTGGTCGCGCGAAAGGCTGTGAAGGGGCGCATGAAAATCCTCAACGATTAGGCAAATCTTGAGAATTGATGGTTAAGCCAGAGAGGTGAAAAACCCCTTACCAAGAAACAGGTTCTTTCTGATATGTCTGAGCTGAGCCCGATTGCAGCATCTACGATTAAAACCCAGAGTTTGCCGATAAAGGCACCGCGCGCGAACCTGCCAACCGCCTATGTAGCCCCTGCACCATTGTTACCGGCGGCTGCCAAAATTCGCCGCAGGCATCAATATTTGGCGCGCAGCTTTTTGCTGTTTGTTATCGGCCCGGTTCTTATTTCTGCTTGGTACCTTTATGAACTCGCAGCAGATCAGTTTACATCGTCAATCGGGTTTGCCGTTCGTACGGAAGAGGCGCGTTCAGGTCTCGACATAGCTGCGGGTCTTTCGGGTCTGAAGGCGCTGTCGGGTAGCAGTTCTTCAGACACGGACATCCTTTATGAGTTTCTGCAAAGCCAGGCATTGGTTTCCAAGATTGATACACGCCTTGATTTGCGCGCAGTTTGGTCAAAGGCAACGAATGACCCCGTATTTGCCTTTGATCCGACCGGCACGATCGAGGATCTTACGTTCTACTGGCAGCGCATGTTGCAGATTTCCTACGACCCCGGCAAAGGGTTGATCTCTGTGCGTGTCCATGCCTTTGAACCAAATGATGCACAGGCAATTGCCACAACGATTTTGGAAGAAAGCAGTGCAATGATTAACGAGTTATCCGCTGTCGCGGGTGAAAACGCGACGCGATATGCCCGCGAAGAACTGGATCATTCTACTGCACGATTAAGGGAGACGCGGCAGGCGCTGACGGCGTTCCGCTCTGAAAACCGGATCGTTGACCCGATCGCGGATTTACAAGGTGAAATGGGTGTTCTCAATCAACTGCAGCAGCAATTGGCCGAGGAACTCGTTTCGCTCGATATGTTGCGCAGCACTATTGAGGGAAGCAGGGGTGGTTCCAACCGCAGGGGTGTTGTGTCAGATGTGCGGATTGCACAAAGTGAGCGTCGTGTAGAGGTGATCCGCAGCCGGATCAATGAGGAAAGGCAAAAATTTGGCGGCAGTAAAGAACGTGATTATTCAGCCATATTGGGTGATTTTGAACGTCTGAAAATTGATCTGGAGTATGCGGAAGCGGCCTGGGCTTCAGCGCTTGCGGTTTTTGAAAATGCACGTGCCGAAGCACAACACCAAAGCCGATATCTGGCAACCTATGTTGCACCTACACTGGCCGAACGCCCTCTTTATCCGCAACGCATGTTGCTACTTTCGATGATCGCGCTGTTTTTAGGTTTGGGGTGGTCGGTTTTAACGCTGATTGTTTACAGCGTGCGCGATCGTCGATGAGGCTTGTCAAGAACATGATTGCACTGACAAATCTTTCAAAGACTTACGGCATGCATGGTGTTTCAAAAACCGTGGCGCGGGACATAAACTTTACTTTCCCCACACAGGAATCAGTCGGCCTGTTGGGTAGGAACGGCGCAGGAAAATCAACATTGCTGCGGATGATCGCCGGGTTGGTGGAGCCTGACGAAGGGAAGATTACCACTGGCGGCCGAGTTTCCTGGCCTGTTGGTTTTCAGGGCAGTTTCCATCCGGATCTGAGCGGATCAGAGAATACCCGTTTTGTCGCCCGGCTTTATGGTGTCGATACGGATGAAATGTCTGGTTTTGTTTCAGAGTTTGCCGAACTCGGAGATCATTTCAGATTGCCGGTTCGTAGCTATTCGGCAGGGATGCGCGCGAGGCTTGCGTTTGCTGTCTCAATGGCCGTGCCGTTTGAAATCTATCTGATTGATGAGGTCACGTCGGTCGGGGACACACGTTTTCGGATGAAAAGTGAAGCGGCGCTTGTGGCGCGAATGAACAACTGTGGCGCTATCGTGGTGTCGCATTCAATTGAAATGCTGCGGCGGATTTGCACCTCTGGCGTCGTGCTGGAAAGTGGCAGGCTTTTTTACTACCAACGCATCGAGCGTGCGATCGAACACTATAACTTTTTGATGCAAGGGCGCCTGCCCCCATGGATGCGTCGATGTCGGATTCGGTGACCGTTCTGATGCCAACATTTAACGGTGCGAAATATTTGAACGAGCAGCTTGATAGCCTTCATCTGCAAACGCTTACGCCGTCTCATTTGATCGTTTCGGACGATGGTTCAACAGATTCAACCTGTGAAATACTGAAGCGGTTTAAAGCAAGAACGGATTTCCCGGTAACTCTCTGCAATGGTCCGCAGCGTGGTGTCGCGAAGAATGTCTTTTCGTTGCTTGCGCGTGCGCCGCTGGGGTTTGTCGCGCTGGCAGATCAGGACGATGTCTGGCTTCCGCAAAAAATATCTCGTGCCTGCGATGCACTGGTGATGATCCCGCCCGCAATCCCGGCGCTCTATACTGCACAGCGCATCATAACGGATTCCGGGTTGAAGACGCTTGGTGTTTCGCGATCACCCCGGAGCAAACCTTCATTTGCCAATGCGGTGATACAAAATATCGCTCCGGGCAATACAATCGTGCTGAATGGTGCCGCAGTCTTGCTTGCGAAACGGGCGGTTGAAACGATGAAAGTTCCCGTGCCGTTTCATGATTGGTGGCTCTACCAGTTGATTACCGGGGCGGGTGGTGAGGTTATCTTTGACGAAACCCCCGTGCTTTTTTATCGGCAACATCAAGAAAATTTACTTGGGGCCGCCAGTGGTTTTTTAAGACGGGTGAACCGTCTCAAAGCGCTGGTGAATGGCACCTACGGCACTTGGATCAGGGCACAACTTCGGGCGCTTCACTATTCTTCTCATCTTCTCAAACCGGATGCAGTGCTCTGTCTGGAAAATGTGTTGAAGTGTTTGGACCAATCGCCCGCGACCCTTGGCCGAACCGGAGCATTCCGTCAAAGCCGAGGCGAACAGATGCTGTTCCGGCTCGCTGCCTCTGTGGGATGTCTTTGACCAAAGCATGGTGCTGCGCCGCATATCTGCGGAAGGGTAAAAGATTTCGACCCAATGCCTGATTAATTCTACAAAAATTCAGGGGGAACTCCCTTTTTTGGACAAAATTCGGCCCACGGATTTTGCGGTTTCATGCGCAATCTCTTTCCTGTCAACGGGGGAAAGTGATGGTCGAGTTTCTTTTTCGCGCTTCGTTTATGGAGCCCAACTGGAATTTTTTAACTGGGATAAGCTCTTTCACGCTTGCACCCAATGGTGAAACACAGCTGCTTTATGCTGGCTCAAAAGCATTGGGTGGCGTTACGGGCTTCACCCTCGCCGAGGGTTCCGTTGCGCAAGGCATCGGCGAATGGGTGATCAACGGACAGGGCAATGGTTTTCAGCTTGAGGATCTGGCATGGCTTGATTTGGGCGCGTCTTCACGGCTCTTTCGCTTCGGAAACCGAGAGCGAAAGAGTACTTGGTTTCCAGTTGCAAACGGGCGGTTCGCTGGGGCCGGAAAGAGAGCAAAGTTTTTCTGGTTTTGATCCGGGCCCTCTTAGTCAATTCACGGTATTTACAACCGGGGTGACCAAGTTTCTGATCGCTGGCTCCGTTGCGCAGGCCGGGCTACATGTTTTTGAAGTTGGCCCCGGAGATGACTTGATACACAGAGAATCGGTGGCCGATCACAGTAAGGTCACACTGGAAGATGTTTCTGACCTTCTGACAATCGACGTAGATGGAACGCCCTATCTGGTTACGGGTTCATTGGGTGAAGGTGGAATCAGTTCATTTTCAATAGACCTCACAGGGAAAACACAGCTTATCGATACTGTCGGTGTAAAAGATGGAATGTGGCTTTCGGGGCTTAGCGATCTTGCTTCGGTCACGGCAGATGGCACTGCCTATGTTGTTGTCGGAGCAACGAACTCCAGCTCTCTCTCGCTCGTTCGTATTAACCCAATGGGCGTGCTGTTCGTGAGTGACCATATAAACGACACTTTAGGAAGCAGATTTGCAAATGTTAGTGCGGTGGATGCTTTCACCGTAAATGACAGAGGTTTTGTTGTGGCAGGTGGGAGCGACGATGGGCTGAGTTTGTTTGAAATTTTGCCAGACGGCACGTTTTTCATGCATCAAAGTATAGAGCAGCAAAACGGGTGGAGCATTGAAAACGTAACTGCCATTCAGTCAGCGATTGTGGGGAACGAGGTTCAGGTCTTTGCAGCAGGTGCGAGCACGCCCGGAGTTACCCAATTTCTGCTTTCCACGGCCTCGATCAGCAACCCAATTATAGGGGACGCGACAGACAACACGCTCATCGGGGGTACGGGGGATGACCTGATTTTTGGCGAAAACGGTGGTGACGTTCTGAAAGGTGGGAATGGTGATGATATCCTGTCTGGGGGTGCGGATATTGACAGCCTCTATGGCGGGGCTGGGGCTGATGTGTTCATCTTTGACTCTGATACAGGTCAAGATCAGGTGATGGATTTTGAACTTTTGCAGGATCAGCTTGATCTTAGCCGTTGGGGGCGGGTTTACGACAAATCTGCCCTGACAATTCTGTCTTACGCGGATGGGGCAGAAATTCGGTTTCATGACAACAGCCTGCGACTTTTTACAGCTGATGGGGGTCGTCTGGACGCAGATGATTTTGGGGCTGACAGCTTTATATTCTAAGTCGATTTGTGCTGTTCAACCTTTGTAAGGACTGCTGCTTTATCCTGTTGCCGATGTGGGAGGTGAAAATGCCGGTAGCAGGAGATGGCAGCGCCGTTACAGGGCTTGGTGGTCCTTTAGGCTATGGTGAACAGGCACTGGTGCGTAGCGATGATGCATCTGTTCTGATTGATGTGTCCGCCGTTTTTCCTGGTGGGTTTGATTTCTTTGGGTCGCATTTTTCAGGTGGCGAGCTTTACGTTAATACAAACGGCAACCTGAGCTTTGGCGTGCCATTTACAGAGTATCCGACGGCAGGAAATTTAAACGTATTTCAGAATATGATTGCCCCATTTTGGGCAGACGTCGACACCCGTATTGATGGTGAAGGGGCGGAAAGCGGGCAAATCTGGCTTGATCTTGATGCCGTTTCCAACACAGTCACAGTTACGTGGGAGAATGTTGGTTCCTATCGTCGGGCCGCAGATCTGACCAACCTCTTCCAGTTGCAACTGGTTAATCAAGGGTCCGGTGATTTTGATATCATCATGCGTTACGAACGGATCGACTGGACGTTAAGTACGGGCGAAGAGGATGCCGGCGCACAAGCGTTCATTTCAGCCAATCTTTTACCCAATCAAATCCAACTCGGGAATCAACCCGAAATATTGGAATCTGTCATCGGGAATACGGGCATTCACGGCCTTTGGCTCTTTGAAATGCGGGGTGGTGGCAATGCGGCAAACCAGCCGGTTTCCGGTCTGGCATTGAATGGAACCACTGTCGGGGACGTGCTGAACGGCGGCAGCAACGATGATATTCTGCGTGGATTTGAAGGGAATGACATACTGCGCGGGAATGATGGCAATGACTGGCTCAGAGGTGGTGATGGCGCCGACATTCTGAACGGCGGGTTGGGTGATGACTTTATCTTTGGCGGAGAGACGGAGGCAGACCTGCGCGACGTGGTTTATGCTGGCGGTGGGAATGACCAGATTGACGCCGGATATGGCAATGATCTGGTCTACGGTGGTGACGGCGCCGATACAATTGATGGCGGTTTTGGCGTGGATGAACTGATCGGCCAGAATGGCAATGACGTTATTTCCGGCGCTGCCTTTTCCGATCTGATTTTTGGTGGAGCTGGCGATGATTTCATCAACGGTGGCTTTGGGTTTGACCGTTTGAATGGCGGCACCGGGGCAGACCGTTTTTACCATCTGGGCATTGCAGACCACGGATCGGATTGGGTTCAGGACTATGGTTCAGTGGAAGGCGACGTCTTACTTTGGGGCGGTGGCGCTGCGAATCCAAATGATTTTCAGGTAAACTATGCCGATACTGCTGGTACTGGCCTTGCGGGTGTTTCGGAAGCTTTTGTTATCTATCGCCCGACGGGTCAGATTCTCTGGGCCCTCGTTGATGGGGCGCTTGAGCAGGAAATAAATCTGAAGATAGGAGGCGAGGTTTTTGATCTGACAGCTTAGTGCGAACCGCTACAACGCCAGGTACCCAATTCCTGCAAAGACAAGAATAACACCGCTCCACTGTGTGCGTGTCATGGTTTCTTTAAGAAAAGCCCATGTCAGCAGAATTGTAATCATGCCAAATGTCGATGCGGCGACAGAGGCATACTCAGCCTTTGGCAGACCGCCAACGGATAAAACGCTTGCCAATGCGATCCCATCCAACAACCCCATAAGCCCTAACAAAGGAAGCTGATTGCGGGCTGGTAAAAGCGGAAGTTTGCACCAAAGCATGATCCCTAAAAGCGTAGTGATCGCCGCCAGACGAGTGACGAATACAACAGGCATATCAGGCGCGATATCTGTTGCCGCCTGTCCGAAAGCGAAAGTTGCAGCAAACCCAACCCCGGAAAGAACAGCCCAAAGAATGGTGCTTTTGTGTTTCGATTTTTGCTCAGGGTTTTCGGTAACGTCTGAAATTGCCGCAACGACGGATACACCTGCAATCACAGTAAAAACGGCCAGCCATTGAAACAGTGAGACAGGGTTGCCCGACATGGCCGCCCAACCGACTGACAAAACCGGATAAGACGCGATGATCGGGGCAACAAGGCGAACCGGGCCGACAGAGAAAGCTTTGTATAACCCAATACTTGCGGTGGTGAAAAACACTCCGGCAAGACAAGACAGGAAAATTGCCTGCGGTGGTATGGGTTCGAACGAACCTTGAACTGCCATTACGGTGGTTTGGAAGCAAAGACCCGCTACAAGAACAGCTAAAATCGCGGCATATATTGGCGTGCGTTGGCTAATATAGCGCACAGAAAAATCGTGCAAACCCCATGCAACAGCCGCGACCAGTCCGAAAATCAGCGATTGCATTTGTGGTTCTACTCTTTTCTGCTCACTTGCGAAGTCAATAGATTTGCCTTATTCTCTATAATAAATAAATATTCCACAGGTGCAACAAATCTGAATTCGGATCACTTTGTGTATGACTAATAGGCCTGCAGAACCAGAATAAGATGTGCGCGTGATCCAAGGGAGAAAAAAGTGTCAGAAACCATTCTGGATCAACTCGGTGGTGAAGACGCGCTTCGCGCGCTCGTGAATCATTTTTATGATCTTGTTGAAACCGACCCGCGTGGAGAGAACCTTATGCGGCTGCATTTTCGGGGCCACGGTCTGTCGCACGTGCGTGAAGAGCAGTTTAACTTTTTGTCTGGGTTCCTTGGTGGCCGGCGGTATTACGAAGAAAAACATGGCTCAATGGAAGTGCGCCTGATGCACGCCCACGTTCCCATCGCGCTTGAAGACGCTGAAAGTTGGCTTGCACTGATGGATCAGGCAATTTCGGATCAAGGCCATTCTGGGCCGCACGTCGAGAAAATGCGTGCAGCATTTCGCAGGGTTGCGCTTATCCTTGTTAATGACCTTGATGAATGGGGAATGTCCAAAGCGTCCGCTCGTTAACGACGCAGGAAAATTTGTACATCGGCAACATTGGTGCCGGTTGCGCCCGTCATCAATAAATCACCCGATGCTTTAAGTGCGGCGTAGCTGTCGTTGTTTTCCAGTAAAGCGCCCGGATCAATGCCTGCGCCTTTCATTCTTGCGACAGAACAACCGTCGACGATACCGCCCGCCGCGTCTGTAGGGCCGTCCCGCCCGTCTGTTCCACCGCTTAGAAATACCCAGTCGCCTTTGATATCTGCAGAGCCAAGGGCAAACCGAAGCGCCAGTTCCTGATTTCGCCCGCCCATACCGGTGCCGTGGATGTTAACCGTTGTTTCGCCGCCAAAGATCAGAACGGTTGGCTTGCCTTCCGGTACCGGCTTTGCAGCGTTAAGCAGCAATTCAACGGCTTCAGTCACGTCACCTTCGAGACGGTCATTCACGATTGTAGCGTTCCACCCGCGCGCGGCGGCCTGCGCTGCCTCAAGGCTTTGCCGATTGGAACAGATCAATGTGTTCTCGACTCTCGTAAGGTCAAGCGGCTCATCGCTCGTATTTGCGTTCAGGTATTCCTGCACCGAAGCAGGCATTTTGTTCATAACATTTCTATCTATCAGTATGTTACGCGCATCTTTACGGGTTCCTATGGGCCCAACGGTTGGGCCACTGGCAATCACGCGCAGGTCATCGCCAATTACGTCAGACAGAATATAGGCCCGAAGCGGTGCCGGGGCAGCAAGCCGCGCCATCCCGCCCCCCTTCAGGCGCGAAAGCTGCTGACGCACCATGTTCATTTCTGAAATGTCAAAACCCGCAGCAAGGAGCACGCGGCTGACTTCGGCCTTTTCTTCAAGTGTCACGCCCATGACCGGTGCGGGCAAAAGAGCCGAGCCGCCCCCAGAAATCAGCGCAAGAACGCGGTCCTTATTTGTTGCTCTATCCAGCAGGTCGGCAACCGCCTGCCCTGCCCGCGCGCCGTTTTCATCCGGTACAGGGTGCCCGGCTGGCATCACATTACAGTTCGCGATTTCTTGTTTGTTTTCATAATTTGGCACAGCAAGCGCGGTAAACTGCGTGGCCTGCGGGATGTGCTGCAATGCCTCTGACATCATTGAACAGGCCGCTTTCCCGACCGCAATGACAATGTATTGCCCCCCTGCCAGTTCAGGCAGAGGGGCATTTTCAAGCTGCTGGCGCAAGGCGGGTGCAGGATCTGCGGCATTGACAGCGGTGCAAAATAGGTCTGTCGCTGCTTTACGCAAATCTTGCTTTTCCTTGGCCATGCTTATCTCCAGATTAGCCAGCGGCGATCTGCCTGGCTTTTTCTACCAGCACTTCTGCCTGACGGATCGAGGCATAGTCAATCAGGCGACCGTCAAGAGAAACGGCACCTTTGCCCGCAGCCTCGGCTTCGGCCATGGCTTTCAGGATACGCTCTGCGCGATCAACTTCGGCGGCGGAGGGGCTCATCACTTCGTTTGCAAGATCGATCTGGCTTGGATGGATTGCCCATTTGCCTTCGCAGCCCAGAACTGCCGCGCGTTTTGCTGCCGCGCGGTAGCCATCTGCATCCGAGAAATCACCGAATGGCCCGTCGATCGGACGCAGGCCGTTGGCACGCGCAGCAACCACCATTCTGGCCAAAGCATAGTGCCACATGTCACCCCAGTGCACGTCGCGGCTGCCGTCTTCCAGCGGGTCAGTCAGCACTGCGTAATCCTGGTTCACGCCGCCGATGATTGTAGTCCGTGCACGGGTCGATGCCGCGTAGTCTGCGACCCCGAAATGAAGGCTCTCATTTCGCTTTGATGCGCCGGCGATTTCAGTGATATTTTGCATGCCTAAAGCGGTCTCGATTATGTGCTCGAAACCGATACGTTTTTTGTAGCCTTTTGCGTCCTCAATTTGGGTCACCATCATGTCGACTGCATAGACATCTGCGGCGGTTCCAACCTTCGGAATCATGATCAGGTCAAGCCGCTCTCCGGCCTGTTCAACAACGTCAACAACATCGCGATACATGTAATGCGTGTCCAAGCCGTTGATTCGGATTGACATGGTTTTGGTTCCCCAGTCGATCTCATTGAGGGCCTTGATGATGTTCTTGCGGGCCTGTGCTTTCTCGTCTGGTGCTACGGCATCTTCAAGGTCAAGAAAGATAACGTCCACCGAAGATTTAGCTGCCTTTTCAAACATTTGTGGCTGACTGCCTGGAATGGCAAGTTCGCTGCGGTTCAGGCGTGCTGGTGCCTGCTCGATAGGATAAAAACTCATGGTTGGGTGCCTCCTCAAATGGGCGTAGATGGATGGCGCCTAACAAATTGGGATATTTTTTTCACTGTCAAGAAAAATCTAGAGCCGCCTATTTTACGAATTTCACCATCATTCAGGGAACTCCGATGTCCGTTTTGCCTCGGCCGGAAGACGTGACGAATAGTAAAACGCAATGGCCTGCGCGCGGCTTTGAACCGACAATTTTTCGTAGAGGTTTGAGAGGTGAAATTTCACCGTGTTTGCCGAGATTCCAAACTCTTTGGCAAGCTCTCGGTTTGTCGATCCTTTTGACAGCGCGTCGAGCAGGGTGCGCTCTCGGTTTGTCAGCAAGAAAATCGGATCTTTTTGCAGCTCGCGAATGTCGAGAAACGGAAATACCATTTTGCCCGACGCGACCGAAATGCTGGTTTCCAGCAAGCTGTCAACCGGGCCGTTTCGTGCGGCAAAGCCTGCAGCCCCGGAAGACATCGCCAATCGGGGTAAATCGCCTTTTGCGTCATCCCCGTAAATCACCACGCGGGGTGCATTGGCCTGTTCGCGCAGGACTTCAATCAATTTTTGCCCTCCCAGAACAGGAAGGTTCCAGTCAATCACACCAACATCGACCGGCACACGGATCACTGCACCAAGGAACCCCTCGGCGGTTGAGGAAGTCGCGACCAGAGAGAATCGAGGGTCGCGGTCAAAAATCTCGGACATTGCTGATAGGACCAACGGATTGCTGTCAGCAAGGGCGACTGAAATTGGGGTGTTATCCGACTTAGAGTGCTGCAAACATTAACCTTTCTTCAAAAACCTACCCATATGAATAGGCAATTTTTCGGTATTCAATGGTATTCTTACCAGTTTGGGCGGGTAATTACCTGTCTAAATAGATACCCAAAAGCAGGAGTAACTTACGTTGCGGCAATTGTCGATTCAGTTTTGTATCGACGTTGAAATTGCAAACCAGCGGTTCGGCCGCCCCGTAGGAGAATACCCATGACAGGCACCAAATGTCTTTTTGTCCCAGGTCCCACCAACGTTCCTGAAGATGTTCGCAAAGCGATTGACGTGCCGATGGAAGACCACCGTGCACCAGACCTGCCACAATTCACCCTACCTCTTTTCGAAGATCTGAAAAAGATATTCAAAACCCAAAGCGGTCAGGTATTCCTGTTCCCTGCTTCGGGTACGGGTGGCTGGGAAGCGGCAATCACAAACACGCTGAACCCTGGCGACAAAGTTCTCGCTTCGCGTTTCGGTCAGTTCAGCCATCTTTGGATTGATCTGTGCCAGCGCATGGAACTGGATGTCGAGGTTGTCGAATGCGAATGGGGCACAGGTGTTCCAGCCGAAGAATTTGGCAAGCGGCTTGCGGCAGACACGAACCACGAGATCAAGGCGGTTCTCGCTACGCAAAACGAAACCGCAACGGGTGTACAAAGCGATATAGGTGGGTTGCGCGCTACGATAGACGCGGCAAACCACCCTGCGATGCTTTATGTTGATGGCGTAAGTTCGATTGGGTCCGTTGATTTCCGGATGGATGAATGGGGCGTCGATCTTGCAGTTTCAGGGTCGCAAAAAGGGTTCATGCTGCCTGCTGGCCTTGCCATTATGGCCGCAAGTCAAAAGGCACTCGAAGCTTCTAAAACCGCAACGATGCGCCGCTGTTACTTTGACTTTAAAGATATGATTGCAACCAATGCGACCGGGTACTTCCCGTATACTCCACCTATGTCATTGCTGCGTGGTCTTCGTGCATCGGTTGACCGGATGCTGAACGAAGGGCTCGACAATATCTTTGCGCGCCACAATTACCATGCCGAAGGTGTGCGCCGCGCGGTTGAAGCCTGGGGCCTGACCCTCTGTGCAAAAGAGACCAAGTGGCAATCTGACACCGTCAGCGCGATTGTCGTGCCAGATGGGCATGACGCAAACGCCGTGATCCAGCGTGCCTACCATCGTTATGGTCTGTCGCTTGGCGCTGGCCTGTCTGTTGTCGCGGGCAAGGTGTTCCGTATCGGTCACCTTGGTGACCTGAACGAACTGATGTTGATGAGCGCTATTGCCGGTGCCGAAATGGCGATGCGCGATGTAGGCATCCCGATCGAAGCTGGCTCGGGCGTTGCCGCAGCAGAAGAATTTTACCGCTTAAACGGTGCCGATATGGAAATGGCGGCTGAATAACGTCTTTCAGGGAGGAGAGACAATATGGATATCCATGAGTACCAGGCTAAGGAAGTTCTGAGCAATTTTGGCGTCGCAATCCCACAGGGAGCGCTCGCCTATAGCCCGGAACAAGCAGCTTACCGCGCCCGCGAAATGGGTGGCGACAAGTGGATCGTCAAAGCGCAAGTCCACGCAGGTGGTCGCGGAAAAGCGGGCGGTGTAAAGCTCTGCTCGTCTGACAGCGAAATTCTGGAAGCAACGAACAACATGTTCGGGCAGCGTCTGGTGACACATCAGACAGGTCCTGAAGGTAAAGGCATTTACCGCGTTTATGTAGAAGCCGCCGTGCCGATTGACCGTGAAATCTATCTTGGTTTGGTCCTCGACCGGTCGAGCCAGCGGGTGATGATTGTTGCTTCATCCGAAGGCGGCATGGAGATTGAAGAGATTTCTGAAAGCCGGCCTGATAGTATCGTGCGTTCAACCGTCGAGCCAGCCGTTGGTCTTCAGGATTTTCAGGCCCGCGAAATCGCGTTCGCGTTGGGTGTTGAACCTGCGTTGACACAGCAAATGGTGCGCACCCTGCAAGGATGCTACCGGGCGTTTACCGAACTTGACGCAACTATGGTTGAGATTAACCCGCTGGTTGTGACGGGCGACAATCGCGTTCTGGCGCTTGATGCCAAGATGACCTTTGATGATAACGCCTTGTTCCGGCATCCAAATATTGCCGAACTGCGTGACAAAAGCCAGGAAGATCCACGCGAAAGCCGTGCCTCTGACCGTGGTCTTTCCTATGTCGGTCTGGATGGCAACATCGGCTGTATTGTGAACGGCGCTGGTCTTGCGATGGCAACGATGGACACGATCAAGCTTGCCGGGGGCGAACCCGCCAATTTCCTTGATATTGGTGGTGGGGCAACGCCTGAACGTGTGGCTAAGGCATTTCGTCTTGTGACGTCTGACACAAATGTTCAGGCGATCCTGGTCAACATTTTTGCAGGCATCAACCGTTGCGACTGGGTCGCTGAAGGGGTCGTTCAGGCGCTACGTGAAAACCCGGTTGAGGTGCCTGTCGTTGTGCGCCTCGCGGGTACCAATGTCGAAGAAGGACAAAAGATTCTCGCGCAAAGCGGACTGCCACTGATCCGCGCAACGACGTTGAGCGAAGCGGCTGAACGTGTCGTTGCAGCCTGGAAAAGCGATTTGAACCAAAACACAAAGATGAGGGCCGTCTGATGAGCATCCTTTTAGACAGAGACACCCGCGTTATCGTTCAGGGCATCACCGGACGCATGGCACAGTTCCATACAAAGGATATGTTGGATTATGGCACCAATGTTGTCGGCGGCGTTGTGCCCGGCAAAGGTGGTGAAAAAGTGCATGGCGTTCCGGTTTTTGACACCGTGAAAGAAGCCATCGCTGAAACAGGTGCGGAGGCAAGTCTTGTCTTCGTTCCACCCCCCTTTGCGGCCGACAGCATTATGGAAGCCGCTGATGGCGGAATTCGTTACTGCGTTTGCATCACCGACGGTATTCCAGCGCAGGATATGATCCGCGTGAAGCGTTACATGCGCCGCTACCCGCGCGACAAGCGTATGGTTCTGACCGGGCCAAACTGTGCGGGTACCATTTCACCCGGTAAGGCGCTGCTTGGTATCATGCCAGGGCATATCTATCTGCAAGGCAATGTTGGTATCATTGGTCGCTCCGGGACTTTGGGATATGAGGCGGCAGCCCAGCTTAAAGAGCACGGCATCGGAATTTCAACCAGCGTTGGCATTGGCGGAGACCCGATCAACGGATCGTCCTTCAAAGATATGCTTGAGCGGTTTGAAGAGGATGAGGACACCCACATCGTTGCTTTGATCGGTGAAATAGGTGGACCACAAGAAGCCGAAGCCGCCGCCTTTATTCGTGACCATATGAGCAAACCAGTGGTGGCCTATGTTGCCGGTTTAACCGCGCCAAAAGGTCGAACCATGGGCCACGCAGGGGCGATCATTTCCGCCTTTGGCGAAAGCGCAAGCGAGAAGGTAGAGATCCTGACCGCAGCGGGCGTAACCGTTGCTGAAAACCCTGCGGTGATTGGCGATACCATTGCACGTGTCATGTAATCAACGGTGAGGATCAGGGGCATGTTCAAGCCAAAACTACTGGTAGCTCGATGCTGGCCTGAGTCGGTCGAGGTCCGGCTGGCTAAAACGTTTGACGTGCTCCTGAACCACGCAAACAAACAGCGTTCTCGGTACAACTGATGCTACCCCTTCAAAATCAAGTAAAGGGAGTAGTAGATACGGAACCGGTTTTCACGGAGGCTGAATACGCCAACAGTCTGCGTAGCGCATTGTTCGTGTTGCTGCTCGACGTTGTTGACGTGCGCGCACCTGAAATCGCGGGCTATCTGAAAGGTGAAACCTCGCCTGAAGTGCTGACATCAGCGCAGAGGGAGCCGTTGCTACAGGCCATCAACATCTGGTTTCAGCTTCTCAAGATCACCGAAGAAAATGCAAATGTCCGTGAACGCCGCCAGATCGAAACCCGTCTTGGCCCCGAAGCAATTCAAGGGTCATTCGCCGCTTCTGCTGACAAGTTGAAATCCGAGGGCGTTACAGCGGATGAGTTCGCAAATGTGATCAGCAAGTTGCAGGTCGGCCCGACCCTGACCGCACATCCGACAGAGGCAAAGCGCGTCACAATTCTTGAAATTCACCGTCGCATTTACCGGACACTTGTTTCGCTGGAAACACATCGCTGGACACCGCGTGAGCGTGAAGCGCTGATCGACGCGTTGCGAACCGAGGTTGATTTATTGTGGTTGACAGGTGAGCTGCGTCTTGAGCGGCCAAGCTTGTCAGACGAAATTTCATGGGGTCTCCAGTTCTTTCGCGACAGCCTGTTTGACGCCGTGCCGCAATTGTTTGAGCAGTTTCAGAATGCGGCTGGACGGCACTATGGCACTTCTGCGCAACAGGGGCTCCCCTGCGTGAAATTTCATTCCTGGATTGGCGGAGACCGGGACGGCAACCCAAATGTCACCGCTGATGTGACAGCGCGCGCTCTTTTCGCAAACCGCACGGCTGCGTTTGAGTGCTACCGTGAGGCGTTGGAAACGGCATCCGCCCGGATCAGCATCAGTAGCAAAATTGCAAAAATTCCTGAACAAGTGAGCGCACGATTGGACGCGCTTGTTGCAGCTTCATTAAATGGCGACGCACTACGCAATCTGAACCCCGGAGAGCTATTTCGCCAGTGTTTGACCGCAGTTGCGCAACGCCTTGAAGCAACACAGGGGCTCGCATCCATCTGCGAACCCTATGCGGAAGTACGTGATTTTCTCGACGATCTGAATGTCATCGAAACTGCGCTGGAAGCTATTGGTGCCAAGGCGCTGGCAGCACGCTACGTGCAGCCTATTCGCTGGCGGGTAGAAGTTTTTGGTTTTCGCACGATGGCGCTTGATGTTCGGCAGAATTCGACCGTCACAACTGATGTATTAGCGGAAATCTGGAGCATCGCCAGCGACTCCCCTGCCCCAAGGTATGGCAGTGAAATCTGGTCAGCGCGCCTTCGCCGCGAGCTTGGGCAATCTGATCTAAAATGGATTTCCCCGGAAAAGCTAAGCGATCAGGCACGCGAATTGATGACTTTGCTGACATTGATGCGCGACACAAAGCGCGGTGTGGACCCTGATGCTTTTGGCCCTTTCATCCTGTCAATGACGCGATCGACTGATGATTTGCTTGGCGTCTTTCTGTTGGCACGCTATGCGGGCTTTGGTTCCGAAGAAATTGACCTTCGCGTTGTGCCGCTGTTTGAAACGATCGAAGATCTACGCGCGGCACCTGCAATTCTGACAAAACTCTTTTCCGTCCCGCTTGCCCGCCGCAGTCTGAAGGCCCACGGGCCTGCCGTTGAGGTCATGCTGGGCTATTCGGATTCCAATAAAGACGGCGGATTTGTCTGTTCTACTTGGGAACTTGAGAAGGCGCAGCGCCGGATCAACCGTGCGCTGGCTGAACTCGGGTTCCGGGCGGCGTTTTTTCATGGGCGCGGTGGGTCTGTCAGCCGGGGTGGTGCCCCGACGGGGCGCGCGATAGCGGCGCAGCCTGCAGGTACAATTAGCGGAGCTATGCGGACAACTGAACAAGGCGAAGTTGTCTCGTCAAAATACGCGAACCGCGGCACGGCGCTCTACCAACTTGAACTATTGGCGTCCTCCGTTCTGACACACAGCGCGATCTCGCAACGCGAACCAGAGTTGCGAACCAATCCAGACTTCGACGATACCTTAGAGGCGCTTTCAGGGATGTCGCAGGCGAGCTACAATACGCTTTTGCACACACCCGGATTTATTGAGTATTTTCAGCAGGCAAGCCCTGTGGAAGAGCTTGCATTCCTTAAGATCGGGTCCCGACCAGCGCGGCGCTTTGGCGCGATGAGCCTGTCAGACCTGCGCGCAATTCCCTGGGTGTTTGCCTGGTCTCAGAACCGCCACATGTTGACCGGGTGGTACGGATTTGGCTCTGCTATACAGTCGTTCCGACGGTTTCGGGGCGTTGCGGGGGAGGAAATTTTACGAGATATGTTTGCGCAGTCGCGCTTGTTTCGTCTGATCGTTGACGAAGTTGAGAAAACGTTGTTTCAGGCCGATATGCAAATTGCGGCGGAATACGCGTCACTGGTCAAAGATGAGACGCAGCGCACGTGTGTTTTTGCCTTGGTCAAGGACGAGTATCAGCGGGCTTGTGACGCCGTATTTTTCCTGACCGAAGACACCAAGCTGGCGGAAAGGTTCCCTGCCCTTCAATCCCGGTTTGAACGCGTGCGCGCGCATCTCGATCACAGTCACATGCTACAGGTTCAGTTGTTGCGTGACTCACGAACAAACGGCAAATCCGTCCTTTCGGTTCCGTTGTTGCAATCCATGAACTGCGTCGCTGCCGGTCTGGGTTGGACCGGCTGACCCCGTTTTTTAAAGGAGTATCCCCAAATGAACGCCCCCCTCCGCGAAACTGGTTTTTTCACTGAGTCATTGAGTTCCCGTGACCCTGAGCTTTATGCGTCGATCACGTCGGAGCTTGGCCGTCAGCGCGATGAGATAGAGCTGATCGCGTCTGAGAACATTGTTTCGGCTGCGGTGATGGAGGCGCAGGGCTCTGTGCTGACGAACAAATACGCCGAAGGCTACCCCGGGCGTCGTTACTATGGCGGCTGCCAGTATGTTGACGTGGCCGAGACCCTGGCGATTGACCGGGCGAAGCAGTTGTTTGGCTGCGGTTTTGTCAACGTGCAGCCAAATTCCGGCAGCCAGGCCAATCAGGGCGCGTTTCAGGCGCTGATCAAACCCGGTGACACGATCCTTGGCATGAACCTTGCCAGCGGCGGGCACCTCACCCATGGCGCGGCCCCGAACCAGTCTGGCAAATGGTTCCACGCCATTCAGTATGGCGTGCGCAAAGAGGATAACCTGATCGACTATGATCAGATTCAGGCGCTTGCGAGCGAACACCAGCCAAAGCTGATCATCGCCGGTGGCTCTGCCATTCCGCGGCAGATTGATTTTGCCCGCTTCCGCGAGATTGCGGACAGTGTGGGCGCCTATCTTATGGTGGATATGGCGCATTTTGCCGGGCTTGTTGCCGCCGGCGAACATCCCTCTCCTTTTCCGTATGCCGATGTGGCGACCACAACGACGCATAAAACCCTGCGCGGCCCGCGTGGTGGTATGATCCTGACAAATGATGAAGATATCGCTAAGAAAGTGAATTCGGCGATCTTCCCCGGCATTCAGGGTGGCCCGCTGATGCATGTGATCGCCGCCAAGGCCGTGGCCTTTGGCGAGGCGCTGCGGCCTGAGTTCAAGACCTACCAGAAACAGGTGCGTGCCAATGCGGTGGCGCTGGCGGATCAGCTGATCAAGGGCGGGCTTGATATCGTCACAGGCGGCACCGACACCCACTTGATGCTGGTCGATCTGCGCCCCAAAGGCGTGAAGGGCAACGCGACCGAAAAGGCGCTGGAGCGCGCGCGTATCACCTGCAACAAGAACGGTATTCCGTTTGACCCGGAAAAGCCGATGGTGACCTCGGGCATTCGCCTTGGCACACCCGCCGGCACCACGCGCGGCTTTGGCGAGGCCGAGTT
>Ga0316189_10000921_pt1 | contig 29369 bp, 23 predicted proteins | sample LowCovwburrow_MG_FD_204930 | JGI IMG/M metagenome (GOLD analysis project Ga0316189, IMG submission 204930) | Coastal sediment microbial communities from Maine, United States - Lowes Cove worm burrow | ecosystem: Environmental > Aquatic > Marine > Coastal > Sediment | place: USA: Maine...
TTGGTGGCCACAGGCACCACCGGAGCCGGCAATACCTGCGGCGGCGCCGCGGTTGGAATGCCAGTGTTTCCTACGGGGTTTTTCGATTACGCTAACGGTGTGCTGGCACCCGGTGCAAGCTGCACAATCGAACTCAGTGTTGATATACCAGCCTTACCGTTGGCGAGTTCTCCACCATACATCAACACCACCAGCGACGTTACTGGCTTGGTAGGCGCGCTCCCAGCAAACGGGGATGCCGCAACAGATCAGTTAATTGTCGAGCTAGTGGCATTCAGTAAGTCATTTGATGGTCCAACGACAGCAGAGGGTACGCCGAGGCTTACCTTTACTATTCAGAATAATGACCCCACAAACTCAATGGAAAACTTTGCCTTTACCGATGACTTGGATGCGGTGATCTCCGGTCTTATAGCCACCGGGCTACCAGCCAATGATGTGTGTGGCACAGGTTCTTCACTCAGTGGTAGTTCTGTGCTGCTATTTACCGGTGGGAGTTTGCCACCTGCGAGTTCATGTAACATTGTGGTTGATTTGTTGGTTCCGGTAACAGCAACTGCGGGTATACACCCAAACACCACTAGCCCCTTATCGATCGAGGGTCTGACTCTGGCGCAGCCTGCAACTGCTGATTTAACCATTGAACCAGCACCAACTTTCAGCAAGGTGTTTACGCCTGACTCTGTAGATACTTCCGGGCAAATATCCACGCTGACGTTCACTATTGACAATACTGCCAGCTCCTTGGCCGCAAGTTCTCTGGATTTTACCGACAACCTACCAGCGGCTATAACCATAGCGGCTGTTGCAAATGCCAGCACCACCTGCAGCGGAGGCACGCTCACTGCCATCTCAGGTAGCTCCGTGATTTCCTATACAGGAGCGTCGGTTGCAGCCAGCACCAGTTGTACCGTACAAGTGGATACCACGGCAAATACGCCAGGGGCGCATGTGAATACTACAGGTGACCTTACCTCCAGCAGTGGCAATAGCGGTACCGCCAGCGATACTCTAACTGTGATCTTTGCTGATATGGATATGGACGGCATCGCTGATCATTTGGACAATTGCCCCGCTGACCCCAATGCTGATCAAGCTGATCTGGATATGGACGGCATCGGCAATGCCTGTGAGCTGGACTCTGACGGCGACGGAATGCCGGACGACTATGAAATTGCCAATGGCCTAGATCCGTTTAACTCTTTCGATCAAATAGGTGATCCAGATGGAGATGGCTTTACCAATTTAGAGGAATATGAATTCGGCACTGACCCGAATGTGTTCGATGCAGACGAAAATGAGAACGGCATTCCGGACATAGTTGAGAATCAAACTCCTATTACTGTTCCAAACATAATCCTGCCGCTACTACTGGATGAGTAAGCAACATTCACTATTCATGGATAAAGATACAGAGCGAACTATTATGAAAACAAAACAAAACAAACTTCTTGAAAGACGACGACTACTAGCTCTTATAACAGTCGGCGGAGCCACCAGCTACGCACTGCCGACAACGTGGGTATCTCCTATCATTAACTCTGTGGTATTACCTGCACATGCTCAGACCAGCACCACCTGCGTCACCGACATTCAAGTCGGCGGGCCATTGCTTGGGAATGCTTCTGAAGCAACCACATGCCAAGCAGCCTGTGAAAATGAGGCCGAAGAGCGCGATGCGCAGCTCTGTTTGGTAACCGAGACAGTTGATGATAATAACGCTGTACAATGTGAATGTGACTTAGACCTGCCTTAAGACTGAATAGTTCAACAACACCAAGCGATAGACCTGTATGAACCTCTACGAAAAATACTGTGTGCCCTATCTAACGGACTGTATGTGTGGTGTTGGAGTTATCCACAAACAGCGTAGTTTTGTGGTACCTAAAGCCAAGGGAAAAGTATTGGAAATTGGCATGGGTTCGGGGTTGAACCTTTCCCACTATGATGCAGAAAAGGTCGATTTTATTTGGGGCTTAGAGCCTTCAGAAGGAATGCGCAAAAGGGCTGCGCCGCGAATTGCTGAATCACCGCTCGATATTAAGTGGCTCGGCTTGCCGAGCGAAGAAATTCCTTTGGACGACAATAGTGCAGATACCGTGCTACTCACCTACACGCTTTGTAGTATTGCAGGCTGGCAACAGGCCTTATCGGAAATGCATAGAGTTCTTAAGCCAGAGGGTAAGTTGCTTTTTTGTGAACACGGACTTGCTCCAGACGGCAATGTTCAAAAATGGCAACACCGACTTAATCCACTGTGGCGTAAATTTACTGCAGGGTGCAACTTAACTCGAGACGTACCAGAGTGTTTGGAGACTGGCGGCTTTGAAATCGAAGAGCTTGAAACTGGGTTCATTAAAGGCCCGCGGTTTGCGACGTATAACTATTGGGGTAGTGCGAAAATTTGCTCGTAGGTGGCCCTAATGAGGAACCAAAGCTGGAGGATCAAAGCTGGAGGATCAAGTTTTTATTAATGCAACATGCCGGATTCTGTCGCTTCTTTAACTTCTTTGATGCGCTGAATCTGTATATCTCGATATTTATCCATGCCTGCTTCCACCATTGCACGCGCAACTTCCATTTGATCGAATTGCAAAAACCCTTTAATTTGATCGGAAAACGTGATGGTTAATAAATGATCATCCGGCGCGTCTGAATGTCTAAGCGCAATATCACCATTTTCCAATTTAATTAATTCAATGATAGGGTCTGACATAATATTTCTCGCACGTTTCTATACAGTCTAGTTTAAGCTAAAGTCTTCGGTATTTACAGTGCTGCGCTTGGACAAAGTCATGTCAAATCCAAACTTCACTCACCGCAACAGCTGTTTCTAAAATTATTTATAGTTCTATAAAGCAGTAAAAACAAGGTATAAAGGAATCACTCTGCATGAATATATTAAAAAAAGGTTTGCTGGTCTTAGTTGCATTGGCGGCGATATTTGCTGTATTTGCATTCACACAATTACGCAGCTTGGAAGTCGAAAAACTGAGTGATGACCTATATGTAATTCGAGGCATCGGCGGTAATACAACTGTTTTAAAGACCGATGCAGGCGCCGTCGTCATCGACTCAATGACCTTTGTTATGCAAGGCAAGTTGATCAGCTCTAAAGTTCTGGAACTCACCGGCAGTAAACCAAGCCTGCTCATTAACACTCATTATCATTTGGACCACACACATGGAAACCCAGGATTTGAACTCGGTATTCGAATTATCTCCACCGACAATACTCTATCGCACCTGACCACTTTAGACTCCGAGTTTTGGCAAGGCGACAAAGCCAAACTCTTGCCCAATGAAACCTTTAGCGATCGACAGACTTTAGTAGTCGGCCACAAAAAATTGCAATTAATCCACCCGGGACGTGGTCATACAAATGGAGATTTAGTCGTCCTTATAGAGGACGAAGAAACTATGGTGATGGGTGATTTGCTGTTTAATCAAAGTTACCCAAACATTGACTTAGAGGCCGGCGGCTCAGTACAAGAGTGGTCCACCACACTCGATAATGTACTCCAATCTAAGTTTGTGCAGGTAATCCCTGGTCATGGAGCAACAACTGACCGTCTTGGCATAAATAATTTTCAGCGTTTTACCGGTCAACTAGCCAAATTAGCCATCGCTGCTGCAGCCGATGAAATATCTCTAAAAGAATTTCTCCAGTCCAGCAGTTTGAATGCTGACAAAAACTTTGTGCCATTGAAAATTGCCGGCATTTCCTTAGGCCTAGACAGGGAATTTGTACTTCGTCGTGCATGGCAAGAAGCCACCGGAAATTTTGAACGAAAGAATTGAAGACGCACAGGCGAAAAGGTCATTAGTTGTGCTAAATTGCTAATATAATCTCCAAAGTAAATTTTACTCTGACCCGAATATACGAATATAAACAGGAGTTCCTTAAATGAATCATTACACCCTAAAACTGATAGTAACTTTGTGCATTCTTGTAATTAGCATTTCACATGCAGAGGCCGCAAGAAAAGGTCGCGCAAATTCCGATGAAAGAGAAGCTTGGTGTTCATCAAAGCTGCACGATTGCGTGAAGGATGCGAATGATTCATGCAGCGAAACATACGGTGAAGGAAACACTCAAGATTCGCTCTGCAAATCGAGTGAAGTGAATGTCTGCAAAAATTCTTATGGAAGTAGCTCAGACTGTTTAACCCGAGACCGACGCTCTAGGCCATCAAATAAAGCAGTAAAGGTTGGAACTAATGAGAAAGTTATTGCCACACCAAGTAGCAGTAAAGACCCGAAGAAAAAGAATTTACAACAAAAATTATTGATGAAAAGCCCTTCCAAGGCTAAGAACAAATCCATCACAGCGGATGAATGAACATCTTTCGGTGGCACAGTGCTGCGGGACACATCCTGCGACAGTAAACAATCTTGCCTTATTGGCAATAACAATGGCTGCGTCACTAAAGCCAAAAAATAAGCACTATAATTTCGACCTCACGCGCCGTTTTCATTGAGAAAGCGGCTATGCAAATCTGTCAACCCTAGGTCCTCATGAAATTCAATGTATTTGCCAAGAAGTTTATTGAAGTTGTTCGTAATGACAACGATTGGCAAGCGTACTATCTTGGGAATGAAGGTAAAAAACGCAAAGCAGAAGGCTTGCTTATCCCCTCATCAATCGATGAATCTGAAATCGAGGAATATATTGCAGACCTGTTCCATGAAATGGCAACCCCATCTAATAACGAAGTAAAAAGAATATCCGCCGAAGTCGAGAATTTGGCGGCTATTGCGAAATAGCCGATAGGCTAAATGTTACTCTGACCCGAATTAACTCTACCAATAGATACCTCCCCGAGTAAGCATCAAAGGGGTAGATGATCCGGCATAGTCCTATCCAATTTGGACGAGCCGTAAAAGGCTTTGACGCCAACACTGAGTTGACCTCCGCTGCCTCCTGCACGATCCAAGGCAATGACAGTTGTGCCGGCATCTTCAGCCACGTCTATTGATACTGGGTCAGAAACTTCATCCGCTATTATGCAGATTCAATTCAGAGCCTTACTACAAGGACTTCAGTATTTGATGTTAGAATTAGGCCGACCATTAGATCGCTAAATTATTCGACATGCCACAACCCAAAGCCATTTTTTTTGATTTCGATGAAACCCTAGCCAAAAATGTTATGCCGATACAGGGTCTGTTCGCTGAGATGTATTTTCAATTCAGCGAACGCATTGGCGCTGAGAACCAGGAACCGTTTTTTACCGCGCTTAGGAGAAACGCTGGTCTATTGTGGAATAGTATGTTTGACAGAGATGAAACACCCGAAACACAGTTCGCTCAATGTTTTAAATCATCAGTCGACAGTTTGGCAAAATTTAATAAGCAAGATAGCGCGCAACTGGCTGATGACATGTTTCATCGTTTTCTCGAGTTGTCATCAAACAATGTCACATTGCATGATGGCGCGGCGCAGACCTTGGAAGTGTTACACAATCGCGGATTCGTAACTGGCATCATTACCAATGGCATAGAGAGTTTGCAACTTGGCAAAATACACGGATTAGATCTGCATAATCAGGTTGACCATGTGGTGGTAAGCGCCCAAGCAAGAGCACATAAACCGCATGCAAAGGTGTTTGAACTTGCTTTACAAAGAGCTGATGTTGCTGCGAATCAGGCATGGCAGATCGGCGACCATGCCACTAACGATGTTGCGGGCGCTATTCGGGCCGGCATGTCTGGAGTTTTTTACGACCCAGGAAAAGATCGGCGCGCGTCTGCATTTACCGAATTGCCCGAAACACCCACCCATACTATTCATCACTTAACAGAGATTCTGGAATTAGTGAATGCGTAACGCTAAGGAATCTATTCTCTGCCAACTATGGGTCTGTCGGATACTGATTTGCGTCAGGAGAAAGTGGTGCTTTCGTACTAGCATAATTCATTATCCGACAGACCCACTTTATAAATGTTGTGGCAGCGCCTACATTGTTTGCTAAGATTGTCGGCAAATCATAAATAGTGGGCATCAAGCTTTGAAAACATTTACTCGATTAATTGCACTATCTTCCATCTGTTTTAGCCTCGCCTGCCTAAGCTTAGAAAGTTTGGCTAGTGACAGCGACATTATTGCCGAGCTTAAACGCTGCGCTGGCGACAGCAATACAGACACCCGCATAGCATGCTATGAAGCGCTCGGCAGCTCATTATTTAACAACAGTGCATTGGCAAGCGACGACTCCCCTTCTCAAACGGAAACTTCGAGCGTAGCCACGGTGCAGCAAGCCTCTCCAGAAGAACACGGGCCAGAAGAACAAGTACCGGAAAAAAAAGCTAGCGAATCGCAAGCAAGCGATATGCCAGATAGCTTAGGTGGCGGTATTTATGCTGATAAAGCTGGGGTTAAGCCCGAGACTAATCGTGGGCATGTGACCTCTTGTAAGAAATCCTCAGACCGAAAGTGGTTTTATATCTTTGAGAATGGACAAGTTTGGAAACAGGTCGATAGTCGTAAACGGCGACACAAGGAATGTGACTTTTGGGCAACCATTGTTAAAGATTCTTTTGGTTTCAAAATGATAATTGACGGTCAGGAAGGAAAAATTCGTATTGACCGAAGACGCTAGCCCTGATTCTTGAACTTAGAGTTCCCATCAGGCCTCACTACGCGGCAAAAGGATCACTTAGATAGTTGAATCTATCCACATAGATTTGGCATCTAATCTATTGTGAAGCTCAATTGTAAGGCTAGGCACTGATCAATGTGCCGACACCTTTATCTGTCAGTACTTCTAGTAGCAGAGCGTGGTCTACTCGACCATCGATGATGTGCGAGGTTTTAACGCCATTAGTCACGGCATTTAAGGCGCAATCTACTTTTGGCATCATACCACCTTGAATTGTTTGGTCTGCTTTAAGCTGCTCAATTTGGTGTTTATCGAGACCGGTTAGCAGGCCACCACTTTTATCTAATACGCCGGCTGTATTGGTCATTAGAATTAATTTTTCAGCCTGTAATGTGGCCGCTAGTGCGCCAGCAACGGAATCAGCGTTAATGTTGTAAGTAGCGCTATCTATACCGGTTCCAATAGGCGCTATTACGGGAATGAAGGCTTGAGCTTCAAGGGTTTCGACCAATGAGGGGTTAATTGAAACGACTTCTCCAACATGGCCATAATCCACATCAGCTTTGGCCGAACTAATTTTTTGAGCGCGGATCATATCCCCGTCCTTGCCAGTTAAGCCAACCGCCTTACCACCATGGGAGTTAATCAAATTGACAATTTCTTTATTAACCAAGCCACCTAGCACCATTTCAACCACATCCATGGTCTCCGAATCGGTTACTCTGAGCCCATCAATAAACTCAGTTGTCTTACCCACTCGAGCCAAAGTACCGTTAATTTGTGGCCCACCACCATGAACAATCACTGGATTCATGCCAACAAGCTTCATTAAAACCACGTCTCGGGCAAAACTTTGCTTTAGAGCATTGTCTATCATGGCATTGCCACCATACTTAATAACGATGGTTTTACCGTGAAAGCGCTGAATATAAGGCAAAGCCTCAATTAAAATATTTGCAACGATTTGGGTACTGTTTTGCGTCTTTATTTGGGTAGTAGCGCTCATCTTGCTAGTATTACCTTTAAATGCTTCAATTCGATGGCAAAGTATAGCACTGACAGCGCACCCAACGTTAAGGGTGCAGTTAATGTTAGAGTTAAGGCTTAGCTCTAAAATAAGGAGCCCGTTCATGAGCGTGCATGGTATCCAATCACAAAATAGCAGGACAAAACCTAATATTTCACACTAAAACAACAACTCTTAGCGCAGGATCATCATTGGTTCATTCGTATCTAATGAATACTGGAAATGTGAATGCTTGGAAAGAGACCACCGAAATGGCCGAAAGATGACCAATAAGACAAAACCAATGAACACCTTTAGTACGCTCAGCAGTACGCTCAGCAATCCACTGATAGTAGCATTAGTGCTATTAGCCAGTGGTTGTGCAAGTCAAATTAAGCAACTGCCTAAAGAGGCGCAGATCACAGTGCCTGAAAATTGGCAGATACAAATTACCGAACGCAACAATTCCAAAAAAAATAAAGACCAAGCAACAAGCGAAGAACCTAAAAAGGTTGAAAATGGCTGGCTGCAATCATTCAGTGATTCTGAGTTGGAAAAATATGTACAGGTGGCGCTTGCAAACAACCCAGACCTTCTCGGTTCAGCCGCACAACTCAAATCGGCAATCGAGCAGGTAACCATCAACGGTTCTGGTTTATGGCCTAGTGTTCAAGCCGATCTGAGTAAAAACAGGACCGATATTGACGAAAATGAAGTGACCACCGAGATTCGAACGGTGAGTGCTTCATTAGACGTAAGCTGGGAAGCTGACGTGTGGGGAAAGCTCACACAGCGCAAGAGAGCAGCCGCCTATAGCGCCAAAGCCCAAGGCGAATTATTTAAGGCTGCTGAACTATCATTGGTCGCCAATGTGAGCCGTGCTTGGTACAACTTAGTAACCAACAAACTGCAGCTTGACTTGGCCCAACAACGGCTGGACAGTTTCGAACGCACCGCAGGCCTGATTGATGAAAACTACAGACGCGGCCTACGCTCTGCTTTAGATGTTTATTTGAGTCGCACTGACGTACAAGTGCAAATCTCTGCTTTGGCAGATGCTCGCTTCAACTTTGTTCAATCATTGCGGACGTTCAAGACTCTATTAGGCGAATACCCCGATACTGCTTTGGAATTTGAAGCTGATCTGCCCGTCATGACTGATCTTGTACCGGCCGGCTTACCGGCCGAGCTTTTGGGTCGACGACCAGACATTCGGGCTAGCCAAATGCTTTACAAATCCCAAATCGCAAACGCCAAGGCCGCCAATCGAGATCGTTATCCAAGCATTTCATTCAGAGGCTCTATCGGAGATAGCCGCGATGAGTTTGATAAGCTGTTTGAGAACGATAATATGGTCATGACGCTAATATCAGGCATTGCCCAACCAATGTTCCAAGCAGGCGCATTGCGATCGCGTGAGCAGCAAGCTGTTTATCAGGCCGAATCAAGCTATGCATCCATGGTTAAGACCACATTGAACGCATTTCAAGAAGTGGAAGATTCACTTTCGCGTGAAACAACCCTCCGCGAACAGCATGAAGCCATCAAAAAAGCGGTAAAATTCGCCCAGGGTGGTCTAGATTTGGCGCTTGATCGTTATCAATCGGGTATTGAAAATTACACAACTGTATTAGAATCACAACGCCGCTTGTTTGGCTCCATGCAAAACGAGATTAATTTGCGCAACGCCTTAATTCAAAATCGCGTCGGCATTCATTTGGCACTGGGCGGTGACTTCACCACCCTGCCAGACCGAGATCCAACTAACAATTTACCCAGCATTGCTAAAAAGTAGTGCTCAGAAGTCACTTTCATGAATGATGATTACCAACCAAATCTGGAGAACCAGCCGAATACACCAGGACTCTTATCTAGGATAAAAGATGTAATATGGCTGATTCCTCGCAAGCTAAGAATCGTCATCAGCATAATTTTAGGTGCATTGATAGTTATTCTGTTACTTAACGCCTTCAAACCTGAGGCGCAAAAACGAGAGATTCCTGAGACGGTTGTACGGGTAGATGTAACTCAGGTCTTTCCTGCCAGCTATCCGATTGTGGTTAATGCCAACGGCACCATTGAAGCTGAAACACGTGGCAACTTAGTGGCGCAGATTCGCGGCGAAATTGTTGCAATGTCCGATAATTTTAAGACTGGCGGGACATTTAAAAAAGGGGATGTTTTAATCCAGATTGATCCACGTGATTATGAAGCTGCGCGCAGCCAATCTTTGGCCGCACTATCACAAGCTGAAGCCGCCTACAGACAAGAACAAGCCAATGCCAAGCAAGCTGAGCAAGATTGGGGCAGACTGGGCAACACCTCAGCAGCACCTGATTTAGTGTTACGCAAGCCCCAATTGGCAGCCGCCAAAGCGCAAAGAGATTCAGCATTAGCGGCGCATCAAACCGCCGAATTGAACCTAAGCAGAACCACGCTTACAGCCCCTTATAACGGCCGTATCATTCGGCGCGACGCGGTGCTCGGTCAATATGTTTCAATTGGCACGCCCATCGCAGAAGTATTTGCAACTGACGGTGTCGAGGTTCGTTTGCCGATCAGCCAAGAGGAATTCAGCCAACTTGGCCTAGATAGCCTTGCCAACGGCACAGACGCCGCGAATAGTTTTGATGTCGAAATAAGTTCAGCAAACAGCCATAATCAGCATTTCTGGAAAGCCAAAATAACCAGAACCGACAGCACTTTTGATATCAACACTCGGCAAATTGATGTAATAGCCGACGTTGAGGACCCTTTCGGCAGACAGGGTGGTCAACCGCCATTGAAAATCGGACAATTCGTGAGTGCTCGAATTACAGGGCGAACCATCGACAATGTCTATGTTATTCCCAATAAGAGTATTCGCGAAGGCAGTTACCTTTACACAGTACGCGACCAAAGATTGGCTAAACAGCGTGTCAATATTCTCTGGCAAGATGACCAAAATGCCTTGGTCGCGGCACACAGCGCCTCGGAAGAAAGTAATGCTGATGACGGCTTTGCGGCCGACATTAAGCCCGGCGAACTGGTGGTAATCACCTCATTGAACAGCACTCTGGCCGGAGCCAAAGCCAAACTTTCCGAAGAAGCGAAGGCCGCCATTGCTAAGCCAGAAAATGAAACGCCTTCGAGCCATGTTACACAATCTCCGCCTGATACTGATGTTGTCAAAACAAATGTTGTTGAAATAGATATTTCCGAAACAAACGATGTAGAAACCAGTGAATTGGGCGAATCAATTGATGCTCAGGAACCCACTGACACTGTGGAAACTTCGGTAGAAGAATCAAAAACTGAGGGGATACTTGAATCAGTAGAAGAATCAATAGATGAATCTGGGGATACCAAAGCCGCAAACGTCAGTAGCTCTTCTCCTGCTTCAAACTGATTACTTTCTCTGACTATTTTTTTCCGACTATTTTCAACGACAATCACTTGGGAGAGTTTGCTCTAGCCCTGCAAAGGGAGCCTGCTCATTATGCGTATTTATGCAAAATCTCACACCACAAATTGAACTAAGCGAGCAGCAATCATGATCGAGTGGTTCGCACGGAATCCGGTGGCTGCTAACCTTCTGATGGTGACCATCATCGTGGTGGGGCTGGCTTCCGCCAGCCGTTCAATTCCACTTGAAGTTTTCCCTAGTTTCGAAATTGAGGCAGTTACTGTTTCTACTGCCCTGCGTGGGGCTACTCCTAAATCTGTAGAGGATGGCATTACTAGCCGAATTGAAGAAGCAATTTACGAAGTTGAGGGTATTTCAGAAATAAGCTCTCGTTCATCTGAAGGCTTTTCTTTTGTACAGGCAGAAGTCGCCAAGGGCTACCAGAAAAGGGAAATACTAAACGACATAAAACTACGCGTAGATGCGCTCAACTCCTTGCCCAGCGAAGCCGAAAAATCGGTGGTAAGTCTATCGACTTTTAATCCGGGCGTGATTCAACTTGCGGTACTGGGCAAGGTAGATGAAAAAACCCTCAGAGCCGAGGCAGATAGGGTACGCCAAGATCTTCTTTCTACGCCTGAGATAACACTGGTGGACTTGGTCTCTGTTCCTAACTATGAAATTAGTGTAGAGATAAGTCCTGAAACGCTGGACAGCTTCAACTTATCGCTGGCCATGGTGTCAGACGCTATTCGTAAAGGCTCGATCGACGTCTCTGCAGGAAATGTCAAAACGCGCGATGGCGACATTTTGGTTCGAACCGATGGTCAAGCTTACACCGAGAGCGAGTTTGCGAGAATCCCAGTTATTACCAAGCTTGGTGCTGACCCCATCTTATTGGGCGATATCGCAAAAATTACCGATGGCTTTGAGGAACAACCCTTACTGACACGTTTTGATCATCAACCCGCTATCATCTTAGATATTAAGCGCACCGGCGAGCAATCCTCAATAGCGATTTCCAATCTGGTAAAACAATATATTGAAGACAATAACCCCAAATCTACAAATGGTATTTCTTATGCCTACTGGGATGACGATGCCAAAATATTAAGGGGTCGACTTGCAACCTTAATAAAGAGTGGTGTTCAAGGCGGGATACTGGTGTTGTTAGTACTCTCAATCTTCCTCAGGCCAGCCATCGCATTTTGGGTTTTTCTGGGTGTGCCCGTTAGTTTTATGGGGGCTTTCATTTTCATGCCCTTTATAGGTGGTACCTTCAACATTATTTCTTTGTTTGCTTTCATCACCGTGCTTGGAATTGTGGTTGATGATGCAATTGTTACTGGCGAAAACATTTATCGCAAAATGCGCGATGGGCTAGAACCCATACAAGCATCGATAATTGGCACCAAAGAAATCGCCATACCAGTAACCTTCGGCATTCTAACCACCATTGTGGCATTTACCCCGATGGCAGATTTAGGCTCAAACAGAATCGGGTTTCTTGCTGCGCAGATACCAATGGTGGTTATTCCGGTATTAATTTTTTCCTTAATAGAGTCCAAGCTTGTTCTTCCATCGCATTTAAGCCACATAAAACCGCGCGATGAAAATGCCAAGATGAATGGCCTATCTCGTCTTCAGCTAAAGGTATCGCGCGGCTTCGAAGAAGCGGTTGTTCGTTGGTACAAGCCTTTTCTAAACAAGTGCCTGCGTAACAAGGCCATCGTGCTAACAGCCTTAATTGCGATCTGCGCGGTAATATTGACCGCGGCGTTTAGCGGACATTTGAAATTCACTCTGTTCCCGCGCGTGGAAGGCGAGGAAATTCGTTTTTCTCTGGCCATGCCCGACACCACTGGATTCGCAACCACACAAAGGCATGTACAAACCATCGCCGGCCATATTCAAGCCATGCAGGATAAATACCGAGACCCTGAGACTGGTGAATCGGTAATAAAGCATATTTACAGCAATGTTGGCAGTGATGGCAAAAATAACAAACCCAGCCTAGGTATTGTTCGTGCAGAACTCCTGGGCCCTGAAGAAAGAACTATTGACATTGGAGCCTCCGCCTTGGCTCGTGAGGTGCGCGAATTAATCGGCGAGATTCCTGGGGCTGAAAAGCTGAGTGTGGTAACCGAAGTAGCCAGTGGCGGCTCCCCTATTCAAATTGAATTGACCGGTGCCAACTCCGAAATTATGCGAGATATTGGGGTGCAATTGAGGGAAAACCTGCGCCAGTATCCAGATGTTTTTGACATACAGGATAACTTTTCCGGCGGCAAAGAAGAACTCAACATTGCGCTCAAGCCTCAAGCGCATGCGCTTGGGCTTAGTCTGGCCGATGTGGCGTCGCAAGTTAGAGGTTCGGTGTTTGGATTAGAAGCACAACGCATTCAGCGCGGCCGCGAAGAGGTTCGCGTTATGGTGCGCTTACCATCGGAGTATCGTTCATCGGTGGATGATCTGATGAAGATGCCAATTCGTCTTGGACCACAAAATATACCGGTTCCGCTTTCTGATCTTGCCACAATCACACCGGTTACAAGCCCGACTACGCTCTTTCGGTTGAACCGCACACCAATAATCAGCATTAGCGCAGACGTGGATAAAGACAAAGCAGATGTGCCAGCAATTATGCGTGAACTTAGGGAGTTCCTAGTAGACACCAGCCAACAAAACCCAGGACTAAACTATGCGTTTAGAGGCGAGGCTGAAGAACAAGCGGAAAACAATGCAGGCCTGCAATCTGGCGCAGTTCTTGTACTGATAGCAATCTACACCTTATTGGCAATTCCGTTTAAGTCATATGCCCAGCCGTTGATTGTTATGTCAATAATTCCGTTTAGCCTGGTGGGCGCAATTTTGGGTCATTTTTTAACCGGCTATGATTTGTCTATGTTAAGCATAGTCGGTATGTTGGCTTTGCTCGGCGTAGTGGTCAACGATAGCCTGGTACTGGTCGACTATATCAATAAACAACGGCAAAAGGGCATCGCTGTTTTTGAGGCCGTATTAAACAGCGGCACGGCACGGTTCAGACCAGTAATTCTTACCTCGGTAACCACCTTTGCTGGGCTGACTCCGTTATTGCTCGACAATAGCACTCAGACGCAGTTTTTAGTACAGATGGCGGTTTCTCTGGGTTTTGGAATCATCTTCGCAACCGCCATCACCTTGATAATTGTGCCAGTAAACTATCTGCTGGCCTATCAAGCCAAGCATGGTCTAATCAACCTTTGCTCTAAGCTTTGGAATATTTGGCTAGAGTTTTGGAATCGCGAAGACTCTAAGCCTGCTTCATAGGGATGCTTTGATCAAGTCATGAATATTTCATTTTCGCCCACTAGGTTCAACTTCTTGGTTGCGAAACTTCGCAATAGCTCGCTATTAGCTGCGTTTCACGCCTCGAACTTGGGTATTTTTGACGGCCAAAATTATCCAAACTTAATCACAGCTTCCAAAAATGCTAGGGGATTCAAACAATGATTGAATGGTTTGCGAGAAACCCGGTTGCAGCAAATTTGCTGATGTTCGGCATTATTATTGCAGGACTTGTCTCGGCCACTCGCTCTATCCCGGTCGAGACATTTCCTGCTCAAGATCCAGATATAGTTACTATCAGCACCAGTTTTAGGGGCTCGACTCCTAGTACCGCAGAGGAAGGAATAACCTTGCGTATTGAAGAGGCTATAGCTGATATCGAAGGAATACTGGAACTAACATCCCGCTCATCAGAAGGCAGCTCACTGGTTAGTGCCGAAGTAGCCGAAGGCTATAACACACGAGACATTCTTGATGACATTAAGGTAAAAGTAGATGCCTTAAATACCCTGCCACAAGATGCCGAGAAACCAATAATTTCCCTGAGCACTTGGAATCCGGTTGTCATCTACATTGCAATTCAGGGCAATGTTGGAAATAAAGTCCTTAGAGAAACTGCAGAAAAATTTCGGCAAGGATTACTAGGCAAAAACCAGATCACCAATGTCGAGATTCAAGGTATTGCCAAATACCAAATGAATATCGAAGTGTCACCGACGACCCTGGACAGATATAATCTTACCCTAGCACAAATTGGCAGAGCCATTCGAAATGGAGCGACCGATGTATCGGCTGGCAACATTCAGACCAGGGATGGCGACATTCTGGTGCGCAGCGATGCTCAGGCATACACCGCCGCAGAGTTCTCACAAATACCCATAATCTCAAATTTAGAAGGCAAGCCCATCACGCTTGGTGAGCTGGCCCAAATTGATGATGGCTTTGAAGAGAAATCACTTATTACAACCTTTAATGGTGAGCCCGCAGTAATGGTAGAAGTGCGTCGCGTTGGCGAGCAAAGCGCACTGCAGGTGGCAGCGCAAGCCAAAGCATACATGGCTAAATTCTCTGACAGCCTACCCGCTGGCGTTTCAATCAACTATTGGGACGATGACTCAGCTTATTTACAAACTCGAATTAATGCCGTTTTAGATTCGGCTGTTCTCGGTGGCATCTTGGTAATGCTGCTGTTATCGCTCTTCCTTCGCCCAGCAGTCGCATTCTGGGTATTTCTTGGAATCCCAGTAAGCTTTATGGGCGCATTCTTATTCATGCCGTGGGCCAATGGCAGCTTTAATGTAGTGAGTCTATTCGCCTTTATTATGGTGATCGGCATCGTGGTGGATGATGCCATTGTTACCGGTGAAAACATATATCGTAAAATTCGCGAAGGCAAAGACCCGCTTGAAGCCTCCATCACCGGCACTCAGGAGATCACGGTACCGGTAACCTTTGGCATTCTGACCACGGTCGCGGCCTTCATGCCGCTGAATTTTTTGGACGGCACACAATTGGAATTTATCGGCGGCCAGATGCCGATGGTGGTAATACCCGTAATGCTGATGTCCTTGGTGGAGTCAAAACTGATTTTACCAGCCCACATGAGCCACATTAGACTAAGAGACCCTAATGTTGAGCTAACCGGCCTAAACAAAATTCAGAAGGGTATTTCTCTAAGCCTAGAACGCTTTGTTGAGATGCGCTACCGGCCTGTTATCGAGTGGTGCGTGTCGAACAAGACTATCACGCTTGCGTCATTGTTAGCGATATCCAGCATCATTGTAGCTGCAACTATGATGGGTAATATCAAGTTTCAATTTCGGCCGTCAGTGGAGTCAGACACGGTTAGAATTAGCCTCACCATGCCCGAGTCCACCGGGTTTGAAACCACTGACAAGCATATTCAGCAAATCGCTAAGCATTTCAAAACCTTGCAGGATAAATACACAGACCCAAAAACTGGTCAGAGTGTGATCATTAATATTCTCGCGACCAGCGGTAGTAATCGCAGATCGATAAAAGCTAATATTGGTACCGTACGTGCCGAGCTGCAAACCACGCAAGAAAGAGTTATTGATGTTTCTGCTAGCCAAATTTCACGCGAAGTTAGAGCCATGATTGGTGAAATTCCAGGTGCCGAAAGCCTGAGTGTAAGAGCCCAATTATTTGGTGATGGCGCCCCTATCAACATTGAGTTGTCTTCTGTAGATCCAACTCAAATCGGCGCCGTGATCGATAAGCTCAAACAGAAATTGAAGTCTTACCCCGGCGTGCTGGATATTAAGGACAACTACAGCGGCGGCAAGGAAGAAATGAAGCTCAGCCTAAAACCCAGAGCATATTCTCTAGGCCTTCGCCTCAACGACGTTGCGCAACAAGTTAGAAGTGCAGTTTTCGGCTTTGAAGTACAGCGAATACAACGTGGACGCGACGAATTGAGAGTGATGCTTCGTTACCCGCTTGAATATCGATCATCCATTGAAGACCTTAATCGGCTACCGATACGGGTTTCCGGGAGTCAGGAGGAAGTGCTGCTTGCTGAAATCGCCGACGTTACCCCCTTCGAAAGCCCCAGCACACTTTATCGTCTAAACCGAAAATCTATTATTAATGTAACCGCTGATGTTGATAAGGATATCTCTTCGGTAGCCTTAGTCAATGAAGATTTAGACGTATATCTGGAACAGCTAGTACAACAGCATGCTGGCATCAGCTATCGATTTGACGGTGAAGCCGAAGACAGCGCAAAGACCAACGCCAAGCTCTCTTTGGGGCTAATGCTGGTGTTAGCGGCTATCTACGCTCTGTTAGCCATACCGCTTAAATCATATGGTCAGCCGTTGATAGTAATGTCAATTATTCCTTTTTGTGTGATTGGCGCGATACTCGGGCATGTAATCACCTTGCAGAATTTATCTATGTTGAGCTTTTTTGGCATGTTGGCCTTGGTTGGCGTGGTGGTAAATGATAGCTTGGTTTTGGTCGACTATATTAATTCTCGACGCGCGCATGGTATGCAAATTAGGGATGCAGTACTGAGCGCGGCAAAAACACGTTTTAGGCCGGTTCTGCTCACGTCGCTTACTACCTTTGCCGGTCTTGCTCCCATATTATTAGATGGTTCGCAGCAAGCCAAATGGTTGAAACCAATGGCCACATCCTTGGCCTTCGGTATTATTTTTTCGGCCGTCATCACACTGCTTATTGTTCCAGTGATCTATATTTCCGCCAGAAACTTTAAATATTCGAGCTTAGGCCTATCATCACAAATGTGGGGGCTTTGCGTCGATTTCTGGAACAAGGAAGACACGGTCAAACCGATCAAGAGAGAATCAAAATGATTGAATGGTTTGCTAAGAATCACGTAGCCGCAAACCTCATGATGTTTGCCATCATGTTAATGGGCTATTTTGCAGTTAAGAATGATATCGCTCTAGAGCTGATGCCTGATTTTGATCTGGGCATCATTTCCGTTACCACGGCCTTGCCCGGTGGCAACCCTACTTCGATAGAGGAAACCATCACTACTCGGATAGAAGAAGCGGTTGCCGATTTAGAGGGAGTCAAAAAGATTACCTCGCGATCAGCCGAAAATTTTAGTTCAGTTAGTATCGAAATCGATGCAGGATACGATCAACAGAATGTACTCAGTGATGTGAAAGTAAGAGTTGATGCTCTGAATACCCTTCCAGCGGATGCCGAACAACCGATCATTGAATTGATTGAAGTTCCCATCCCGGTGGTTGGTGTGGTCCTCTATGGCAACCTTGCCTATAAGGATTTGTATGATGCTGCCGCAAACATGCGCGAAAGTATATTAAATATCAATGGCATCACTCAAGTTTCAGGTTTGCAAGCCCCAGGTCGAGAAATATCAATTGAAGTACGACCTGAAAACCTACAGCAGTATGACCTTACATTAGCCGATATCGGAGCGGCCATTCAACGCAATGCAATTGATGTGTCAGCCGGTAATTTGCGCACCAAAGACGGTGACATTCTAGTCAGAGCAAACGGCCAGTCTTATTCAAAAGCAGACTTTGATGCAATACCGGTGCTTAATTCTGGTGATCGCGTCATCTATTTGAAAGACATTGCCAATGTAATAGATGGATTCTCGCTGCAACAAGTTGAAACTGAATACAATGGTGAATCCGCTATTTCCATGGAAGTGTTTCGTGTGGGTAAACAAAACACCATTACGGTTGCCGAGAAAGTATATGCTTTCATCGAAAGCTATGAAAAAACTCTGCCTTCTGAGCTCAAAATTGGCACCTATAACAACACCTCGGCAGTTGTTGAAGATCGGCTTAGCACTCTATTAACAAGCGCCCTACAAGGCAGTATTCTGGTATTACTTTTGCTTTCCCTATTTCTTCGCCCTGCGGTAGCCATGTGGGTGGGGCTGGGTATACCGGTTTGCTTTTTGGGCGGTTTGGCGATGATGCCGGTGTTCGGCCTAACGCTCAACATGCTGACCATGTTTGCCTTTTTGTTGGTATTGGGAATTGTCGTGGATGACGCCATCGTCACAGGCGAAAACATATACCGCCATATGCGCAAAGGAATGTCACCTGCTGATGCTTCGCTCCACGGAACCAAAGAGGTAGCGATTCCTGTAACCTTTGGGGTTATCACAACCATGGTTGCGTTTTCTCCTTTATTATTAATTGAAGGAGTCCTCTCCGACCTAGCTGCGCAAATCCCTTTAATTGTTATTCCTGTGCTGGCCTTTTCTTTAATCGAATCTAAACTTATTCTGCCTTCCCATATGAGTGGCATTAAACCGCGTGATGAAGACAATATCCGCGGCTTCAGTAAAATGCAGCAAGGTTTTTCTCGTGGCTTCGAGTCAGCAATCATAAAGATTTACCGGCCTTTTCTAGATACCTGCATATCGAATAAGAGCATCACAATAGTTGCAGCCATCGCCATTTTTGGAATCACGATTGCATCCACCAAGGCGGGGTATTTGCGCACCTCATTCTTTCCAGAATTTGAAGACAATGCGATATTCGTAGAATTAGGCATGCCATCCACCACCGGCTTCGCAACCACAAAAAGAGAGATTCGGAGAATTGCAAGCATCGCCGGAGAGTTGGCCGACGAATACATTGATCCACAGACAGGCGAATCTTACTTTAAGTATTTTGTGTCGCTAGCTGGCGCTTCCTTCGGGCCAACTGGGCCGGTTTTTGGCACCAATAAAGGCATGGTTATTATGGAATTTGTGACCGGGGATAATGGTCTGCCTGAAGGTTTCTCGTTAAAGAAGGTGCAAGAACAATTGCGCACGCGCGTTGGCGACATTCCCGGCGCTGAAAAACTCAGCATGTCATCTACCTTTCAAGACTTTGGCAGGCCAATTTCAGTAGCCTTGTATGGGAATGATCAAGAGAATATTGCTGAAATTACGGAAAAGGTTAAACAGCAGCTTAAAGCCTATCCTGGCATATTTGACATTAGAGACAACTATTCCAGCGGCAAGGAAGAGTTGCAGTTGCAGATTAAACCTATCGCCAATTCATTGGGCTTGTCACAACTGGACATTGCATCTCAGGTTAGGCAGTCAGTATACGGCTTTGAGGCACAGAGAATTCAACGCGGCTATGACGAAATTAAGGTAATGGTGCGCTATCCGCTAGAAGATCGCTCGTCGGTAAATGATATTAGCAGCATTCCCATTAAAACACCGAATAGCAGCACGCCAGTACCTTTGTTCGAACTGGCTGTGCTTGAGCCGAGTCAAAGCCCCACCGCCATCTATAGAGACAAACAACGCAGAGCAGTAACTGTTAGCGCAAACATTGATCCCGTTGCATTTGATCTAGAAGCAATTCGAGTCGATTTGCGACAGTTTTTGGATGAGCTTTTCCTCTACGAACCAGACCTTAGCTATAATATGGATGGACAAGCTGAGTCTCAACAAGAGACCAACGCCAGCTTTGCTCTTGGTTTTTTATTGGTCATTGTTTTGATCTACGCACTGTTGGCAATACCGTTCAAATCTTTCGGTCAACCGCTAGTTGTTATGTCAATCATCCCACTGGCTATCGTTGGTTCGATTATTGGCCACTACATAATGGATCTATCATTTTCAATGCTTAGCACTATGGGCATGTTAGGTCTCACTGGGATTGTGGTTAATGACAGCCTCGTTTTGGTAGACTACATTAACCAAAAACGAAGCGAGGGGATGAGCCTGATGGATGCTGTATTGACCGCTGGCGAAACGCGATTTAGGCCAGTTATGCTAACCTCGATGACCACATTTGCCGGCCTGTTGCCACTGATGTTAAACAAGAGCACCCAAGCACAAAGCCTTGTGCCCATGGCGGTATCACTTGGCTTTGGCATTATTTTTGCCACCCTGCTAACCCTGGTAATGACTCCCGTTCTCTATTTGGCCGGACGACAAGTTAAGCACAGTACTAAGAGCACGTTCAGACATCTTTGGTCTGCTTGGTTACGGTACTGGAATAAACAGGATTTGGCTGCGAGTTAATTGATATGAAGAAAATGTCAGGGTTTTCACTACTGGAAATTATGGTGGTTCTCGCCATAGTCGCTATTCTTGCAACCTTGGCAATACCCTCACAATCTGGCGCCATCATGCAAAAGCGTGTGGTCGAAACACTCGAGCTTATGAGTCCATATAGAGGTAACATCGAAGCTTACTATAAATTTACAGGTGGGAAACTCCCTGCGTCGAATAAGCAAGCCAACATTCCTGAGCCTGACAAAATATTGAGCAATTATGTGGAGAAGATGGAGGTTCGTGATGGGGCGATGCATATCTATTTTGGCCAAAAAGTACCGCCTCAGCTTCATCACAAAGTGTTGTCTTGGCGAATGGTGTTCGTAAAAGATACTCCAGATACCCCAATAAGCTGGATATGTGGTTATGATACAGTTCCAGAAGGAATGACCGCGGCCGGCACTAACCTCACTGATTTAGATATTCAATACTTGCCTGGGCGTTGTCGCTAGTCATCCTTCCAGCCTAATCTCATCCAATGACTAATTCAAAATGGCTAAATATTTTCTGCTAATTCTGCTACTCGCTCAGCCCGTTAAATCAGAACAAAGCCTGCCCGACCCGCTGGCTGCTGGCTGGCAAGGCCAAGCTGTTTGCGAGAATCTACACGAGGACAAAGCCCAGCGAATACTACGCTGTTCATTCGCGCCCGGCGTCGGCCACGAGAAACATTATCACGTAGCGCATTTTGGCTACGCTCTCTCAGGTGGAAAAATGCAGATTGTAGATGCCAATGGCGTGCGTGAGGTAGAATTATCCACCGGCAGTAGCTATAGCAGTGAAGGCACTCCTTGGCATCAGGTACTCAATATCGGTGACACAGCAGTTGTCTATCTAATAGTCGAAAACAAGTAACCACGCAATTACTCGCTAGCGCTCATTCAATAGCGACATCATTTTCTCCAAAGTCACAGCCTCACCATTGATCATTATCTCACCATCCAGAAGCTCAATGTGTGACTCATAATTGCTGCCCGACTTCACATAGAGGGGGTTATTGCCCACCGACTCCATTGCCTTGGCGTTTACATCCAAAACAGCTTGCGGGACTAGGGTTTTCATTCTGGCTTTAAATTTGGCGAAGAATGTTTTGGGGTTGATTTTCATAAGCAAAAAATCACCAAAGGTTAAATCGCCCACCAAGGCTAAATTAAAATCAGCACTCATCGGTTTAGACTGGTAATCCGCCGCCAGCCGAGAATCTATGCTTAAGCCTGATTTTAACAAATCTTCTATCTCCGGAATCAAAGCCAACATTGAGGCTTTATTATCCGACTCTGACTCACTGGGCAGAGCCATCCATTTTTGGTTTAAGCTCGACAGTTGCGCCATGTTGACACCCGCGAATCTAATTTCCATCAACAGTTTGGATAAATCAAGGTCATTTGGCTTGGAGCTTTGCTGTGCGCCTTTGTTTGCAAGAGGCGTTTCGCTCTGTCGCAATTGCTCAACCGTCAACCTATAGAGCATTTCTAAATCAGTCCCTTGCTCCTTTGAATCGCCTTCTAAATACAAGCCATTTAATTGTAGAACTCCATCTTGATTCGATCTCAAGGTTAGCCTTTCAACCGATGCGGCTGCAGAACCGATGCCAATATCAAATTGATTCAATCTTAAATTGCCGTCTATTTTAAGAATCTGTATGGCTAAGCTTCCGTCCTCGCCCTCGGCATCAAGCCCATCAAACTCACCGCTAAAGTAAAACTCCTCTGCGTCTTTATTGGTGGTGAAATCTAAGTCACCGGCTTTTACTGTGATTCGCTCACTAGAGGAATTTTGCAGTTGGAATTCTTTCAGGTCTAGGCTTAAGCGAATCTCGCCAAACACCGATATATCTCCACTGATAGAAATGGGGTCTACTCCATTCAGCTCAGTTGTTACAAACTTGCGATAGGCCTCAACATTTTGACCAGTGCATTGGTAGCTATAACTCCAAAAGCCATGTGAACCCTGGCAAACAAGTCGAATGGGCTGTTCGATAAATGCTGATAGTGCTATTTGTTTGCTGCCTGGCATCCAAGTAACGATAGTCTCACTCGAGGCATAACCCCGTGCATAGCGTTCGATGCTAACGTCGCCGAACTCATCACGATTGGCATTTAACTGCTCAGCCAAACGGTAGGTACTGCTTTGTGCCACACGACCGATTATATTCGGCAAAAGTAGTGCCGCTACAAGCAACAGAGCAATTATTAAAAAGAAGACTTTATTCATTATTAAAGACTGGCATCAGCCATCAATTGAGTTGGCATTTTTATAGTCTATTAGGTCATTTAAGGAGCATGTCTTTTGCAAGGTTTATTTGTTTCGCTAACGCGTCAGACCCTCCGCGATCCGGATGTACTTTTTGCATTAACTTTTTATGTGCCATGCGAATGTCTTCGTCACTAGCGCCAAGAGATACCCCCAAAATGTCGGCAGCATGCTGGCGCGTCATTTCTTGAGAAACGTTTGTCGCTTGATTAGCTCCAGGTGTGGAATCACCAAATATTTCTTTAAAAAGAGGAATGAATTGCGCAAATGCGGCTACCCGCCCTGCCAAAGCCAACAGTCCGGCCAGCACACCCATCAGCCAATGTGCGCGCCCTGCCATCACCAAAACTAACAGCGCAAACACCGTACCCCAGAGCAGGCCACGCTTAGCAAACGCTTTACGTTCCAGTTCGGGCTTTTTCCGCCAGTGTTGATAAAAGAATACCAAACCACCAACTCCAGCGACTACTAATATTGAATAAATCACTATGTTAGGTCACTGCATTGCGTTACTGCGTTGAATAGGGCTCAAAGGTTTTTGCTTTGTGTTAAAAGTGAATCATAAATTGTAGCTGCTATAATACGGCCAATTCCATCTTATGCAAACACAGCAATGCCGAGCACCTCAAATAAACCACCCCAGATAACACAAAGTTTACTCGATTTTATCGCTAAATCGCCCACTCAATTTCATGCGACGCAAAATTTGGTGGCCATGTTTATTGACGCTGGATTCGAACACTTAGAAGAAGGCAATGACTGGAGCTTTACACCAGGCAAGGCTTACGTGGTAACTCGCAATGACTCGTCAATCATCGCATTCAGGCTGGGCTCCGATATAAATCGAGGCATCAAAATGGTGGGTGCGCACACCGATAGCCCGTGTCTAAAAATCAAACCCAATCCTGACTTCAAGAAACATGGCTACAACCAGCTTGGCGTACAAGTCTATGGCGGTGTTTTGTTGCATCCCTGGCTAGACCGAGACTTATCGATTGCCGGTAGAGTTAGTGGCATAGACAAGCAGGGAGAATTATTTACTCAGCTAATCGATTTTGAAGACCCTGTTGCGCTTATTCCTAATCTTGCTATCCATCTTAATCGCGGAGTAAACGACAGTAGTACCATCAATCCCCAAACCCAAATGCCATTAATTTTAAGCCAAGGTGAACAAAAGAAGTTTAAAGATTTATTACTCGAATATTGTGACGCAAACGCTGAACGCGTACTCGATTTTGAACTCGCTTGTTACGATTGCCAGACGCCTAGCTTTGTCGGATTAAACAAAGAATTTATAGCATCCGCTCGACTAGATAATTTATTAAGTTGTTTTGTTGCTGCCCAGGCATTGATTGAATCAGCCAATAAAGATCAACAACACACGAGCATGTATGTTTCAACTGATCATGAAGAGGTCGGCTCCGCATCAGCCTGTGGGGCGCAAGGCCCGTTCTTGCGGTCGGTGCTGGAACGCATCACTGACAACCCAGCTCAGTTAACTCAGATTGTCGGTCGATCAACCTTGATAAGCTGCGACAACGCACATGGCATTCATCCAAACTATGCCGATAAGCACGATGAAAATCATGGCCCGGTTCTAAATCAAGGCCCAGTAATAAAAATTAACGCCAGCCAAAGATACGCTAGCAACAGCATTAGCTCAGCTAAGTTTCAACAAATATGTGAGAAAGCTAAGGTGCCAGTGCAAACATTTGTGACTCGCGCCGACATGGGTTGTGGCAGCACAATTGGGCCGATAACCGCGAGCGAACTCGGCATCGAGACCCTAGACATCGGCGTACCGCAGTGGGCCATGCATTCGATTCGTGAAACAGCCGGCAGTCAAGACATCGTCTACCTATTAACAGCACTTACTGAATTTTACGCAGATTAAATAATATGAAATACAAGATTAATGACAAATCCCCACAAGTTGCTGACTCCTGCTTCGTTGCCCCTTCAGCCGACCTAATCGGCGATGTGCTTATGCAGGATAATGCCAGCATTTGGTTTAATTGTGTGCTCAGGGCCGATAATGCAACCATCTCCATCGGCGAAAATTCCAATATTCAAGATGGCTCCATACTGCACGTTGATCCGGATTTTCCAATTGCTATTGCTGCCAATGTTACAGTCGGTCATAAAGTCATGTTACATGGCTGTAGTATTGGTGAGGGTTCTTTGATAGGAATGAACGCGGTAGTGTTAAATGGCGCAAAGATAGGTCGAAACTGTATTATTGGCGCCAATGCATTAGTCACAGAAAATATGCAGGTTCCTGACGGACATATGGCCCTAGGCTCACCAGCCAAAGTTGTTAAAGAACTGGATGAGCAAACTATTGATATGGTGAAAGCGGGTACTTTGCACTATGTTGATAATTGCCAGCACTATGCAAAAGACCTAACGGCTCTTAATTAAAAGATTGGCCGCGGGCGCTAACCTGAGTCTCACTAAGAAAGTATCGCCACACTTTTGGCTTGCACAAATACTTGACTGCCGGGACGCAAGTTTAGGAGCGCTACCGACTTATGCGTAAGGCGCGCCAAAATCGGTACGCCTGCCGCCAATAAACGCACCATTACTTGCGCTCCTGCAAGTTCTTCAATTTGATCTACGGCCGCTGGAAAAATATTCAAAATGCTGGTTTCGCGCTGGTGTTGCAGGGTCAGACTTACATCTCGCGCCGCTATACGAATTCGTACTTCGCTACCAATCTGCGTGTCTAGCAGCGGCACACTGATACGCCCGCCTATAAAATCCAAATAGCTTAATTGATACTCTTCATCATGCGCAGCCAGAGTTGTCTCTATCAAGGTGGCGGCATCCTCATCACTGGCTATTGGAAGATCCAATTGAGTAAGCACCTCATTAACCGGCCCGGTCGCAATCACCTTACCGTTATCTAACAATACTAGCTGATCGGCTAGTCGCATAACTTCGTCTATCGAATGACTGACATATAAAATGGGAATCTTCAAAGCCCTATGCAAAGACTCTAAGAACGGCATTATTTCCTGCTTCCGAACATGATCCAATGACGCTAATGGTTCATCCATTAATAATATCTTGGGGCTACTGGCTAAGGCGCGCGCTATAGCAACTCTTTGCCGCTCGCCTCCAGACAGAGTGCTTGGCATTCTTGCAAGAAGATGCCTGATTCCCAATAACTCGACCGCTTGCTCAAGCCCCTCACAGTTGTTGCTGGTGGCTCTTCGCTTGCCACCATACTCAAGGTTGGCTTTAACATTTAGATGCGTAAATAAACTCGCCTCTTGAAATACATAACCAATTGAACGCAAATGAGTGGGCACAAACGTGTCCTTACGCTGCCATGTCAGCCCCCCAAACGTCATTAAGCCGTTGGGGTGATTTTCCAAGCCTGCGATACTACGCAACAGCGTTGTTTTGCCTGACCCCGAAGGCCCAAAAATTGCTGTCACGCCTTGCTCTGGTATTTTCAAATCTACATCCAGCGCAAAGTCATTGTGTGCGACCTTAAATTGAGCATAGATACCCAGCTCTGACTCAATACTCATAGTCTAAGCGCTCGAAACTTTCCGTTGTAAGCATAAACCACCACTAGCAAGCCAAACGAAAGCACCAACAGGCCCGCCGACAGCCAATGTGCATTGGCATATTCAAGACTTTCTACATGGTCGTAAATCGCAATTGAAACAACTTGGGTTTCACCAGGAATATTTCCACCAATCATCAACACCACGCCAAATTCGCCTATTGCATGGGCAAAGCCAAGCACCGCCGCCGTTACAAATCCAGGCCTTGCCAGTGGCATAGCAACGCTAAAAAAACGATCTATGGGACTTGCGCCCAAAGTGGCTGCTACTTCCATAGGTCGCTTACCAATTGCTGCAAATGCATTTTGCAGTGGCTGCACCACAAACGGCAGTGAATAAAAAACCGAACCAATCACCAAGCCGGTAAAGGTGAACGCCAATGGGCGACCCCCCATAGCACCAAGAGCTCCACCCACCATCCCATTAGGGCCCAAGGCCAACAAGAGATAAAACCCCAACACGGTCGGCGGTAAAATAAGCGGTAAGGCAATCGCGGCTTCTAGCAGGTATTTGTAACGCCACTTGGATCGAGCCAACCACCACGCTAATGGCGTTCCCAACACCAACAAAACCAAAGTCGCGATTAACGCAAGCTTTAGGGTGATGGTAAGCGCTATTAGGTCTGAGTGGTTGAACATTTAACTTGGGTTCACTATGGTTTTGTATGAAGTCTATTGGAGGTCGGCGGAATCTCATAACCACTAGATACTATCAATTGCTGAACTTGTTTGCTTTTGCAGAACTGCAGAAATGATTGCGCTGCCTCATTGTCGCTTAACAAAACGGCGTATTGCTCTATGGGGGCATAATAGTCTTGAGGAATAGGCCAATAGGCTCCTTGTTCTTGATACTCTGAACCAATCAATTGCGATTTCGCAACAAAACCCATTTGGGCGTTACCACTCACAATAAATTGAAATGCCTGGGCGACATTCTCACCTCGCACTATTTGAGGTTGAAGTGCTGTCCATTGCTCCAGCTGTTGCAAAACCTGCTGGGCGGCCCTGCCATAGGGTGCTAGTTTTGGGTTTGCGATGGCTACATATTCAAACTCCGCGTCTCGAACTGAGTTCACGTTTGCACTGGTTTCACCGGGCACCCATAACACCAATTTACCAAGCGCATAGTTGTAACCTGAGCCCCTTATAGTTAGCCCGCTATCTTCCAACGATTGGGGATGAAAGCGATTTGCAGCAAACAATAAATCATAGGGCGCGCCATTTTTAATCTGTGCATAATGCTTGCCAGTTGAACCATTAATCTGAACTATTCGATCAGCACTCTGCTGCTCATACAATTCAATTATGCGATTCATGGTCAGCTTGAAATTACTGGCAGTCGCCACTTTTACCTGAGCTGCCAACAGCGGTTCAGAGCTACTTGCGATGACACATATTAAAAGAATTATTAGGCGCATTGGAAGCCTTGTTTCAGTCGTAAGCGGCCAACGCAAGCGTAATTCTATCTCCATCCGAATTAGGCTTTTTGTTCAGCTGGCAGGCTTAGCTTCAAAATGAAAAACCCTAGCACGCCAGATAATAATGAACCAATCACAATGCCGAGTCGTTCATCGAACAAGAGGTTTACACCGGTTTCTTCGAATGCCAATGAACCTATAAACAAGCTCATGGTAAAGCCTATCCCGCACAAAGCGGATGTTCCATAAAAACTAGCCCAATTCATATTCTTAGGCAGGCTGGAGAGCTTCAAACTGATTACTAACCAACACAGACCAAATATTCCTATCTGCTTGCCAAAAAATAGGCCTAACGCTATCCCTAAGGGTACGTCGTGCAATAGCTGCTCGCTTCCCATGCCCGCAAAACTTATGCCTGCATTGGCAAATGCAAAAATAGGCAACACAAAAAATGCCACTACGGAATGTAAATCATGTTCAAGCTGCATTAGCGGAGACTCTTGCATATTGGCTTTGCTGCGCATAGGGATGAACATCGCTAACATCACGCCAGCTAGAGTTGCGTGCACGCCAGACTTCAACATGGCCACCCACATTATGATGCCAAGCAACATGTATGGACTCTTGGATACCACATTTTTTCGATTAAGTGCAAACAACACCGGCAAACACAAGGCAGTTACCACCAGCGCGGCTAACGACAACTTAGATGTATAGAAAAATGCAATAATCAAAATTGCACCAAGGTCGTCGAAGATAGCCAATGTTGTGAGAAATATTTTTAAGCTTATTGGTACCCGCGAACCCAAAAGTGTAAGCACCCCCAGAGCAAATGCAATATCAGTGGCGGCTGGAATGGCCCAACCCTGTTGCGCAACGGCATCATCATGATTGAAGTATAAATAAATTAGCGCAGGCACTAACATTCCACCAATAGCTCCAACCGCTGGCAGTATGATATTCCGGCGATCAACCAGTTCACCTTCGAGCACTTCTCTTTTTAATTCGAGCCCCACTAAAAAGAAAAATATCGCCATCAAACCATCATTTATCCACAGCAAAAGCGGTTTGGCAATTTCCAATTCGCCGATTCGAATTTCCACTGGAGTAGAAAGCAACAATTGGTAAATATCACTTAGGGCTGAATTGGCACACACCATTGCCAATACCGCAGCCACCATCAATAAAATGCCGCTGGCGGATTCCAGTGCTAAAAAATTGGCAATGAAATTTCTTTGTTGGTCTATTGCTGCTCGTTCC
>Ga0316189_10000922_pt1 | contig 29355 bp, 27 predicted proteins | sample LowCovwburrow_MG_FD_204930 | JGI IMG/M metagenome (GOLD analysis project Ga0316189, IMG submission 204930) | Coastal sediment microbial communities from Maine, United States - Lowes Cove worm burrow | ecosystem: Environmental > Aquatic > Marine > Coastal > Sediment | place: USA: Maine...
TATCGAAGACGGCACCGACGTTCTGATAAAGATCGGAGACCTGCTTCGAGAATGGCAAGCGCAGGGCCATGCCCAGCAGAAACTTTTCGTGGACGCGAAACGAGAACCCCGCCGAGAACTCCCCGACGAAGAAGGTGACATCGAGGTTTCGTGGCTCTGGGCTGGTGCAGCCTGGAGGGGTGGAAGGAGCATATTCCGGCCCGGGCCCGACCGGATCGCCGTCCACGCAGCTCACATTACTGAACGAGGAGCCATAACCGGTTTCGATGTAGATGCCGCCGGCGAAAACAACGCGCGGAGCGATTCGTCCAGCGATGAAGCCTGCGGGAATCGGACCAAATCCAACGCCCGAGTCGACCGTCGTGTTGGGGCCCGCGACCGGCGCGCGTTGGTTGGTGAACAGCGCCGTGAAGTTGACGGTGAAGCCGAGCTTGTCGATACCGTCCAGGTTGGCCGGGTTGAGCACGAGCGCAGCCGGTCGGTCGAGGTAGGTCACCCCCGTGAGCCCCATTCCAATGCTTCGGCTGTCGTACGCGGTTGGCTCGGGGTTGGCGCTTGCAAGCGCCGGAGTCAGCAAGCCTGCGAGTAGGCATGCAGTCAGAATTTTGTGCTTCATTACGGGGGCTCCTCCACCCATCTTGCGGCCCGGGGGGTCGGCGCAGGATACATGGAAAGCCCGCTGATAGGTCAACCAAAAAGAAGCCAGATCATGGACAAATATCCATCTGATATCCGAGCTTTACTTACTGTGTCTCAGCGCTACACGAGGTTCGGGGGGCACCCCACGCCCGTGCCGCCGAGGCCGCAGTATCCCGCCGGGTTCTTCGCGAGGTACTGCTGATGGTAGTCTTCGGCGTAGTAGAAAGGCGGCGCTGCAATGATCTCGGTCGTGATGCGCCCATGCCCTGCATCGTCGAGCGCGCGCTGGTAGCGCTGCATCGACTCAGTAGCCAGGTGGTGCTGTTCATCGTCGAAGTAGTAGATGCCCGATCGGTATTGCGTGCCTCGATCGTTGCCCTGTCGCATGCCTTGCGTCGGGTCGTGGCTTTCCCAGAACAGCCTTAGGAGCTCTTCGTAGCTCAGCTGGGCCGGCCGGTAGACGACGAGGACGACCTCGTTGTGACCGGTGCGGCCCGAGCAAACCTCCTGGTACGTCGGATTGGGTGTGTGACCGGCGGCGTAGCCCACCGCGGTGGTGAACACCCCTTTTCTTTCCCAGAATTTTCGTTCGGCCCCCCAGAAGCAGCCGAGTCCGAACATCGCCTCGCGAGTGTCGTCGGGGAAGGGGCCCTCGAGCGGACCGTCGAGGACGAAGTGACGGGCAGCCACCGGCATTTTCGAATCGCGTCCCGGTAGGGCTTGCTCGGCCCCGGGCATTTCAAGCTTCTTCTCGGAGTTGAAGAACATGAGACAATACATAGGGAACATGGGCCGCTGCGGTAGTGCCTCGGCCCTCGCGGCTTGGCGATCAGTCGATAGTACGATAACCCAGCCTGATGGAGGAGCAGCAGATCTCCGAAATCGCCCAGCGCCTTCGCGGCAGCCGCAGCGTGCTGTTCATTACCGGAGCCGGCGTTTCGGCAGACTCCGGTCTGCCGACTTATCGCGGCATCGGAGGGCTCTACGAACAGGAGGAAACCGAGGAGGGCATTCCCATCGAGGCCGCCCTCTCTGGTGCAATGTTCCAGCGCGATCCGTCGCTCACTTGGAAGTACATTCATCAAATCGAGAGCTCGTGCCGCGACGCGGGGCCGAATCGGGCGCACCATGTGATCGCAGAGCTGGAGCGCCGTTTCGAGCGGGTGTGGACGTTGACGCAGAACGTCGACGGCTTGCACCACGCCGCAGGCAGCTCACACGTCATCGACATCCATGGAGACGTGCACCGTCTGCTCTGCACCCGTTGCGGCCATCGCTGGCGCGTGAGCAGTTATGCGGGGCTCGACATTCCGCCATCGTGCCCGGACTGCGCCTCTTTGGTGAGGCCCGAGGTGGTCTTGTTCGGTGAGATGTTGCCCTTGGATCGGGCCAGGCTACTCCAAGAGCAGTTGATGCACGGCTTCGATGCCGTCTTCACGATCGGGACCACCAGCGTGTTTCCGTATATCGCCGAGCCAGTGATCGACGCCCGGCGCCGTGGCGCACTGACCGTCGAGATTAACCCCGGCACGAGCGAAGTTTCACACATCGTCAACTACCGACTCCGTACCGGAGCAGCCGCGGCCATGGATGCGGTTGTCCGCGCACTCGATCGTGCCTAAGCTTCGTCTGCCATGGGGGGGCCGGGGCAGAAGTATCGCTACGGCGAGTCATATGAAGAGACTGTTCATCTGACGGACGGACAGCGGGTTCATCTGCGCCTCATGCGTCCATCGGACAAGGAGATGCTTCGCGAGGGCTTCGAGCACTTGTCGCCGAGCTCACGCTATGCGCGCTTCATGGCGCCCAAGTCCAGGCTGACCGAGCGGGAGTTGCGATACCTGACGGAGGTCAACGGGATTGACCATTTCGCGATGGGCGCCATCCGGCGTCACTTCGTCTCGAAGGACCAGGGCGTTGGCAGCGCGCGGTTCGTGCGCCTGGCCGACGAGCCCGACACGGCCGAGGCCGCCGTGACGGTTCTCGATGACTTCCAGGGCATAGGGCTCGGCTCGATTCTCCTGCAACGGCTGATCGAAGCCGCCTGGGAGCGTGACATCCGCTGGTTTCGGAACGAGCTTCTCGCCGAAAACGCAGCCTCGCGGAGGATGATCGAGTCCCTGAGCCCCGAGGTGAAGTTCCGGAACTCCGGTGACGGGGCGATCGTTGCGACCCTGCCGGTTCCCGAGCCTGACCGAACCCCGACGCTCCCTGGCTTCTTCGCGGGGACGGCGGTTCACAAGCTCCTGTCCTACGCGGCCCGCGCCAAAGTCTCGATACGCCCGGGCGCGACCCAGCCGCCGGGGCCGCCGGACTCCGACTAGGACACTTGCACAGGAAACATCATCGGCGCGCGCACCTCCACCATGCGCTGCGCATCGGTGAGCGTGCCCACGATGCGTAAGGCAAACGGAAACGCCGTGCCTGGGCCGCGGCTGGTGATCAGGTTTCCGTCGGCAACCACCGGATGCTCGCTGTAGTCGCCCCAGCCTTCGAGCATGTGCTTCACGCTCGGATGGCTTGTGAGCTGACGGTTCTTGAAGACCCCGTGTGCCTGCAGTGCGATCGGCGCCGCGCAAATCGCAGCGACCCAGCGTCCGCTGCGTTCTTGTTCGCGCAGAAGCTCCCCGACCTTTTCGGACAGAGCCAGCCGTTGCGCGCCCCCGGCTCCGCCCGGAAGAACCAAGACGTCGAAATCGCCTTCGACCTCCTCGAGCGCGACGTCCGGGGTAATTCGCACACCGCGACTGCAGCGAATTGACCCGCTGCCTTCGACCCCAGCGACCGTCACTTCAATTCCGCCGCGGCGCAGCACGTCGATGCTGATGACAGCTTCCATCTCTTCGCTGCCCTGTGTGAGCAAGACCAGAGCCGTCGGCTTGTCGCTCACTGCACGCCCTCGCAGTTTCGAGACTTGTCGGCCTTGCAGATCTCCGCGATTCGCTGACGGAGCGCTGTTTCGAGCTTCGTCAGGCCCAGGCTTTTGGCCAGGTCGATCGCCGCGGCAGCGCTGACGCGGTCCACCACGAAAGCCTTCAGCCCCAGCAAGGCGCTCACGCGTTGCCCGGACTTGCAATGCAGAACAGCCGGTAGGGCATCTTGCGCCTCGAGCGCCTTGGCGAGCCTGCGGGCGTTGTCTTCGGTGAGCCCCGCGGGGCCCGCAACTGGAATGGACACGAACTTCATGCCCAGGCGCTCGACCGTCGCTTCCTCACCCTCGTCACCCTGCTCCATGTCCGTCCGCAGGGTGATGACCGTGCGGTACCCGGCCTGTGCAATCGCCTTCAGCTGATCGAGGGAGGGCTGGCCCCCGACGAGAAGACCGGTCTTGGTGACGCGGGCATTGGGTATCGGAACCAGCGGCGGCGTTTGGTCGATATTCTTCGGAGTGCTGGGCTTTTCAGGTTCCCGATCCGCGGATGCCGTAGGGAGGGCGCCGATGAGGGCGCTCAAGACGATCAGTGAAACTACTGGGATTGCACGATGGAACATAGGACCCCCTCATCTGATGGTGTGGCGTTCGAACGCGCGGCCGATGTACCGCTTCGCGTCATGGACTAGCTCACGCCCTTGCCGCTGTTGATTGCGCGAGCCGCAACGCGGCCTGAATACACACAGCCGCCGAGGAATGTTCCCTCGAGTGCCCGTTTGCCGTGCATGCCGCCTCCGCCGAAGCCGCAGGCTTCACCGACTGCGAAGAGGTTGGGGATTGCGTTGCCGCTGGTGTCGAGAACCTTCGCATCGAGATCGACCTGGATGCCGCCCAGGCTCTTGCGCGTGAGGATCTGAGTGCGAATCGCGATCAAGGGCATGGCGTCCGCGTCGAGGATTGGCGCCATGTTGCAGGTGCGAAGCCGGTCGCCGAGGTACTGGCGGACGTGTGCGATTCGGCGAAGCTGATCGTCGTTTTGGAACTTGGTGCCTCGTGCAATGTTGGCGTCGTAGTCGGTGATTTCCCGCTCGAGCACTTGGGCGTCGACGTCTTTGGTGCCGGCTAGGGCGTTCATCTTGTCGGCTAGCTCGGGCACGCTGCCTGCAGTGACGAAGTCCGGACAATGGTCGATGAACTCCTGAACCTGCTCGCCGTTGCCTTGCAGCAGCCGCGCCACGAAGGCCAAGAGCTTCTTTTCGCGAACGGCTTGGTTGAACTCGGCGCCGGAAACCGCGAACTCCTTGTTGGCGATCTTGCGATTCATGACCTGCCAGGAGTACTTCTTCTTTTCACGGCAAATGCGGTCGACGAGCAATAGCGTGTCGTAGGAGCCCACCAGCGGCGGATCGACGAAACGGCGGCCCTGGTAGTTGACCCAGAGCGGTGATTTCGCTGGAACCAGGCTCAGGCCGTGGTTCGGGAAGAGCGGCTCCCAGTGCCGGACACCCGCGGCGTAGTTCCACATCTTTTCGAGATGCGTGACGTTTGCGCCGAGCTCCTGCGCGCGGTCGAGCAACTTGCCGTCGGCCTCGGGGATCGAGCCGTTGAGCATGGTTTGTGGGGGTTCGCCCCATTGATCTCTGGGCCAGACTTCGCGCACCTTGTCGTGGTTGCCGGCGATTCCGCCAGCCGCGATGACGACGGCGTCGCCCTGTGCCTCGAACGAGCCAGCGCCGTGGCTGCCGTGGCAGCCCACCACTTGGCCGCGTTCCTGCGTGAGGCCGTCCACCCTGTGATCGAAGTGCAGCTCGAGGCGCCCCGCCTTTTCGTGTTCTTCGAGCCGGGGAATCAGCGGCAGCACGATGCCTTCGCCCGTACCCCAGACGATGTGGAATCGAGGCACGGAATTCCCAGGAACGAAGTACCCGCGTTCTGTCCAGTTGACCGCACGGAAGAAGCTCACGTCACGTTCGGCAAGCCAGTCCCGTACCTCCTCGGTGCAACGATTGACGTACGCTTCCGCCCAGCGGTACGGCCAGACGTCTTCGGGATCGAGCTCGCCGTAGCGAACCCAATCCCGCATCGCGAGGTCGACCGAGTCTTTGATGCCGTTCTTGCGTTGCTCGGGCGAGTCGACGAAAAACATGCCGCCAAAGGACCAGACCGCGAGCCCGCCGAAGCGATCCCGTGAAGCCGCGTCCAGCACGACGACCCGCTTGCCTGCGTCGAGCAGCTCGAGCGCAGTCACCATCCCAGCGAGGCCGGCGCCAATGACGACGACCTCGGCTTTGTACTTGCTCTTTTCAGCCATGAAGAAGGGCGAGCATAACAGATAGGCGGCTCCGAAGAAGCCGCCTTCTGCGTGTGTTTTTGCTGCTGTGTGTGCACTGACGACTCGCCGTCAGCCTAGTTGCAGGGGGCTTGACCCGTTGCGTGCGGGCAGTGCGTCGCCGGGTCCATCATGCTCTGGGCGAAGCCGAGGTGCGTCTCGACACATTCCTGTCGGCCGGCGTCATACCCGTCGTAGGCCGCGACGCACGCTTCTTGGCTTTCATAGCGGTCGGCGCCGCCGAAGCTACAGACCTCGCTGTACAGACCACAGAAGGCAGCGGCTCCAGTCACGCCGCCCATTCCGCCTTCGCCACCAGCGCCGCCCATGCCAGCCGCGCCGCCTGACCCCGCCGCGCCTCCAGCGCCGCCGCTCTCCGTATCACAACCCAGGACGCCGAGCGTTCCGCTCAGCACGAGAATCATCAAAATTCGCATAGCCACCCTCCCATTGCGGCGACCCTCCTCGCCGGCTGTCGCCTACGATACCACGACCTTGGCGGTCCAACGGCGCCTTTCCGCACGTTCCGCCGAGTTGGTGGGCTTGCGTACAAGGTTCGGGCCTGTACGGTCGGGAGCGGAGGACGAATGCGCGAGCTCGATGGAAAAGTTGCGGTCGTTACGGGAGCCGCGCATGGCATTGGACGCGAAACAGCGCTGGCCTTGGCGGGCAAGGGCTGCCGGCTCGCGATTTGCGATGTGAACGAGGCTGCACTCGAGGGCGTGCGCCATGAGCTCGAGCAGGGCGGCGCCACTGTGACCGCGCATCGGGTCGACGTCTCAGACAAGGCGCAGATGGCGGCGTTTCCGTCCGAGGTCGTCGATGCGCACGGCGCGGTCAACATCCTCATCAACAACGCAGGGGTGACGGTCTATGCGTCCTTCGAAGAGCACAGCGTCGAGGATCTCGAATGGATTCTCGGCGTGAACCTCTGGGGCGTAATCTACGGCTGCAAGTTCTTCCTGCCGCACCTCAAGGCGGGGGGCGAGGGGCACATCGTGAATTTGTCGAGCGTGTTCGGCATCATCGCGCCACCGCTTCAAACCAGCTACGTCGCGAGCAAGTTCGCGGTGCGAGGTTTCAGCGAGTCGTTGAGGGCGGAGCTCGCCGAAGATCATGTCGGCGTTACTTCCGTGCATCCGGGCGCCATCAAGACGAACATCATTCAGAATGCTCGATTGGTCACGGACAGCCACGCAAAGCTTCGGGACTCGACGCAGCGCCTGTTCGACAGGCTCGGGACCACGCCGGACGTCGTCGCTGCTCGCATCGTCAAAGCCATCGAGTACAACTCGCCCCGTGTTCTCATCACGAAGGAAGCACGCATGGCCGACGCGCTCAAGCGCCTCATGCCCGCAACCACCGACGGCATCGTCGCGCGTGTCTTCAAGAGGCTCGGCCCCGAATAGTCGTGGAGAGCATTCGGCGCGAGCAGTTTGGGGACTTCTCGGTCCTTCACCGCGAGGCGAGCGGCGAGGCGAAGCTGTGCGTGCATTTCGCCCACGCTACAGGCTTCAATGGGGAGACCTATCGCGGCCTGCTCGAGGCCTTGGACCCTTCGTTCGACCTGCATCTGATGGACGCGCGTGGGCACGGGCGGACCAGGGCGACGGCCGATCCGAAGCGTCTGCGCTCCTGGGCTCCGTATCGCAGAGACCTCGAGGCCTTCGTCGAGACACTGCCTCAGCCCCTGGTGCTCGCAGGCCACTCACTTGGCGCGACCGTGAGTATGGAGTTGGCTGCGCGGCGCCCGGACTTGGTCCAGGGTTTGGTACTCGTAGACCCCGTCATCGTTCCGCCGCGCCTGATTCCAATGATGGCTGTGGCCCGGACGCTTGGTTTGGCGGATCGCATCGTTCCGATCGCGAAAATGGCCGCACGCCGTCGCATGGAGTTCGACTCGAAGCAGGACGCGGTCGAAAACTACGTCGGGAAGGGGGCATTTCGAACTTGGCCCCGTGACTGGATCGAAGCCTACGTCGATGGCGGAACCGTGGCGACCGAAACGGGGACGGTCCGACTGAGTTGCGACCCTGCCTGGGAGAGCCAGAGCTTTGCCGCTGCTACGGTCAGTCCATACCGCGCGCTTCGAAAGGTTCGCTGCCCAATCACCTTGATCACACGCGAGCACAGCGCGCCGCCGTTCACCCACGAGTCGCGCGATGCGTTCATGCGCTGCCAGCCCGACACGCGTCTGCTCGTCCTGGAAGACGCGACCCACTTCATCCCGATGGAGCGGCCGGACATCGTGGTCGACGAGATCGAGCGGATGGCCGAGCTCGTACGCTCAAATCTCGGATAGCTCGCGCTCGAATCCCCCAGACAGGATCGGAAAACGGCACCAGGTCTTCGGGTCGAGGTTCTTGTCATCGACGTGAAACGATGGGGCGTAGCGTTCGCGTTTCCACTGGTTGCGTGACCAGAGTTGGAAGAAACGCTTCACCCAGGACCGGAGGGTGTCTTCGTCGTACTCGCTGAACTCGCTTCGCAGGATCTCCAGGCAGTCCGCGGGCGGAAGCTTGTCTCCGATCGCGAGCCGCTCGATGACGTCGAGCACCGGGTAGGGCATCAGGTCGCCCTCGTCGGTCTGGTCGCTGCCCTTGGGGCGAAGCTCGGCGGTGGGCGTCTGCACGTTGACCGCGTGCAGAGCGGGAATCGGCTGCATGCCCTCGGGGCCCTCGCTTTCGAGCCAGCCAAGCCATTTTCGAAGGAAGGCCTTGTCGATGCCGGCGATCGGGCTGAGGCCCCCGCAGGTGTCGCCGTCCATCGTCGCGTAGCCGACCGCCGCCTCCGAGCGATTGCTGGTCGACAAGAGGAGGGCGCCGCGCATGTTGGCCAGCATCCAGACGCTTGGACCGCGCGCGCGGGCCTGGATGTTTTGCAGTGTGATGTCGTCCTGTTCCCAGCTGAGCGGACGTTTCACCGCTTCGGAGATCAGGCCTTCGTATGCGTCGACGATGTGTTGCACATCGAGGATGTAGAACGTGGCGCCGATCGCCTCGGCCACCGCGGTGGCAGCGTTGCGCGTGACCTCTCCGCTGTTTTCGGTTGGCTGGTAGGCGCAGCAGAGAAGCTTTCCGACCCAGTCACGGGCGGTCAGCTCGGCCTTCATCGCGATCTTTTCGCCAAAGCGTTCGGTGCCCAGCTCGGCAAGCGCCCGGTCGACCATCAGCGATACCAGGCAGGCGGCCGCGGCCGAGTCCGCCCCTCCACTGATGCTCAATACAAAGCCGCGCGAATGGCTCTTTCGTAGATAGTCGAAGAGCGCGAGTGTCAGGCAGCGTGTGAACTCCTCTTCTTTGTGTGCCTTGCTGGCCTCCCATGCCGGTTCGCTCGGCTCGCTGCGCTGCATCGGCGCGCGAGGAAACTCGAAATCGACCCTGATTCTCTTGGCTCCCGGGTCGCTGCGGTCTGCCCGAAAGCTGGTCGTTCGCACCTGCTCGGTTCGGGAGGCTTCGACATCGATGACCGCAGTCGTGAGCACCGAGTCGTTGAAGGTCAGCCTTGGCGACTTTGCGAGCATCTTGCCGTTTTGCGCGATGTAGCAACCGCCGTCGTAGATGACCCGTCCGGCCTCGTTGCCCAGCAGATTGGCGTAGAGATAACTCACCGCCATCGAGCGTGAGCCCTCGAGCACCAGGCGTTCGCGAACCTCGTGCCTGCCAAAGGCGAAGTGACTGGCGCTGGGGTTCACGATGATGTCCATCGCGTGGCCGTCGAGCGCCCCGCGTCGTTGTGCGACCCAGGCGTCTTCACAAATTTCAAAGCCGATGCGCACACCGGAGAAATCGAAGAACACGTCACCGAACGGATAGCTCTGCCCATCGCGCTCGAGCCCCACGACTTGATGGTTGGGCCAGGGCTTGAACCAGCGCGGCTCATAGTGAAGGCCTTCGCCGGCGAGGTGCTCTTTAGCGGCAAAGCCTGCGATGCTGCCGTTCGCGACCACGCATGCTGTGTTGTAAAGGCCGCCTCGACGACGCACGGGCATCCCAATGCTCACGACCATGCCCTTGGTTTGAGGCAGCAGCTCCGCAAGCATCGACCAGGCGCGCTCGGCGACGTCCGGACCGAGAAACGCGTCCTCACAGCCATAGCCCGTCGTGCAAAGCTCGGGGAGGACCAACAGACTTGCACCTTCGGCCCGTGCCTGGTGCAGCATGGCCTCGATGCGCCGTTGGTTGCCGGCCCAGTCGAGTGGCGTCTGATTCAACGACGCGGTCGCGACCTTGATCGGGATCATGCCTCATCTCTAGCACCGCTCCGAGGTCGGGAGCCTGTTTGACGATTGACTGCTCGGGGGGGCGGGCGTATTATGATTTCTCGCATCGTCATATTCTGCCAAGTCGAGTAACAAATGGCCTTTTATCAAGCGCCCCCAAGTCTTGGAAATCAATACGATTCTGACTCGCTGCTCCGTGAGTACCTGGAACGAACCCTCCCAGCGGAGCTGCTACAGCGTTTCGAGCCGGAGTATCGGGAGCTCGGTGAGCTCAACGGTGGGGAACTCTATCGGCTGTCGATGGCCGATCTCGAGAACGAGCCGGTACACACCGTTTGGGACGCCTGGGGCAATCGGATCGACGAGGTCGAGGTCACCGAGGTGTGGAAACGAGCTCAGGTCATTTGCGCCAAACACGGCCTGGTTGCCGCTGGCTACGACGCGGAGCTCGGGCCCTTCGCGCGAGTTCATCAGCACATCTTGAACTACGTCGCGCAGGCTTCCCTCGATACCTACAACTGCCCCTTGGCGATGACCGATGGCGCCGCACGCACGCTACTCGACTCGGGGAATCAAGCGCTCGTCGACCATGCGCTCCCGCGACTCTTGTCGCGCGACCCAGCGACCATGTGGACGTCCGGTCAATGGATGACCGAGCGTATTGGTGGCTCGGACGTTGGACAGACCGAAACGATCGCGCGGCGTGACGGCGATCGCTGGCGTCTCTACGGGACCAAATGGTTCACCTCTGCGACCACGGCCGACATGGCGCTCACCCTGGCGCGGCCCGAAGGCAACCCGCCGGGCGGCCGCGGCTTGGCGATGTTTTACCTCGAGCTTCGCGACGAGAGTGGGAAGCTTCAGAACCTACACATCAATCGGCTCAAAGATAAGTTCGGGACACGCAAGCTTCCGACCGCGGAGCTCACCTTGGACGGCGTCGAAGCCATTCCCGTGGCCGGCCTGCAAAACGGAGTTCGTAACATCACGCCGATGTTGAACGTCACGCGCACCTGGAACGCCGTCGCGGCGGTTCTGGGCATGCAGCGAGCCGTTGCGCTCACCCGTGATTACGCCCACAAGCGCGAAGCGTTTGGCGCCGCACTCATCGACAAGCCGCTTCATGTCGACACGATGGCGGAAATGATCGCGGAGACGCAGGGCGCGTTTTTGTTGGCGTTTCGTGTCGTGGAGCTCCTAGGCCGCATCGAGTCCGGCGAGGCGAGCGAAACCGAGCAACTCCTGAGCCGACTGCTCACTCCGATCGGAAAGCTCACGACAGGAAAACAAGCCGTTGCCGTGGCCTCGGAGGCGCTCGAATCCTTTGGAGGCGCCGGCTACGTGAACGACACCGGTCTTCCGAAGCTCCTCGCAGACGCCCAGGTGCTTCCGATCTGGGAAGGCACCACCAACGTCCTGTCCCTCGACACGCTCCGTGCCCTCAAGCAGGACGGGGTCTGGGAATCCTTCGTCAGAGAGATTCGCGCGCGTCTGCAAGCCGCGACCGATCCGCGTTTGCGAGCCGCCGTCGAGCTGAGCCAAGCGGCCGTAGAACACGCGGGCCGATGGCTGCAAACAACTCTATCGGATCGTGACTTGCTCGAGGCCGGTGCACGGCGCTTCGCGATGACGCTGGGGCGTGCCACCGAGCTCGCCTTGCTCGCGGACCATGCACAGTGGTGTCTCGATCAGGGGAAGGGCGAGCGCGCCTTGGCCGCTGCGCGTCGCTTCTCTCGCTCAGGCATCGACCTGGTCGAGGATGAGGCAACGCCGGCCGAAAGCCGGCTGCTGGTCGACTGAGCTAGCGACTGCCTGGTGGGTCGATCGGAAGCTCGAGACCACTCGGAACACTCGGAGGCCGAATCGCCTGTCGCGTCTCGTCCCGCAGTGTCTTGTCGACGAATACGGTAATCAGACGAACGTCGTCATCCGTGAAGGGCATGCCGCTTTGCTCTAGCTCGTGTCGAATCGCGCCGGCCATGTTCGTGATCGACCCGTTGTGGAAGTATGGCTCGGTGAACAGCAGATTCCGTAGCGTTGGTGTGCGGAATTTTCCGCGATCCTCTGTACGCCCGGTTACCTCTTCGAGCCCGTAGTCGACGATCCCCTCGACCTCCGGCACGCCTCGGTTTGCGAACGTTTCGGACTCGAAAAGCGGTGGGGTGTGGCAGCCATCGCAGCCCATCTCGGCAAAGCGGTACATGCCTTCGACCGCTTCGCTGTTCATCAGCTTGGGTCTGCCCTCAACATAGGCATCGTAGGTCGACCGGTCGGAAACGAATGTTCGCTGATAGGCGGCGAGCGCCGAGGCGAGATTCTCCAGGGTGACTCTTGGGTCTTCCGGGAAGGCGTTTTCGAAGAGCTCCGCGTATTCGGGAATGCCGGCGAGATCGGCTGCGAGCGTCTCACGATCGGCGTTCATCTCGTCTTCTTCGAAAATCGGGATGAGCGCCTGCGCTTCGAGCGTCTGTGCGCTTCCATCCCAGAGTAAGCTCGGACGGAAGGCGAGATTGTACAGAGCTGGGGAGTTGCGCCGCAGCATGTTGGGTCCGCGGCGACCTGGCCCCGCGAGTAGGCCGGCCCCGTGGCCCACCGCGCGCGCGATGCCATCTCCCATGCCCCAGATCTCGCTGTGGCAGGTCACGCATGCGGTCTGCCGGTCGACCGAGAGGATCGGATCGAAGAACAGCAGCCTTCCGAGCTCGACTCTGGCCTCCGGAACATCGTTCATGATGTCGGGACGCGCCGGGAAGGCAGTGATGGGCCAGGGAGTGGGGCTTTGGTCTCCTGTGTTCCTTGCCGAATCGCCACAGCCAAGGGCGAGGGCGGCAAGAACCAATCCGGCCCCTGCATACCTATGCATTAGATGCCCGCGCCGCCGACTCCGCCGGCGCCGCCAGCTCCGCCAGTGCCCTCGTTCGAACAGGACGTGGGGATGTCCGGAAACAGAATGGGCAGGATCGTGACCCACTGACGGATCAGGTCGTATCCATCCTCGTCGATCAGGCTTCGGCCGAGCGGCGCCATCATCTCGCCAATCTTCACCGAATCCATGCGGCAGAGCAGAATCGACAAGTCCGGGTCGCCTGGCAGGATGTCGACGGTCGCATCGCCGCAATTTCTTACGCCGCCCCCGGATGTCGGACCCTTACAGACGCCCCACTTCGCGAAGTCTTCCGCCGTTGGATTCGTCGGGTCCATGCTGGCGTAGTCTAGGAAAATGCCCGTCCCGTCAGCCGCGCCATCGGGCGCGTGGCAATGCGAGCAGTTGGAATCGAAATAGGAGCGCGCTGCTTCGTGGATGCAGGCCGGCGTCTGACAAGCCTCGGTGTACGGAATCGGGTCGACGTAGGTGGTGCGCTCGGCCACGGGCCCTGGCTCGGGCGCCAGCATGCCCAGCTCGAACAGCTGGTCGATCTGGTTGGCGACCGGCTGACCTTCGTCGCCGTCGTCGTTGCCTCGATTGAGCATTCCCGTCGAGGGGCCGAGCGTCCTGGTGTCCTCGCCGTGGCAGCGTCGGCATGCACCGTTGTCTGGGACGTAGTAGTCCGGCACGGACTCCTGGATGTTGTCGCAGGTTGCGCCAGGACCGGCGCAGTCCTCGTCGTCGTCGCAAGGGCTCTGATCGTCCGAGCACTCCTTCTCGGTCGGATTGGTGTAGGTGATCGACTCCGTCCAGCCGCCGGATTGGCGGACCGCGTCCGTCTGCTCGTCGTTGTAGACGTACACAATCACCTGCCAGCAGGATTCAGCTCCGCCGCAGTTCAATCGGTCGTCCTCGGCAGCAACGTGTACCATGAGGCGCGTCTCGACCAGCTGCTCGAGGCCGTCGGTCTCGGGGTCCTGCAGGTTGGGTGGGAAGGCGAAGGTCTTCGCGTAGATGGTGCCTACGGGGCTGTCCCAGCGCGAAGTGTCATTGCTGTAGGCGATCGTCCCGCCCTTGGTCAGGGTCACGAAGCGATGTTTGAGCGCGCCGTCGGTGAACAGAGGTGACGTCACCTCGAACGGGATGACGCCTGTGGCCGGCACCTGATTTCGAATGTCGGTGAACAGCCCCCAGCCGGAGAGCAGGTCAGGGACGCCTCCGCCCGTGCCACCTTCGCCGCCCATGCCGCCGATGCCGCCGATGCCGCCGATGCCGGCTGTTCCGCCCATGCCGCCGACACCGCCAGCGCCGCCCATTCCGGCCTCGCCGCCGCCCCCTCCGGCGCCACCGGCGCCGGAGGAGGTCTCGCACCCGATGGCTGCGACGAGGAGGGAGATGGAGACGATCAAGTTAAGTGCGTTCTTCATGTGCTTGCCTGCCCGGTTCTGGAGTTGCCGTTAGTTCGAGGGGCGGTCGCAGAGGCGGCCGGTCGTGTCGGTCGTGCTGTTGGCGGCCAGACAGGCGGCGTATGCTGGAAGGCTCGCCGGCATCTGGCACTGGTTATCTGTCAGGTCGCGATAGGTTCCGCTGAAGTCTGCGCCGAGGCAGATCTCGGGATCGGTCACGCCTTCTCGGATGTTGCCGTCCCAGAAGACATCTTCTGCCGGATTCTCTGGCGTTCCAACATTGAGAATGTCGAAGACCAGGTAGAAGTCGCTGTCCTGATCGGCGTTCGTGCCGTTGTTGAGGAAGAAGTTGTCATGCGCGTAGATATCCTCCGCGTACGGGTTGTACTCGTAGGAGTACGGCGGGCAGTCCTCGTTAGCCGCATCACAAGTGAACGAGCTGCTGACGATCGCGAGACCGAGCGAGTCGTTTCCTTGGACGTCGTTGTTGCGAATCTCTACGCCTTGGCCGCCCAGATTGAGCAGACCGGTGCCCACCGGAATGATCTGCACGACGCCGGTGGTCGCGAAGTTCGTGCCGTTGTTGCAGTAGACTCGGTTGTTCTCCATCAAGACACCCGTATTTGCGGGCCGGTCCACCGAAATCGGCTGCTGCAGAGGCATGAGCCCGCCGGTGTTGCCGATGACGTAGTTGTCGTGCGCGACGACGTCGAGGCAGTTCTCGACCTCGAGACCCGCCACGTTGTTGGCCGCGATGTTGTAACGGACGACGCCGCCGGTGGTCTCGTCATCCAACCATCCGCACTTGCCGACGTAGATGCCCGCATCGGAAGCGTCGGTGGCCTGGCTGAACTCGACGAGCGTGTCTTCGCAGTTCGTCGGGTAGATTCCATAGGCGCCGTTGTCTTCCTGGTTCTCGTTCTCCCAGCTCACGTGGACTTTGCGGAAGACCGAGCCGCTCGTGCCGTCCTGCTCGATGCCGTTGGCTCCGGTGTTCTTCACCCAGAGGTTTTCGACGGTGACGTCGTCCTTCTGAACGAAGATGCCGATGCCGCTACTCGGGCCACCAAAGTTGAGCACGGTGTCATCGGGCGAGTCGCCAATGCCTTTGAGGACGATGTTCTCAACCAGCGAAATGTTGATGGTGGCTTCCATCTCGTAGGTGCCTTCCGCCATACAGATCACATCTCCGGGCAAGGCGTCCTCGTCCAGGTACGAGTTCAAGCGCGCCGCCGCGTTGGGGCCGGGCATGAAGATCGGATCGTTGGTGCAATCGTCGGTCGCCGTCTCGGGAACGTTATCGAAGACCTCCGCGACCGCGTATCCATCCACCGCGGGTAGGGCGTTGCAGTCCACTACGGCGGGAGTGCCGCCCGTGCCGCCGCTGCCAGCTGAACCGGCCGAGCCGCCCGTGCCCCCGCTGCCGCCGGTGTTACCGCTATCGTCGCTGCACCCTGTAATCGCGATCATGGACGCAAAAACTGCGCTGATAAGTACCTTGAAATTCATTTACTGGTCTCCTCCTCCAGAGATTTCGCCTTTCTAACACAAAAGCGAAGATTGAAAAGTGAGCAATTCTCACGATTGAGTGTTTTTTGCCAAGACCTTGAATTCACGAGGTTTTAATCGCGAAATGGGCTCGACCCATCCATGTACACGGCGAGGTATCCCTTCAAGAGGGTCTTCATCTCGGTGATGATGCGATTCCTCAATTTCGGGTCGTCTTGGGAGAGCGCCCAGTCCTGCAAAGAATTCGCCGCCTGGATTGCGGCTCGGGTGACGAGCTGAATTCGGTCCGCCGGGATCACAGCCTGCAGCGCCGGGTGAAAGGCCAGCATGGCGGCGACGCGTTCGTTCGATTCGTCCGTAATCGCACGGAACTCTGGCGTAGGACGAATGCTGAGTAGCAATTGAAGATAACCGGGCTGCGTGGCGTACCCCTCGATCGTCGCGTCGATGGCTCGGTCGATCGCTTGGTCCCAGGGCAGAACACCGAAATCCTCAGCGATCAAGCTCGCGGTCTTCAAGTCGACTTCTTCCATCACGCGTCGCGCCAACTCCGCCAGCACGGCGAGCTTGTTAGGGAAGTACTGGTATACCGAGCCGATCGGCACACCTGCTTCCTCAGCAATTGCTGCGGTCGTGATCTTGTCGACGGGCGTGTCGTGCAGAAGGGCAGAAGTCGCGTCCAAGATGCGCTCCACGCGGTCGCGGGAGCGTTCCTGACTGGGCCTCCTGCGAGGAGTGAGTTGATCGGTCTTCTTGCTGGTCATCGCTACAAAGCGCTCTGCGGCCGGATTTACCGGAAAAACCAAGGAATGGCCAGCCCCTGCGCATTCTCTCACCTAGATCGAAGCGACGATTGCAGGCTACACTCGGAATTCACCAATTCCTCTCCATGACCTCTCCTTCCACCAGCAACGGGCATCCCGCGACCGGCGTTTCGACCGCGGAACCGAAGAAAGCGTCCGTCGAAATCGATATCGACGCGCCAGAGTACTACCTCAACCGGGAGTTGACCTGGCTCGCTTTCGTCAAGCGCGTCCTTCACGAAGCCGAGGACAGCCGAACGCCGCTGCTCGAGCGGGTGAAGTTCCTCGCGATCACCGGCACGATCCTCGATGAGTTCTTCATGAAGCGCATCGGCGGGCTCAAGCAGCAGGTCGCGGCAGGGGTTCACAAGCTCACCGTCGACGGCCGTACTCCGATGCAACAGATCAAGGAGGCGCACGAGCTCATTCGGTTACTCACCGTCGAGCAACAGGGGCTCTTGGTGCAGCTACGGCGCGAGCTCGAGAAGATCGGCGTCAACGTCGCCCCGTATGATTCCCTTTCGGACGAAGACCGGCTCTGGCTTCGAGACGACTACCTCGAGAACATCTTTCCGCTCGTCACCCCCCAGGCGATGGACCCCGCGCATCCGTTTCCGTTCGTGTCCAATCTCTCGCTGAACCTGCTGGTCTCGCTTCACTATCCAAACGACCCTGTGCCGTTGATGGCTCGGGTGAAGGTGCCGCTCGGTGCTGGCGTGCCGCGGTTCATCCAAGTCCGCGACTCGATGATTTTCGTACCGCTCGAAGACATCATGGCGAACAACCTAGACCTCTTGTTCCCCGGCATGGTCATCGAGCGCACCGAGCTCTTCCGCGTCACCCGGAACGCGGACGTCGAAAGCGACGAGGACAAGGCGGACGACTTGCTAGCCCTGATCGAATCGGAGCTGCAAGAGCGGAAGTTCGCGCCGATCGTTCGGATCCAAGTCGCGCATGGCATGGACTCGACCCACCGTGGTCGCTTGGCAGCGGAGCTGGGACTCGACGAGCAGGCTGACGTGTTCGACATCGATGGTTTCCTGGGGCTCGGTGACCTGTTCCAGCTCGCAGGCCTCGACATCCCGGAGCACCGAGATCCCGATCATAGGCCGGTCGACGCGCCGGGCCTCGTGGGGCGAAGCAATATCTTTCACGCGATCCGCGAGCACGGGGCTCTCCTCTTGCACCACCCCTACGAGGCCTTCGGCACGTCCGTGGAGCGGTTCCTGCGCGAAGCGAGCGAAGATCCAAAAGTCCGCGCCATCAAGATGACGCTCTATCGAACTTCCTCGAAGTCGCGCGTCATCCAGCATCTCATCAACGCAGCCCTCAACGGCAAGCAGGTGGCTGTGGCGGTCGAGCTCAAGGCCCGCTTCGACGAAGAGGCCAACATCAACTGGGCGAGCAAGCTCGAACAGGCGGGCATTCACGTGACCTACGGCGTCGTCGGTCTAAAGACGCACTGCAAGATCATCCTCGTTGTGCGTCGCGACCACGATGGCCTGCGCCGTTACGTGCACCTCGGGACCGGCAATTATCACGAAGAAACTGCCAAGCTCTACTCGGACATCGGGCTTCTCACCTGCGACCCCGGCATCGGCAGCGACGCGACCGAGCTCTTCAACTATCTAACGACTGGCTACAAGCCCAATCGCAGTTACAAGAAGCTCTTGCCGGCGCCCAAGCTTCTCAAGCCCGCGCTTCTGAAGAAGATCCGACGCGAGATCCGTCGGGTGAGCGAAGGGGAGAAGGGGCTCATACAGATCAAGACCAACGCGCTCGAAGACGTCGAGATCACCCGGGCGCTCTACGAAGCATCACAGGCCGGGGTGAACGTCGATCTCATCGTTCGCGACTCCTGTCGCTTACGCCCTGGAGTTCCAGGGCTGTCGGACCACATTCGCGTCGTCAGCGTCGTTGGCCGTTTCCTCGAGCACTCGCGGATCTACTACTTCCGCAACGGAGGCAACGAGGAGTACTACATCGGTTCGGCGGACTGCATGACACGGAACCTGGTGAGCCGCGTCGAGGTGCTGACTCCGGTAGAGCCGCAAGGGCTGCAGACCCAGCTTCGAACGGTCATCGACGTTCTCATGGACGATCAGCGAAGCGCCTGGGACATGCAGCCGGACGGAAGCTACGTGCAGAGAAATGGCGACAAGGAAACCGACGGCACACACCAGCAGATGATCAAATGGGTCGAAGGCCGCTTCGCGGAGGCCAACCGCCTGCGGCGTCGAAGCGCGCGAGGTCCCCGAGGCCTTGCATCGCTCGATGAATAGCGAGATGCTGTGCGGCGGGTCTTGCCATGAACTCTAGGCTGCCTCTGATCGCGCTGACCGTCGCCGCTACCTTTCTCGGAACGGCGTCCGCCTCATCGCAGAGAGTCCTCACGGCATCCCCGACCTGCGAGGAGCTCACCATCATGGACTTCCTCGCGCGGCTCGACGAGGAGCGAAGTCGCTACAAGCGAGGCCTCGAAGTCGAGGAACGGCGCGACCTGTCGCAGCTCCGGCGAGAGGTCTGCGCACCCTATGTTGGCTATCGCGTGACGCGTCAGCCCACGACGACCTGGTCCAATGGGCGCATCATCGTGCGCGGCTATCTCGAGCTCAACTATCCGAATGGGAATCGCGCCAAGAGCCGCGGCGGCGGGTGGTTCTACCCGAGCGGCGCAAAGGCGAAGACGGCGCTTGGGCAGTGGGAGTATCCGAACCGCCAACTGGCCCGAACCTCCGAAGGCATCTGGTACACGCGCGACGGCAAGTACGTTGAAGACCCGGATCGGGCGCGCCTCGAGGCCTGCGAATACTTGGGCAGGCAGCTCTGCCCGCTCGGCAAGGCGGACGAGGACTTGCTCGCCGTCACGGTCATGGGGCTCATCAACAAGGCGACCCCGCCCAAGGAGGCGCCGAGGGCCGAAGAACCCAAGGGCGCATCCGAGAAAAGCGACTAGGGTCGGGCTGTGGTAGAACCGCTGCCCATGGTTGATCCATCGCTTCGAACCAGTTCATCGTCCCCTGACCGCGAGGCCATCCTCCGGACCGCCAAGGCGTCTCCCGAGATCGCCGGGCAGCACGACAAGGAGCGCTGGCTCGCATTGTACGCCGACGACGCGGTTCTAGAGGATCCGGTCGGCACTCCAGCCTCGCACAAGGGACGGCGACCCGGCCGCCTCGGTGACGAGATCGGGCGATTCTATGAAGCCTTCATCGCGGCGAGCGGAATCGAGATGGTTACGCGCCAAGACATCGTCTCCGATATGCATGTCTTTCGCGCGGTCGACATTCACACGACCAACTTGAAGACGGGCCTGAAGATGAAGGTTCCAGCAAATCTTCTTTACGAAATCGTTCCGCGCTCGGGCGGCCTGGCGATCCGTCGAATGCAGGCGCACTGGGAGCTCAACCGCATGAGCCGCATCCTGATGGCCGAGGGGGGGCTCGGGATGCGAACGATCGCGGTCATGAACTGGAGCATGCTGCGCGCCTTTGGCCCCCGATGGCTCATGGCCTACTTCAAGTCGTCACAGAAGGGCGTGGGCCGCACGGGCAAGGAGCTCGTCGAGCGGCTTGCGCATTTGGCCGGTCACGACGCGGCCGACACGTTTGCGCCTGGGGCGACGGTGGACTTGCCCGGCGGCGCGCAGGCTTCGCCGAGCGAGTTCCTCGAAGGCTGCACCGCGCTCGAGGTCCGCGATCTCCTCGCTTCCGGCCGGACGGTCTCGGGTCTCGCTTCGGTCGAATGGGCGGGGCGTAGCCGAGATGCAGGCTTTGTCGCGGAGCTCGATTCAGCCGCATCCCAGGTGCAGCGGCTCCGTATGTTTTGGGAGGCATGATGGCGAAGAAGATCTTTGGTTGGCTCGTTGGGGCTTTACTGGTTCTGCTGCTCTATTCTTTTGTCTGGCCCGTGCACATCGATCCGATCGCCTGGGAACCACATCCGGCTCCGGCGCTCGAAGGGGACTTCGCCGAGAACCGAGTGCTGCAGGGCATGGAGCTCTTCGCCACGCCGAATGGTCACGGCCCCGAAGACGTGGCGCTCGACGCCGAAGGACGGGTCTACGTGGGCGTCGAGGAGGGACAGATCATTCGCTACGCCGCCGACGGTTCCGACCCTCAGGTCTTTGCCGACACCGGCGGGCGGCCGCTCGGCTTGGACTTCGACAACGACGGCAACCTCATCGTGGCGGACGCGGTCAAGGGGCTTCTCTCGGTCAAGCCGACCGGCGCGATCTTGGTTCTTTGCGCGGAGGCAGGCTATCACCGGCTTGGTTTCACCGACGATGTGGATGTCGATTCAAAGAACGTCGTATGGTTTTCGGACGCATCGCACAAGTGGGACTACCACGCGGCCATGAACGAAGCGCTCGAGAGCAGACCCAACGGTCGACTGCTCAAGTACGACATCACGACGGGCGAATGCGCGGTCGTCTTGGACGAGCTGTTCTTCGCCAACGGGGTCGCCGTGTCACCGGACGACAGCTACGTCTTGGTGAACGAGACGATGCGGTACCGTACCAAGCGGGTCTACGTTCGCGGGCCCCGCACCGGTGAAGTCGAGGTGTTCATCGATAACCTTCCCGGCTTTCCGGACGGCATCTCGACGGGCGCGGACGGCGTTTTCTGGTTGGCGATCTACGCGCCTCGCAACGAGCTCTTGGACTCCGCCGGGCCGATGCCGTGGCTGCGCAAGCTCATTCACCGAATCCCCGCGGCGCTACAACCGAAGCCGAGGCGTCATCCCTTCGTTTTGGGACTCGATGCCAGCGGCAAGGTCGTCCACAACCTTCAGGACGCGGACGGCGCGGAGTTTTCAAAGTCCACGAGCGCCGAGCAGGTTGGAGATTGGCTCTTCATCGGCAGCCTGACCGAGCCCAAGTGGGGGCGAATCAGCCTCAGCTCGCTTCCCTGAGACTCGCAAAACGTCCGCTTGCCGGAGGGCGCAAATCGGCGAAGCATCTGGTGCTACTTAGAGAGGAGCGGCGAGATGGCTCGGCTTTGGCTCATTGGAGTGGGGTCGTTGTGGATGATGGCGCTTGCTGCGTGCAGCAGTAGCTCCGAGAGCTCGTCCGGGAACGTTCAGATTGTCGCCGCAGACGACGGATCGGTGGAGGTCATTGCCGGCGGCAGAGCGATCTTCGCCTTGGCGGCCGAGGGACCGGTCGCTCGCAACTTCACGGAACGCGTGGTTGGTGTGGGGGCGATCGTCTTCGAGCGCATCGGAGAGACTGCCGATCCCCTATCCGTGCGCGCCGTCGTGAACGAGGGATCGCGCGCCCTCCGGCCGACTCCATTGCGGTGGGCGTTCGCTGTGACGATCTCGGTACATTCCATGGCTTCGGAGAGCAGTACAACGCCACGAACCAACGAGGCGAAGCATTCCAATTGCTGGTCAACGAACAGAGCAACGGTCGCGACGGAGGCATTGGAGTGTCGGTCGGCAACGAACACAGCACCTATTTCCCGATGCCGTACTACATCGACGCCCGTGGTTTCGGCGCGCTCTTCGAAACCGCCGATCGCGTCGGCCGCCCAACGCAACCTCCGCCCTGGGCCTACAACCTGTGGATGGCCGGGCAGGGGGGCTGGGCCAAGGTGCTCGGCGAGGTGAGCGACTTGGAGGCCGCGTCCATCCCGGTCTCCGCGTTCTGGGTGCAGGACTGGGGCGGGATTCGCATGAACCCAGACGGCGGCTTCGGCGTTCAATATATCTGGGAGCCGAACGACGCCCTGTACCCGAATTTCTCGGCCCGGGTGTCCGACTTCCACGAGGCTGGCTACAAGTTCCTGACCTACGTCAACCCGTTCATCGTCGATCCGTCTACCGTCCGCGAAGAGGATGACCCCGCTCGGTTTGCGGCGCGCTTCGATCCGATGGACCAGATGGGGCTCCTTCTGGGGGACCAGATGGGCGACACTTACATCGACTTCGTGGCACCCAACATCCCGCAGGGCAATGGGCATCCCGATTTCTCGAATCCGGCAACCGTCGGCTTCATCAGTGACCCGCTCGAGGGGATCGTCAACAGCTATGACGTCGACGGCTGGATGGCCGATTTTGGCGAATGGGTCCCCGTAGACGCCGTGCCTGGGGACGGAAGCGACCCGATCGAGCGCCGCAACACCTTCCCGATCGACTGGCAGCGTGCCAGTCGCGACGCGATGCAAGCCGCTCGCCCGGACGGAGACTGGGTCATGTTTGCGCGATCTGGATTCACCGGTGTTCAAAGCGTCGCGCAGATTCATTGGCTGGGTGACCAGGAGACGAATTGGAGTGAGCTCGATGGGCTTCCGACGGTCGTGCCGGCCATGCTCAACCTGGGCTTGGCCGGACAGCCATTCGTCACCCACGACATAGCCGGCTTTGCGCGAGGCGCGGGACCCAGCAGCAAGGAGCTGTTCCAGCGCTGGACCGAGCTTGGAGCCTTCACCCCAGTCATGCGCACCCATGATGGCGCGGACAAAGTGAACAACTGGCGATGAAACAAAGACCCGGAAACCACTGACCACTTTCGCAAGTTCACCTTCGTGCACTGTGCGCTCATGAATGACTTCATGATGCTGGCGGCCGAAGCGGAGGAGACGGGCGCGCCTATCCTGCGCCACCTGATGCTGGTATTCCCGAACGACCGTGAAACTTGGGACATCAGCGACCAGTTCATGATTGGTGATGCGCTTTTGGTCGCCCCGGTCAGCGAAGAGGGCGCCACCTCCCGCTCGGTCTATTTTCCCGAGGGCACTTGGTACAACGTCTGGACCGGGGAGCCGGTGCAAGGCGGTCAGCGCAGCGTCGTGGACGCGCCGATTGGAAGTCCCTCCGTGTACTCTCGAGACGCAGACCGGGAAGACCTGCGCAGCTGGGATACCTTGGCGTACGAGGACTGTCGCTAGAACGGCAGCCGCGTCAATTTGGCCTGTGTGGCGCGGGACCGTCTAACCTGCGTCGAGGATGAAGGGACGTTCGTCGGCGTTGTTGGAGCGGCTCCACCCGGCCTGGGTGGGTCTCGTCGGCTTTGCCTTGTACCTGCGCACCGTCGGGTACGATTTCGTGCTGCTCGATGATCCCTGGCTCGTCCGTGACAACGTGCTTCTTCACGACTTGAGCTTCGAATCGGTTTGGCGGGTTTTCGGCGACTTCTCTTGGGAGCAGCGGTACCGGCTCGGCGCTGAATACCTTCCGATCCGGGATCTGTCCGTGATGCTCGACTACGCCCTGTACGGGGACTGGGTGGGCGGTCAACACTTGACCCAGGTGCTGCTCTACGCGGGCACTTGCGCCGTGCTCGCTACCTTGGCGCTCGCGCTCTTTCAGGACCGCGCACTCGCCTGGCTGACGGGGGTCCTCTTTGCCACCCATCCGGCGCACGTCGAAGTCGTGGCCTGGCTTTCAGAACGGAAGGGCGCGCTGGGGTCGTTTCTCCTGTCCCTCTCCTTGTTGATTGCGACCTACTATCTTCGTCGCGGTGGCTGGAAGCGCGCAGCCGCGGCCTGCCTGGTGTTTCTATTCGCGGTGGCGGCGAAGGCGCTCATCATTGCAGGGGCCGGTGCGCTCGTGTTGATCATGCTCTGGCTCAACTCTCCGCTCGACCGGCGACAAAAGCTCGGGTTTGCCATCGCGTACGCGGGCATTGGACTGCTCGCTTTCATCCCGAACGTCTGGGTCTCGAGCTCGATGGGCGTCATCGTCCCGTACCACGGCGAAGGTTTCTCGGACACGCTGCTGCTCTTTTTTCATGCGCACACGCAGTACCTGAAGCTCATGGCTTACGGAGGTCCGTACGCGGTCGAGTACGCGGTTCATCCCGGCGGTGCCGCGCTCGTCGACTGGTTGCCCGGAGCGCTTGCGGCGATTCTCGGTACAGGCGCTGTCGGCTGGGCAGTGCTGGCCCGGTCGCGACGCACCGCTGCGACGTTCGGTCTTGGCTGGTGGTTCGTCTTCATCGCGCCGGTGAGCCATCTGCTCGTGCCGGTTCAGAACTACGCAGCCGACCGGTATCTCTTCTTGCCGAGCTTTGGTTTGCTGCTGGCTTTTGCGTCGCTCCTGTTGAAGTTCCCGCGGGCCGTCGCTTGGCCGCTTGCCGCCATGGCTCTGCTCGTGGGCTCGGCGTGGACGATCGTGCAGACACCCGTCTGGTCCAGCTCCGACAGACTCTTCGAGAACGCAGTGCGCGTGGAGCCCGCCAACGTGAACGCCTGGGACAAGCTGGCATCGTCCGCGGGGGACCGTCAGGAGCGCGGTCTGGCCTGGGCCTACACCGTCGAAGGCTTGAAGCATTCGCCTGGGCACTGGCGACTCCTGCACAGGCAGGCGCTGCTCTTGGCGGCCGATAGTAAGCTCGACGCAGCGATCGAAACCATGCGGCGCGCCGCCTCGGTGCCTGATTCACACAAGGCCTACGCCAATTTGGCCCTGCTCTATCTGAGGCGCGGCGACCGGGACGACGCCCTGCGCATGGCACGAGAAGCGGTTCGCCTTCAGGCCGAGACAGCACACAATCAACGCGTGCTCGGGATCGTCGCCTTCGAGCTCGGGGATACAGTCACCGCATGCCGCGCCTTCGAGAGAGCCGCCACTCTCGATCCCTATGACGAGAACAACCAGCGCAACCTAGAGCTTTGCGCGCAGCAGGGCAGCGAACCGTGACGTCGCTGCGAATGATGCGCCATGCGTGAGCTCGGCATCGTCGCTGCCATAAGCGCATTGATGTGCCTGCTGAGCGGGGTCTGGTTCACTCCCTGGGAAACCCTTTACTACAATGGAATCTGGGTCGTGGCCGCGGGCCTTCTCATCGGAGTCCCTACCGGTTTCATCTATCACCTGCGCCTCTATCAGGTGCTCAAGCCGCGAGGGGAGCTGCCGACCGGTTGGTATTGGAAACCGCTGCGCTTCAACGCGTGTCTCCGCCGGGACGAGCGGCACGCTGTGATGACCTGGTGCTACCTCGGGGGCTTCGGGTTCGTGGTGATTTGTATTGGCTTGTTGATGATGGGGGCGGGGGTGTCGATGGCGCTGATTCGGGGCGTGTAGTCGACTCCGCCCCACGTCGCGCCTCTTTCCGCGCCCCTCCGTGAGCAGATTCGTCAGCGCCAGCGTCGGCGACTGCGGCGACCATTTGGAGTATCCTGCTTGGGTGAAGAAGAGCTCGCCTGATTTTCCGGTTGAGTCTCCGATTCCTTTTCGGACTGGGTCCAATGGGGAGTTTGAGCCTCCGGCTCCTTCGAAGCGGGACTGGGTTGCCGAAGAGACGTTTCAGCGGCTGAGCGCGGAGAAGGCCAAGCGGCTCGGAATTTCTCGGCGTGACTTCGTGGCCAGCACGATGGGTACGGCGTCAGCGCTCTGGGTCATCAATCAGGTTTACGGCTGCTCGAACCGCAGTGGCGCAGGATTCAACGTGGACGCGGGCATGCTGGAGGACGCCGGGGCCTGCGCGCCGCTCGAAGGCGACGAATTCATCTTTGATGTCCAGACCCATCACGTGAATCCCGACGGCGCTTGGCGAGAAGGCGGAGGTTTCGAGGCTGCGCTTGCTTCGTTTCCGCAGGCGCGATGTGACGAGCTCGACTTCGTCGACTGTTTCGATGCAGACCACTACATCCGAGAGGTGTTCGTCAACAGCGATACCTCCGTCGCTGTATTGTCTCAGGTGCCTGCAGTCCCCGGAGACAATCCGCTCGAAACCGACGAAGCAGCGGCGACCCGAGAAATCGTCAATCGGCTGGCTGACTCGGAGCGCTTGGTCGTCCACGGCATCGTCGTTCCGGACCGCGGGTCAGAGCAGCTCGACGGAATGCAAGCACTCAAAGAAGAGCAGAAGATCGCGGCTTGGAAGGTGTACACGCAGTTCGGCGGTTGGCGGCTCGATGACGAGGCGATTGGCATTCCGTTCATCGAGAAGGCGCGAGAGCTCGATGTGAAATTGATCTGCGCTCACAAGGGCTTGTCGCAGTTCGGTTTGGATCCTTCAATATCCTCAGCCGACGACATTGGAGTCGTCGCACCGATCTATCCAGACGTGAATTTTCTGGTCTACCATTCCGGTTTTGAGGTGAACGTTCCAGAGGGGCCGTACGACCCGGAGTCGGTGCAGGGGGTCGACACCCTGGTCAAAGCGGTGCTCGAAAACGGGATCGGCAAGCAGGGCAATGTTTACGCCGAGCTCGGAAGTACTTGGCGCTTCTTGATGACCCAGCCCGACGCAGCCGCGCACGTACTCGGGAAACTGCTCGTGCATCTCGGCGAAGACCGAATCCTCTGGGGCACCGATTCGATTTGGTACGGGACCCCGCAAGATCAGATCAGCGCGTTTCGCGCGTTCGAGATTCCGCAAAGCATGCAAGACCAGTACGGATACCCTGCGCTCAGCGCCGAGGCGAAGGCGAAGATACTCGGCCTCAACGCGGCCGATGTTTACGGAATCGACGTAGCGGCGACGCGCTGCGCGATTTCCGGCGATGACGTGTCGAACGCGAAGCTCGCCATCAAGGATGACCCGTCACTGCGTCGCCCGTCGTATCGCCAGGCTGGGCCGCAGAGCCGGAGGGAGTTCTTGAGGTATTTGCAGTTGCATGAGGGGCAGCCGGGGTAGGGGCTTCTACAGCTACAGCTACAGCTACAGCTACAGCGACAGCGACAGCGACAGCGACAGCGACGGGGTCGTGCTAGAGCTTGGCGACGGTTTGTAGTGTCGCCTTGGATCGATTGAGCGTGTAGAAGTGGATGCCTGGGGCGCCGCTTGCGAGTAGGGCGCGGCACTGCTTGGCTGCAAAGCTCACTCCGGCTCCGAGCGCCGCTTCGTCATCCTCTCCCGCCTCACGGAGCGCGCTTTCGAGCTCGGCCGGAATGCTGGTGCCTGGTGAGAGCGACGCGATGCGCTGTAGGTTCGCCAGGTTCAGGACGGGCATGATTCCAGGGACGACGGGGACATCGATGCCCTCGGCGCGAAGTTGCTCGACGAAGCTCCAGTACCTCTCGTTGTCGAAGAACAGCTGCGTGATCAGAAACTCGGCGCCAGCCTCGACCTTGAGCTTGAGGTTCTGAATGTCCGAGGAGAGGCTGGACGCTTCGTGGTGCTTCTCCGGGTAGCAGGCGCCCCCGAGGCAGAGGGCAAAACGCTGGTGGACGAAGGCCGCGAGCTCATTGGCATGTGCGAATCCACCTTCGACGGGCTTCCAGTCGGTCGCGCCCTTTGGCGGATCGCCGCGCAGAGCCAAGATGTTTTCGATCCCATTTGCCTGCATGTGGCGCAAGGTTTCGTCCAGCTCGGATTGTGTGGTTCCGGTGCACACCAGATGCGCCATGGCAGTGAGCCCGAACTCGGACTGCAGCTCGATTGCCAAATCCGCGGTTCGCTCCCGGGTGCTGCCCGCGGCACCACAGGTGATGGAGACGAAGCCCGGCTCGATCGCCCGAAGGCGTTCGACGGCCCGGAATAGGGCCTTCCGCCCGGCGTCGTTCTTTGGCGTGAAGAACTCGAGTGAAAAAACGGGGCCGTTGTCGGCTGCATACAAGTCAGCGATGCGCATGGCGCCTTTCTATATGGGCAAGCATTGCCTACGGGCAATACGACAGAGGAGAAGAAGCAAGAAGAGCGGTGGTAGGCCGACCTCGCCATTGGTCCCATTCGCGGCGCTGCAGCCGCCGCTCGTGCCAGAGCCGGTGCCAGCGTCGACGTCGGTGCCAGCATCGGCGTCGGTGCCAGCGTCAGCGTCGGTGCCAGCGTCGACGTCGGTTCCTGCGTCAGGGGGCGCGCCGCCTTCTCGCAGCACCAGGTCTGCGCACTGGTAGTAGATGTCATTGCCCGGCGTCGTGTAGGGGGGCTTGTCGTACATCACCTGGATCACCTGAAGCGTGCAATTGTCGCAGCTCAGGTCGGGTAGTTTGACAGTCGCCATGTAGTCGCGCTCGCCCTGGCCTTTGTCGGTGATGCCGTCGAGTAGGACGGTGTCGTTGGAGTCGAGCTCGAACATGGTGGCGGGGTCCACGAAGTCGTCATCCCCGTCCTCGTCGAATGCGATTCGATAGTGTCCAGGGTGGTCGACGTACTCGTCCCATCTCACCTCGATCGTCGCACCTGGTTCATAGTAGGTCACGTTGCTGGATCGTGAACCGCCGGCGATGCCGCAAGGTCCGGTCTTCAGGGTCTCGGGACCGTATCGCGAGCTGGGCGAGCTCAGCCCGAGATGGGCGCGCGCCTCCGGAGGCGAAATCGCCCAGAGAGCAACGAGAAGCGCGAGGCACGAGAATCGCATGGGATCATCCTAACGTAGCCAGCGGTGCCCGGCACGCTTCTGCGGCGGCTTGATCAAGCCCCCCACACGGGGCAAAGCAGGCTGCATGTTGCGTATTTCGATTGTCCTCGGGCTTCTTGCGGTCCTGCCGGCGTGCAAGCCCTCGAAGCTCAACGAAGCGAAGTGGGAGGCGGCGGGCGCCGAGGCCGTGCTTCCATTCAAAAAGAGCATGAAAGGCGCGCTCGTTGCGGGGCTCGAGGATGGACCGGTCGCAGCGATCTCTGCCTGTCGAGTCGAGGCGCCCAAGCTCGCAGAGCAAGCCAGTGTCGGCGGCGTCAAAGTTGGCCGGGCGAGCGGGAAGCTTCGAAATCCGAGCAACGCCGCCAAGCCCTGGATGCAGGCGATTTTGGACGAGTACCAGTCCAATCCCGAGGGCAGAAAACCGGCTGTGATTGCGATCGACAAAGACACCGTCGGTT
>Ga0316189_10000923_pt1 | contig 29338 bp, 28 predicted proteins | sample LowCovwburrow_MG_FD_204930 | JGI IMG/M metagenome (GOLD analysis project Ga0316189, IMG submission 204930) | Coastal sediment microbial communities from Maine, United States - Lowes Cove worm burrow | ecosystem: Environmental > Aquatic > Marine > Coastal > Sediment | place: USA: Maine...
TTTATCTACCAAACGATGATTATCAATACCCAAAAGCACTTCCGCCGGCAAACTAGATACCAACTCACTGTTCGGCTTGAAATCTCCCATCAAATTGCCCGTCATCGACAAAGGAGTACGCTGTGAGAAAAACAGGTGACTAAGATAATTCATAAATGCTCTACTCTGTGGTCGTCACACGCAAGAATATGCGATGATTACGGACCACGATCTCGAACTCGGGTGATGATATGCATCAACAAAAACCAAAACACACCACTCTTTTTACGCTGGGCGGATTCTTTACGCCGAGCGGATTTTGGCGGATTATATCTTGCATTGCCCTGCTTTCGCTATTTTCATGTGATTCTGCACAACCTGGATCACCAGAATCTCGCTTGCGTGACGCTCTGCAGTCCATCGAACAAGCGGCAGAAGCGAGGTCCCTATCGAAGTTTATGCAGCACATCAGTGACGACTATCAAGACCATAAAGGCAACGATAAAGATCAAATTCGAAAGATTATGCAGTTGCAGTATATTAGAAATCAGAACATTCATATACTGGCTAAAGTCACTGAACTGGTAGTCAATGGCAATAGCGCAACCGTTGAGTTATCCGCCGCAATGGCAGGCAATGAAGTTGATTTACAAGGCGATTTTAGTAAGCTCAGAGCAGACAGTTATCAATTCTCGGTGGCCTTAGTATCACCAGATCAGCAGCAAACGTGGTTGGTAGAGAGCGTCAGCTGGAAACGCGGCTGGGATTAAACCCGGATTATGCATTAGAAACCTGCTACAGGTTAAAATATCTTCAAATTCAACGGCTTGCTCGATGATTGAACCTCACTATAGAATGACTATGGCTCGCTTCAATAACCTTGCGCGAGCCATTGAATTTATTGATATTTTCCCTTTCGCGACGATTTCCAATGCATAATCCGGGTTAAAGCGATTTATCGCTATATAAAATTTAGGCCCACCACCAACCTTTAGCTTTTTCTTTAGCCTCATTTTGGGTTAACATGCGCCACACTGACCATAGCGACAAGTTTTGATGCTATTGGTGTGCGAAAATTCAATCTAAACGCCCCAGATTTACGTTCTGGAATGCCGAGGAAAACATGCAACAATCTGACCATCAGCCTAGTGCTGTCAATGACAGTGGCTCCCAGCCCAATGCTAACATCGTAGTTTGCGCGATGTATAAGTTCACTACTTTAGAGAATTATCAAGAACTCCGCCAACCTATTCTTGCGCTGCTCGAGCGCCTCGACATCAGAGGCACTTTATTGCTTGCTGAGGAAGGCATTAATGGCACAATAGCCGGCTCAGAGTCGGCTATCAATGAGTTCTTGGAATCGCTGCAGTCCGATTCTCGTTTCGCGAAAATTGATCACAAGTTCTCCTACCACACAACGCCTCCCTTTCACCGCACCAAAGTGAAGCTAAAGCGTGAAATTGTTACCATGGGGGTTGAGGGCATAGACCCTAATCACGTGGTTGGCACCTATATTGAAGCCAACGATTGGAATGCGCTAATTAGTGACCCAGAGACGATTCTCATCGATACGAGAAATGAGTATGAGTATGGCATCGGCACCTTTAAAAATGCGCTAAACCCTCATACCGAGACCTTCAGAGAGTTTCCAGAATACGTTGCGCAAAATTTTGACCCAGAGAAACATAAGAAAGTGGCCATGTTTTGTACTGGTGGCATACGCTGTGAGAAAGCGTCGGCATATATGAAGGAGCAAGGCTTTGAAGAGGTTTATCACCTCAAGGGCGGCATTCTAAAATATCTTGAAACCATAGACCAAAATGATTCCCTATGGGATGGTGAGTGCTTTGTATTTGACGACAGAGTCGCCGTTGATCATGGCCTAACAAAAGGTCGGTACGATCAATGCCATGCCTGTCGCTACCCCATTACAGAACAGGATAAGGCGTCGTTACACTATACCCCTGGAGTCAGCTGCCCACGTTGCTACGATAAATTAAGTGATGAGCAAAAAACCCGTTTTTCAGAACGAGAACGTCAAGTTCAACTGGCTAAAAATCGCGGGGAAAGCCATATAGGCAGTGATAGTCGAATTGCCGCAGAAAAGCATAAGCTAGATAAGCAATTGGCAAAGCAACAAAACAGCAATAAGTCTTAGCCTACAAATAATATCGGTGCTTCCTTCAATGCGGAATATCTAAAGGCTCAGTCGATCTACCAAGTGCTGCTTAATTTGTGGCCATTCGCTGTCAATTATTGAGAACTGCCAAGTGTGCCGATAGCGGCCACCCGCCACTATTTTGTGATTGCGTAGAACTCCATCTTTGGTCGCTCCCAGTCTGGCAATAGCGGCTTGCGAGATTGGGTTTTGGTCATCGGTATGAAACATCACACTAATGCAGTCTAACTGCTCGAAGGCATGCGTCAATAGCATCAGCTTACATTCCGTATTGATCGCGGTTCGCTGCGCTGACTTGGCATACCATGTGTAACCTATTGCCAAATTAAAGTGCTGTTGCTGAATCTCATAAAAGCGAGTACAGCCGACTATCCTGCCATCAGACTTGCGACGAATTGCAAAAGGATGCTGGTGACCAACTGTTTGATTGTCCAAGGCCTCCTGCACATACTGCTCAGTAGTTTCGGGCGTGGGGACACTTGTGAAATTTAGGTTCCACAGCTCACCATCAGCCGCTGCAGCGATCAACTCGGGAACCTGCTCAAGCTGCAAAGGCTCAAGAATTGCGTACTCACCAACTAAGCTGAGCTCACGCGGCAGGTGTTGCATCAAAATCAGCGGCCTCTGAGGATGTGTCTACACCATATCGGCGTATGGATTTTTAAAGTTTAGATTTACCGTGTTTTGAAATTCGGCAATCGATAGGCACTGGCCATCGACGGCTAATGTCTCTTCATTAATGATTCCTTCACCAAAGTTATAGATCACCTTCAAATCGCCGTTTAATGCAGATTGATCATAGGAACTGGCAACCGCGCGAACCGCTTCACGCTTCTCGTGATACAGCGCAATTACCTGCTCGCCATAACGCTTCTCCAACATATTTTCAACAACCTTAGGCGAAATAACCGTGGCCGTTGCATTGTTGCCTCCAAACCCTTTTGAGTTTAGAAATACCACATCAATATCTGCTTTTCTATCTTGATAACAAATGTCCAATCTTTCATCAACCACGTCATCGGCGGCTTTATCCGCGGTTTTTATTCCTGGAATGATGCCATCGGCAAAAATGCCAAGTGTGTTCGAAAGCTGATCACCACTGGCGGGGCCAAGCGGATGCCCAACAAAGGCTTTTACCGCAGCCACTGGCCATTTTTCAATTCCGAAACCATTGGCAACTTTATCAAATATCATTGACTCGGTAATTCGATTTTGTGGTGTACTAGATCCATGCGCCTGTACCAGACTGCGGCTTCGAACGGCCTCTTCCCCCAGAATAGCTTTGGCTGAACCAACCGCTTTGGCCATGGTTATATAGTTACCTGCACCAGGTGACGAAATTGATTTTTTGAATCCATCTGCATTCACAAACACATCACTCACAGCCCCGTAAATGTCTGCGCCAAGTTCAATAGCAAGTTCGTCATCCATCAGAATGAAATACTGAGCTGACTCTCCCATAACAAAACCACAATTGTCGGCGAAGGGCCGTGAGGCTCGACGATGATCTACTGTGTCAGTGCCATCTAGCTTAGACAGCTTGTCATCCGTTGCAAGCGCACTCATGGCCCCGAAACCCTCAATAACTTCAGGTGTCACCGGTGCCTCACTTGAACCACAAATAACCACTCGATGACGGCCTGCAGCTATATCATCAACCGCCAATCGCAGATTGTACAAAAATGACGCACAAGCCCCCGCCATACTGCCGGTAGTTCCTACATTGCCGCAGACGTAAGCGTTCACGAAATCAGCGGGCATTGAATTAAGCCCCAGCGCCATCTGCTTCGACGTAGGCCGGTCTGACCTTAGTCGAGCCTGCATATAGCCGCTAATACCATATTCATCTGTCTGACCTAAACCGGAGCAGGCAAACGAAGCAACTTCGTCAGGAGCAACACTGTCGAGCACTGTCTGCCAGGGAATTCCCATCGAGTTAATCGCATCTGAGGCGCCTAGTATGGCCATTTGCAAGCCACGCGGATGGAATCGTGAATTGTACTGCGCCGACGGCTCAAAACCAGTTGGTAACATACCTGCTGATTGTACGTCCATTACTCTAAACGATGTCATCTTAACCGACATCTCGCCAGCCACGCTTACCCTAACCTGCTTATCGTCCAACGTTTCTACTTGCCAGTTATTCGGAATTGGGTTGGGTAGGTCACGGCGACGCATGCTAAAAGTAGTTGGCTCAACATCATTGAATTGCATGTCCCGTATCTGCGGCACATTATCCGGGTCAAACATTCCTTCGTGAATACGACGAATCAGCGTATTTTGCTCAATCGTTGAGCGATACTTTTCAGCCACCTGGTCTGCATTCATCGACTCGCCAGATTGATCTATATAGTGACCATCCTGATATTCGACAAGTTTCATCATTGTCGCCAAACCCAGTAGGGTCTTCGACCTATTTTGCTGACTCAAGCTGCCTAATATTGTTCTTCGATAGGCGTGGTGAAATGAACATCGACCGGCAGCATTGTAGCCACCAAATCCAACAATTACAGGTAGGCGAGTCATAATATTCTCCGTTTACTTCTCTTTTGAAAAAGTAGTGAAAGCGTGACTCTAAACACGCTAAATAATCAAGGCATCAACCAACGTCACAGAGCATTAAACTCCACGAGGCAAGCGCATGGTAAGGAAGCTAGTATAAACACATCACCCCACTAAATTGGGTCATAACGGCCATAATATAGGGCTAAAAAGACACAAATGCAGTATATTTGCTGTTACCCATGATAATCACCAGCACGTAGAGATTGATATGCGAATCGCATTTGTAATTGCGCCCAATATGCTAGTCACCAGCATGACCAATGCTTACGAGCTATTTTTCGCTGCCAATCAGGCAACACGAACCTTTAACCAGCGTCCCAAAAAGGATTTTATCGAGTCCATGCAATCAGTGGAGTTAGTCAAGGTTGCAGCCACCTTAGAACGTACCAGTTTGGCTTCTGGATTGTCCCTGCTACCGGACCAGCTCCTAGCGGATGATCAATTCGACATGATTTATTTGCCTGCCCTTTGGCGAAACCCAAGACCAATTGTAAAGCGCAACACAGAGCTGATAGATTGGGTGAGAGCCCAATATGAACATGGGTCTATTGTTAACGCAACCGGCACCGGCGCGTGTTTTTTGGCTGAGGCTGGAATATTAGACAACAAACCAGCCACAACCCATTGGTACCACTTTGACCAATTTGCAAAAGATTACCCACTGGTGCAATTGAAGCGCCAACACTTCATAACCAGCGCAGGGCGTATATATTGCGCCGCAAGCATCAACGCTTTGACTGATTTAACGCTACACCATGTGCATCGCTACTATGGCCCTGAAGTATCCGAGCATCTATCACGCCACTTTTCGCATGAAGTACGACAGCCCTTTGACCAATTGAGTTTCAATCAAGAAGACAACGCCAACCATCCAGACCAAGTAATTCTACAAGCGCAGCTGTGGATGCAAGACCATTTGAACCAAGCACCTGCTTCAATAGACAGCTTGGCCGAATTATTTGGCATGAGTCAGCGAAATTTCATTCGCCGGTTCAAAGTCGCAACCAACATGACCCCGATTAAATATCTACAAGCACGCCGCATAGAGGCGGCAAAAGATCTGCTGCAAAGTAGCAATCTAAGCATTAAGGAAATTGCGTATCGGGTTGGGTATCTAGACGTAAGCTATTTCACCAAACTGTTCAAGAGATCTGCTTCTATAACTCCAATGGAATTTCGCAAAACTGTTCGTGCTAAGCTATTCAGTAGCAAATAAAACCGGCTCAGCAGCAAATAGATAGTTGCCAATTTACTAAGCAAAATCAATGTAGAGCAACAAGCCTAATCTCATTTGGCGCATCAAGCCTCCTAGTTCGACAAATTGTGCATAAAGGTATTCAATCGAATCAGACAAAATAATAAATTGGATTGATTGTGAGACATCCACTATATTTAAGGGCTCTCACGTATAATTGGTGAGCAGACAAATTATTCAAATTCCATTTATTTAGCTCTAATCTCTTTAATTTTAATCCAAAAAAGGAGGACACAATGTCTTTAAAAGGTTCAAAAACCGAACAAGCACTAAAGGATGCTTTTGCTGGCGAATCGCAAGCAAATCGTCGTTATCTCTATTTTGCCGCCAAAGCTGACATAGAAGGCTATAACGATGTGGCCGCAGTATTTCGCTCTACTGCCGAAGGTGAAACGGGGCATGCGCACGGACATCTGGAATATCTAGAAGAAGTGGGCGATCCCGCAACAGGTCTGCCAATTGGTGGCACTTCGGACAACCTTAAGTCGGCTATCGCCGGCGAAACTCACGAGTACACCGACATGTATCCGGGAATGGCTAAGGATGCACGCGATGAAGGCTTTGATGAAATCGCTGATTGGTTTGAAACGCTAGCGAAAGCAGAGCGCTCACACGCCAATAAATTCCAGAAGACCTTAGACTCATTAGACGATTAGTCTTTATTTTTCGACGGAAGTGTCAGGGGCCTGCAAGGGCCCCTTTCAGCTTCCTTTAGCCACCATATTGATTGGAACCTAGTATGCGCGAAGGCAGTTTAGAAGCACCCACCAGACACCCGGTAGATTGGAAAAATAATCTTTTTTGGGACAAAGCGAACCTCGAAGCTGAATTAGAGCGAGTCTATGATATCTGTCATGGCTGTCGGCGATGTGTCAGCCTGTGCGACGCCTTCCCTACTCTATTTGACTTAGTGGATGAGTCAGAAACGATGGAGGTAGATGGCGTTGCCAAAGCCGATTATAAGAAGGTGGTAGATCAATGCTATCTTTGTGACTTATGTTATCTGACCAAATGTCCCTATGTTCCTCCGCATGAGTGGAATGTTGATTTCCCGCATCTGATGTTGCGTGCGAAAGCGCAAGACTTTAAGGACAATGGAACCTCATTCCGCAATAAAACGCTAACAAGCACAGACGCAATGAACAAATTGATGAGTATTCCAGTCATCAACCAAACTGGTAATGCACTGCTTCAAAATAAGACATTTCGCTCAGTATTTGAAAAGGGATTCGGAGTACATAAAGATGCACCAGTGCCTAAGTACCACAGCAAGAGCACTAAAAAGCTAAGCGAAAAATTATCCGCACCCACAATTACCGCCAAAGCCGTTGGAAAAACCACCGGTAAACTAGCGCTCTACGCAACCTGTTACGGAAACTACAATACACCTGACTTAGGCTTAGACTTTCTAAAAGTATTTCAACACAACCAAATAGACATTAGGTTGGTGCCAAAAGAACATTGTTGTGGCATGCCTAAGTTTGAATTAGGCGACTTGGATTCAGTTGAAAAAGCCATGCAAAAGAACATCCCAATACTCGCCAAGTTGGTTGATGAAGGCTATGACATTGTTGCTCCAATCCCTTCTTGCGTGCTGATGTTCAAACAAGAACTACCGCTACTATTTCCAGACAACCCTGAGGTTATTAAAGTACAAAATGCCTTTTTTGATCCTTTCGAATACTTGAGTATTCGTAATAAAGGTGGAGAGATGAAAACCGATTTTAAAAATGAACTTGGCGATATCTCCTACCAAGTAGCTTGTCACCAGCGAGTGCAAAAGATTGGCAATAAGACTCGTGACATACTTAGTCTGATTCCCGGCACTCAAGTGCTTCCGATTGAGCGCTGCTCAGGACACGACGGCACCTATGCAGTCAAAAAAGAAACCTACGACAAAGCCGTCAAAATCGCACGACCCGTGGTGCGAAAGGTCAAAGAGCAAGCTGCAAATCACTTTACCAGCGACTGCCCAATGGCCAATGCCCATGTAGCAAAACTGGCCGGTGACGCGGTTAAGAATAACGATCACCCAATGACCCTACTACGCCAAGCCTACGGTATATAAACGCACCTGGCAGAGACTAATCATGCATAAACTATCTAGATCAGACTTGATGAGCTTGGAAGAATATTCCGAGCAACGTTCAAATTTTCGCGCCACAGTCATGCAGCACAAAAAGACTAGGCAGTTACCGCTTGGCGACAATGCACGTCTTTATTTTGAGAATAGGCTAACCATTCAGTATCAAATCCAGGAAATACTTAGAGTAGAAAAAACTTTCGATGCAGATGGTATCGAAGAAGAATTAGAGGTTTATAATCCGCTGATACCTGATGGCAGAAATCTAAAGGCCACCTTTATGCTTGAATTTCCAGATGTAGAGCAAAGGCAGGGGAAAAGCGTGGAATTACGTGGCATTGAGCACAAGGTTTGGTTACAAGTAGAAGACTGCCCCAAGGTTTACCCAATAGCTAATGAGGATTTAGCCAGAGATGATGGCAGCAGAACCTCAATGGTGCATTTTTTCCGCTATGAATTCACTCCAGTTGCCATCGCCGCGTTACAAAATGGCGCGGATTTGTATGCCGGCATCGAGCATCAAGGCTACAATATCGAGTCTTTGAAGGTTGAAGACGCCATTCGAAATTCGCTTACCGCTGATTTTGACGAGCACCTTCTTAATTAGTCCCTGCGACATTCACCCTCTACGAACTAGAATCCTCCATGAACCAGAGCCCAGCACCAAATCCACTCTCATCGAATTCCCTCAACGTTCGCAGAGTCCAACCATTAACGCTTACCATGCAGAGTTATTAAGATGATTAATTGGAGAAGAATGCTGTTAAACGGCGTAATGCGCCTAGTCGCTCGCAGAAGGTTTAAGAACAGCTATAGCATTGAGGCGGTGCGTAAAGTTGTTGCCAAACTAGACAGACCAGTAAAACTAAGCCCAGGAATGGAACACCGCTTAGAGACAATAGTGGATCTTAAGTGTGAATGGCTAATACCTGAAGGCTTGGGCGCGGATTCTCCTCTATTGTTGTACTTCCCAGGCGGTGGCTTTGTGCTACCAGCCATGAATGCACAACGAGAAATGATAGTTGATCTGTGTTATGAAAACGGCTGTCGCGCACTACTTGCACAATACCGTTTGGGCCCAGAACACATGATGCCCACCGCACAACTTGATGGCTTGGCTATTTATAGGCACCTTGTTGAAGAGTTGGGCGAGTTGGCAAACAACATAATTCTTATAGGCGATTCAGCCGGAGGCGGTATCGCCCTTAGTACTCTACAACAAACGCGTGACGCGAAAATAGCGCTGCCGTCTGGTGCAATATTGCTTTCCCCTGGCACTGATCTAACCATGTCAGGGAGCAGCTTGCTGGATAATTTAAACAAAGACCCGCTATTCCATATAAGCGCCCTGCTCTGGATGTTACGCCGCAGCCTGCCCAATACGGTGGCCTCAAACAATCCATTGGTGTCCCCTGCCTTGGGTGATTTCACTGGCTTACCACCGCTTCTACTAGAGGTTGGCAGCACTGAAATGTTACTTGACCACAGCACCTCTGTAGCCGATAGGGCACGTGAAAAAGGTGTCGATGTAAAGATTACCATCAGCCCTCATTCACCTCACGTATATCCCATAATAGCTTTTCTGCCGGAAGCCAAGGCTGCTCGCGAACGTATCAAGGTATTTATACAACGAGCACATAAGCCAAAAATAACCGCTGTGCCGCAGACCGAGGCCGTTGCAACAGCGCAAACCGCTGCTTAGCGTTTAAATCCATAAAAAAGCCGAGCAGGCTTGGCCTTGCTCGGCTTTTAGTCTAGAAACTGCTAGGCCTACATATTCTTAAGAGCAGCAATCCGATCATCCAGTGGCGGATGTGTCGAAAACATTTTTTTGACCCCACTATTGATGCCAAATGCAGCTAATTGATTGGGCAACTCGCCCGATTGACCCATTTTTAATTTTTCCAGAGCGCCTATCATGCCTTGTCGGCTAGCGTATTTTGCACCACCTTCATCGGCTCGGTACTCCCTCATTCGACTAAAATACGACACAATGATCGAGGCTAAAAATCCAAATAACACATTGCCCAACATGTAACCGGCAAAATAACCGAGTCCACGCCCATCACGGTCAATCGCCATTGCCAAAGCTCTGGATAACAGCATTACGAACACATTTACTACACCCTGGATTAGCGCCAAGGTAATCATATCGCCATTCGCTACGTGAGCAATCTCGTGCGCCATGACCGCTTCTGCCTCTTCACGCGACATATTTTGCAATAGTCCGGTACTAACGGCCACCAGAGCATTATTACGATTGGCTCCAGTCGCAAAGGCATTCATATCAGGAGTATTAAAAACACCCACCTCAGGCATACCAATGCCCGCCTCTTTAGCCTGTCGGGCTACGGTATCCACTAACCACCGTTCAGTTTCATTTCTTGGCTCAGTGATCATCTGTACACCAGCACCGCGTTTGGCCATAGACTTAGACATTAGCAAGGAGATTATTGATCCCCCCATGCCAAACAAAAGCGCCATAATCAAGAAAGAAGTATCTTGGGTTCGATACTCTGCCGGCAAGAATTGCATAACAACGCCCATAACCATTAAAATGGCTGCGTTGGTGGCTAAAAAATAAAATATTCGTCTCACTAGTCAATCCTCAAAAGAGTTAATATGGCTGTAATATGCGTTTGTATTTAACCATATTCAAGTGCCAAAACATGACTTTTATGTCATTTCTAGGATAATACCAAATCGCCGTCTACAAATTGTATTGAAGTTATATGATTAAAACCTTACAGGATTTTTTTACTAGTAAATTGTCGAAAAATCAAGATGATGCAGAACCTTCAGAGAGCGACCTAAAATTGGCCGCAGCAACCTTGATGTTCGAGGTTGTGCGCTCCGATGGCCAAATTGACGAGATAGAGCTCACTACCATGGCGGAAGTGTTAGGCCAACAATTCAAAATGCCTGAGGATGATATTTCAAGCATGATGAAATTGGCTAAAACCAGCTCTGACATGCAGACCAGCTTACAAAAATTCACCCGTGAAGTGTGCGAAAAATGGGGCAGCACCGAACGCATGAAACTATTGGAAAATCTATGGATAATCGCCCTCGTCGATAAGAAAATAGACCGTCATGAAAGACATTTAGTACGTAAAGTAGCCGGATTGCTGTATCTTAACGACAAGCAAATAGTACAATCCCGAGAAAATGCAAAAGCACGCTTAGCGACACACTAAGAATTGAAAATTTTTAAGCTGACCAGATTAGGAGCACCTTATGACTGATAAATTTAATGAAGTGCTTGAACTCAGCCTATTTAGTGCCAACCTGGGTGCCAAGCTTAGTCCTTCGTCAATTCAGCTGACCGCCGCCATATTGATGTTTGAAGTAATCAAGGCTGATGGCCAAGTAAATAGATTGGAGGTTGCCGAAATGATAGAAATTCTGCGTAACAACTTCGACCTTACTGGTAATGAAATCGGAACTCTGTTTGAAATGGCAGGAGACGCCGGAAACGAAAAACTAAACCTTGAATCATTCGCATCGAAAATTCGCCATAATTGGAGCGCGGAAGAACGTTTACAGCTATTGAAAGACTTTTGGATTATAGCCATCGCCGATCGTGACCTTGACCAACGAGAAAGCGACTTAATTCAGCGCATAGCCGATATGCTTGATCTCAACAATAAACAGATAGAACTCGCTCGCATGAATGCTGAGCAACGACTCAAACTAAAGCTTAAATAGACTAGAACCCTAGCCCTAGAACCCTAGGCCAACCATAAATTATGAGTAAAACATTGAGACCATTACAATTCGCCCTACTTGCCACCCTATGCCTAACGTTGTGTGCCTGCCAGCCTTCAGAACCTGGCAAAGACAAGGCATCGTCAGCTAACAGCGCCTCGGAAAAACCGATTATTTTAAGCCTCGCTCATGGCTGGCCAAAGGGGTATCCACTGTTTGGTGAGTCAGTAGATGATTATGCCGCTCTAGTTGCAGAAATGTCAGATGGTCGAATTAAGATCAAAGTCGACAGCACCAATAAGCATAAATCAGCCTTTGGTATTTTTGATTTTATTAAGAGCGGCCAATACGATATCGGTCAGACCGCTTCTTACTATTACGGCGGAAAGGACCCAGACACATTATTCTTCTCGTCCATGCCATTCAGTATGACCAGCAACGAACAAACCGCTTGGTTCTATGAGGGTGGCGGCTTGGAGCTGGCTAATGAAATCTATGCCAAACACAATATTGAAGTAATGTTGGGCGGCAATACGGGCATGCAAATGGGCGGCTGGTTTCGCAAAGAGATTAAATCCGTGGACGATTTAAAAGGCCTAAAAATGCGCATTCCAGGCTTTGGCGGCAAAGTCATTGCTGGGGTCGGGGCAGTGCCGACAAACATCCCTACCGGTGAGCTCTATCAAGCACTTGAGCGAGGCACAATCGATGCCTTGGAATGGGTCGGCCCTGGATTAGACTTGCGCATGGGCTTTCATAAAGTGGCGCCCTACTACTACACAGGTTGGCATGAGCCAGGCACCGAACTGATGTATTTTTTTAACACCAGCCGCATGGCCAAGCTACCGGCTTGGGCAAAGTCAATTTTGCGCAACGCGGCCAAGTTAACAGCCTACAATATGTCCACATCAACCTTTGCTGCGAATGCCGACAACTGGAAAACCATTGCAAGCCAATACCCAGAGGTACAGGTGAAAGAATTCCCACCGACAGTCATCAAGGCCCTAAAGGCATCCAATGACCGATTGATCGCATCTGAGATAGCGCGCAGCCCCATCGCAAAAAAAATAATTGAGTCACGCGCCAGCTATTTGGAAAAAGCCAGAGCTTGGACAGAGATTGGAGACAAAGCCTATCTTGATTCAATGGCAGATTAGACGAACTTAGAAGGCCATCCGAAATTGAATAAACTATTGTGATAACCGCCTTTTGGCACACTTCCCGTACATTCTGCTTGAATAGAACCACTATTGCCCCAAACGAATGGAAAGTCTGATTCGAAAATCAACAATCTCGTCACACCTCTTATTTCCAAATAGACCTTCAACATTTTTCAACTAAATCATTCGCTTAAACAAACAACTTAAACAAATCAGTGTTAAATAAACTTGAAAATCGACTAAACCAACTCATGGATTGGGTTGGCAATATTGCCGCGGCCTTGTTAATCATACTGGTCATATTGATGGCCTACAATGTAATCGGGCGCTATGTCTTTAGAGATTCATCGATCGGCATAGAGGAGCTTTCATGGCATCTCTATGCCGCGATTTTTTTACTAGGCATTCCGTTTGCACTAAAGTCAGAATCGCATGTACGGGTCGATTTACTCTACGAAAACTTCGCGCCAAAAACTCAGGCACTAATCGATTTAGTTGGGACAGCCGTTTTCTTATTGCCCTTCTGTTTAGTAGTAATATGGACAGGCAGCCTGTTTACCATGGCCGCCTATGGATTGGGTGACTTGCCTGCTAGCTTCTCAGACTTCTTCCAACAATTAGCCAATGCTGGCATTGGCGAAAAATCGCAAGACCCAGGTGGATTGCTCAATCGCTGGATTATCAAAGGCGTAATACCACTGTCGTTTTTTTTCCTATTGTTAGCCGCCATTGCTTTTTTTATTAAGCGCTTGAACATCTTTGTTGGCAATGCCGCAAGTGAAAAGCCCACCACACACGGTGACTTTCTCTGATGATAGGTATATCAATTTTTGCTGTGGCTTTGGCGCTGTTGCTACTTGGGTTTCCGGTCGCATTTACCTTTGCCGGAATCGGTATTGCGTTCGTGGTTTTATTTGCTGATCCTAATCAATTGGCGCAAATACCTTATAGAATTTATTCCAACATGGGTGACAATGGCGAGGGCCTAGTGCTGATGGCGGTTCCCCTGTTTATATTCATGGGATTGATATTACAGAGAACCAAACTGGCAGAACAACTTCTGGAGTCAATGGGCGAGCTATTCGGCGCTATCAGAGGCGGAATCGCTATTTCCACCATTTTAGTTGGCACATTATTGGCCGCCTCAACCGGCGTTGTGGGTGCCAGTGTCGTGGCCATGGGGTTGATCTCCTTACCCGTCATGCTACGCCATGGCTATAAAACTGAATTAGCCACTGGCACAATCTCAGCAGCAGGAACACTAGGCCAAATCATCCCGCCCTCCATCGTGCTGATTATCTTAGGGGATGTGCTGAATGTGCCAGTCGGGGATTTATTTCGTGCGGCTCTAGCGCCAGGCTTAGCCTTGATTGGCGCCTATATTGCCTACGTTTTAGTGTACTGCAAATTCAATCCAGATCATGCCCCGAGCATAGAACCGCCGGCCGGAGTGAATCGACGCAAAATCGTATTAAACGCCTTAAGCGCGGTAGTTCCGCCATTAATGTTGATTTTGGTGGTGCTGGGTTCAATTTTTGAAGGCATTGCAACACCGACAGAATCCTCATCATTAGGGTGCGTAGGTGCGGTTTTGCTGGCGATAATCTATCGCAAGTTCTCATTTGCAATGCTGTGGGAGAGCTCAATAGAAACAGTAAAAATCACCGCCATGGTGTTTGCCGTGTTACTCGGTGCATCAATTTTTTCTATGGGCTTTTCCTATACTGGCGGGGAAGAGCAGGTAGAGCAATTGCTATTGAACATTCCCGGTGAGAAATGGGGATTTCTTATTTTCACCATGGTCCTAATTACCGTGTTGGGATTTTTTCTAGACTACATTGAAATCTCGTACATTGTTTTGCCACTTATTTATGTAGTAGTTGATGCAATGGGAATTAATATGGTTTGGTTCGCCATTCTGGTCGCCATGAACCTACAAACATCTTTTCTCACCCCACCGTTCGGATTTGCGCTTTTTTATCTAAAAGGCGTGGCTCCTGCCAGCGTAAAAACGTCTGAGATCTATCGCGGTGTACTACCATTCATCCTGATTCAAATCGCCGTGCTGCTGAGCTTGTTATTCTTCCCTAGCTTGTATGGCATGAGCTCTGAACAAACCAGCCTATGGTAAGTGATTAAAGCAGTGAGTATGCGCCCTATTAAAACCATCCCCCTAGAATCAGTCGATGGTATTGGCAGTGATCTTAGAGTAATTTGTGCCGAGCAAACATCCCCAGCGGTTTTGATTTGCCTGCCTGCGATGGGCGTTAAAGCTGAACGTTATGATGCCTTTGCCCAGGCTTTGTGCGAAGCCGGTTTTTCAGTGGTGATCGGCGAGCTACGCGGCATTGGCAGTAGCTCAGTAAGAGCCAGCCGCAGCCATGACTTTGGCTACAACGACTTAGTGGTCAACGATGTTTCTGCTATCCATAGCAAAGTTGTGGAACTCTTCCCCGAACAAGATATCTATTTCTGCGGGCATAGCTTAGGCGGCCAGCTGGCAGCACTATTTCTGAGTCAAAAACCCACTGCTGCCAAGGGGCTAGTGCTGTGTGCTTCATGCACTGTCTATCACCGTGGTTGGGAATTTCCGCATAACCTTGGCATTCTTCTATCCTCACAATTATTTGCCATTGTGGCTAGTTTGTTGGGCTACTTCCCTGGTTACAAGCTTGGCTTTGGTGGCCGTGAAGCCAAAACCGTAATTCATGATTGGGCTAAGAACGCAAAAACAGGCAGATATGAACTTAGAGGCAGTTTGAAGGACTATGAGTCGGATATGCAAGCGGTTGCCGTGCCGCTGCTTGCTATCAATTTTTCAGATGACAACTTCGCGCCAATAATGGCGACTAAAAACCTAATAGCAAAACTAGCTTCATGCGATAGTACCCACATTGAAATTAGCGGCTCACAGATGGGCCAGAAAACGGCAAATCATTTCAATTGGACACGATCTCCCGACTGTATTGCAAAATCAATTGCCAACTGGATCAATTCTTAATTCGCAACAGCTCAGTCATGCTCTTTGGGTGGATACTTAGTTGGCTGATGCTCCGGGAAAGCAAGTTTTTGCAAGCTCCCTGATGTGCTCCATCCGTTGTGCAAAGCTAATTGTTGTAGATTTTGCCACCTGTCTTCCGAGTAAGGATGACTTCTAAACATCTCCATCACCGCCGGTTTAGTTTTTTGCTCACCTTCAATCTCTGAAAAGTGCTGAAACAATAAATCAGCACCACCAATATGACCATAAACTTGAGCCAGCGCTAGCGCCGATTCGGCATCCGCAGCAGCCTCTTGTTCTCTTGAAAATTTAAGCATACTCAACTGCGCCGAACTACCCAACAACAAGTTCCCAGCGGAGCTACCTGACGAGCCGCTAATAGAGGCTGCTAGTGTGGCAATAGTTAAACCCTTTCCTAACGCTACAATGGGATGTCGAAGTTTTATATGCGCAATTTCATGCCCCATCACGGCAGCCAGCTCATCTTCTGAATCCATTGCGTCAATGAGACCCTTAAAGAACAGCATATTTCCACCCAAGGTTGCGAAGGCATTGACCGTGTCTGAAGCACTATAGTGTACCTGCACTGCCATGCCCTCAGGCAAGCCCATAGCGGGAATTAATTTGTCGGCGATTGCCTGTAAGTAGTTCTCTTGAGTAGAGTAATCCCCTGCTTCGCTGAGTTCCTCATCTTCAAAAATCTGTTTGATGTCGACAGATGAGAGCATAGCTTGCTCATATTCAAACGGAATACGTTTCGCCAACGCGCCAGCAAAAAAATTCAACACTAGCAGCACCAAGGCAATCAAAATACCTATGCCCAACAAGAGTTGTGCAAATTCTTTTAGCGGGTGTTCCTGAGAGTAATTAATACCCTCTTCAATTGGCGGATTCTCGTATTTCACATTTCTCACATAAACTAAGCAGCCTGAAAGTTGCCTAGTGCAGTTCCATAGACTAAAACTTCAATCGAACCTAAAGTGTCGTTCCCACCTTTAGAAATAGAGCTGGTTTCGAATTTCACATTGAAAATCGAATCTGCTCCTAGTTCTCGCGCCTCAGCTTTCATCCGCAGCACGGCTTCTCTTCTGCCGCGATCGAGCAAGCTTTCATAGCTGGTGAGACGACCACCGACCAACATACGTAAACCGGCTACAAAGGTCTTGAAATAGTCTGAGGATATAACCACATTACCCAACACCAACTGACCGCCTGTTTCACTTTCAGGTGCCGGACTGCGAGCAGTATCAAACACTAATATGTTCTTGAGTTCGGCTTCACGCGCATAAATGGATTGGTAATGTTTCTTCTCTCGATAGCTTCCAAAACCATAGCCTAAACAAAGTAAAACCACCACGATTGCGATTTCCCACATTAGATATCCCCTTTAAACTGATGCGCCATCAAGCACCACTGCTGTACCATAAACGAATAACTCAGCAGCGCCTTGTGCAACAGATGAGGTGGCAAAGCGAACATTTAACACCGCATTAGCACCCGCGCTTTCGGCCTGTGCAATCATGCGTTGAGTCGCTTCTTCGCGTGCTTCGCTCATTAATTCTGTATAGGCAGTCAACTCACCACCTAGGATGTTCTTAAACCCAGCCAAGATATCTTTACCTACGTGCTTTGCTCGCACAGTACTGCCTTGTACTAAGCCCAAGTGCTTAATGATTCGTTTTTGTGGGATGACTTCCATATTAGAGATAAGCATTATCTAGCTCCGGGTTTTGAATTTATATTATTACTCAATAATAAGGTTTAAAAGCTAAAATGCAATTTATCAATGAGATCAGACCTGTGAAAAATAGTTGTAGATCGCCAAGTCTTTATCTAAGCTTATCGTTACGCGATCTAACACGCATATAATAAAAAGGGCAAAAAATGGAATTAATACAGGGTAGAAACTACTTCGTGTCAGTCACTGACACGGTTTTACGCGAAACTAAAATTAAATCTTCAAAAGCACTTAATCATTTGCTACTTGGCGATTGGATGCGATACCTAGGCGAGCAATCGGCCAGTAAGGCGAAAATGAGATGCCGAGGCTGTACTGGCTGGGTAGATAAAAAACACTTTTCAGACAAACGACTTCTGGAGATCAATTTTATCGATATTGGTCAAGGTGATGGCTGTCACATAGTTACGCCTGACGATCAAATAATTCTAGTAGATGCCGGTGAAGGCAACAATATGCATCGCTTTCTAAGCTGGCGCTACAATTTACGCAAAATGAAAGTTGTTGGAGTTGATGGCATAAGCAGCAATGACGCTGGAACTCGAAACCCAATAGACATCGACCATATCGTTATTTCTCACCCAGATAAAGATCACTACTATGGCTTCAAACAAATTTTTGAAAACCACAAACTAAAACCATTGAAAATTTATCACAATGGCATTGTCGAACGCCCTATCGTTAAAGCGGAACAAGACCCAGACTTGAGATACTACAGCAATGACGATTTGGGCGGCTACGCCAATCAAGATGCTGAACACTACGTGTGGGATGTTATTCACAATAATGCCGACATGCATTCCATTATAGTCAAATACAACGCCACTTCTAAGAACTACTTGTCCACCCTCAGAGCGGCTCGTGAAAACAATAAGTCGGTTAAATTCGCCTCACTAAATAAATCGCTAAACAGCTCATTGAGCGGAACTGGCGAGTTTATGCCAGGTTTTGAAGACGATAAATCGTTAAAAATGAAAGTGCTCGGGCCATTGACTGAAAATGTAAGCTTCAAGGGTAAAATTAAACCGGCTTTAATGCGTTTAGGAGCCGAGGGTGTTACCAAAAATGGCCATTCGGTAATCTTGCAGGCTCAAATTGGCAAACTTAAAGTTATGCTAGGTGGTGACCTAAATACTCAATCGGAAGACTATTTACTCAAGCACTATGGCGATACCAATAAGATTGTTTCTGAGCTTGAAGAACGGCTCTATGAGTTGCAAGCGAAGGGCAACAACACAACGCCTGATGAGCGGCATGAAATAGCTCAACTGGAAACCGAAATTAACGCCATTATCGCCAAAGCGCGGCCTCACTTTGAAGTCGACGTTACCAAAGCCTGCCACCACGGAAGTCATCACTTTTCAGAAACTTTTCTACGCACACTCAACCCCATCGCAACCGTTATATCCAGCGGCGATGGTGAAAGTTATTCACACCCCAGACCTGATGCTCTAGGCTCCATCGGCAAATACGGCAGAGGCATTCGCCCATTAATATTTAGCACCGAATTGGCTAGAAGCACCAATGAATTCTGCGAAGTATTTAAATATTTTGAACTACTGAAGGACTATGAAAAACGCATTGCAGAAGCACCAAACGTAGCAGCCAAAAAGAAAATCGAAAAAGAAATGCAACAAAAGAAAGATCGTAATGTGGCGGTCTACGGCATGATTACATTGCGTACAGATGGCGAGAAAACGATTCTAGCGCAGAAATTGGAAGCTCCCAGAAAGCTAAGTGAAAAATGGGATATCCATGAACTGCAATTCAACCCAAACACCGGAGCTATGGAGTACCTGCGATCGGCCAAGGCTCACTAGGCCCAGTATTTTGAACTGGCCAGCATGGCGTTAGATAGCGATATCTTTACGACTCAACATTTGATTTCTTTATGACTTTATATGTTAGCAGCAGCCAGACCGATTAGAGATACATGAGTTGCCCCTTTATTTCTGCGCTGCTTCAAATTGTATAAGTTTTTTCTCTAATTGCCACTGGGTCATGGCTTTTGTGTTTTCCGCCAGGAATTTAGTGCACACTGAATCGACCCTCTCAGCTTTTTTACTGGCCCCTCGGCACTCGTCTCTAATAGAACTACTTGCGCGATTATGAAACAAGCTCATGCCTTCCAAAAAGGAATACTCGAGCGCATTACGTGCAAATTGTTTTAGGTCTTTGTAGCTCAAATCGTAGGCCTCTACCGCGCGTTGATATTCATGAGTTAGGTCGATTCGAGAAACACCTTCATCATCGGTTGACAGTGTCAAAGGCACACCATATTCACGAAACAACTCGAAGGGGTGTTCATCACCGCTAATATTCAATATCACATCATTACTACTTAGATTAATTTCTATAGCAATGGGTGTCTGTGCCATGTGTTCCAGAAGCTGTTTCGACTCTTGGTCATAAATAATATCCACTGCGTGACCAATGCGCTTTGCGCCAGCTACTTCTACCGCTTCTCTGACGTGAAAACCCAACTCTTCGGGTGGCACCAAACCAAGTGCCAGCTCCCCCGCATGAAGGCTAATGTTTTGTTTATCGGCTGGTAGTACGCTCGCTTCCTCGGCAATCATCTTCATTTGCCAACTGTAATCCCTAAGGCTTGTTGGGTCATGTTCTGGCGCTACAAAGTTTAAGCCAACCACCCTGGGGTCTTCCTGCATTAGCCGTACAGCAAGTTTGGTTTGGGCACGTACTTTTTCGCGCGAAAAACTTCTTAATACTTGTGCTAGATACCGCACTTGGACTTGGCAAGCTTTCATTGCATTGCTCTGCCCGCAATTTTGAAGAGTAGAACGTCTCGCTTCTATTTCATCGATCAATGCGCTGGTCTTGATTGCCGCTGCCTCGATCAACTCTTGTTGCCGATCAAGTTGTTGAACGCTCGCGCGAGCATCCCCCATATTCCAGGACTGCATTAGTTCAAGATAGTAGGTGTTTTGATTAGCTGCCCGCCGAGTGACTTCATCCAACATATCGCCTTCACGACCAAAGGTTGCTGCAAAAAATTTTGCAAAGGTAGAGAAAAATTGATCACTCCCTGACTTTCCCCCATGCCTATAGTTTCTAACTGAAAAGGCATCAATGATTTTATTCACTATATCGGCATTATCTTCAATCTCAGCCACGCTCGGGCGATTGTTTTCTGAATCGCAGGGCCCAAGACCAAATGACATAGAATCAAGTTCAACGCAAAGCCCATCGGCTGCGGCCCACGCAATCATGTTTTCAGCATAGATAGCGCCGTCAATATGATTATGTAAGTCACCTCCCTTTGGGAAGGCATAGAGGAATTGCCTCAATAGCAGCGGGTCAGTTTTTATGTTATCGAAAACCTTAGCAGTGCTGCGCTCGTTAGCACTAAGAGGTGAAGATAAAACTACCAACAACAGATAACAAAAATTCAGTAAGGTTCGCATAGTCTGGCTCTAACGGGCCTCGGCCGCTCTCTTTTTAACAACAACCGGCTCGCGCCATTTGGCATAAATTAATATCGTGGCAGCATAAAATGCAAAAGCAATAAGGTGCTCGGTACTAATGAAGTCTATGGAACTTAAATAGACCCCATACCCATAAATAACCAAGGCAATGAAAGGCAATGTTTTCATGGCAACAACTGGAAGTTTAAATTTCGCCGCGGCGTAGGCTTCAGGTCGACGCGTATTTAAATTAAACAGCGCGAGTGCTGGAATAATACCAAATACAATTCCAACTGCATTACCAAGAATGGTGACGTATTGGAGTGTGGTTCCGGTCACTATGGGAGTCATGCCTACCACAAAAAATACGCTCAACAAGATATACGGTGTACCAAAGCGGTTGGTCACTGCTAATTTTTCTGATATCCAACCATCATGGGCCGCAATGTAGAGGCCTTTGGTGCACCAAGAAAAAATCGCATTTAGAGAAGATATCAATGCCAGCATGACACCGCCAATCACAAAAAACAAATAGAACGAGTGCGGGAATATCTCCTTCGCTACAAAGGCTAAGGACTGCCCTTTAACTGACTCCAAGGGCAGCACCCCTGTCGCCACAATTGCTACACCAACGTACAACATAGTGACAAAAGCGAGACAAGTCATCATTACTAATGGAATATTTCGCCCTGGATTTTCAGACTCTCCGCCGAGTTCAGAAACAAATTCACTGCCCACCATGCCATAACGTAATAAAAATGCGGCGCTAATAAAAGTCCCTACGCCCGCTGGCATAACGGTATCAACATGATTATAAACTTGGAAATTGTCAACGTAACTCAGACCTACTACCACGAAAGCCAGCAATGAAAAAATTAGCAGTATTACCATCATCAATTGAAAACGCGCCGCAATTTGAACACCCAATAAGTTAGCAATGTAACAACAAATCATGGCAATAGCGGCCACTAGCGATGTGTTGATATTGGGAGCCAGCTCGGCAGCATAATCAGCGAACCCCAGCGCATAGCTTGCCAGCACCAATTGCCCGGCGACTAACAACGCGAGATAAAAAAACCCCGTTTTATTGCCAATCAAGTCACGCACATAGGTATAGGTTCCACCGGTAGACGGAATCGCCGCTCCCAAGGCTGCGATACACAACGATGGAAGAAACACGATACCCAGAGCCAATGCGAACGCCCAGGGGACCCCGTAGCCAGTGATACTGATACCTATACCTGTGAGCACCACTACGCCTGCACCAACCACCTGCCCCATGGAAATGCTGAGTAACTGCCAAAATCCAAGTAAATTGCTTTTGCTCGGCATGCTTGCGTTGTTGTCTTGGCGCATAGTTATAATAGATCGATAATCAAAGCGTTATAGATTAGACTAAGCGCTGACATTTGCAACCAAAGACGCGTACTTTCCGGCTTGGAATATTGGAGACAGATTTGAAAAAAGAGCAGTCCAAACAACCACCAACGACCTCGCGCGGCATTGGAACCTTGGTCAATCACGTGGGCGAACATAAGCATCATTTACGAGCCCACGTCATGCCCATTTATCAAACCACCACCTTTGGCTTTGATGATGTCTCATCTGCGCTTGATTGCTTTAGCTTTAAGGATACTGAAAGCTATGTTTATACTCGAGGAAGAAACCCCAACTCAATTCAGCTTGCCGAAAAAATTTCTTATCTCGAGGGCATTGAATTAATCACAGCCTCACCGCACACACCTGTAAATGAATTGGTTGACGCTTACATCACATCATCTGGCATGGGCGCTATTAATGCCGCTGTACTATCAAAGATGAAACAAGGCGACATTGCTCTGGTACAAACCAGCATCTATGGAGGTACGCATACTTTTTGGACCGACATTGCTCCACGTTTCGGTATTTCCGCAAAATTCATCAACAGTTTCGATCCTGACGAATGGAAACGTGCGTTTACTGAAACACCCGAGGCTAATGTTGTGTATATCGAGACGCCTTCGAACCCCACGATGGAAATTCAAGATATTGCAAGTCTGGCTGATCTAGCCCATGAAAATGATGCCTGGTTGATTGTCGATAACACATTTGCAACGCCTTACCATCAGCGACCTCTTGGGCTTGGCGCAGATTTAGTGGTGCACTCTTCTACTAAGTATTTAGGTGGTCACGGCGTGACCACTGGGGGTATGGTGGTGAGCCGTCATGCGGAGTTTGTAAACTTTTTTGGAGACCTGGGCCAGCTTGCATCTGAGCTAGGGTCGACTCCTAGCCCACAAGATAGTTGGATGATAAACATTGGGCTAAAGACCTTAGAAGTTAGAATGCAACGCCACTCAAGCAATGCTCTGGCGGTTGCCGAATTCATGGTGTCTCACCCAAAAATTGATAAGGTGTTGTATCCAGGTTTAGTGGATAACCCCTATTATGATTTAGCCAATAGGCAAATGCATAACGGTTTTGGCGGTCTAGTTAGTTTTGAGGTTAAAGGAGACATCCCAGCAGCGCATCGCTTCTTGGATGCGCTAGCGATCCCATCGATTGCCATTAGTTTAGGCGCAACCGACAGCCTCATCCAAAACCCAGCAACTATGACACATCGTTCGGTTCCAAAAGACATACGTGATGCTGCAGGGGTCACCGATGGCCTAGTGCGAATGTCCGTCGGCATTGAGAATATTGAAGACTTGTTGGCTGATCTAGATCAAGCCCTTGAGAAAATTTGAATTAAGACCATTACCATCGGCTGCGATAACTATTTTGCAAAGAGTGACCCTTGACTAACGCTAGCGATTTGTATGGCCTGCCAGTAAGTAACTCAGGCCCCGCCTTGGATGTTTGGCTTGAAGGCCTACATTGCGCAGACTCATTCGATGCCAGTGGCATTGCCGAGCTAAGCAAAGCCGTTAAGCTTGCTCCTAATTTTGCAATTGCCCATGTGGCTTTGGCCAAACAGCAGATGTTCTATGGTTATATTGAACTTTCGAGAACCTCGTTGGCAACAGCACGAGCCCTATCTGGGGAAGTTACCAACCGTGAAGCTTCGTTAATTCAAGTATTTGACGCGACCATAAATTTTCAAAGCAACGCGCTTGAAATAGCATTGACTCACCTAGATCAGTGGCCATTGGATAGATTCGTTTTTTCACTAATTGTTGGCCCATTCGGGCTATTGGCATTCAGTGGACAACGAGATTGGCGCGAGAAGTGCCTCGCCTTACTATTACACCATCAAGCTAGTTGGCCAAAAGAAGATTGGTGGTATTTAAGCGCATTGGCATTCTCTAAAGCAGAATGTGGGTTTACAGCAGAAGCCGAAGACTTGGGCCGCCGAGCTTGGGAGCAATCCGCGAATGGCAACTGCACACATTCATTGAGTCATATTTTCAAAGAACAAGGAAACACCACAAAAGGGCTGAGCCTGATAAAGACCTGGTTGCAAGGTACTCAGAACCGTTCCAATATGCGTCACCACCTAGTATGGCACATGGCCTTATTGGACATAGAGAGCGGTATCGCAGATCAATCTTCTATGGACCAGCTGTATCGAAATGAGCTAGATCCGAATATTTCACAATCGATGCCCTTGGATATATATGCAGATAACGCCTCTTTTCTTTGGCGCTGTTTACTCCACGACATTCCATTAAATAACCACTTCGTAGAGCAAACTCTTAGCCACGGTAAACAATATTTCCCCGAATTGGGTTTTGGCTTTGCCGATATGCATCGAGTGTTACTCACTGCATTGGCTGGCAGCGAATCGGAAGTATTCGAATTGCGCTCAGCGATAGCAAAGCTAGAGAATCATGACTATTTAGGCTCGCTGTTAGATGGCATGCTTGCGTTCACCCAGCGTGATTTCAGCGCGACCAGCGAACAATTGAAACCCTTATTGGACGATACGATACTTCTAGGTGGCAGTAATCCACAACGGGGCATTATTGCAGAAACATATCAAATGGCACTAAATCATGGATGATTCAATAAACCCCAAGCTTGGCTGGGAGGGAGTGTTTGAGAACGACTCAATTCCTTTGCCCATGCGCAGAGCCGGAATGGCAGAGTGGCAGTTCGACCATGTTCTCATGCTGGATAGACGCAGATTACCTTTGGAAGAGGTTTATCTACAGCTGCGGTGCGTAGAAGAAGTCGCACAGGCCATTGAGAATATGGTTATTCAAGGCGCGTTTTCGATCTCGATTGCCGCTGGCTATGGCCTAGCCTTGAGCGCGCCGCAGACTACCTCCGATGATATCGAACAGATTGAGTTAGCCGCTCAACGATTAATACAAACACGTCCAACAGGCTTGGCCATTGCAAGAATGATGAGGGCTTGCATTAAAGTGGCGAAAACTGCGATACAAGAAGGTAAGCCAGTGCAGCCTGAAATTCTTAGTCTTGTTGACCAAGCGGCAACAGTGCTTGCCAAACAAGGATACCAAACTGGCAAAAATGCCTGCGATTTATTGGCCGATGGCAGTACCATTCTTACTCAGTGTTTTCCAGATCGTTCCTATGTTTATCTATTAATGGAAACCGCGAGACGCGGAAAAACTATCAATGTAATATGCAGTGAAACTAGGCCATATTTACAAGGTGCGCGATTGACGGCTTTGTGCGCTCAGCAAGCTGGGTTCAAGACCAAGGTTATTACCGATGGCATGGGTGGATTACTTATGCGTCAAGGCGAGGTGGATGCTTTTGTAACCGCCGCAGATAGGGTTTGCATGGACGGCACAGTGTGCAACAAAGTAGGAACCTACCAATATGCATTGGCGGCTCAAGCCAACGGCCTGCCCTATTACACTTTAAGACAAAGCGGCCCGGATCGTGAAAGCGCGAGCGAGGCGGACATAGAAGTGGAATATCGCAATGGCGAAGAGATAGTTAATTGGGCTGGAGTGCGCACCGCGCCTATTGGGGTGCATGGTTACTACCCATCGTTTGACATAACTCCTCCTGATTTGGTGACCAAAATCGTCACTGACCGTGGAGTATTTGACTCCAATAAGATTGCAAGCTACTTCGAAACCGCCGAAAAAATCCCTGGCGCAATCGTGTAATATAAGAAAATGAGCGACATAAGGCCTCCAATAATAAACATACAATGAAAATATCTGATGCATGGCGAACTCAGGGCGATGGTTTACCTCAAATAGATCACCCACAAAGAGCAAAGTGTCGAGCGACACGTTGCCTACCAGAGGAAGTGGGCAACTATGTGCTATTGCCCGGAGACCCTGCACGTGCGGCTATGATTGCTGAGCAATGGTTCGAAGATGGTCATTTGGTTATGGCTAATCGAGAGTTTCATTCCTACACGGGAAATTATAAAGGCGTGAAGATGTCGGTGATTTCCACCGGCCTTGGCAGCCCTGGTGCCACCATGGTTGTACAAGATTTGCCTAAGCTCGGCGTTAAAGCGGCCATTAGAGTTGGTACGGCGGGCTCTGCAGTGCAGCACGTTAAACCAGGTGACTTGGTGATAGCAAGTGGCGCGGTGAGAGATGAAGGTGTTTCGCATAAGTTTGTGCCTGCACAATTTCCGGCTGTGCCCAATTCTGAACTGACAGAAACGCTGCGCAATGTATCCAGTAAAATGAATGGCCTAGCTGGTACTACTCATACAGGAATTGTGCACACGTCCGATGCTTTTAGTTGTCCTGATTTGGGCGAGTTGCAAACCATGTACGGAACCGCCGGCGTATTGGCTTTTGAAATGGAAGCAGCCGCTGTGCTGGTTATCGCGAGCATAAATAAACTGCCAGCAGCATGCATTGTCAGCATTGACGGTTACGTAAGCAATGTTGCGGCCGGTGATACAAGGCCAGATTCGCGTGCTCGTGACAATGGTATTCGCAACGCAATCAGCATTGCCCTAGACAGTTTAGTGATCCAAGCTGAGAAAGATAAATCGTCAGGCAATATCTAGTGGCTAAATCAATTCTACATAGCGAGCTTCGCCAACAAGTCGCTGCGACAGCACTGTCATTATTGACAAGCAGGCTGATCGTTAATACATCAGGCAATGTCAGTATTCGAGCGGGTAACGAAATTATTATCACTCCCAGTGGCAAAGACTATGACTCCTTAAGCGCGCAAGACATATGCGTGATAACAATGACCGGCGATTGGGTAGACGGTGAGTTATTACCGTCATCTGAAACGCCATTACACATTGCCGTTTACCAGTCAGACCCTAAAATAGAGGCCATCGTACACACGCATTCAGTGCACGCCACCGCAGCATCAACATTGGTAGATATGCTTCCTGCCATCCATTATCAAATGGCTGACCTAGGCGGGGAAATTCCGGTCGCCCCGTATGCGACATTTGGTTCCGCAGAACTGGCAGAATCGGTAGTCCGTGTTTTACCTGGGCACAATGCAGCGTTGATGAAAAATCATGGTTCAATTACTGTGGCAAAAACATTGAAAAAAGCCCTAGCTAGGGCTATCACCTTAGAATGGTGTTGCGAAGTTTGGCTAAAAGCGGAAATGGCAGGAAAGCCATCAATACTCAGCCCTGAACAGCTCGAGCAAGCGCAACAACAGATGGCGAATATCGCAGAGCAACGAAAGAAACCAAGGGCCGAACGAGGTCAGCCGTGTTGCCAAAAAAGATAATCTGAGCTTTGCTGATATAGAACCATTGATTACAGAACCATGGACCGGCGCAATGGTAAATTCAGCACCAGCGCCTAAAATTGGATAGTTTACTGAGACTACTCTACACAGGCATTCAGAACGCGAGTAGAAAATAGGCCACAGTGCCCCACAATTGGAACCTTACTTTATCTCCATTGACAATCTTCTTTGAAGGCCGAGTTGATGGCAAGCTTGGCGAACAGATGCCGCGAGCCCATTCACATACCCCACACCAACAAAAAAGCCCTTGTATAACAAGGGCTTAATTTAAATGATTTACATTATTCCCGAAGGTGGTTTTTAGAACGGTATATCGTCATCAAAATCATTCGATGGTGCTGGTTGAGCCGCCTGCTGTGGTTGTTGCGGCTGTTGTGATTGTTGCGGAGCCTGACGTTGTTGCTGTGGGGCTTGATAGCCACCACCTCCGCCCATTTCTGCACCGCCGCCACGACCACCTAGCATTTGCATCTCATTAGCAACAATCTCGGTGGTGTATTTATCATTACCAGCTTGATCTTGCCATTTTCGCGTTTGTAGCTTGCCTTCGATATAGACCTGCGAACCTTTTTTAAGATATTCACCAGCAATTTCGCCAAGACGATTAAACATTACGACACGATGCCATTCTGTTTTCTCTTGTTGTTCGCCGGTATTTTTATCTTTCCAACTATCCGTAGTTGCTACACTGATATTAGCAATTGCGTTGCCATTGTTGGCATACCGCACTTCTGGGTCATTTCCCAAATTGCCGACTAGAATTACTTTATTAATACCACGTGCCATTATTTACTCCAATTTATGTTCACTATTTAGTGTGTGTTTGTGAATTACTGAGTTGGCCAAGCGCCCTCTCAGCCTGTTTATTCTATAGATGATTTCGGGCGAGCGCAAAGCACCAGCACAATAATTATTACTCTGTTGCGTGATACTTTAAGCGCTTGAGCACCGCTATAACTTCCACTCTAATAAGCACCTACAATTTCTTCCAACGCCATCACATCCAGAACCTCTTTCTCTACTTTCAAGTAGGCGGTTGACTCTGCTTCCAACAAGATGACTTCCTCGACCCCTTTTACTGACATGAGTTGCTCGGTTATTTGTCTAACATCAGCGCCATCTAGCTTGATTACGAGGCTCTCGAGCAGTCGAAACGGCGGCGCGGTGTAAATCAGAAACGCCCAGGCCAACAATAAGACACCGCAGGTAGCAAATACCGCGTTCACGCCTAGTAAACCGTACAGCGTGCCACCTACAAATCCACCGAAGAACACGCCCATAAACTGAAAGGTATTATACACCCCCATCGCTGAGCCTCGGGTTGCTGCGGGTGCCAATCTGGACACTAGGGAAGGCAGCATGGCTTCAAGCAAATTGAATCCCCAGAAGAAAAAGAACAGGCAAACGGTCATACCTAAAACGCCCAATGGACGCCACATCAACAAACATTGCGCTAGCATCAATATGCAAATAGCGCTCAAAAATACTCGAACAGTCCAATTTTTGCGACCTGAGAGAATAATCATTGGCACCATGAAAGCAATCGAGATCAGTAGCGACGGCACATAGACTCGCCAGTGGTCCTGAGTGGCCA
>Ga0316189_10000924_pt1 | contig 29334 bp, 24 predicted proteins | sample LowCovwburrow_MG_FD_204930 | JGI IMG/M metagenome (GOLD analysis project Ga0316189, IMG submission 204930) | Coastal sediment microbial communities from Maine, United States - Lowes Cove worm burrow | ecosystem: Environmental > Aquatic > Marine > Coastal > Sediment | place: USA: Maine...
CGCCTTCGGGGGGGTCTTCGGCGTCTTCGGGGGCGTCTTCGGCGTCTTTGGGGGCGTCTTTGGGGGCGACTTTGGGGGCGTCTTTGGGGGTGTCTTCGGCGTCTTTGGGGGCGACTTTGGGGGCGACTTTGGGGGCGTCTTTGGGGGTGTCTTCGGCGTCTTCGGGGGTGTCTTCGGCGACTTTGGGGGTGTCTTCGGCGACTTTGGGGGCGACTTTGGGGGCGACTTTAGGGGCGTCTTTGGGGGCGTCTTTGGGGGCGTCGTCGAGGACGTCGTCGAGGACGTCTGGGGTCGTCTCTGGGGCGACCTCGGGGGCTGGAACTGCGGGTCCCTCGGGCTCAAAGTCCGGGTCTTGGGCGCAGCGAAAGCCGATCCCGTGGGTGTGGGTGTCTGCAGTCTGGGGGAAGCGCAGGGCTGGATCGGTGTGGATCGGGTGGGTGCTGTTGAAGGCGCCGCCGCGGATGATCCGACGCTCGGCCTCCTCTGGACCGCGGGGATCGACCGTCAGCTCGGCGCCGGCTCCCTCCTCGTAGCGGTAGAAGCCGTCGGCGGTCCACTCGAAGACGTTGCCGATCATATCGTCGACGCCGGCCTGGGTCCGGCCCATGGGGTAGGAGCCGACAGGCGCGGTGCCGACCCAGCCATCGTCGGTCTCGTACATCACCGCGGTGTCGCCGAGCTTACGCTCTTCGGTCCAGAGGCGGCACTCGTCGCCGCAGGCGTTGAGGCGCTGGTGGCCCGGCGGCTCGTCGCCCCATGGATAGACCCGACCGTCGGAGCCGCGAGCGGCGTACTCCCACTCGACCTCGTGGGGCAGGCGCTTGCCTTTGACCTCGCAGTAGCGCTTGGCCTGGAACCACGAGATGCAGTTGACGGGGTGCTCCTCGCGACCCTCTTGACCCTCGTTGCAGAGCTCGCTGTAGACCTCCTGGGCGTGCTCCCAGGCCCGCTTCTTCATCGAGCCTTGGGGCCAGATGCTCTCGCGATAGGCCCGCTCACACTCGCCGGTGCTGGAGCACTCGCGGAACTTGGCGACCGTGACCTCATGGCTGTCGAGGCAGAAGCTCGAGACCTGGACCTGATGGGCTGGACGGGCCATCGCCAACATCGGGTTCTCGCTGGGGCTGCCGACGTAGAGCTTGCCGCCGCCGTGGAAGATCATGCCCTCAGGACAGGGCTCGGGCTCGGGCTCGGGCTCGGGCTCGGGCTCGGGCTCGGGCTCGGGCTCGGGCTCGGGCTCTGCGAGAGCAGCCGCGGGCTCGGGCTCAGCGGCGTCACCGGGCTCGATCAGGAGCACGCCTAGGAAGGTGAGCGTGCCGACGATCAGCCCTGCGGCGAGGGCGAGCTGCCAGACGTTGCGCTTGGGGACCGCGGAGGGCATCGGTAGCGAGGTCACCGACGCCGCGGTGAGGCCGGCGACCGACTCGCTGCCGACGAATTCACGGCGGGTCCGGGTCGCGACGAGGGCGCTGCGGGCGGTCAGCTCGTCGATCACCTGGAGGGTCGCGAGGTGGCCTAGGGGGCTCTCGTCCAGCACCTCGGAGATCGTCCGCCCGGGCTTGAAGAGGTCGACGATGATCCGGTACTCGGCGCTCGCGTGGGCGAGGGCTGCGGCGACCGGCGCGGTCTTGATCAGGAGGTCGGCGTCGGGGAGGCGAGCGAGGAGCTTTTTGCTCTCATCGAGTCGGCGCATCGCCTCCATTAGCACGTGGTTGAGGTCACCATCGATGGTCTCGGGCCTGTCGACATCGCGAACGCGGAAGGCGAAGGCGCCGGTCTCAAAGGTTATGATCCTGTAGAGGGCCTCGACGCCCGTGAGAGCGCCGGCCTCCGCGTCGATGAGGACGCCGTTCTCCAGCCAAAGCTTGCCGTTGCCGCGCGACGCGTTGATGGCAAGGGAACCTGTCTTACGATTTAGTCCAAGGGGTCGCAGGAGGTCGACCACCGCGATCTCTTCGATACGGCCGCTGAGATCACCGTCGCCTTCGACCTCGATCCCTGGCTCGCCGAGGAGAGTTTGGCGGGTCTCATCGAGCGAGCCCTTGGCGGTCGAGAAAAAATCATCGACCCAGGACTGGAGCGTGTCGAGCGGGATGTCGTGGGTCTCGGCCGCGTCCGAGACGCTCAGCTCGCCTCGAGCGAGCCGCATGATCAGCTCGCTCCGGTCCTTTTGGCTCCAGCTCTTTCCCACGCAACCTCGGTGACTATCGTAGCCGAAAGGCGGGGGAGGGTTGGCCCCTGGTGAGCGGCTACGAGCACTTGTGGCCACGAAATTGGCCCGCCATCGGCGTTCGGATCAGCGTTTGACCCTGTGCGTGCGTCGATTCGCGCGCCCAGGAGGCAGCCAAAGGGTGAGCTCGACGCCGGCGCTAAACTCTAGGCCGCCGAGGGTGAGCGCGGATCCCTCAAGCGCCTCGGTGATCACCGGGCGCGGTAGGGCGCGGCGTGCTTCGCCGCTCAGGGAGGCCTCGAGGCGAGCGCCGATCCGGAGGTTGAGCTCCTTCGGCAGAGCGACGAAGAGGCCGGGGGAGAGGCGGAGCCCGAGGCCGACGAGGGGGCGCGGCGGGGAGCCGTCGTCGCTACTGCTCAGCGCCTGTCGGTCCTGCGTGCTGCGGAGCCACCACGGTTCGAGCGAGAGGAGCCCGGCTATCGGCAGCTCGAAGGCGCGGCGGCGGAGGACGTAGCCGAGGGTGAGGGCGCTGCGTAGGCGGAGGAGGCGAACGCCCAGGCTGCGACCGCCGGCGAGGCGAAGCTCAACGCCGGCGAGGAGCCCCTTCGGCAGGCGAAGCTCGACGCCAAGATGACCCGCGGCGCTGCGCCAGCCGCCGGTCGGGGCGGCGCTGCCGAAGAGCCCGCCGGTGCCGAGCGTGAGGCCTACGTCGATCGACGGGGCGGATCTTTCGGGCTCAGGCTCAGGCTCGGGCTCAGGCTCAGGCTCAGGCTCGGGCTCGGGCTCGGGCTCGGGCTCGGGGTGCGGATTCTCCTCAGGGGGCGGCTCCTCTGGAAGGAGGGCGGCGGGGAGCTCCACGTCCTCCTCGTCGGCGATGATGGTCGCCTCTTCGATCGCCGGCACCAGGCTCGCGAGCGTACCGGCGATCACCCGCGGCGCGTCCGTGTCCTCGACGGGGACCTCGCGGCGGAAGGCTCGGCCGTCGGAGAGGATGATCCGGAGGGCGATGGTCTCCGGGTCGCGGCGACGGAGCTCGAGATAGGCGTAGAGCCCGTCGCGCTTGGAGCTCGGCGCACCGCTGCGGCGATCGTAGATCGGCAGCTCGGGGAGGCGGAGGGCGATCGCCTCGCGGGTGGCGCTCCTGTCGACGCCGTCGATCGAGATCACCGCGCCGAGGATCCGCGTCGGCTCTGCGGGCGTCGCTGTGCTCCCAACCTCGGCCTGCCCGGCCTGCCCGGCCTGCTCGGCCTGCTCGGCCTGCTCGGCCTGCTCGGCCTGCTCGGTCTGCTCGCTCCCTGTTCTCCCTTTGTTCCCGCCGGGCGTTGGCCCTGCCGTCGTCGCCGGCAGGGGAGGTAGGTCGGAGACCCCTCGGGTGTCCTCAGCGATCGCGGGGCCGCCGACGGTGGCGAGCGCGAGCGCGAGGGCGAGAGGAGCCGCAGACACCGAAGGTTGATAGCTTCCCCGGACCGCGGTCGCCACCCCAGATCGCAGGCCCAAGGTCATCATCGACGGCGAGCGATCACCGGCGATCGTCCTGTGTGCGCTCGCGCGGCGTTCGTCGACCTTCGCGGGCGACGATACGGGCCCTCGAATCCGCCTGCAGAGCGGCTCGGGGCGAGGTCCATGCGGGCTGCGAGGAGAGGCGAAGGGGAGTGATTGGTGACGGCGCGGCGATCGATCTCGGTGCGGCCCAGCGCACATAGCTCCTCGCCGCGCATGGCAGTGAGAGGCGCGGCGAGAGATCGCGAGAGATCGCGAGAGAGCGCTCGTCGGGCGGCGGTGGGTCGCAGGGCGTCGGTGTCGACGTGAGGTACGAGAGCACACCGGTCGTTCTTCGCGGGCTCCAAAGGCTCTCCAGTCCCCGTCGGAGTTCTCGGCTCCGGCGAAACTCGCGGTAGGGCCCGCGACAGCAGCGCTTTGTCGGAGCCAAGAGGACCAGCGAGCGCCGCACGAGAGCAGACTGGACCTCGACCACGGCTCCTAGGGGGCGCAGCCCATGCAGCTGAGCTCGATATTGTCGATGCTCCAGCCGCTGTAGGAGTCCATCTGGGCGCCCGCCTCAAAGCAGAAGAGGAGCTGGATCTGCGGCGCTTCGATGACGCCCAAGGGGACGAAGTGCTGGGTCCACTCAGGGATCTGAGGCGAGGTCTCGTAGATCTCCGTCAACTGGCCGTTGGCGAGGAACTCGATCGTGCCGCGCGTGACCTCCGCGGGGAGGTCGGTGACCTCCCAGTAGCTGAGCGTCACCATGGCGGGGAAGGGGATCTCGATGGGCGGGCTGGCGAGACAGCTCTTGGCGAAGGGCGAGGGGGGGAGGCACTGGCCGATCAGCAGGCCCGCGAGCGCTCCGTTCTCCGTGTTGACGTCGGTCGAGGGGTCCTCGATCTCCAGGGCCGAGCAGAGGGACGGGAGGGCGCTGCCGATCTCCCAGGGCTTGTCGGCGTCGAAGCCCGGGTTCGGGTCCTCGAAGTCGGCGAAGAAGAGAACGCTGTCCTTGATGAGGCTCTCGCAGACCCCCTGGAAGCAGCGCCCATCGTCGAGGCCCTCCTCCGTGAGGCAAGGCGCGTCGTTCTCGGCCCAGCGGACCAAACATTCGTTGGAGATAGGATCGCATACGCCTTCGTGGCAGGGCCCGCTGAGCGACTCGCAGGGGCCGCAGGAGTCGGTGCAGAGGCCGTCCACGCAGAGGCCCGTTGGCTCGTCTGGGAGGTCGGGCTCGTCTGGGCTCGCGCTGCCGCAGGGGTCGCCGTCTGGGACCGGCTCCAAGACACAGCCAAACTCCGGGTCGCAGCTCATGGAGAGGCAGGGAGCTGTGACGAAGGGGCAGGGGTTGGAGAGCTCGCAGAAGTTGTCGGAGCAGAGGCCCTGGGCGCAGATCGCCGTGTCGCAGTCGGCGTCGACCTTGCATCCTTCGTCGATGCTGCAGGGCTCGCAGATAGGCCCGCCGCAGTCGACATCGCTCTCCCAGGGCTCCTGGACGCTGTTGTGGCAGGGATCGGGCTCGTCGGTGTCGGTGTCTGTGGTCGCGGACAGGCCGGTGACGAAGTACTCGGAGACGGAGCAGCCGAGCCCGCCGACGCCGGCGAGGAGCACGAGGAGGTGGCCAGGTCTCGGCGTCATCGACAGGGAGGTTCTCCTAGGCGCGCGTCGCAGGGCTAGTCGGAATCGGTCGCGCGTCCGGCCTCATCGCGATGGGTGCCGCTCGGGAAGTCGAGCATGTAGCGCGACCAACAAGCGCGGGCCTCGCTCGTGGACTCGCGGCGACAGAGGCCAGCGCGGGCGTCATCCGCGTAGCGACCCCTCGGGAAGCGCGCGAGATACTCACGCCAGACCGCGGCCTCGCGCTCCCGTCCGTAGAGCTGGCGGGTGATCGTGAAGAGATCGCCGTAGGCGAGATCCGCCCGCCGACGGGCTCGGCTGAGGCGGATGATCTTCCGCAGTAGGGCCTCGGCGCCCGCTCGATCGCCGGCGCGCCAGAGGGCCTCAGCCTCGGCCTCTAGGGCGTTGAGATCGCGGGGCGCACGACCTGTCGTCGCCTCTTCGGGGCGATTGCCCTCGCTTCCGTCGGACGTCTCTTCGGAGCTCGTGTCGATCGTGTCGGGGCTCGCCTCGGCCGAGGGGTCGGTCGTATCGGGCCTGTCGCCGTCGTCGAGGGCGTTCGCGACGGCGTCCTCGGTGAGGGGCTCATCGCTGGGCGCGGCGGTGGGATCCGCGTCGGAGTCCGGCACAGCGCCGCGCCTGCGGGAGGTCTGACGCGGGCGTTCGGGCTCCGGCGTGCGGGTGCTCGCCTGCCCTGGCTCGGTGTCGTCGCGCTCGCTCCACTGGGCCTGAGAAGGCGTCGGCGATCCGCCGAGGAGGGGACGCGCGAGGGAGGGTCCTAGCCCCCAGAGGAGCGCTACGGCTGCGGCGACCGTCAGCGCCGCGCCGAGCCAGCGCAGACCTGCGGGTGCGCGCGACGGAGCTGTCGCAGCCTCGCCTGGAAGGTCAGCCGCGGGCTGAGGGGGCGGCGGGACCGGCAGGAGGCGGCGAGCGGCGAGGTCAGCCTCGATCTCCTGGCGGGCGTCGTTGACGAGGCCGAAGAGGGGATCGTCGGCGGGGTCGCCGTAGCTCTCTGGCGTCGAGCTGCGGGCGTGGGAACAGCCGCTCTGCGAGGCTGCGCCCCACGGCGGGCTCAGCTCTGGCGCCTCATCGGCGGCGAAGGGACCGTCGTCGTCGCGGCGTCGAAGCTCATCAAGGATGGCCGGAAAGTCAGGCTCGATGATCGCCAGCTCATCGGCGATCTCGGCGTCGAGCGTGCCTTTGATCCCGGCGAGGAGATCGTCGAAGAGCTCCTCCGGACGGTGGTTGTCAGCGCTCATGAGGGCGCTCCTCTCGAGGAGCGGGTGTTCTCCTGGCTGAGCATCTTGCGCAGGCGATCGCGGGCTCTACATGCCCGTACGGACAGGTTGTTGGGGCTGATGCCGAGGCGCTCCGCCGCCGCCTCGGGGCTCAGCCCCTGGAGGTCGCGGAGAACAAAGGCGAGGCGCAGCGGATCGGGCAAGGTCTCGAGGGCGGCGTAGAGGGCGGCGACCCGCTGCTTGCGGGCGAGCGGCGCCTCGGGATCGTCGCCACGGCGGGGGCGGACGGCCTCGACGGCCTCGAGGCCGCCGAGCGCCTTGGCCTTGCTCCGGCGGGACCGCCAGTGGTTGCGGACGATGTTGATCGCGATCCCGTGGAGCCAGGTGGCGAAGGTGGAGCGACCGTCAAAGTGATCGATCCGCGGCAGGGCCTGGACGAAGGTCTCCTGGAGGAGCTCTTCGGCGACCTGGGGATCCCCGGTCAGGTAGCGGATGTGGGCGTAGAGCTTGGAGAAGTGGTCGCGGTAGAGGCGCGACCAGGCGTTCATGTCGCCGTTGCGGGCGCGCTCGACCAACGCGCTTGTGATCTCGGCGGGGGAGGGCTCCCCGGCGGGATCATCGCGGACTGCGCGGAGGTGGCGGCGGGCTTCGGACATCGTCGTCTTCTGTGAGCAACCTGAGGCCTGCGCCGATTACACCAGAGTGCCGAATTTTGGATCGTTGGCGGCCGAAGATGGGGACATCTGCGCCGGCCACCAGCCCTCTGGCGCCTCTAGGCGGTCGAGCGCGCCGCTTTGGTGGGCCTGGAGGACCTTCTCGTAGGCGTCGCGGATCCGCGCGCAGGCCGCGGGCCAGGTGTAGTCGGACTCGATCCGGGCGCGCAACCGCGCGGCCTGGGGCGGCCGGAGGGGAGGGGCGTCGACGAGCGCCGCGGCCAACGCCGCCGGATCGTCGCGGGCGAAGGTGGAGCCGGCGCCAAAGTTGTTGATCAGCTCGGCCGCGCCGCCGCTGTCTGGCGCGAGCACGGAGGTCCCGCAGGCGAGCGCCTCGAGGGTGGTCAGGGAGAAGGTCTCGAAGGCGCCGAGGGCCAAGAAGAGATCGGCGGAGGCCATCCACGCGGCGACCTCGCGCCGACCCTCGACGCGAGCGAGGCGGATGACCGACGGATCGCGGGCGACCAAGGCGGCGACCTCGGCCTCGCGGGGACCGTGGCCGGCGATCACGAGGCGCAGCCCAGGTCGGCCGGCGAGGCGCGGCCAGGCGTCCAGGAGCAGGTCGATCCCCTTTTCGCCGCTGAGCCGTCCGAGGAAGAGCAGGAGCCGCTCGTCGTCGGCGACCCCGAGCTGACGGCGACGCTCCGGGTCCCGCTGGGTCGCGGAGAATTCCCGGGCCTCGACCCCGCAGGGGGTGTGGAAGAGGCGACGCAGCCCGAGCCCGCGGAGCTTGCCGAGGACGTGGGCGCTGGCGCCGAAGGTCGCGCTCATCCAGCCGTAGGTGCGGGCCATGTGGTGGCTGGCGAGGCGGGCCGCGGGCCCGGCGAGGGGTCGCAAGAGCCCTGAGAAGGCCTCACGCAGCGCCGGTTCGACGTAGGTGTCAGGGTAGTCGGCGTGGACAAAGCCGACCGTCGCCGTCGGCCGGGGGAGGGCGCGACGGACCAGCCAGGGCATCAGGTAGGGGCTGCCGATCTCGACGATGTCGGGGGCAAAGTCGGCGAAGAAGCGGGAGAGATCGCGGCCGTGGGTGATCGCCCGATAGCCCGCGCTGCCGACCTCGCGGGCCGGCAGCTCGACGATCATCGCCGCGCCGCGCCGCGTGATCGCTGACCTATCGCTCGGCACCACCAGGGCGTAGGCGTCATCTCTCTCCGCGCTTGCGGCGAAGAAGTCGAGCTTGCGCTCGTGGTAGGTCCTGACGCCGCCGCCGGTCGGCGAGTAGAAGTTGTTGACGTCGCAGATCCGCATCGCCTGACGGCTCGGCTGGGCGTGTGTCGCTCGGGCTTGGCGGGCCTAGCCGCGGTTGCGGTTGATGTGGGCCCGGAGGAGGCTGTGGACCAGCTCGGGGTGCTGGTGATGGGCCCAGTGGTTGGCGTCGATATAGCGCATCTCGAGCTCGCTGACGTGATCGCCGAGGGTGTCGTAGAGCAGGGGGGAGAGGGCGAAGTCCAGGCGCGGGACGACCATCAGCGAAGGTACCTCGATCCTGGGCAACGAGTGAGGGCGAGGGCGACCGCGACCCCGGAGCGCGCCGCGGAGGAGCTGACGGTAGAGCCCGAGCGTCCCCGTGGTGTCGGCGATGATGGTCTCGGGATCGACGCAATCTTCGACCGTGGCCCGGGGGACACCGCCGTGACGGTGGGTGCGGATCGAGCGGGTGACCGGATCGTCACGCCACAGCCGCTCGGCCAGGCCGGGGATCTGGAAGGCGAGGATGTACCAGGAGCGGCGGAGCTGGTCGGCGATGAAGCGGAGGTCGCGGAGGCGACCGCTGCGGAGGCGCCGGCCGAGGAGGGGGAAGACGAGGCTCGGGTGGGGCCCGGCGATCGCCGTCAGCGAGCGCAGGCGGGCGGCGTGCTCGGGGGCGCTGGCGAGGGCCCAGCTGAGGACCGCGCCCCAGTCATGGGAGACCAGGTGGACCTGTCCCTTGGGCCCGGCGATCGCGTCGATCACGGCGATGAAGTCCGGGAGGATCCGGTCGATCGCGAAGCCCTCGGGATCCTCCGGGGCGGACGAGCGGCCCGCTCCGCGCAGGTCGAAGGCGGCGACCTCATGATCGACGCCGAACGCCTCCATCGCCGGGATCCAGGTCCGCCAGGAGTCGGGGTAGCCGTGGACGAAGAGCACGGGCGTGGTGCTCGTCGCGGCGCCGCGGGGGGGGGGCGAGCGGCGGACGTGGAGTCGGACCTCCGGGGTCTCCACCCAGAGGGTCCCCAGATCCAGGCTGGTCGTGCTCATCGTTCCGGTATGCCACAGAGGCCCTCGGCTGCGCGGCCGTGATGCTCTCACCGCTCGGAAGGACGGGGCAGGAGGCCCGCGACGTCGGGCTTGCGGGGCTTTCAGGGCGGCCGTCTAGACGCGGGGGGCGGCGAGAGGGTAGCGTCCGCAGATGGCGGATCCGAACTCCGAAGGACACGATCACGAGCATGATCACGGACATGAGCACGTCCACGGCCCCGGATGCTCGCACGACCACGACCACGTCCAGGCGCCCTACGTCCGGGCGGAGCCGAAGGTCGGCCGCAACGAGCCCTGCCCCTGCGGCTCGGGGAAAAAGTACAAGCGTTGCCACGGCTGAGGTCGTGGGGGCCGGAATTTCGCCCCTGAACATCGATGGGCGATGAGCCAGACTGCCCCCTGTGTGGGCGCCCGATCCCGGCGGACGCGCGGCAGAGCTTGCACCACCTGATCCCCAAGCTGCGCGGAGGCAAGGGCGGACCGACCGTGCTGCTCCATCAGATCTGCCACAACGAGATCCACGCGGCCCTCTCCGAGACCGAGCTGGCCCGTGACTTCTCGACGATCGAAGCACTGCGCGGGCATCCTAGGCTCGCGGGCTTTATCCGTTGGGTGGTGAAACGGCCGCCGAGCTTTCACTCCAAGACGCCCGGCAGGCGACGCGCGCGGCGATAGGGTGCATCGTCGAAGAGCCCCGTGACGGGCGCCGACTCGCTGGCCTGGGTTGACCGGAGCCGGAGCGCGGAGACCTCCGCCCCACTACGACGCAGCCGCGCGGGCTCGCTAGATCCGCATCCCGGCGACCCGGTAGACGACCCAGTAGAGGTTCGCCGCGTGGCGCTCGGGCAGCTCGCGACGGACCGCGCGGAGGTTGTTGGCCATCGACTCGATCGCCCGGTCGAGGGCGTCGACCTTGCGGGCCTCGATATGGGTCGCGACGCCGATCGGCTGCCACGAGGTGCCCCAGGGGATCATCCAGCTGAGCAGGCGATCGCCGGGGCGGACCGAGTTGACCGCGTTCTTGTCGCGGAGGGTCACGGCCTCATCGCGGAGGGTGTCTCGGCCGCGCAGGCGCTGCTTTTTGACGTTGACGTCCTGGATGTGGACGAGGCCGAGGCGGGCCCCCGAGCAGGCCTCAAGGGCGGCGAGCTGGCGGCCTTGGATCCCGGGGCCGAGGCGGCGGAAGAGGTCGACGATCCGGACCCCATTGCCGTCGCGCCAGCCGTAGAAGAGGAACGAGTAGAAGGCGCTGCGGAGCTCGGGGAGCTGCTGCTCCTGCTTGGTCGCGGCCGCGAAGAAGCCGCGGGCGACCTGGGGGATGAGATCGGCGAGGCGGCGGTTGACGAAGGCTGCGAGCATGCCCTCGACCCGCTCAAAATCGCCGCGCTCAAAGCGGCCGATCGAGAGGACCTTCGCCTGGGGGGCGGGGTCCGAGGGCGCGGCGGCGGGCCGCTTGACCGAAGGGGTGGGGGCGGTCGTCGAAGCGGCGGGGCTGCCGACCCCGGAGCCGCGGCGCTTGCGTCGTGATTGGCGTGGCTTGTCGCTCATGGCGGGCAGCTCTGGGGAGGGAGGGCGAACGAAGGGCGAGTGCGGAGTCAGGCCCAGGAGGGCGCAGGGCAGGGGCAGGGAGAGCACGTCGGCGGGCGGCCGCTAGTCAGCGCAGGAGCCGTCGGTCGAGGTCCGCGGGAGGATGACGTTGATCAGGATTCCTGGGGCCGCCTGCAGCGGATCTGCGGAGAAGCAGACATCGCCGGCCTCAGAGCGCCCGCGGACCTCGATCCCGTAGTTCCCCCACTCGAGGGGCTCGGTGATCAGCGGGGTCGCCTGACAGGCGAAGGGCGCACCGTCGAGGGGGGTGCCGTCGAGATCGCCGCCGACGAGGAGGGTGTCGACCGGCAGGTCCGTGTCGAGGTCGATCACGCGGGCGGTGAGCTCGGTGATCTCGAGGGAGGAGCCGGCATCGGCCGCGCAGTAGCGGAACTCTTTGTCGGCGTCCGGTCCGGTCTCAAAGGAGACGATGAACTGGATCGGCGCGCTCAGGGCGGTCAGGAGATCGTCGCCGTCGAAGGTCGCGTTGACGTCGACCGGCTTGCCTTGAGCGCCAGTCACCGTGAACTCCGTCACCTTGGTCTCGGTGACCGCGACGTTGTCAAAGTTTAGGCCGGTGATGCTCACCGAGTGGGACTCCACGTCGGGATCGATCCGCCGGGAGAAGGACGAGGTCAGGGTCGAGCAGCCGATCAAGCGATCGGTGCTCGGGTCGTCGTCGACGCGGAGGCGGAAGGTCGTGATACCGACGGTACCGCAGGTCACGTAGGGGTTGTCGCCGAGGAAGCTCGGCGAGACGAAGAACTGGATGTTGGTGACCTGGTTGCTCTCGCGGGGGTCGGTGACCCGGCAGTCGATGTCAGCGCTGTCGACATAGCCGTCGCGGTCGTTGTCGATCCCGTCGTCGCAGGTCGGCGGCGCGGGGAGGACGAGATCCTCGAGGAGGGCGACGGCGTCGTTGCTGATCGTCACGTCGGCGCTGACCGACACCCCCTCGGCCCAGGGCGTGCCGGTGCTCCGGCGGAGGCCCTGGAGGGTCAGCTCGTAGGTGCCGGCGTCGAGCTCGGGGCCGGGGGCGAGGCCGCTCTCGGCGTCGAACTCCTCGGGGAAGCAGGGGAGCTCGCGGACGTCGACGGGGAAGCCGTCTTGTCGGGTTGTCAGGCGGAGCTTGCTGATCCCGACCGCGGTGCACTGGCGGATCGAGGTCAGCTCCGGCGGCTCCGCGCCCTCGTCCAGATCCTCGGCCTGGATCCGCCAGCGGAGCTCGACGCTCGGCGACTCGGCGCAGGCCGGAGCGAGCGCGAGCGCGAGGACGAGGGCAGGGCGCGAGATCGACATCACGCGCGGGTCTAGCCGTCACAGGGGAGCTTGGCAAGGTCCAGGGTCGTCGTCAGCCCAGAGAAGGGGATGATGATGGGGATCGCGCAGCTCCTGCGGTCGACCGGTCCGTCGATGACGAGGTTGAGAATGTAGCGCCCAGGATCGACCTCGAAGCGCTGGTCGACCGCCCAGGGGCCGTCGCAGGCGATCTCCGCGCCGCTCAGGGCCAGGTCTTGGTCGCCGACGAGCGCCTCGCGGTAGCGCGCGGTCGTCGCGACCTCACCGTCGGGGTCCAGGAGATCATCCCCGGGCTCGGCGTAGGTCAGGTGGGCGGCGGCGACCGTGCAGCTCTCACCGCCCGCGAGGCGCAGCTCCCAGGGGGCGAGGGGCGGGCTGAGATCGACGTCGAGCTTGAGCAGCTCACGCTCGCCGACCGCGAGGGTCTCCTCGAGCTCGTAGCTGCCGTCGTCGACGTCCGAGCTCGCCCGGGTGAAGAGCCGATACTCCCCCGGTCGGAGGTCGACGAAGACGTTGGAGTTGAGGCTCGCGAGCTCCTCGGCGGTCTGGTAGCCGACCTCGCAGCCGTAGGTGAGGGTGGAGGCCCGGGTGGGATCGTTGACGTCCTCGACGGTGAGCTCGACCCGGCGGACGAGCGCTCCCGCGCAGGTGCGCAGGCGCAGGCTGGCGTCGCCGTCGCTGGCCTCGCGCTCGAGCATCGACCAGGAGAGCTCGAGCCCCGTGAGCCGATCCTGGGGCAGGGCGCAGGCCGTCGCGGAGGTCGCGACCGAGGCCGCGATGGCGACCAGCCTTGGCCCTACGAGCAGCTTTCGGGGAGTTCGCAGCATGTTCGGAGATCGAGGGACGCGGTCGTCGGGTCGTCGAGGTCGAGGACGATCTGATAGACCTGGAGGTCGGTGACGAGGCCGCCGCGGACCTTGCGATCACGGGGCCCCGGGAGCTGCGCGCACTCGGTCGAGAGGGCGCAGGCGCAGGCGGGGTCACCGTCGAGCTCGGCGATGACCCGGGTCTCAAAGCGGTAGTCGAGGCCCGACGAGGGGACTGTCACCGATCCGCGGGCGGTGTTGCAGGCGAAGCTGCGCGGAGCGACCACCTGGCACTCGGGATCATCGCAGCCGCCGTCGCACTCCGGGTCGCAGACGAGGAGCTCGAAGCGGAGGGTCACGGGGGTCTCCACAGGATCTCCCTGCATGTCGACCCCGCTGTCGACCCCGCTGTCGACCCCGCTGTCGACCAGGCCGACAAAGTTGCAGGTGTTCGTCAGGGTCCCGTCGGGGTAGAGGGCGGTCCCCCCCTGATCGATCAGGGCCCAGGCGATCTCGACATAGCCCTCGGTCGGGGTGCAGCTGGTCAGCAACGCGCCGAGGCCCCCGGCGGAGGCGCTGAGGCTCGCGACAGCGAGGATGGCTGCGCGGAGGCGGGTCTTGGCGCCCCGGGGCCCCTGGCGGTGCATGTGCGGAGGATACCACCGCACACGCCATAGGTTTGACGGCTTTGGTCGCGCGGCTGTAGCCTGCCGGCACTGTGATCTCGCCGGCCTTGAGCATGTCTCTTACCCCCCTCCTCGGTAAGGTTGATATCTACAACCTGCTCTTCGGATCTGAGGGGATCATCTTGGTGGTCGTGTTGATCCTGATCGCCCTGGTGGTGCTCAGCTTCTTCGTGATCTTCTACAAGCTGGTCCACGTCTCTCAGGCTCAGTCGCAGTCGATCACTTTCCTCGACCGTTTCTGGGAGAGCAAGCGCCTCGACGACATCTATCGGGTCACCGATCAGCTGAAGTACTCGCCGCTGGCGGCGATGTTCCGCGCCGGCTACGTCGAGCTGTCCAAGGTCAAGAAGAAGGACAAGGACGACGCCGCGGCCAGCGGGACCATGCACGACAAGATGGACGGCCTCGAGAACATCGAGCGAGCGCTCGCGCGTGCGCGGGTCAGCGAGATGACCAAGCTCGAGAACCTCCTGCCCTTCCTCGCGACCGTCGCCGGCTCAGCCCCCTTCATCGGCCTCTTTGGCACGGTCTGGGGCATCATGGACGCCTTCCTCAACATCGCCGCCGCGGGCCAGGCCGACCTCGCGACGGTCTCGCAGCCGATCGCCGAGGCGCTGGTGACCACCGCCCTCGCGCTCGCCTCTGCGATCCCGGCGGTCGTCGCCTTCAACTACTTCAACCGTCGTCTCAAGGTGCTCGGCGCCGAGATGTCGACCTTCTCGAGCGACTACCTCAACATCGTCAAGCGCCACTTCTTCTAGGCGTTTTCTGGGCCACCTTGACTGGTCCACCTTGACTGGGCCACGTCTAGAAGAGAGCTGAGCTGCAGACGATGACGAGCGGGAGGAGACCACGATGAGCAAGATGATCGATGACGGCGTCCAAGGGGACGGTCCGATGGCCTCGATCAACGTCACCTCGCTCGTCGACGTCATGTTCTGCCTGCTCATCATGTTCATGGTGTCGGCGCCGATGATGGCGCCGCAGTCCGACGTCGAGCTGACTCTGCCGAAGGCGGTCGCCGACGAGGTGAGCGAGGACGACCTTTTGCTCTCGGTGATCTCGATCGACGTGAAGGGGCGGGTCTATATGGGCTCGACACCGCTCGCGGAGGATCCTGCGCAAATGGCGCAGGAGATCGCCAACAACCAAAAAATCCAGGGCGATGGTCACGTTTTCCTCCAGGGCGATCAGAACGTTCCGTACGAGCGGATCGTTGATGTTCTCCTCGCGCTCCAAGAAGCGAAGGTGGAGAAGGTCGGCTTCATCACCGATCCCAGCGTCGGGCGCGGAAAAAGGTAGGACAGGACGATGAGTGACAAAGACCGGAAGATCCGCACCGTCCCCGCGCTGCTCTCCCCCTTTGTCCCGCTCGCGCGCGAGCTCGGCGACATCATGCGCAACCCGGCGGCGCTGATCGGCGGCTTTGTCGGGACTGCGGTGGTCAGCGCCGGCCTCTGGGGGCTCTTGATGATCCCGCAGGCGAACGCCGCCGACGAGGATGACGCCGACGAGCTGGTGATGGACTTCGTCCCCGGCGCGCTGGTCCGTCAGGGCGAGAAGATCGACCCGGAGAAGCTCCCCGAGAAGATGATCGTCGAGGAGACCGTCGCCGCCGAGGAGAGCGCCGCGGAGAAGGTCACCAAGGACGAGAAGGCGGAGTCGACCGAGAAGAAGAAGGTCGAGGAGAAGCCGGACAAGACCAAGTCCAAGCAGAAGGCCGACCCGAACAAGAAGGACGCCAAGAAGTCCGACAAGAACCGGGACACCAACAAGCAGTTCAAGAACGATCTGCCGACGGTGAAGGACCTCCCGGGCGATCCTTTCGGATCGCCCAACGGCTGGGCCGACATGGCGAAGGACGGCGACAAGTGGGCGACGGGGGTGATCGGCGCGCTCAACCGGATGAAGGTCCCGAGCTACGCCGCTGAGCAGAAGGCGGGCGCCTACAAGTTCCAGATCGTCATCTGCGCCAACGGGACGATCTCTCAGGTCACGCAGAAGGGCTCGAGCGGCGACAAGACCCTCGACAACATGGTCAAGGCGGCGGTTCTCGCGACCAAGATCCCCCCGCCGCCGGCCGACATCGCCAAACAGCTCAAGGGCGGCTGCAAGAAGATCCCGTACCGGTTCACCTGGAGTAACGGCGGCAAGGTCCGCTGATCCGCGTCGGCGGTCGTGACGACCTCCTGGGAGCGCGAAGACGCTCCCAGGAGGTCGTGACGACCGCCCTACGGGGTTCTGAACTCAGATCCGGTGGTTTCTGCCCGGTGCTGGACTGGCTCCTCCTGGGAGGGGTCGACGAACTGCGCACTCGCGCAGGGGTCGTCGCGAAAAGGCAAAGGGGTTCACCCCGTGCCGGCTCCCGTGTATGGTTGCCACGCCTCAGGGGTACCTATGAAGCGGACGCTGCTCGGAACTTCGATTCTCGCCACCATCCTCGTCGCGACCTCGTACTTCGCTGGACAGGAGCCTGCCGTCGCCAACGCGGCCGCCCCCAGCGGTGATGTCTCGGTCGGCAGCGGCTTCCGCCTGCTTCGCCTCGCGATCCCAGCCGACGGCCGCGTCGGCGACATCCTCCGCAAGAACGCCGCGATCTCCGGCGGCTTCGATGTCATCGACCGACGCAGCATCCCGAGCGCGCTCGTCCGCGGCAAGGGCTTCAACAAGAAGGCGTGGGCCGACATCGGCGCTGAGACGGTCGTCCTCGCCGACGAGGTCGGCGGTCAGTTCAAGTTCCGCCTCTACGACATCGCCAGCGGCGACCGCCCGGTGCTCGCCCGCGGCTACGCGGCGAGCGATCCGCTGAAGGCCGCGAACCGCTTCATGAACGACATCATCGAGCACTACACGAAGATCCCCGGGGTCTTCGGCTCGCGGATCGCGTTTGTCCGGACCACCCGCTCGCCGACGGTCTCGAAGAACGTCTACACCGTCGAGATGAACGGCGAGGCGCCGAGCTCGGTCACCTCGAACCGGTCGCTCAACATCCTCCCGTCGATCGGCCCCGGCGGCCAGGTGCTCTTCACCAGCTACGCCAAGCGCAACCCCGACCTGTGGATGGGCGGCGGTCAGCTCAAGCGGATCTCGACCCAGTCCGGGCTCAACCTCGGCGGGACGATGTCGCCGGACGGCGGGACGATCGCCCTGACCCTGACCAAGGACGGCAACTCCGAGATCTACACGATCGACGGCAGCGGGACGATCAAGGCGCGCCTGACCAACAACAAGGCGATCGACGGCTCCCCCTCGTGGAACGCCGGCGGCAACCAGCTCGCCTTCGTCTCGAACCGCGCCGGCGGACCACAGGTCTTCCGGATGTCCGCCAACGGCTCCGGCGCGACCCGGGTGACCAAGCAGGGCTCCTACAACCAGAGCCCCGACTGGAACCACGGCGAGGGCAACCGCGGCAACCTGATCGCCTACTCCGGTCGTGACTCGAGCAACCGCTACGATGTCTTCTCGATCGACCTCCGCGGCGGCAAGGTCAACCGGATCACCCAAAACCCAGGTCGTAACCTCGACCCGACCTGGAGCCCCGACGGGCGGATGATCGCCTTCCAGTCCTCGCAGGGCGGCATCTACGTCGCCAACGAGCAGGGCAACAACCAGATCCAGATCATCAAGGCCGGCTCGACCCCCGACTGGGGCCCGCGCTCCAAGTAGATCGTTCGGACGGCTGGCTGGAAACGGCCGCCAAGAAGAAGCCCGGGACCATCCCGGGCTTTTTTATTGTTCTGTCGGCTGGAGAGGTCCTCGAACGTTGTCGCCGGCCCATTGAATGATGTTCGCGAGGTTTGGCAGGGAGGCAGGGGGAGGTAGGCGAGCGTGCGGTGAGGGAGGATGCCGGAGCATAGTTGGGCCAAAAAGTCACGAAAATTAGATGATGTTCCCCTCTGGGATGGGCCGTAAAATTGGCGCGTGATTGGCGGTGATCTTGTGCGCTCGCTCGTGTCGAAGCTCTTCACAATGAAGACCTCCACCGGCCCGCCCATCCTCATCATCGATGACGATCCGATGTTGCGCCTCGTCTGCAAGACCCGGCTCACCCAGGATGGCTTCGCGGTCGAGACCGCGAACTCCGGGATCAAGGGCCTCGAGATGGCGAGAGAACGGCGCTACCGGCTGATCCTGCTCGACCTCTACATGCCGGAGTACTCCGGGCTCGACTTCCTCCGCGACGTTGAGGGCCTCCTTGGCTCGACGCCAGTCATCGTCCTCTCCGCCGCGGAGAAGGACGCGATCGCCAGGCGCTGCTTTGAGCTCGGAGCCACGCGTTTCCTGATCAAGCCCGTCCCTGCGCGGGTGCTCTCGGCTGAGGTCCAGCAGGTGCTCGCGGGCAGCCGGCCGTCTTGAACCTCTTGCGGCATGTCGCGCGGTGATCGTCGGGCTCGCGGTCGAGGTCTGCGTGCGTGGGCTCTGCCGCAGCCGTCGGCGATCGTGGTCTTCGGCGAGAACGGGCTCTCGGTGGCCGCTACACTGCCGGCGATGAGCACTCTTCCGTGGCAGGCGGTCATCGATGTCGGCACCAACACATCGCTCCTCCTCCTCGCGCGGCGGTCCGCAGACGGCTCGCTCGAGGTCCTCGAAGATCGGGCGATGATCACCCGCCTAGGAGAGGGGGTCGCGGCGACAGGTTCGCTCGCGCCAGGGGCGATCGAGCGGACCCTCGAGGCGCTGCGGATCTATCGGCGGGCGGCGGATGAACACGGGGCGGCGATCCGCGCGGTGACCACGGAGGGGGTCCGCCTCGCCGACAACCCCGACGAGTTTCTCGTCCCGGCGGCCGAGATCCTCGGCGTCCCCATGGAGGTGATCAGCGGCGCGGAGGAGGCTCGGCTCTCGTACCTCTCCGTCGCCCACGAGTACCCGGAGGGGGGAGGTCTGCGGGTCGTCGATATCGGCGGGGCGTCTACGGAGCTGGTGGTCGGCGACGGCGAGCGGGTGATCAGCGCAGTCTCCCATCGGATCGGCGCGGTGCGCCTGACTGAGCGCTTCGTCACCGGCGATCCACCGACGGCGGCGGAGATCGAGGGGATCGCCGCGGCCGTGCGCGTGGTCCTGAGCGCCCAACCGTTGCCGCCCTCGCCCCGCCTTCATGGCCTCGCGGGGACCGTGACGACCGCGGCCGCGCTCTTGCTCGATCTCGACGCCTACGACAGCGCCCAGGTCGATGGTTCTGAGCATTCGCTGGCGGCGATCGAGGGGCTCCGTGATCGTCTCGCCGGGCAGACCCTCGAGCAGCGGGTGACGCCGGTGCTCGCGCGACGGCGGGCCGACGTGGTCATCGCCGGCCTGACGCTCCTCCTCGAGGTGCTCCGCCACTGCGGCGCCGAGACCCTCGTGGTCCGGGATCGGGGCCTCCGCTATGCGCTCGTCGAGGGGCCGCCAGCTGCCGGTTGATGCGGCGTGCGGGTTGGGAGCCGGCTGCGGTGTTCATCGCCTGGCGGACGATCCTGCCTGAGATCCGTAGGTAGGGCCGAGGCCCCATCGTCGGCTCGGTCAATGACGGCCTCTGCGCAAGGGATCGCCTCTGTGTTGCGACGAGGCCCTCGTGGCTCGAGGGCCGGTTGAAGAAATACGTGGCGGAGGCCCCATGTCCGATGACGATCTCGGCGGCGCAGAGGCAGCGCAGACGCTACGCAGACGAAGAGGGCCTGGCCCAGGGCGAGCGTCGGGGTCGAGCCGAGCACGTCGATTTTGCGCAGGCTTGGGTCGTCGTCGCGGCTGCGTCGAGTAGGCTCCCGGCATGCGCCTTGATCTCCACTGCCACTCGACCTGCTCCGACGGGAGCATGTCGCCGGAGTGGGTCGCGTCGGCGGCGGTCGACGCCGGGGCGTCGCTCTTCTGCCTCACCGATCACGATACGGTCGACGGTTATTCGGCGACCGCGGAGCGCCTCGCCGGTCGCCCGTGCACCGTGCTCCGAGGTGTCGAGCTGAGCTGCAAGGAGGGGCGCCGGACGATCCACCTCCTGATCTACGGGATCGCGGACGGGCCGGGCCTGGACACCGTGAAGGAGTGCTTGCGCGGGGTTCGGGTCGCCCGTGAGCGGCGGCTCCTGGCGATCGTCGATCGCCTCGCCGGGCTCGGGATTAAGCTCGACGGTGAGGCGCTCTTGGCGAGCACGAGCGACCATACCCCCGGTCGACCGGACGTGGCCCGCGCCCTCAAGGAGGCCGGCGTGGTCAACAGCATGCGCGAGGCCTTTGATCGCTTCCTCCGCGACGGTGGCCCGGCGGATGTTCAGATCGCTCGCCTCAGCCTCGGCGACGGTCTCGATCTCGGGCGAGCCTGCGGCGGTCGCATGTCCCTGGCGCATCCCCACACGCTCCGCTCGTTCCCGCTGGTCGCCGACATCTGCCGCCGGTTTCACGGCGCAGGTCTAGGCGGGCTCGAGGCTTTCTACGGCCGCTACGGGCCCGCCGAGCGCGAGAGCTGGTGCCGCCTCGTCGATGAGCAAGGGATGGTCGCCACCGGGGGCTCGGACTTCCACGGAGAGGCTGTTCCTTCGGTCAGCAGACCGACGATCGACCTGCCGGAGGAGCGGGCGGCTCGGCTCTGCGATTGGCTCGAGGTTGTGCCTGGCGCGGCCTCGCTGAACCCGTCCGACTCGGCGTGAGCGCGACCCGGAGGTGCACTCCAGAGCTCGCCGGAGGTTGGCGTTGGTCGTCGGAGAGCGCTGACTGGGGGTCGCCGAGGGGGCCGGCCGAGAACGACGACGGGCGCCACCCGAAGGAGGCGCCCGTGCGGACGTCGAGTCCTGGAGGCTGCTAGTCCCGCAGCTTGCTGAGCAGGATGTCGACGGTCTTCTTGGCGTCGCCGAAGAGCATCCGGCTGTTGTCCTTGAAGAAGAGCGGGTTTTGCACGCCTGCGTAGCCGGTGCCGCGACCGCGCTTCATGATGATCACCTGCTGCGACTTCCAGACCTGGAGGACCGGCATGCCGGCGATCGGCGAGTTCGGGTCGTCTTCGGCCGAGGGGTTGACGATGTCGTTGGCGCCGATGACCAGGACAAGGTCGGTCTCCGGCAGGTCCTCGTTGATCTCGTCCATCTCGAGGACGATGTCGTAGGGGACGTTGGCCTCGGCGAGGAGCACGTTCATGTGCCCCGGAAGGCGGCCGGCGACCGGGTGGATGGCGAAGCGGAAGTTGACCTTCTTCTTGCGCAGCAGCTTGGCGATCTCAGAGACCGTGTGCTGCGCCTGGGCGACGGCCATCCCGTAGCCGGGGACGACGACGACGCTCTTGGCGTCGCGGAGGAGGTCGATGGTGTCATCGGCGTCGATCTCCTTCATCTCACCCTCGATCGCCAGGGCCGGGCCCTTGGCGGCGCCATCAGAGCCGAAGCCGCCGAGGATGACCGAGATGAACGAGCGGTTCATCGCCGCGCACATGATGTAGGAGAGGATCGCGCCTGAGGAGCCCACCAGCGCGCCGGTGATGATCAGGAGGTCGTTGGAGAGCATGAAGCCCGCCGCAGCCGCAGCCCACCCCGAGTAGGAGTTGAGCATCGACACGACCACAGGCATGTCTGCGCCGCCGATCGCCATCACCATGTGGACGCCGATGACGCTGGCGATCCCGGTCATGACCAGGAGCCAGGTCAGGCTCTGCTCGGGCGACCCCGTCAGGAAGAGGTAGCCGAGCACGCAGCAGCCGAGGACCATCGCCAGGTTGAGCAGGTGGCGACCGGGGAGCATCAACGGATTGCCGCCGATCGACCCCTTGAGCTTGAGGAAGGCGATGATCGAGCCGGTGAAGGTGATCGCGCCGACGAAGACACCGATGAACACCTCGATCGCGTGGATCGTGTGCTCGGTGCCGGTGAGCTGCTCGGTCGGGGCGATATGGCTGGCGATGCCGACGAGCACCGCGGCTAGGCCGACGAACGAGTGGAGCATCGCGACCAGCTCGGGCATCGACGTCATCGCCACTCGTTTGGCGAGGAAGGCACCGATGAGAGCGCCGGGGATGATCGACGCCGCGAGGACCGCGTAGCCGCTGCCCGTGACGTTCATCGACCCGTGCAGCGAGGTCCCGACCGCGGTGACCGCGATCGCGATCAGCATGCCGATGATCCCGTAGGTGTTGCCGCGGGTCGCCGTCTCCTGGCGGGAGAGACCGCCGAGGGAGAGGATGAAGAGCGCGCTCGCGGCGATGTAACAGACGATGAGGAGGCTGTAAGACATGGCGGCGGTCTCCTACCTGCGGAACATCCCGAGCATTCGGTGGGTGACCAGGAACCCGCCGGCGATGTTGATCGTCGCGACCAGGATCGCGGCCGCGCCGAGGAGGGTCGCCGGTGAGGTGACCGGCCCCGAGACCTGGAGCATTCCGCCGATGATGATGATCCCGCTGATCGCGTTGGTCACCGACATCAGCGGTGTGTGCAGAGCGGCGCTGACGTTCCAGATCACCTGGTAGCCGACGAAGCAGGCGAGGACGAAGACCGTGAAGTGGGAGAGGAAGTTCGGCGGCGCGCCGACGCCGATTCCGACGAGCATCGCGCCGGTGAGGAGCAGCCACGTGGACGAGCCCCCCTTCTTCTCTTCCTTCTTGGCCGCAGCGGCGACCGGCTCAGGGGCGGCGGCCGGCTTCGGCGGCGAGGGGGTCGGCAGCTTCGGCGCCGGCCAGAGCATCTCGCCCTCTTTGAGGACGATCGCCCCGCGGACGACGACATCGTCGAGGTCCACCTTGTAGCCCTCGGCACGACCCATGTCGTCCAAGAGGTGGCAGAGGTTCGAGCCGTAGAGCTGGCTCGACTGCGCCGCCATCCGGCTCGGCAGGTCGGTGTAGCCGATGATCGTCACGCCGTTGTGGACGATCGCCTTGCCGGGCTGGGTGAGCTCGCAGTTGCCACCGCGCTCGGCGGCGAGGTCGACGATCACCGAGCCGGGCTTCATCGCCTCGACGTGGTAGCGCTCGAGCAGGCGCGGAGCCGGTCGTCCCGGGATAAGCGCCGTCGTGACGATGATGTCGACCTCTTCGGCCTGCTCTTTAAAGAGGGCCATCTCGGCGGCGATGAACTCGGGGCTCATCAGCTTGGCGTAGCCGCCAGCGCCGTCGCCATCCTCGTCGAATTCGAGCTCGAGGAAGTCGGCGCCCATGCTCTCGACCTGCTCGCGGGCGGCGAGGCGGGTGTCGAAGGCGCGGACGATCGCGCCGAGGCCCCGGGCTGCGCCGATCGCGGCGAGACCGGCCACTCCGGCGCCGATGACCATCACCTTGGCCGGCGGCATCTTGCCGGCGGCGGTGATCTGGCCGGTGAAGAGGCGACCGAAGGCGTTCGCCGCCTCGATGATCGACCGGTAGCCGGCCATGTTGGACATCGACGAGAGGGCGTCGAGCTTCTGGGCCCGGCTGATCCGCGGGACCTGGTCCATCGCGATCACCGTCGCCTTGCGGGCGGCGAGGCGCGCTACCAGGTCCTCGTTCTCGGCCGGCCAGATAAAGGATATGAGCGTCCCCCCCTCGCGGACGAGCTCGGCCTCATGACAGCTCTCGGTCGGGTGCTCCTGCGGCTCCCGGACCTTGAGGACGATGTCGGCCTGCTGGTAGAGGCTACGAACCTCGGGGACGATGGTGCATCCGGCGGCGGTGTAGGCATCGTCCCTAAAATTGGCCAGGGCTCCCGCCCCAGCCTCGACCAACACCTCAAAGCCGTACTTCTGTAGGCGTTTGGCGTTGTCAGGGGTCGCTGCCACACGGCGTTCGCCGGGGTGGACTTCCTTGGGGATCCCAATTTTCATGGTCGCTAGCGATCTCCGTGGGCGGCCAATAAGTATCACGGGGGGCAGGCCTAGGGCCACGCTCGCGGGGACGGCCCATAGGACCCAGCAAACGCGCTTTTCAGCCGAACTTGGCGGCCGCGGGGGGGCGCCAAGTTCGGCCCGGATGTACGGCCAGGGGGGTCGTGGATGGGCCATGGCGGGTCGCGGACGGCTCGAAGACGATCCGACGTCGCCGGATCCTGGTAGTTTGCGCCGATGACGGACCCGCTAACTCACTTCGATCCAGGAGGCGCTGCGCGGATGGTCGGCATCACGGTCAAGGCCGAGACCCCGCGGATGGCCGCAGCCAGGGCACGAGTGCGGATGGAGGCGGCGACCCTCCAGCGGATCCGTGAGGGGGGGATCGGCAAGGGGGACGTCCTCGCCGTCGCCAGGCTCGCGGCGATCGGCGGGAGCAAGCAGACACCGGCCCTGATCCCGCTCTGTCATCCAGTCCGCGTCACCGCGGTCGACGTCCGCTTCACGATCGACGACGCGCTCCCGGGGGTGATCGTCGACGCCCGGGTCGAGGCCCACGATCGTACAGGCCCGGACATGGAGGCGATGATGGCCGCCTCGACCGCAGCCCTGACGATCTACGACATGTGCAAGGCGATCGACCGGGGGATGACGATCGAGGCGGTCGAGCTCACCGCGAAGGAAGGCGGCAAGTCGGGCGCCTGGCGGCGCACGTCCTAGGAGACCACCCCTATGCGGGCCCGCATCATGAGAGCTCGACTGGATCGGCGAGGGGCTGAGGCGCTCAGCGAGCAGGCACTGAGCTAGGACACTGTGAGGCGGGCGGAGGCTGAGGCGAAGGCCGGGCGAGGGGGACAGCACTCCCTCAGACAGGTCGGAGCGCGCGTCGACCCCTTGTGCCAAGGGGTCGACGCACGTCCTAGACTCGTTCGCGCTGCCCCCCTCGCCCGTCCCTGCAGCTCGTCCTCCGCTTGAGGGAAGCCGGGGGAGCGAGGGCTGAGCTGTGTGCCTGCGGGACAGGGATGCGGAGGTTTTCTTGTTCTCTTGGAACGTGGGCACTCTCTTGGATGCGCGCTACGGATGCGCGCTCTCGGGGAGATCGTCGCTTGTGGTCCTGTGCGTGCGGGTCTCTTCGGCGACTGACCAGGCACGTTGTAGGCTCGTGCTCCCCACGCTTGGAGCCGACGATGCGCAACCTCAACCCGCTCACGAACATCCTCTTCGCCCTCCCTCTCACACTCGTGGTCGCCTGTTCCGGCGATGATGGGGCGACCAGCGCGACGACGACCGGGACGTCGACGACGACCTCCGGCGGCGAGACCGAGGGCACGTCGACGACGACGACCTCCGGCTCCGACAGCGAGACCGGGACGTCGTCGACGACGACGACGGGCGAGACGACGGGCGAGACGACGGGCGAGACGACGACGACGACGACGACGACCGGGGGCGATCCGGCCGATAATTCCTGTCTGGTCGTCCTCGACTGCGCCGACAGGTGCGGCGACGTGGAGTGCGTCGAGGGGTGTGTCGCCGACGGGTCGGAGAGCGGGGCGGCGGAGGCGGAGGCGGTCATCCTCTGCTCGGCGACCAACGGCTGCGGTGACGATGAGGAGTGCCTCGCCAGCAATTGCGCCGACGAGCTGCTGAGCTGCTCCAGCGGCGAGGCCACCTGCGCTGTGCTCAGCGAGTGCGCAGAGGCCTGCGCCGGCGAGCCTCTCTGCGAGGCGAACTGCTACGCCGAGGCGAGCACGCTCGCGCAGGCGGAGCTGAACCAGCTCGCCCAGTGCATCGCGGACGAGGGCTGTGGCGACGAGGCCTGTGTGCTCGAGAAGTGCGGGCCCCAGGTCGGCGAGTGCTTTAGCGGCGGCGCCGACGTCCTGGAGTGTCCCCCGCTCTTCGGCTGCCTCTCCGAATGCGGCGACGACCCGCTCTGTACGGCCTCTTGCACGGCCTCGGGGACCCCGGGCGCGGTGGCAGAGGTGACCGATCTTGTGACCTGCGCAGCGGCGAACATGTGCGAGGACGAGGCCTGCCTCGAGGCGAATTGCGGCGACGAGTGGAGCACCTGTCGCTGGGGGCAAGGCAATTGTGGAGGCGGCTGGGCCTGCGCCCTCGCCTGCGGTGGCGGCGAGATCTGCCTCGGCAATTGCTACGCGATGACCGAGGAGAACAGCTTTCCCGCGCTCGTCGGCCTGATCACCTGCGCCATCAACAACGGGTGTGCCGACGAGGTGTGCATCGACGCCCATTGCATGGACGAGGCGAACGCCTGCTTCGCCCCCTGAGGCGGGCTTGAGGGGGTCGAGGAGGGCTTTCGTTGGAGCCTCACCCGACGGCTAGGCCTCTGTCGCGCTCCCTTGGCGGCCGAGGAGGCCGAGGACCAGGTCCGAGAGCAGCCCCTCGAGGGCCGGATCTCCGAGCCGCTCCGGGAAGCGGCGCAGCGTCGTGCGGAGCACCCCCGAGACCGCCTGCGCGAGGATCGAGCCGACCAGCTCGGGATCGTCGAGGTTGGTGTCCGGGTGGGTCCGCAGGGCGGTCGTCGTGATCGTCGCGGCGAAGTCCTGGAACTCGTCGAGGATCGCGGTATCGCTGATCGGCGTCAGCTGATGGAGCACGTGGTCGAGGCGGGGGTTGACCCGATGCGAGGCGATGAGCGCGGTCATCAGGCGCGGTATCGCGGCCTCGAGGGGGAGGCTGATCAGCTCGGCCAGGGACTCGCTGAGCACCTTTCGCATCGCGTCGACGTGGCGGTGGGCGAGGGCGTCGATGAGCTCGTCGCGGCTGCCGAAGTACTGGTAGAGCGAGCCGACGCTCACGCCCGCGCGCGCGGCGATGGCCTTGGTCGTCGCTGCCTCGGGGCCACTTCGCTCCAAAACCTGAGCGGTCGCGGTCAGGATCGCCTCGACCGTCGCCTTCGATCGGGCCTGAGTTGGCCTTCTTCGACCCTTAGAGCCCTCTTTTTCCGCTTTGTCCCAGTTGTCAGAAGAAGACATGAAACGCGAGTGTACAAGATGTGAGTCCGTGTTCATGTTTTATCTGGCGGCGGCGAACGAGCCCGCCGCGTTGGTGACAGCTATGAACAAGGTGATCAGTGGTTTTCGTCTTCTCGCCGGCTACCTCCAGATGGTGCGGGATCCTGCGCGTCTCGACGTGGTCTTTCGGATGATGGATGGGGTCCGCGAGAGCGACGCGGATGGTGCGATCTCGGGCTTCCTCTCGAGGCCGGAAGTACGCGCGGTGACGGGGGATACGCGGCCTCCGCTCTATCTCCGGCTAGAGGAGCTTCGAGCCCTCCCGGAGGGGAGCCTGGGGCGGGCCTATGCGGAATTCATCGACGCTCACGGCTTCGACTTGGAGGCGCTCTATCGCTTCAAGGACCGTCGTCGCGAGGCGACGCTCGAGCCCGAGGAGCGGCTGACGATCCACATGGAGCGCAGCCACGATCTTTGGCATGTCGTCACCGGCTTCGAGACCGACATTGCCGGCGAGCTGGGGCTCCAGGCGTTCTATGTGGCGCAGCTCGGCACGCCGATCGCGGCGGCGGTGATCTCTGCGTTGCTCCTCAACGCCGTGGTCCGTGCGCCGCTGGACGTCCCGGAGCGGATGGAGGCGATCTCTACGGGCTGGCGTCACGGGCAGGCCTGCGAGAGCCTCTTCGGCGCGGACTGGGCCGCGCTCGTCCATGAGCCCCTGGAGGATGTTCGCGCGCGCTTTGGCATCACGCCTGCCGCTGTCGCAGGCGCCGCGGCCTGCGTCTCGTGCGAGGCGCAGCGCAGCGCGGCCTAGTCGCGTCGGGCCCGCCCCCCGCGGAGCTCGGCGCTTCGCGGAGCGGTCCGCTCGCTGCTCGTCTGGGGGCTGCGAGCTGGAGATCCTTGCGGTCTACGGGGTCACCTCGTCACGGCATGACGGGGTGACGGCTCGACTCATCGACGACTCGATGGCTCGACTCATCGACGACTCGAGGGCTCGACTCATCGACGACTCGACGACGCGATGGCTCGACTCATCGACTCATCGACTCATCGATTGTTCGACTCATCGACACCTAGAGGGCTAGAGGGCTAGAGGGCTAGAGGGCTAGAGTTCTCGGCTACTCGACCGTCACCGACTTCGCGAGGTTGCGGGGCTGGTCGACGTCGGTGCCCTTGAGATCCGCGAAGTGGTAGGCGAGGAGCTGGAGCGGCACGCTCGAGACGATCGGCTGCAGCTCCTCGGCGACCGCGGGGACCAGGAGAACATCGTCGGCGACGTCGGCGATCGCCTGATCGCCCATGGTCGCGACGGCGATGATCCGGCCGCCGCGGGCCCGGACCTCCTCGAGGTTGGAGACGACCTTCTGGTAGCCCGGCCCCTGGAGGGCGAGGACGATCACCGGCACCTGCTCGTCGATAAGCGCGATAGGCCCGTGCTTCATCTCGCCGCTGGCGTAGCCCTCGGCGTGTACGTACGAGATCTCCTTGAGCTTGAGCGCGCCCTCGAGGGCGACCGGGAAGCCGAGGCCGCGGCCGAGAAAGATGCAGTCGCGGGCCTGGAGGTAGCGGCGGGCGACGGTGCGGATCGCGGCGCCCTGGGCGAGGAGGTTGTCGACCTGGCGCGGAAGATCGCGGAGGCCGTCGACGAGCGCAGAGGCGCGGTTCTCCTCTAGCGAGCCCGTCAGGCGACCGAGGTGGATCGCGAGGAGGGTGAGCACCGCGAGCTGGGTCGTGAACGCCTTGGTCGAGGCGACGCTGATCTCCGGCCCCGCGCGGGTGTAGAGGACTTGGTCGGCGACCCGGGTGATCGTCGAGCCGACGACGTTGCAGATCGCGAGGCTGCGGGCGCCGCGGGACTTGGCCTCCTTGAGGGCGGCGAGGGTGTCGGCGGTCTCGCCCGACTGCGAGATCGCGATCACCAGGTCGTCCTTGGTGATGATCGGATCGCGGTAGCGGAACTCGCTGGCGAGGTCGACCTCGACCCGGAGGCGAGCGAGGCGCTCGATCAGGTACTTGCCGGTGAGGGCGGCGTGCCACGAGGTGCCGCAGCCGAGGAGGATCAGCCGGCCGCGCTCGCGCAGAGCGCTGAGATCAAGGCCGTCAAAGGCGACCGCGCCGTCGGCGAAGCCACAGCCGACGACGGTGTCGGCGATCGCCCGCGGCTGCTCGTGGATCTCTTTCAGCATGTAGTGCTTAAAACCCTGGCGCTCGGCGGCGATCGGGCTCCACTCGATCCGCCTGCGGGGGCGACGGACGGGCTCGCCGTCGGCGTTGAAGATCTCGACCGAGTCGGCGCGGACGCGGGCGATGTCGCCGTCCTCGAGGTCGACGACCGTCCGGGTGTAGGCGAGGAGTGCGGCTGCGTCGGAGGCGACGTAGTTCTCGGCGGCCGGGCTGCCTTCGCCAACCCCGGGGCCGCCGAGGCCGATCAGGAGCGGCGCGTTGTGGCGGGCGACGACGATCTCGCCGGGCTGCTCGTCGCTGATCGCGGCCATCGCCCAGGTGCCGTGGAGGCGGCCGAGCGCCCGCCCAAGCGCCTCGAAGAGGTCGCAGCCGGCCTCTTTCATCTCCGCCTCGAGGAGGTGAGCTATCACCTCGGAGTCGGTCTCGCTGGCGAAGCTCGAGCCCTTGGCCTGAAGCTCATGGCGGAGCTGTTGATAGTTCTCGATGATCCCGTTGTGGACGACGGCGACGTGGCCGGCCCGGTGGGGGTGGGCGTTGTCGTCGGAGGGGCGGCCGTGGGTCGCCCAGCGGGTGTGGCCGATGCCGAC
>Ga0316189_10000925_pt1 | contig 29320 bp, 28 predicted proteins | sample LowCovwburrow_MG_FD_204930 | JGI IMG/M metagenome (GOLD analysis project Ga0316189, IMG submission 204930) | Coastal sediment microbial communities from Maine, United States - Lowes Cove worm burrow | ecosystem: Environmental > Aquatic > Marine > Coastal > Sediment | place: USA: Maine...
TAGATATATTATTGGAGGCATTATTTTTGGGTTCGGTTGGGCTTTAATTGGAGTATGTCCAGGACCAATGTATGTGTTATTAGGAACAGGAATTTACTCAATGCTGATTGTTATTGCTGCTGCCATAGTAGGCACGTTTATTTACGGAATTCTAAAAGAAAAACTTCCTCATTAAACATGGAATTTAATCAAATACTAGGATATATTGGTGCTTTATTAGTTGGACTAGTGCTTGGTCTAATTGGTGGTGGTGGCTCCATATTAACTGTTCCTATATTAGTATATCTAATTGGATTAAACCCAGTAACAGCAACCGCATATTCTCTTTTTGTTGTTGGCACAACGTCATTGTTTGGGGCAATTCAAAATTTTAGAAACAAAATGGTAGATATTAAAACTGCCATAGTATTTGCTATTCCTGCATTTATTGCTGTGTATTTAACAAGACGTTATTTAGTTCCAGCAATTCCTGATTCGCTCTTTACAATCTTTGATTTTGAAGTTACCAAAAACATATTTATAATGATGTTTTTTGCAATAGTTATGCTTTTGGCTTCTATTTCAATGATAAAATCTAAAAGAAAACCAAACACAGAAGATCAAGCAATTTCATATAACATTCCCTTAATTATTATAGAAGGAGTTGTTGTTGGGGTATTAACAGGAATTGTTGGAGCTGGTGGTGGCTTTCTTATCATTCCTGCTTTAGTAATTTTAGCTAAACTCCCAATGAAATTAGCTGTTGGTACATCACTCATTATTATTTCAGCAAAATCATTAATTGGTTTTTTAGGTGATGTACAAAATCTAACTATTGATTGGAACTTCTTACTGATATTTACTGCCATTTCAATTGTAGGAATACTAATTGGTGTGTATGCAACAAAATTTATCAGTGGCACTAAGCTTAAAAAAGGATTTGGTTGGTTTACACTAATAATGGCATTATATATTATTTTTAAAGAAATGTACTAAACGAATGTGATAAATATCACTAATCAAAAAAGCAAAGCTTCGTATCTTTGCATAAATATATAAATTATGAAGATAGAACAACTATATACTGGATGCCTCGCTCAAGGAGCTTATTATATAGAGTCAAATGGAGAAGTAGCAATTATTGATCCTTTAAGAGAAACCCAACAATATACAGACAAAGCTAATGCAGAAAATGCAACAATTAAATACGTATTTGAAACACATTTTCATGCTGATTTTGTTTCTGGGCATGTTGATCTAGCAAAAAAAACTGGAGCAACTATTGTTTTTGGACCAAGCGCAACTACAAATTATAATGCTCATATAGCAACAGATAATGAAGAGTTCAAACTTGGTAATATTACTATTAAAGTTTTACATACTCCAGGTCATACTTTAGAATCTTCTACATATTTACTCATAGATGAAAATGGTAAAAATCATGCAATTTTTTCAGGTGACACTCTATTTTTAGGAGATGTAGGACGTCCTGATTTAGCAATTAAATCAGATTTAACTAAAGAAGATTTGGCTGGCATGTTATATGATTCTTTAAGAACTAAGATCATGCCGTTAGCTGATGATGTGATTGTATATCCTGCTCATGGAGCCGGATCTGCTTGTGGCAAAAACCTAAGCAAAGAAACGGTTGGATCAATTGGAGATCAAAAGCTGACAAATTATGCCTTAAGAGCAGATATGACTAAAGAAGAATTTGTAAAAGAAGTACTTGATGGCATACCTCCTCCTCCACAATATTTTGCTAAAAACGCAATGATGAATAAAATGGGTTATGATGCGTTTGAAAATGTGCTTCAGACAGGTGATGTCCCATTAGATACTACTGAATTTGAAGCTTTAGCAAACCATGAAGGTGCCTTAGTTCTTGATGTTAGACCTCAATCAGAATACTTAAAAGGTCATATTCCAAATTCAATATTCATAGGACTAAATGGTAGTTTTGCTCCTTGGGTTGGTGCTTTAATTAGCGACTTAAAGCAACCCATTTTGTTAGTTGTTCCTGAAGGAAAATCAAAAGAAGCAGTAACAAGACTATCTCGTGTTGGTTATGACAATACTTTAGGCTATCTTCAAGGTGGAATGAATGCTTGGAGATCTGCTGGTAAAGATGTAGAAACCTTAGAATCAATTTCAGCCGAAGAGTTTGCAAACAGGTTTAAAAATAGCAGCATAAACATTTTGGACGTTAGAAGAGATGGTGAATACACATCAAGTCATATTGAAAATGCGCAACATTTTGCATTAGATTATATTAATGATAAAATGAATGAAATTTCAAAAGACAAAACCTATTATATACATTGTGCAGGTGGTTATCGTTCAGTAATTGCGGCTTCTATTTTGAAAGCCAGAGGCTTTAATAATCTAATTGATATTGACTCTGGATATGGTGCTATTAAAAACACAGATCTACCAATAACAAAATTTGTTTGTCCTTCGACCTTATAAACTCTAAATTACAGGAATTATAAAAATAAACATGGGAACTACAGATAAAGCAATTAGGATTATACTAGCTATTGCTGTTGCTTTGCTATATTATTTTGACGTTGTTCAAGGTGCTTTAGCTTACGTATTAATGGCATTTGCTATTGTTTTTCTATTAACAAGCTTCATTAGCTTTTGTCCATTATACAAACCTTTTGGAATTAGTACTTGCAAAACAAAGTCATGAATACAACACTAATAATACAAAACCTAAAATGTGGTGGCTGTGCAAACACAATTATGAATAGGTTAAGAAATATTGATGGATTAAAAGATGTTAGTATTAACAATGATGCTAATACTGTATCATTTGATTATACAGGTAAAACAATACTAAATAAAGCTATTGCTTTGCTTTCTCAATTAGACTATCCAGTTGATGGTGCAGAAAACACATTGACAAAAAAAGCAAAAAGTTATGTGAGTTGTGCAGTAGGTAGAATGAACAAATAACTGATTAAATTAGATTAACACTAAAAAAGGCTCTGAATTTCTTCAGAGCCTTTTCTATATAATTTCAGCACTTAAGCCAGCATCTAACAACATTGAACATCGAGGTTCTAACTCATCATAAACACCTGTTTTAACAGTACATTTGCCTTTGTAATGTACAATAATAGAGCATTGCTCTGCTTGTTCAGGAGTATGTTCACAAGCATAAATAAGCGTATCAATTACATGATCAAATGTATTTACATCATCATTATATAACACAATTTCATTGTGTATTACAGCTTCTTCCTCAAGTAATAGTTCTACAGATGTTTTCTTTTGTGTACTCATTTCAAAAGTTTACTCTAATTTATAAATTTTAATGAAACCCAGTTGTTTCTTTCTATAGTTTCAACTAATTTTAACATATACTTATTGCATTCTGCTTCAATAATTTTAATATCATTTTGATAAAAACCACTTAAAAACAAAACTCCATCTTTAGATAAGCTTTTAATATAATACTTCAAATCTTGTAATAATATATTTCTATTAATATTTGCAATAATTACATGATATGTTTTACCATCTAGAAGATTTACATCTCCTTCATAAACTCTTATGTTTTTGCAATTATTCCTTTCTACATTTTCAGTACTATTTAAATAACACCAATTATCAATATCTATTGCGTCAATTTGAGATGCTCCTTTCATTTCTGCAAGAATTGCCAAAACTCCAGTTCCACAACCCATATCTAGAACTGTTTTCTCTTCAAACTCATTTTTAAGAATGTGCTGAATCATCATATGAGTGGTTTCATGATGACCTGTACCAAAACTCATTTTTGGTTCAATAACAATATCAAACTTAGTATTAAATGGGTCATGAAAAGGGGCTCGAACTGCACATAAATCGTCTACTACAATAGGATTGAAGTTTTTTTCCCATTCTGCATTCCAATTTGTTTGCTCAATCTCTTCAGAAGTATAAGTGATTTTAAACTCTTCCGATTTTAGAATTTGAATATCCTCAAGAATAGTTTCATAATATTCGTCTTTTTGAATATAAGCAGTAACTCCTTCTTCTGTCTCAACAAAACTTTCAAAGCCAGCATAACCTAATTCAGCAATTAATATTTCAACGCCAGATTGTAGTGGTCTCACTTTAAAGTAATAGCCAATATATATTATGTTTGACATCTTTAAAAAGCGTTTACGATTGCAAAGAAATCTTGAGCATTTAATGCAGCTCCTCCAATAAGCCCTCCATCAACGTCAGGTTTAGAAAAAATTTCTTTTGCATTATTTGGCTTTACACTACCTCCATAAAGTATAGACATTTCATTTGCAATATCATGATCATATTTACCTGCAAGAGTTTCTCTAATAAATTTATGCATATCCTGTGCCTGCTCAGGGCTAGCAGTTTCTCCAGTTCCAATTGCCCAAACTGGCTCGTAGGCCAATACAATATTTTCAAATACTGATGCTTCTAGATGAAAGAGAGCGTTTTTGATTTGAGAAGCTACAACTTGCTCATGATTTCCAGCTTTTCTATCTTGAAGTTCTTCTCCAAAACAAAAAATGATTCGCATATCATTATTTAATGCAGCATCTACTTTTTTAGACAAGCTTTCATCAGTTTCATTATAATATGCGCGACGTTCACTGTGACCTAATATTACAGTATTAATACCAACACTTTTAAGCATGCTTGCACTAACTTCTCCAGTAAATGCACCATTATCTGCAAAATGCATATTCTGAGCAATGACTTCAATATTTGAGGTTCTTAGTAACACGAATGAATGCCAAAGATTAGTATATGTTGGAGCAATCATTACTTCAGTATCTGAATTAATGGTTTGCCTTTTTAAATCATCAATTAGTGTTTCAGACTGAGGTAAGTCATTATTCATTTTCCAATTACCTGCTACTATATTTTTTCTCATAATTTTAATTTAATTTAACCTTAGGGTCTAACCAAGAGTACATAATATCTACAAAAATATTTATGACAATAAACATAATTGCAATTACTAATACTGAGCCCATAATTATTGGCAAATCTAAGGTATTTAAAGCGTTTACTATTTCCTTTCCTAATCCATTCCATCCAAAAATATATTCAACAAAAACTGCTCCTGCTAGCATAGATGCAAACCAACCTGAAATTGCTGTAATTACAGGATTTAATGCATTTTTTATTGCATGCCTTTTAATAATTTGGAATTCACTTAGACCTTTAGCTCTAGCTGTTCTTATATAATCTTGATTAAAAACCTCTAATAAAGAATTTCGCATCAACTGTATCACAACTGCTAATGGTCGAATACCTAATACAATTGCTGGTAGAATCAGGTTTTTCCATTTGATTGTTATGGTTTCACCAAAATCATCCATTTCATATAAACTTCCTGTCATTTCTAAATTGGTATATTTATGAAGTACATAACCAAAAAACCAGGCAAATAAAATAGCACTGAAAAACGAAGGCACACTCATTCCTAAGGTGCTTAATATTTGAATAAGCTTATCTATCCATGTATCTTTAAATAACGCTGAAAAAACACCAAGAGAAATACCTAAAATCATGGCAATGATGATTGCTGTTGATGCTAATACAAATGTATTTGGTAGTGTCTCTACTAATACTTGGGTTACTTTTTTTCCTTGTTTGGTAAATGACTCCCTTAAGTAAGAGAATTTTATTACGGTTGTAGTGTTTCCAATTGTAAATAACTTTGATGCCGAATATTTATTAGGCGCCAAATAGGTGTAATCAAGTGGTGAAGTTGAATGAAATGATATTGGTGATAAATCATTCAAATAATAAAAATACTGAGTGCTAATAGGCTTATCAAAACCATATTTCTTCTTTACAATTGCAAGTTGCTCACTATCTTCATTTTGACCAAGCATCATTTGAGCAGGATCTCCAGGAAGTACATTGAATAAAAAGAAAATAACGCTAACTACTCCAAATAAAGTAAGAAGTGCATAAAATGCTTTATTTAAAAAATAGTTTAGCACATGAGTTTAGTTTATATCTTCAAGAATCAGATCTTCAAAATCATTCCAATGAAATTTTTGTTTTACAGTTCCTTTATCAATCTCTAAAACACCAGGATTCGATCTAACTACAGTCTTCAATGCTTTCTCATCACATAAATAAAAATCGAAATTGAGTTTATATTCTTCTTTTATTCTTTGTTTAGCGGCTTCTCCTGAAGATGTCATGCCAATAACAGTATATCCTTTTCTAATGGCATCGTCAGAAAGTGCCTTTATCTTAATTAAGCCATCCCTTTCAGCAGTATCTAAATTGTAAGATACAATCATTATCAAGTTATCCTTTTGTAATATTTGTTCTGTTTGATCGCCATCTTCATTCTCAATTGAAAAATCTAAAATTGGTGGTTCATAACCTTCTTCAATTACTTTCGTTTTAACACCAACATAATCGCCTTCAACTTTAGGATAACTTCCATTAGTAACAAATTCTTGTTCTTCTCCATTTACTTTAAATGTCCAAGTAAATTCTTGAACTGCTTTTTGAGCATCATCTGGAATACTCATATTTTCCAGTAAATTATCTCCAATTTTATAAGCTCTAAAATCTTTAGAAGGCAAATGCATTAGTACATGATATCCAAACCATAAAGAAAAAATGAAACTAAGAAGAGCAAGTACTGTTGTAGGTAATTTGTCGAATAATGGTTTTATATACTTAACACCAATGAATAAAATTAATACAAAAAACAGCAACACGATATCCTTGGTGAAGCTTTCCCATGGTGTTAATTTTAGTGCGTCACCAAAGCAACCACAATCTTTTACTTTATCAAAATAAGCAGAATAAAACGTTAAGAATGTAAAGAATACTATCATTAGTAGTAAACTCCAAACTGTAAATTTCGGCTTATAACCAATAAGCAAAAACACGCCCAATACAACTTCAAAAACAACTACAAATACAGAAATAGCTAAGGCATAAGGTTCTAAAAATGGAATATTTAAAACCTCTGTACTAAAATATTCTTGGAGCTTATAAGAAAATCCTAAAGGATCATTAAGCTTAATTAAACCAGAAATAATAAATAAAATTCCAACTAAAACCCTGCTAATGTGTACTAAATATTTCATATCTATTCGTTTAAATGTATCATGGCAAAAATAGCATAGTTAACCATATCTTGGTAGTTTGCATCTATGCCTTCACTTACTATTGTTTTACCTGAATTATCTTCAATTTGTTTAACACGCAACAATTTTTGCAAAATTAAATCTGTTAATGAGCTCACTCGCATATCTCGCCAAGCCTCACCATAATCATGATTTTTATCTTGCATGAGCTGCTTTGTAATGTATACTTGTTCGTCATAAAGTTTAGTTGCTTCTTCAACTGACAAATCCGGTTGTTCAACAACACCTTTTTCAAGTTGAATAAGCGCCATTATGCAATAGTTAATTATACCAACAAATTCACTTTCTTGTCCTTCATCAACTTTTCTAACATCATTTTGTTGTAAACCTCTTATACGTTGTGCTTTAATAAAAATCTGGTCTGTCAACGAAGGTAATCTGAGTATCCTCCAAGCGCTACCATAATCACTCATTTTTTTGATAAATAGATCTCTGCATGTTGTAATTACTCCATCATATTGTTTTGATGTATTTTGCATAAAGTCAATTGAATTTTGCGTAAATTTCGCTTAAATTTTAAACTATTCAAAGTTTATTTTAAAACTGTAAACCAACAGCTCATAATACTATACGAATGACCATTAATTGTAACGGAAAACTTATTGATTTGTCAACACCAAAAGCAATGGGAATTCTTAATATAACTCCTGATTCTTTTTATGATGGTGGACGTTTTAAAAGTGAAACTTCCATATTAAATCAGGTAGAACTCATGCTATCTGATGGAGCAACTTTCATTGATGTTGGAGCTTATAGTTCACGTCCTGGAGCTAATCATGTTAGCGAAACTGAAGAAATAAGTAGAGTTATTCCAATAATAGAATCATTAATCAATCACTTTTCCGAAATAAATATATCAATTGACACCTTTAGAAGCGAAGTAGCTAAGCAATGTGTTAACGCTGGAGCTGCAATGATAAATGATATTTCAGCTGGAAAACTAGATAAAAACATGCTAGAGACTGTTGGTGAACTCGGCGTTCCTTATGTGATGATGCATATGAAAGGCACACCACAAAACATGCAACAACTAACAGATTATGATGATTTAATAAAAGACATCATCTATTATTTTTCAGAACGTATTGCTGAAGCCAGAACACATAAAATCATTGACATTATTATTGATCCTGGTTTTGGATTTTCTAAAACACTCGAACAAAACTATGAATTACTTAATAAAATGGAGTTATTAAAAATGACTGATAAACCGCTTCTTGCAGGTTTTTCAAGAAAATCAATGATTTACAAATTACTTGATTCATCTCCTGAAAAAGCATTAAATGGTACCACTTCATTAAACACAATTGCATTACTAAAAGGAGCTAAAATATTACGAGTTCATGATGTTAAGGAGGCTATGGAATGTATAACGCTCACAAATCAATTATGAAACAAATATTTACCGTAATTCTAATTATTATATGCTATTCATGTACTAAAAAAATAGTGCAATTACCAGAAACAACAAACCAAGACATTACTGAAATTATGGATGTTTCTCCTGTGTATATGTTTTATGATGAAGAAACTGATAGCATTGAATTCAACAGAAATAATATGATTAGCACAACCAATTGGTTAGTTAATATCGATAAGCGGTTAACTTTAAAACAAATTTTACCTCATTTACAATATTTACAAGAAAAACGTCATGGAGATGGTATGCATAAAAATGAAAGTGCTCGTAACTATTTTACTTGTAACAACACTGTGTTGAAAAACTTATCGTTTATAGATTTCACTGATATTATGTTTGAATCCGATAGCGAAAGCTTGAATTCTAATGATACTATTCCTGAAGATCATTTTGGTATATTAAGATTTATCTCATCAGAATTAGTTGAAATTAAAAGCGTGTACGAAGAAGACATATTAATCGAAGAATCTAGTTTTGACCATTTATTGGATGAGATTAATGAGTTGATGAAATCAGAAAAAATCACCCTTACCTTAGCGTTTAAGTCTAGTTTAATATTTCAAGATTATATTAGTATTAAAAGCAAGATACTAGCAATCAAATCAGAAAACTTAGAAATATTAAATCAGGAAATAATCTATAATTAACTATATTTATTGAAATTTAAAACACAACAGTCAATTGGAAATATTTGACGATCTCTTAAAATTTACAGTTATAGACGTTATCGACATTATTCTTGTCGCACTTCTACTCTATTATGTTTACAAACTAGTAAAAGGTACTGTTGCTATCAATATTTTTATTGGTATCATTTTTATTTATTTAGCTTCGAGACTTACTGCTGCTCTAAACATGGAGCTTCTTAGTAGTATTTTTGGAGGTTTTATGAGTGTTGGAATTATTGCATTAATTGTAGTATTTCAACCTGAAATCAGAAAGTTTTTGTTAATGATTGGTTCTACAAATATTGGATCGAAAGGAGGACTAACAAAGAAACTAAATTTCTTACGAACACAATCCATTAATGAAACTGAAGCTGAAACTGTTGTTGCAGCTTGTGTGAAAATGGGAAGCTCTAAAACAGGAGCTTTGATTGTGTTAGAACGAAATAACAATCTTGATTTTTTATTAGCAACAGGTGATGAGATGAATATAAAAGTCACTCAACCCATCTTAGAGAGTATATTCTTCAAGAACAGTCCTTTACATGATGGTGCCATCATCATTGCTGATAATGTAGTAAAAGCAACTCGTGTTATTCTTCCTGTAAATAATGAGAAAAATATACCTGAACGATTTGGGCTACGTCATAGAGCAGCCATTGGTATTACTGAAAAAACAGATGCACTTGCTCTAGTAGTATCAGAAGAAACTGGGCAAGTTTCATATATTAAAAATGGTGAATTTGTAATTTATAAAAACACCGAAGAACTCATAGAAAAAATTAAGACTGATTTATCGTAATACTATTGGATTTCTTCTTGAAGAAATTGTACTTCGTATAAATTTCTATAATAACCATCTTGTCGCTTTAACAGTTCATCATGAGTACCTTGCTCAACAATTTCACCTAAATCCATTACAATAATATTATCTGCCTTTTTAATGGTTGCCAGACGATGTGCTATAACTATTGAAGTCCTTCCTTTTGTTATTTTATCTGTAGCATCTTGAATTAATTTCTCAGAATGAGTATCAATAGAAGATGTTGCTTCATCTAGTATTAGAATACTTGGGTTTGTAACATATGCACGTAAAAATGATATCAATTGACGTTGACCAGATGATAGCATTACACCTCGCTCCTTAACATTATAATGATAACCATTTGGTAAACTCATTATAAAATCATGAATTCCAATTTGTTTGGCAGCAAATTGCACTTCTTCTTCTGAAATATCAGGATTTTTAAGTGTGATATTATTTAAAATTGTGTCTGCGAAAAGAAAAACATCTTGCAATACGACAGCTATTTGTTTTCGTAAAGAATTTAATGTTACATCTTTAATATTAACATCATCAACTAATATATCACCAGAATCAATTTTATAAAATCTATTTAAGAGGTTAATAATCGTAGATTTTCCTGCTCCTGTTGCTCCAACAATGGCTACAGTATCACCTGCCTTCACATCAAATGATATTCCTTTAAGTACTTCTTCATTTTCAACATATGAAAAACGCACTTCTTTAAATGAAATTTCACCTTTAAAGTGTGATGCAATTTGAGTGCCCGAATCATCAATATTGGACGTAGTATCTAATACCTTAAAAACTCTATCGGCAGCAACCATACCCATTTGCAACGTATTAAACTTGTTTGCAATTTGGTTTAATGGTCTGAATATCATAGGAATAAACATAATAAAAGCCGTAAGATCACCTAAGGTTGTAAGCTGCTGATCAACAACATTTAAACCTCCAAACCAAACCACTAATCCTAAAGTGATAGACGATAACAACTCAGCAATTGGGAAGAAAATAGAATTGTACCAAACTGTTTTTAGCCAACCATTTTTGTGACGATCATTAATTTTTTTGAAATTCTTATATTCAATATCTTCACGTGTGAATAACTGCAATATTTTCATTCCAGTAACACGCTCTTGTACAAAAGAATTTAAATTAGAAACTTCAGTTCTAACTTCTTCAAAAGCCTTTTTCATATACTTCTGAAAAATCTTAGTTGCAAATACAATTAAAGGTAGCGTACAGAAAACAATGATACTTAAACGCCAATTCATATAAGCCATAACACAACCTACCAAAAACATTTTTAGCAAATCACTAAAAATCATAAATAACCCTTGTCCAAAAATATCAGCAATACGCTCCATATCTGTAACGGCTCTTGTAATTAGAAGACCAACGGAAGAATTGTCATAATACTTCATTTTAAAGTTAAGGATATGCTCAAAGAGTTTTATTCTAATATCTCGAACAACAGATTGACCAAGCCAACTCGCATAATAAATAAAGATGAGATTACAGATAACTTCTATAATAAGAAGCCCTCCATAAATTAGTATGTACCCTAAAAAGCCTTCATCAAACTTAGCAGCAATATTTTCATCAATGGCCAACTGAAGCACCTTTGGTCTGATTGCACCAAAAATTGCAAGTCCGAAAACAGCAATAAGCGTCAACCCAAAAACATGATTATAAGGCTTAATAAACTTTAACAGTCGTTTAAACAATCCTAAATCAAAAACCTCTTTACTAACTTTCGCCATTTATATAAAAATCTTTTTATCGTATTCAATTACCGACAAATATAATCCTTGTGCAGGAACAGATGCTCCAGCTTTTATTCTGTTTTCTGACTTAATAATTTTATGAAACTCTTCAATAGTGGTTTTACCAAAACCAACATCTAACATTGTTCCTACTATTGCTCTCACCATATTTCTTAAAAATCGATCTGCTCTTATTGTAAAAACTAACTGATTATTATTTTCATTCCATTCAGCTTTCATAATGTTACAATTATACGTTTTTACATCAGTATTACTTCTTGAAAAGCATTTAAAATTTCTATAATCAAATAGAATTTTTGCAGCTTCATTCATTTTTGTAATGTCTAACTTATGTTTCAAATAATAAGAACCCTCACTATTAAACACATCCTTTTTTTGAGTTATTTTATAATTATACGTTCTACTTAAAGCGTCAAACCTTGCGTGAGTGTCATTTTTTACCTGAAAAATATTCTGAATACTTATATCGTTTGGTAAAAATGCATTAAGCTTGTAAACAATCTGCTCAATATCAAAAACTTTAACATAATCAAAATGTGCAAACATTTGCTCAGCATGAACACCAGCATCAGTCCTCCCAGCTCCTGCAATACCAATTTTGGTTTTCAATAGTTTTGAAAGACCACCTTCTACAACCTCTTCTACAGAAATAGCATTAGGTTGATATTGCCAACCATGATAAGCTTTTCCATTATATGAAAGTTCAATAAAAAATCTCAAGCTATTTTTGATACATTTGTTGATTAAAGAGCAAATATAATTAGAATATACAGTAACAACTCACAATTTTTTCTTAATGCAAAAGATCTTACTTTTATCTGACACACATAGTTATATTGATAATGCAATTTTGAAATATGTTAAGCAAGCAGATGAAGTTTGGCATGCTGGAGATATTGGTGATTTAGCAGTAACAGATGCTATTAAAGCTTTAAAACCATTAAGAGCTGTATATGGGAATATAGATAATTCAGATGCAAGAGTAGAGTTTCCAGAGCACAATAGATTTAATTGCGAAGATGTAAGTATTTGGATTACGCACATTGGAGGTTATCCTCCTAGTTATAATAATCGTGTGAGAGACGAGTTGAAAACAAATCCTCCAGATATCTATATTAGTGGCCATTCTCATATCTTAAAAGTGATGCCTGATAAAAAATTAAAATTATTACACATTAATCCTGGAGCAATTGGTATACATGGTTTTCATAAAGCACGAACGATGGTACGTTTTGAAATTGATGGCAAAAAAATTCAAAATTTAGAGGTTATTGAGTTCAAGCGATAAAAAAGAAAACCCAAAGTTTTTACTTTGGGTTTTCAACGCACTAATACTACTAAGATGATAGGTTTATCTTAATCGATCAACAGATTTTACGAGATCTTCATCCTTTTTTATGGCTTTATTGGCTAAAACCAAAAATACGATAGAAAAAATAGGTAAAAGAATCCCAATACCTTTCTCAGAAACATCAGTTTCTCCAGATAAGCTTAGCGAGCGATATACAAATAATCCTAGTAAAAAAAAGTTTAATATGATATTAAGGCGGCCCAATACAAATTGTGTCTGCCTGTCTTTGTATCTAAATATTGAAAATAATGATAAAGCTGCAGAACCCAGAAACAATCCAAAATATAGCATATTGTCTTTAGCAAATACGTTTACTCCTTCTGTATTTGTCCAAAGATTAAACACAAATATTAATCCTGTAGATATACCTACAGCAATTAATAAATAAATGGTTTGAATTCGTTGTAACATTAGCAATTATTGAGCTGCAAAAATAATAGTTTCTTTTTAAACATTTATGATATATTAAAAATAAAGTCGTATAATTGCAATAACAATGTAGTACATATCTGTGTTCTACTTAGTTAATCTTCAAAAAAACAAATCAAAAACTAATTATTCTTCCACATTCCAATATAAGGAACTAAAAAGATTAATTTATTCTCAAAAAACTAATTATTCAAATTAACAATGTTTGAAATTTCACAATTAAAAGAAATGAAGCTACCTGAATTACAGGATATAGCTAAAGGGCTTAGTATTTCAAAATATCGCTCACTAAAAAAATTAGATTTAGTTTACCAAATACTAGATCACCAAGCAGCAAACCCTCCAGAAGTTAAACCTGCAACTCCTCAAAAGCCAAAGCCAAGAAGAGAACGCATTCAAAGAGGTAAAGATGATAATAAACAGAAGCAATTAGACTTTAAACAAAAGGAAAGAACTGCTCCTGCTCAACAGGCTGAGAAAAAACAAAATCAAACTCCTGTGTTAGTAAAAAAAGAAGAAGCTCCTGCTCCACCAACACAAAAGAAACAAGAGCAACCTCCCGTGGCAGTAAAAAAAGAAGAAACTCCTACTGCACCAACTGAGAAAAAACCTCAAGCACCTAGAAAGGATAATTCTAAACCGCAAACTAGAGAACCTCAAAATCGTCCACAAAGAGACAATAAGCCTCAAAGTAATAGAAATCAAAACAGAGGCAACTCTAACCAAGGTCCAAAGGATAATGGTAATAAAGATAATAGAAATCGTTATAGAGAACCAGACTTTGAATTTGATGCCATTATTCAAAGCGAAGGTGTTTTGGATGTAATGGCTGATGGTTATGGATTTTTACGTTCATCAGATTATAACTATTTATCATCACCTGATGATATTTATGTATCTCAATCACAAATAAGATTATTTGGTTTGAAAGTTGGAGATACAGTACTTGGAAATGTAAGACCTCCAAAAGAAGGCGAAAAATATTTCCCATTAATTAAGGTGAGTAAAATAAACGGAATGGATCCACAAGTGGTAAGAGATCGTGTTTCTTTTGAACATTTAACACCTTTATTTCCACAAGAAAAATTCAATATCGCAGAAAAACAAAGTACCATTTCAACACGTATAATGGACTTGTTTGCACCAATTGGAAAAGGACAACGTGGTATGATTGTGTCTCAACCAAAAACTGGTAAAACAATGCTACTTAAAGATGTTGCAAATGCAATTGCTGCAAATCATCCTGAGGTATATTTAATGATATTATTAATTGATGAACGTCCTGAAGAAGTTACTGACATGCAACGTAATGTACATGGTGAAGTTATTGCTTCTACATTTGATAAAGAAGCACATGAGCACGTTAAAATAGCAAATATTGTTTTAGAAAAAGCAAAACGATTAGTTGAATGCGGACATGACGTAGTCATTCTTTTAGATTCTATAACACGACTTGCTCGTGCTTATAATTCGGTGCAACCAGCTTCAGGTAAAATTTTAAGTGGTGGTGTTGATGCTAATGCATTACACAAACCAAAACGTTTTTTCGGTGCTGCTCGTAATATAGAAAATGGAGGTTCATTATCAATTATTGCTACTGCACTAACAGAGACAGGATCTAAAATGGATGAAGTGATTTTTGAGGAGTTTAAAGGAACTGGTAATATGGAACTTCAATTAGATAGAAAAATATCTAACCGTCGAATATTCCCAGCTATTGATTTAACGTCTTCAAGCACACGTAGAGATGACATTTTACTAGACGAAACTACCATAAAAAGAATGTGGGTTATGCGTAAATACTTGGCTGATATGAATCCTGTTGAAGCAATGGAATTTATCAATGATAGATTTAAGCAAACAAGAAATAACGAAGAGTTTTTAATTTCTATGAATAGTTAAAATTTACTCTTTTACAAATAAATAAAAACCTCAATAACATGTTATTGAGGTTTTTATTTATTTCAATATGCGATAAACAAGCATAAAAAAAGCCTTTCAAATTGAAAGGCTTTTAAATTTTTTATAGATAACAAATTACTTGAGCGTAGCAATGTGCTTTGCTAATCCAGATTTTAAATTAGCCGCTTTGTTAGCGTGAATAATATTATTCTTAGCTAATTTATCAATCATGCCAGTAACAGTTGGAAATAATTTTTCTGCATCTTTTTTCTTCTCCATATCACGCAATCTCTTGATAGTATTACGTGTAGTTTTATGCTGATACTTATTTCTTAAGCGTTTAGCTTCGTTACTTCTAATTCTTTTTAACGCTGACTTGTGATTTGCCATTTTTCTTTCTTATTATATAGTTGTAGCCCGTAGGGGAATCGAACCCCTCTTACATGGATGAAAACCATGCGTCCTAGCCGATAGACGAACGGGCCCTTTTTATTTCTTTTATTAAAATTTAAGCTCTTAAACTTAAACCTAATTTATTTTTAAAGAACCAACAATGTTTCCATTGCGGATGCAAAAATACAACTATTTTTAAATGTTGCAACTTCTGAATCACTTTTTTCACAAAAAGTTAGCTCCTAATATGCTTTAGCAAATAAAACCCGCTGTGATGAAGGGTTACCAGTAAGGACACACTTTCCATTTTCTTTTTTATTATTTATTGGAATACAGCGAATAGTGGCTTTTGTTAAATCCTTAATTTTGTCTTCAGTCTCTGCAGTACCATCCCAATGAGCTGAAACAAAACCTGTTTTGGTTTCTAGTATATTTTTAAACTCATCAAAATTTTCAACTTCGGTCACATGACTATTTCTATAATCCAATGCTTTTTGATGAAGATCATTTTGAATCTCTTTCATTAATGACACTACCTTATCTACAAGGTTATCAATTTCTACAATTTCCTTTGTTAACGTATCTCTTCTAGCTAACTCAACCGTTCCATTTTCCAAATCTTTTGGACCAATAGCAATACGCAATGGCACACCTTGTAATTCATGCTGAGCAAATTTTGCTCCAGGCCTGTATGTTGTACGATTATCAAACTTCACAGAAATACCATTTGACCTTAAATCAGAAATAAGTGTTTTGGCAACATCAGAGATTTCTTCTAATTGTTCATCATTTCTAAAAATAGGAACAATTACAACTTGATTAGGCGCTAAATTTGGAGGAAGCACTAGACCCTTATCATCGCTATGAGTCATAATTAACGCTCCCATTAGTCGTGTAGAAACTCCCCAAGATGTAGCCCAAACATAATCTTGCTTGCCTTCCTTATTAGTGAACTTTACATCAAAAGCTTTTGCAAAATTTTGTCCTAAAAAATGAGATGTTCCTGCTTGAAGCGCCTTACCATCTTGCATTAAGGCTTCAATACAAAACGTTTCTTCTGCTCCTGCAAATCGCTCACTTTCAGTTTTTAATCCCTTAATAACTGGCATTGCCATAAAATTTTCAGCAAAATCCGCATAAACATTGTTCATTAATTCAGCTTCTGACAAAGCCTCATCTCTGGTTTCATGAGCTGTATGTCCTTCTTGCCATAAAAACTCAGAAGTTCTCAAGAATAATCTTGTACGCATTTCCCACCTAACAACATTTGCCCATTGATTTATTAATAGTGGCAAATCTCTATACGACTGAATCCAACCTTTAAATGTATTCCAAATAATAGCCTCACTTGTAGGTCTAACAATTAGCTCTTCTTCTAGCTTTGCATTTGGATCTACTCTTAGCTTACCTTCGTTATCTGGATCATTCTCTAAACGGTAATGTGTAACTATTGCACACTCTTTTGCAAACCCTTCTGCATTTTTTTCTTCAGCCTCGAATAAGCTTTTTGGTACGAAGAGTGGAAAATATGCATTTTGATGACCCGTTTCTTTAAACATTCTATCTAATTCTGCTTGCATTTTCTCCCAAATTGCATAACCATATGGTTTAATTACCATACAACCCCTAACCGCTGAGTTTTCAGCTAAATCAGCCTTTACAACAAGTTCGTTATACCATTTTGAATAATCTTCACTCCTACTTGTAAGGTTTTTGCTCATATATTGTATTTTGGCACAAATATTGTGACTATGTTAAATAAAAAAATAGTTCAACAAAACTAACTATTTTTGTTATGTTCAACAATAAATTTATTGAGTTATGCAATTATACAACTACTTAAGACCAAAAATGCAATTTATTGGAACACTAATTATGGCTTTTGCCATGGTTTCTTGTGGTTCTTATCAATATGCTGGATATGAAAACGACAGTATTTATGGTGATTCAGAAAGAACTGTTGAATATGTAAATCAAGAACCAGTAGCGGATAATAGTCAATATTACAAAAGCTACTTTAAAGAAAAATCTGATCAATATGCTTCTATAACAGATGATACTGATGTTATTTTTACTGATATTGATTCGTATGAAGGTGACTATACAGAAGAAACTGATACAATTTACCAAGATAATTATGCAGGTTGGGGAGAAGACAATACAGATGTAACCATAAACATTTATGGAGGACATGCTTTTAATAGCATTTGGTGGAACAGACCCTATTATACATCTTGGGGATGGAATTATGGTTATGGCTATGGTAATGTTTGGGGTTATGGATTTAATAATTATGGTTGGAATAGACCATTATGGTTAGATTATGGTTGGGGTTGGAATAGACCTTTTTGGAATACTGGATATTATAGCTCTTATTATGGGAATGGTGGATATTATGGAAATGGTGGATATTACAACAGGCGTGCTTTAGCATATAATGCAACTAGAAGAGGTGCTTCTTATGCTGCAAATGGAACAATGTCAACTGTAGGTAGAAGAAGTTCTGCAAATATAAATAGTAATTCTAGACGAATATCTTCAAGTAATATTAATAGATCTGGAACTAGTAGAAGATTATCAACAACCTCTAATACAAGTAAAAGAAGAATAAATACTAATAATTCATCTAGAAAAAGAATTGGAACAAATACAAGTAGAACCAGACCAACAATTAATAGATCATCTAATACATCTAGATCTCGTTCAAATACATCACGTTCAAGTTCAAAACGTATAAATAATAATTCAAGTAATCGTAATATTTCTCGCTCTAATAATACATCTTCAAGAAGCAACGTTTCTAGATCTACACCTACAAGAAGTAGTAGCTCAAAATCTTCATCAAGAAGTAATTCATCAAAACGAGGAAACAATTAGGTTTAAATTTTATTGAAAAAATTGATATGAAAAAGTTAATAATACTACTCATAGGTGTGATTCCTATGACTATACTTAACGCTCAAGACATTTCAGATGCATTGCGTTATTCAACTGGAGATGTTCAAGGAACAGCAAGATTTAGAGCCATGAGTGGCGCATTTGGAGCTTTGGGAGGCGACATGTCTGCCATAAGTATTAATCCAGCAGGATCTGCTATTTTCAATAATAGTCATGCCTCACTTTCAATTTCTAGTTATAATAATGATACTAGTTCAAATTATTTTGGGACGCTTAACGCAGATTCAAATTCTAGTTTTGATTTAAATCAAGGAGGTGCTGTTTTTGTATTTAATAATACAAATAGTGGATCACCTTGGGGAAAATTTGTTCTAGGATTATCATATGAACAAACGCAAAATTATGAAGATGACTTTTTTGCAGCAGGAACTAACACACAATCTATAGATGGTTATTTTCTTAGCTATGCTCAAGGTTTAAGGCTTGATGAAATATCAGCTTTTGATGGCGAATCTATTTCTGATGCTTATAGTGATATTGGAGCTGTTTTTGGCAATGCTAATCAACAAGCTTTTTTAGGCTACGAATCATACATTTTAGAACCGGAAGCTGATGACGATGCTAACACTGCATATACCTCAAATATTGCCTCAGGCTCTTTTAATCAAGAATACTCTTATGCTTCATTAGGTTACAATGGGAAATTTAGTGTAAATGCAGCAATACAATATGATGAGAATATTTATTTTGGTTTAAACCTTAATTCTCATTTTATCAATTATGAGCGTTCAACATATTTATTTGAATCAAATTCAAATATCGGATCTCTTGTAAAAGAGGTTGGTTTTGAAAACAATTTATCTACAATTGGTTCGGGTTTTTCGTTTCAATTAGGAAGTATTGCCAAACTTAACGAATCATTTCGAATTGGTTTAACCTATGATTCACCAATTTGGTATACTATTAGCGAAGAAACTACACAATTTTTATCAACAATGAGAGATGATGCTGGAACAGATGTTGGACAAACATTGAACCCTCAAGTGGTAAATATTTTTCCAGATTACAAATTACAAACACCAGCAAAAATAACGGGTAGTGTTGCGTTAGTTTTAGACAAGAAAGGAATAATTAGTTTTGATTACTCAAGAAAAGATTATGGAAAAACTAAGTTTAAACCTGAGACAGACTCACATTTTTCAGCTCAAAACATTATCATAGGTAATAATTTAAAAGCTGCAAACACCTATAAGGTTGGTGGTGAATTAAGACATAAACAACTAAGTTTTAGAGGTGGTTACAAATTTGAAGAAAGCCCTTATGAAGACACCTCATTTTATGGTGACTTAAAAGGATACTCTTTAGGACTTGGTTATAATTTTGGAGGAACTAAACTAGATTTAGCTTATGAAAATTCTGAGCGAACAATAAATCATCAATTATATAATGTTGGTTTAACTGATACTGCAACATTAAACACAGATAATTCATTAGTGACATTAACACTCAGTATGAAATTATAGAATAAATTATTTTAACATTAAGAAGACGTCTTGCAAATTTGCAAGGCGTTTTTTATCTCTTTAGTGTAAAATGTGATTTGAATTGTTTTCTAGTTCCATCTATTGGCTCATGATATTCTATAGAGAACCAATAATCACTTGAAGGTAAATTAACACCATTAAATGTACCATCCCAACCAATTCCTGTGGGACTTAATTGTTTTAAAAGCTTCCCAAATCTATCAAATATATAAATTACTGCATCTGGTTGTGTATCAATTCCAACAACATTCCATGTATCATGATAACCATCATTATTTGGTGTGAAATATTCTGGATAATCAATAACCAGAACAGTTGTAGATGCAAAGCCACAACCGTTTATATCTCTTGCAATTACAACATGAATTCCAGGAGAAACATTTTCAAAAATATTACTAGTTTGCCATGCTCCATTACTTAAGCTATACTCATAAACACCCAAACCTAAAGCTTCTACCTCAACAATAGAATTATCATCAAAAACGAGCGATGTTACTTCTGCACTAATAATTGGTGGAGAACTTTCATTTACAATCGCTGAATCTGTATTCTGACATCCTGTTGCATTATTTGTAACCAATACGCTGTAAGTTCCTCCAACGGAAGGCAACAATCTAGAAACTGTTTCAGAAGGTAAAACTGATCCATTTAAACTCCACTCAAAACTATAGTCAGTATCAGAAAGTTCTGTATCTAAAACTGGCAATTCAACAACTTCAGTACCATTCGTATTTAAACAAAGTAGATACTCATCATTCAAATCAAAAATTGGCAACAAATTTACCTGCAACGTAATTTCAATGGTTGCCCAACAAATAGAATTTGCTATAGTTATATCACTTACACGTGCATAAATTGTTTGTGGATTTGTAATATTCTGATAATTACTAGGCAATTCATTTACTTCTAAATCAGCATCTGCTTGTGTCAAATAATAATTTACATCATAATCTGCAGGATCTTGACCATCAAGTACAAGTAAGTCCTGACTTAACAAATCAAATTCAGCAAATCCATCATTGTCTCCAAATTCATCACATAATATAAATATTGGCATCGTTTGATTAGCTTGCACTTCTTCTTGTACTTCAATACTAAAATTAACAACTGATTTACTACAACCAGTTATGGTATTAGTGATTCTTACAAAAATTGGCTGTGGATTTGTAGTATTTGTATATAAACTCGTTAACGCTAAAATGTTAGCATCAGCATCAGCTTGTGTTTCATGATAAGTTACTGCAAAAACTCCAGAATCTTGACCATTTAAGACTTCACTTGATTTACTTTCAAGATCGAAATCATAAAACCCATCCGTATTATCCTCGCAAACAATATAATCAGTAACTGCAATAACCTCAGGAACGGGATTTACGGTTAATGTAATATGATGCCCTAAACCTAAACAAGCATTATCTAAATCGCTATCAATACGAACATAAATATTTTGAACATTTGGAGAGGCATCATTTCTATGATTACTTATATCAGGGATTTCATTAATTTCAGCAAGTGCATCATCTAAAGTTTCGTAATACGTAATTGTTAAAGCTTGACCTATTGGAAATATAACACGAATTTGTGCTTCTGCATCACTAAAATCAAAAGCGGCAACCCCATTATGATCATCACCATCAATAACTGTATCATCACAAACCTCATAAGCTAATTGAAATGTTGGTAATATTGCTGTTGTTGAAACCAACAAATTTAGCTGTGACACTCTATAACAACCATCGTTATTTTTAGTTCTTACAAATAAAATATCTGGCGCTGATGAAGGGTCAGTATTTGTATAAACCGTTGGATCTATAATAGTATTAGTAGCGTTTTCAGCATCTAATATTGTTGTGTGAAAAGTAAATGTTTCATTCAAGTAGTTTGTAGAAATAAGTTCATTGGCTTCTGTTAAATTAAAATTCACAAAACCATCTGCATCGTCGTCACATTGAAATAATTCAACAATTGGAACTATCGTAGGTAATTCATAAACTACTAAATCAACTATTGTAGTTTCATAACAATCTGTATTATCTTCATTTTCAACTCGAGCAACTAATTGCTGAGTATTTACTATTGTGTTTACAAAACTTAATGGCAAAGCTGAAACATTATTATCAGCATCTGTTTGATTTAAATGATAAGTTACAGCAAATTGAACTGGATCTTGTCCATTTAAAATTTGTGCAGTCAAAGTTGACAAATCAAAAGTCACAAATCCGTTTGTGTCGTCACCATCTGTATCATCATCACACAATCCATAAAATGCTGTTGTTGCTGTTGGTTGGTCAAAAACATCAAATATAAAACTTGATGTTTCATAACAAGCTGTATTCAAATTGTTTTCAATTCGTATAAATATTTCTTCTTGTTGGTAATCAACTACATTAGTATAAGGACTAGCAATAACACTCGTATTAGCATCCGCATCAGCTTGACTAACATGATAAGTAACTGCAAAATCTGCAGCATTTTGAGCTCCTAGCACTGCTGTCGAAACAACATCTAAATTTAGCGACCAAAATCCATCATTATTATCATCACAAATCAATTGATTAGGAACTGTATTTAATAAAGGTTGATCAAAAACTTCTAGTGAAAATGAATTAGTATCAAAACAATTTGAATTATCATTATTTTCAATTCTAATAAATATAGTCTGTGGGTTTGAAACATTTTGATATGGTGACATTAATGTATTCAAATTTCCGTCAGCATCAGCTTGAGATAAATGGTATGACACAGAAAATTGTATTGAATCTTGTATTTCCAATACAGTTGCATCAAAACTTAATAAATCAAAACTCCAAATACCATCATTATCCTCATCACAAATCAATTGATTAGGAACCGAGTTTGCTATTGGAGTATCAAACACCTGAATAATAAACGATGTCGTATCAAAACAATCTATCAATTTATTGTTCTCAATTCTTGCATAAATAGTCTGCGGATTTGCAGTGTTTTGGTAAGGAGACGTTAATGTGCTTACATTATTGTCAGCATCAGTTTGACTGAGGTGATAAGTAACTGTAAACTCTGCAGAATCTTGAGCTCCTAATATTTGTGCAGTTAGCGTACTTAAATCAAAATTGTACACACCATCATTATCATCATCACAATGCAACATATTAGGAACAGTATTAGCCAAAGGTTGTATTTCAAAATTTACAATAAACTCATAGTTAAAAATAATATCCCCTAAATTATCCAATGCATTAACAGTATAAACTGCACTTGGCGCTGCCACATTGTTCAAAATTGGTCCAGTTTCCGCTAAAGGAGTTCCATCTTGATACCACTCATAGCTTACTGCATTAAGTGTTGTTGCATCAAGATCGACAACTTCTCCTTCACAATAATTATCTGTATTTACAATCGAACAATCTGAACTACCTGCTCCTGCGTCACCAAAATTGGTTTGAACAATTTCAATCAGTCCGTCACCACCAATAAAATTTGTAATTAGAAGTATGTAATACTCATCAGAATTAACATTATTGATTGTTAGCGTTTCAGAAGAAGATCCACTATAACTACAATCTATAATATTGGAATTATCCATATCATTGATATAGTAGTCTGTATCATCAGTATTATTTGGACATCCAGTAGCATTACCATCTGGTGAAGGTGGACTACATCTATCTGCCAACATATTACAATTTGAAACATCTTCAGAACCAAAAGGGCCCCAAGCAACAAAATCTACATCTAATCCACTACCTCCACCATCATTATTAATCCCATCTCCATTAAAATCCTGCCATTGGTTTATTTGAAATTGTAAATCTCCTGATTGATCAATTTTTAGAAAAAACCATGCTGGTCGCGGAGAATTATTTAAACAAGCAATTGGTCCCAAATCTATACTACCATCATTATTGTTTTGAAAAACGTAACTTCCCGAACTGTCCGCACATATAGGACCTGCCTCATCACATGAAACACCTCCAGTTGTATTGATTTGAGCTAAACAAGTTGTTAGGCTAAAAATAAAAACTAATAGAGTTAGTAAATGTTTTATTGTCATAAGATATTTCCAGGTATTCGAAGCTAGCAAAATAATAAAATTATATTTAAGTCTCACTTTTTATCGATGAATTGAGGTCAAAACTGTTATATATGATATAACAGTTTATAATGAAATTCTCCTACCAATTATTATTATAATTTAAAAGTAAAAAATGTAATAATACAGAGTAGCTACAGCACAATGTTAACAAATACAAAACAATACATAAAAAATACTTGAAATGCTTATCTTTGTAGCCAATTTATCAATAATTTGATTTAGAATATTGTTATGCGATTTGAAAAGAAAATTGAAGATTTTGATGACCTAGGAGATAATCATGTTGGAACTTCTTCAGAAACTCCAATGCGTAAAGACGCTTTTAAACTATCAAAAGAAGAAAAGATTGACATTATTAAAGATGATGTTAGACATATTTTGGAAACTTTAGGGCTAGACTTAACAGACGATAGCCTTAAAGGCACTCCAAATCGTGTTGCCAAAATGTTTGTGAAAGAAATATTTGGTGGTCTAGATCCAGATAAAAAACCAAAAGCTTCAACTTTTGAAAACAAATATAAATATGGTGAAATGCTTGTAGAAAAAAATATTACAGTGTATTCTACTTGCGAACATCATTTACTTCCAATAGTTGGTAGAGCTCATGTAGCCTACATTTCAAATGGAACTGTAGTCGGTTTATCTAAAATGAACCGTATTGTTGACTTTTTCGCAAAACGCCCTCAAGTACAAGAACGTTTGACAATTCAAATTGTTGAAGAACTACAAAACGTATTAAATACCAAAGATGTAGCATGTGTAATTGACGCAAAACATTTATGTGTGAATTCCCGTGGAATTAGAGACATTGAAAGTAGCACAGTTACAAGTGAATTTGGTGGAAAATTCAAAGAGAAAGATACACGACGTGAGTTTTTAGACTATATCAAACTAGACACTAAATTTTAATTACTTTTACATCTTAATTCTACTAAGAAACCATGCCTTTATATCAAGATCAAGAACTAAAAATTTACAATTCACTTACTGGAAAAAAAGACATTTTCAAATCTATTATCGAAGGTTATATTGGTATGTATGTTTGTGGACCAACTGTATATAGCAATGTTCATCTTGGAAATGTAAGAACATTCATGTCTTTTGATATGATTTTTAGATATTTCAAGCATCTTGGTTATAAAGTACGATATGTACGAAACATTACTGATGCTGGACATTTAGAAAATGATGCAGATGAAGGCGAAGATAGAATAGCAAAAAAAGCACGTTTGGAGCAAATTGAACCTATGGAAGTTGTTCAAAGGTACACCGTTGACTTTCATGATATATTAAACAAGTTTAATTTTCTTCCACCAAGTATTGAGCCAACTGCTACTGGTCATATTATTGAGCAGATTGAAATTATTAAGGAAATTCTTAAAAAAGGATTGGCTTATGAAGTTAATGGTTCTGTTTATTTTGATGTTTTAAAGTATAATGAAACACATAATTACGGAAAATTGAGCGGTCGTAAAGTTGAAGATTTAATTCATAATACAAGAGCTTTAGATGGTCAAAGCGATAAGAAAAACCCACAAGATTTTGCGCTTTGGAAAAAAGCTGAACCTCAACATATCATGCGTTGGCCTTCACCTTGGAGTGATGGTTTTCCTGGTTGGCATCTTGAATGTACAGCCATGAGTATAAAATATCTTGGTGAACAGTTTGATATTCATGGAGGTGGAATGGATTTAAAATTCCCTCATCACGAATGCGAAATTGCACAAGCAGAAGCTTGTAATAATCATACTCCTGTAAATTATTGGATGCATGCGAATATGCTAACCTTAAATGGTCAGAAAATGGCTAAATCTACAGGTAATAATATTTTACCTAGTGAAATTTTTACTGGAGAAAACGATAAATTAAACAAACCATTTTCAGCAAGTGTAACTCGCTTTTTTATGATGCAAGCGCATTATAGAAGTATTCTTGACTTTAGTAGTGATGCTATTGAAGCCTCTGAAAAAGGTTACAACAAGTTAATGGAAGCCATAAATTCATTGAGCAAAATTGAAGCTGGAGATACTTCAGGTTTTGATGTGAAAGCGTGGTCAAAAAACTGTTATACAGCTTTAAATGATGATTTCAATACGCCTATTTTAATTGCTGAATTATTTAGTGCTGTAAAATTCATAAATCAAGTTAAAGATAGTAAAGCTTCTATCACATCTGAAGATTTAGAGTTCTTAACAGATAAAATAAATGCTTTTGTGTTTGATATTCTCGGATTAACTAATGATGCTGTTTCTAGTGACAACACCAATACCTTATCAGATATAGTTGAAGTATTAATTAAGTTAAGAGCAGAAGCTAGAGCAAATAAAGACTTTGCGCTTTCTGATAAAATTAGAGATGAATTATTAGCAGTTGGTATCCAGTTAAAAGATGGTAAAGATGGCACTTCGTTTTCGACTAACTAAACATGTTAAAAAAAATACTCATAGCACCTTTTCTGTTTTTGATTAGAGTTTATCAATATGCCATTTCTCCTTTGTTCCCATCAACGTGTAGATATCAACCAACTTGCTCCCACTATACTGTTGAAGCTTTAAAAAAACACGGTTTATTTTATGGAGGATGGTTAGCCATAAAACGTATTTTTAGTTGTCATCCATTCGGTGGAAGTGGCTATGACCCAGTTCCAGAAAAACGTGTTGAAAAATAAATATGCTTAACTTGATTTGAGACTTTATTCCGTTTCAAAATTTCTATATTTACAGTACAAAAAAATAATATGATGCACTTTTTACAAATAGTTTGGGATCCAGCCTCTGAAGGTATTCCAATCTTCGGGAATTTTAAGATACATTATTATAGCATGATGTGGATGGCTGCCTTTGTTTTAGGATGGTATCTCATGAAGAAAATATATAAACATGAAAATCAATCAGAAGAAAAACTTGATTCGTTATTTATATATTCTGTAATCGGAATAATGCTTGGTGCTCGTTTAGGCCATGTCATTTTTTATCAACCAGAATTAATAAAAGAAGACTTTTTTAGTATTTTCTTGCCTTTTAAATTTGCTGGAGGATTTGAGTTTACTGGATTTAGAGGTTTAGCAAGCCATGGAGCTGCTATTGGTATGATTATATCCATGCATTTATATAACAAGAAAGTTTTGAAAAAATCTGTGTTATGGATTCTTGATCGTATTGTTGTTCCAGTAGCGTTAGGCGCAATATTTGTGCGAATTGGAAATTTTTTCAACTCTGAAATGATAGGTAAACCAGCTGATGAATCTTTACCTTGGGCTATTGTTTTTAAAAATTTTGATGATGTAGCTAGACATCCTGGACAATTATATGAAGCCTTTGGTTATGTATTTGTGTTTTTAATTCTTTGGTTCTTATACTGGAAAACTAAGAAGAGTGAGCAACAAGGTTTCTTATTTGGATTATTTTTGGTATTACTTATGACTGTGAGGTTATTTGTTGAACAATTTAAAATTGAACAAGTTATAGGAAGAGATGATTGGGTTTTAGGAATGAATACAGGTCAAGTATTAAGTATTCCGTTTATACTAATTGGACTCTACTTCATGTTTATTTATAAACCGAAGAACGCTTAAGTACTAAGTCATTTTATGAAGTCAAGTTTAAAAAAATCTATTATTGCACTCGTTTTAAGCTCTATTTTATTGTTAGTGTTTGGATGCAAGGAAGAACAAAAAAGTATAGTTGCTCCAATAAACATTGAGTTTAAAAAAGAAGGTACGCTTCAACTATTTAAATCTGGAACGGATTCTATTATCTCATCTTTTGATATTGAACTTGCTGAAGATGAATATGAAACGCAAACTGGTTTAATGCATCGAGGTTCTATGCAAAACAATCAAGCCATGTTGTTTATTTTTCCAGACGTAAAAATGCGTTCTTTTTATATGAAAAACACATTGATTTCTTTAGATATAATATATCTCAATGAAGCTCAAAAAGTGGTAAGTATTCAGAAAAATGCTAACCCAATGGACGAAACTTCTTTACCATCTAGTGTTCCTGCTAAATATGTATTGGAAATAAATGGTGGTTTATCTGATCATCTTAATATTGCTGAAGGCGATAGTATTTCTTTTAACAAAAATTAAATTACTCATATTTAATACTTGCATAGGCAACCCAATGTTTTTGTGTTGCAATTGCTGTAGTTCCCATTCCTAAATCATCAACCTTTATCAAATCATGATCAATACTTGATTGATAATGCATAAATGTTCCTGTCAAAGGATTTCCATTTATTCCTATATTTAGTTTATTAGCAAAATCTAATCCAAATGGAACAGAATAACGACCACACCAAACCCATTTATACTCCTTGTAGTCCTCTTGCTGAACAGTATATTGAGTAAATTCTTTTATTTTATTACTATTAATTTCATCTGTTAGGCAGTTAGTAATAATTTCTAAGTCCATTTGCCTTGCTTGCTCTGTTCCATCATCATCAACACCATAAGGCGCTAAGTCACCACTCCATTCTTCATTCCCATAATGAACTGCATCATTTGAAATCACAACAGCCACATCTTCACCATAGATTAAGTTACGAGCTTTTAAAACACTCTGAACAGCTTCTGAAAGTTCTGTGCTAATTGAATCAATTGTATCATAATTAATATATGGAACCAGAATTGGTATGATTTCTAGGCTTGGATTTTTTCTGTGCAAAAAAGGTATAATAGCTTCCAATGAATGCTCTAAATTTTGCATGCTATCATGAACCACAAATGAATCCTCTTTTAAATAATTAATTATTTTATCATTTAAGTCTGACACTTTCAATTCACCATAAGGTGATTGCCAATGTGAATAGTTTCCAAAAATAATTTTGTCTTGTATATTAAAATTCCTTGCACGATGCGCAACACCAATCAAAATAATTGTGTTTGCATTAATTCCTTTTAAAGATTCATAATACAGAC
>Ga0316189_10000926_pt1 | contig 29306 bp, 22 predicted proteins | sample LowCovwburrow_MG_FD_204930 | JGI IMG/M metagenome (GOLD analysis project Ga0316189, IMG submission 204930) | Coastal sediment microbial communities from Maine, United States - Lowes Cove worm burrow | ecosystem: Environmental > Aquatic > Marine > Coastal > Sediment | place: USA: Maine...
GGCGAACGCCGACGCGGAACGGGCGAACGCCGGCGCGGGCGATCCAGGCATCGTCCGCGTCGGCCGATCGGTCATTGGTCTTGGCTCTCACCCTCAAAGGCGGCCTTGAGGCGCTTCTCGATCGACGCCTTCAGCAGGTCGGGCTTGACCCCTGCGGCCTTGGCGAGGAGCCCGAGCTTGAGCTCGACCTTGACCGCCCTCGGCTCCACCGAGATCGAGCCGGTGACGCCGGTGCCCTTGAGCTTGGCCTGGTTGCCCGACCAGCTCGACGAGACGCCGTACTTCTTGACCATATCCTCGAAGCCCTGGACCTTGGCCTTGGCCTCGTCGATGCTGACAGAGTGGGGTTGCGAGACCTGAATCTTGCTCATCGGTGGTTCTTCTCCTGAGCCGGAGTGTAGCGGGGTTCGCCCTCGCGAGGGGCGCTACCAGCCGAGCTGGCGGGCCGCGAGCTCCTTCATGATCTCCTCCGCGCCGCCGCCGATCGAGAGGACCTTGGTCTCGCGATAGAGCCGCTCTACCTTGGTCCCGCGCATGTAGCCGGCGCCGCCGAGGATCTGCACCGCCTGGTCGGCGCAGCGCTCGTAGCACTGGGTGGCCGCATTCTTCAGCATGCACACCTCGGCGACCGGCAGATCACCGTGATCGACGCGACCGGCGATGTCCATGAGGAACGCCCGCGCGGCGTGGATCCGGGTCGCCATGTCGACGAGCTTGTGGCGGATCACTTGGCGGCGGATGAGCGGCTTGCCGAAGGTCTCGCGGATCCGGGCGTAGGCGACGGCCTCGTCGAGGCAGACCTGCGAGGCGGCGACGGCCATCGCCGCGAGCATCAGCCGCTCGCCGTTGAAGTTGCGCATGATCCCCAGAAAGCCGTGGTTCTCGACGCCGAGCAGGTTCGCCGCCGGGACCCGGCACTCGTCGAAATAGAGCGCCGCCGTGTCCGAGCAGGACCAGCCCATCTTCTCTAGCGGGGTGCGGCTGAGGCCTGGGCTCGTCGCCTCGATCGCGAGCAGCGAGATACCGCCGATCCCGGGGCCGCCGGTGCGGACAGCGGTCGTGATCACGTCGGCGCGGATCCCAGAGGTGATGAAGATCTTCGAGCCCTTGACCACGTAGTCATCACCGTCGCGGTGGGCCGTGGTCTTGAGGTTCGCGACGTCCGAGCCGCCGCTGGGCTCGGTGATCGCGAGGGCGCAGATGAGCTCGCCGCGGAGGATCGGCGGGACGAGCCGCGCTCTCAGGGCGTCGCTGCCAGAGCGGACGATCGGCGGCAGGCCGATCCCGTGGCTCAGGAGCCCGGCGATGAGCCCGCCCGAGGCCGCCTGCATGAATTCTTCGACGAGCACGATCATCGACCGGTGGTCGCCCGGAAGGCCGCCGTACTCCTCGGGGAAGCCTAGACCGAGCAGACCTAGCTCACCGGCGCGGGCGTAGAGCGCCCGGGGGAACTCACCGGCGGCCTCCCAGGCGTCGATGTGGGGCGTGATCTCTCGGCTGACGAAGCGACGGCAAAGCTCGCGGAGGCCCTCACGATCGGCGGCGGTGATGGTCTGCTCGTCCTGCGGCACGGTGTCGAGCTTCGCATTGACCGCGCGCTACCCACAAGCCGCGGCTCGCCCGGCCTCGATCCCGCTACCAGTCGGTCATCCACTCTGATGGGGGGTCGGCGAGCGAGCAGGTCAGTCGAGCGAAGCGGCGGCGATGATCGCTTCGGTCGCTGACATCGTCCCGCTCGCGACCGCGTTGATCGAGCCCAGGTGGAGCTCCATCATCAAGGTGTTGCCGACCACCAGGCGCTCGAGGAGCGCACGGGAGGGGCGAGTGACGGCCATGTCGGCGCTCGTCCGCATGCGCACAGCGCTCCCTTCGTAGTCGAGCTCGAAGCAGCCGATGACCAAGTCGCAATTGATCCTGTGGAGCAGCTCCGCCAGGGCATGACGCCGCTTCGGGGTCAGCTCGACGCTGTAGACCGAATAGGCGAGGAGCTGCTGAGCCTCCTCGCGAAGCTCGACATAGAGCTCCCAAGCGCCGCTTGTCGACTCGACCTCGACACGGACCACGGGCAGCTCGGGGTGCTCCACGAAGGCCCACTCCTGTTCGGTGAGGACCTCGCGGAGGAACGGAAGGGACGACACTAGGTGAGGATCCAGTTGCCGGTTTGAAGATCAAAGAGGTCGGCGAGTCGTACGTAGACGGCTCGACTGCCCATTCCCGCTGGTTCGAGCTTAGCTCGCCCTCTGGAGAGCATGGTCGGGGTGCACAGGACCCTGAACATCTTCAGTGGGAGCTCGTCGTTGTTGGTCTCGCTGGGGCTGGTCACGAAGGTGATCGTTCGGTTGAGCGGATCACTGTCGGAGCTCGACGCGGGCATCGTCTTGCCGTTGGCAAAGGTCGGCTTGCCGAGGATGGGTCCCGAGGGGATGTTCGCGAACTGGTCGGTGTCGACGAGCGGGAGCGCCACTGTGGGGGGCGGTGGTGGTGGTGGCACGACCGTCTTGTCCAGGAGGACGACCGCCTGCATCGTGCTGTAGTCTGGGACGGTCGAGGTCGGGTCGACCTCCTCCTTCTCCGCCTCCTCAAACCCGTAGGGGTTGTCGATGTCGTAGGCCACGCCGTGGTTGACCTTGGCGACGTCCATGACCTCGTGGAAGGTGTGGCCAGGCGAGTGGTGGGTGTAGAATTTCTTGTTCCAGAAGATGAAGCCGCCCCAGGCGATCGCCTGCTTGCCCTGGGCGCCGCAGCCGGCCTTCCCGGCCATCTGCAGCAGCCGGTCGGTGGTGTTCGACGCGCCTGCGCGCAGGGGCATCTTCTTGGAGCGGGCGTGCTTCACCCAGTCATGGCCGCCCTTCATCGTCCACCCGTCGCGGGTCTCGCCGCCCTCCTTGTCGATGCGGCTCCGTCCGGTGCTGCTGGACCCGTACCGGGGACCGCCATCATAGGCGCTCGGCGCTGTATAAGCGGTGATCGCCGTGTCTGTCTCGGTGTGATCGACCATGTTGACGCTGCCGAGCGCGTAGACGATCTCGCGGAGGATCGCGAAGTTGGTCGACACCCGCTTGGGGGTCGGCCGCATGAGCCGGTCCTTGATGTGGCCATTGTCGTAGAAGTGGTCGTACTGTCCGTGAAACGCCTCGAGCCAGTGCCAGATCGTCGGGTAGAGAGAGTCCGCGCGTGCGCCGTGCGGGCGGACCGAGACCCGCCCGGGGAAGGCCTGGGTGATCCAGGTCCCGATCTTGGTCATCGCTCCGGCGAGGTTGGCAGCGATCGCCGGGTTGGAGGCCTTGGCGGTCTTCGCCAGCCGCTTCTCTTGCCGCCTGTGGGTCTGCGCTTCGACCTCGGCGTCGAGCGCCTGCGCGGCCTCATCCCAATTGCTGAACTCGAGATCCCGGATCGTCATCCAGACCTGCACGTTGTAGCTCGCCTCGCGGGAGACCCAGAGCTGCAGGCGGTTGAGGTGGTCGGCTCCCCACTTCTTGGCCGGCGTATGCCCGGACGCCTTGATCTTCGCCCAGGCCTTGAGCAGCTGCTTCGAGGAATTGCCGCGGATCCGCCAGCCGGAGTACGTGGTTCCGCCGACCTTGATCTTGCGGTGGATCTTTCCGTCGCCGGAGGAGCCTCGCTGCTGAGCCACGTGGGTGAGCTCGTGCGCCAGCAAACGCTGGCCGTCGGGGTTCTCCGGGCGGTACTGACCGCGGCCAAAGTAGATGTCTGAACCGTGAGTGAACGCCCTCGCCTGGATCGATGAGCTGAGCTCGCTGGCCTTGGGGCCGGAGTGAACCCGGACATCGGCGAAGCTTCGGCCCATCACCCCTTCGACGTCGCGGCGAAACCCGCCGGGGAGCGGCTCTCCGCCGGTGCGCGAGCTGTCCAGCGAAGACGCGAACGAGTCCGGAGCGGAGCCTGGCGTGCTCCCCTCGCGATCGGGGTGGATGGTCGCGGTGGGGCTTGTGCGGACGGGGTCGACCCGCTGCTCGGCGTCGCCGCCGAGGCGTAGCATCACCTGATCGGCGACCGTGTCCGCCTCGCGCTCGGCCGGATCGCTGGGGGCGGAGAGGTCGTAGCTCTTCGTCTGGACCGGCTTGACGAGGAGCCGGGACATCGAGTCGTCGAAGGACTCATCCTTGGTCCCCGGAGCCTGGCTCTCGCTGCCGGCCAGCTCCTCGATCTGCCGGTCGAGCGAGGCTCCTCCGACCGGCGGCGGCGGACGTTTGGCGGTCCCGCCGAGGCCGAATGACGAGCGGCTCGACCCGAGCGTTGGGCGACGGGTGCGGAGGTGGCTAGGCATCGGTAGACTCCTCGGCGCTTCGCTGAGCCAGCAATGCGAAGTCTCCTGTTGTCCGGGCCTCGGGTTCGGATGTGCAGCATCGTAGGACGACGCTCACGTGCGCCTGCTTGGACTTGCCAACAGTCATGATCGGACCTCCCGGAGACCGCCACTATGGTGTGGCGATACTCATCGCCTCGAATCGTAGGCCGGTTGGGTTGTCGGCGAAACGTCTATGATCGAGCTGCGACGACGATGAGGGTCGAGGGTCGAGGGTCGAGGGTCGACGAGCGGCGTTCGCGAGGGCGTGCTCGCGCTCGATCACCCGTCGAGGGGACGGCCTCAGCTCCTGCAGCGGCGCGCTCGTGATGCACTGGGGGAGAGCCTGCGGCTCAGGCCGGCTCGCGGGGTCGCTGACTGGCGCAACGCCCGTGCTGATCGGCGTGCGCGGTGAGGAGCGCAGTGCGGGCCGACTACGTGGTAGCGCTGTAGGGGGCGACTGCGAGCACGGCGATGTCCCAGAGAAGGTGACAGAGGATCGTCGCCGAGAGTGAGCCGGTTCGGAGGTGGAGGTAGCCCCAGAAGAGACCTGCGCCTGCGGCCGCGAGGAGGAGGAGAGGGGGACCTGCGGCGGCATGGGCCAGGGTGTAGAAGAGGGCGCTCAGGATCACCGCGGCCCAAGGGCCGATCTTCGCCGCGAGCGGGAGGAGAAGAGCTGTGCGAAAGACCAGCTCTTCGCCGACCACCGTCAGGACGAGGAGGGGCGTCGTCCAAGGGCCCGGCCCGCCGGCAGCGACGAGCTCGAGCTCGGTGAGGGCGGTCGCCGCGGCTGGGGCTACGTGGCTGAGGAGCGCGACGACGGCGGCTCCGAGCCCGTAGAGGACCGACGCTGCGACGACCCCGGTGAGGAGCGCCCGCGGGCCGAGCCGCAGCCGGTGTCGGTAGGGGAGGGGGATCGCGATCACGACGAGCGGGAGGAGGAGCGCGTAGCTCAGGGGCATCGCCGTCCAGAGGTCGCCCTGGGCGAGGCTGAGGACGAGCGGTAGGCCGACAGCGATAGGGAGGAGCGCGATGGCCCGTCGGAGCTGCGCGCCAGCGGCTTTGAGCGCCGCCGCGTCGGCGATCCACAGCGGGCGAAGGGAGATCCCGAGCCACGGTCGGACGTCGGCGCAGAGGGCCTCGATCGTCCTCCGATCGAGCGGGCTTGCCTCGACCCCGAGCTCGCGCTGAGCGGGCTCAGGATCGCCGGTGACGCCCTCGCTCAGGAGACCGAGCTGGGCCCGGGTCACCGGCGGGTCTCGGAGCAGTCGCTCCATCAGAGCGGCTGCGAGGCGCATCAGGGGGAGCGGTGCCGGGACGATCCAGAGGGGGAGCGCGAGGACCTCGGCGACCCGGCGGACGAGCGCGCGGAGCTCGATCGGTGCTCTACCGACGATGTCATAGGTTTGGCCGATCGCGATCTCAGCGCTGAGGGCGGCGACGATCGCAGCGCAGACATCGGCGACGGCGACCGGCTGCAGCAGAGCGCTCCCGCCACCGGGCGCAGGGAAGAGCGGGGAGTGGCGGATCATCGCCGCGAGGTTGCGGAGCAGGTCATCACCCTCGCCGTAGATGACCCCTGGGCGGAGGATCGTAGCCGCTGCTCCAGACTCGCGGACGATCGCCTCGCCACGCCATTTGGTCGCCATGTAGGGCGAGCCGGGCGAGGCGGGAGCGTCGCGAGAGCCGGCGACGCTGATGTGAACGAGGCGGAGACCGGCCCGGAGGGCGCCTTCGCACAGGGCCGCAGGGGTCTTGATGTGGGCGCGCTCCATCTCCTCGGACGATCCCCGCTTGAGCCCCGCGAGGTTGACGATCGCGTCGACACCGGCGAGGGCCCGGGACAGATCGTCGGGGTCACCGAGGAGGTCGAGCACCAGGCTGCGATCGGCCTCAGTCTGCCGAGGTCCTCGGAGGAGCGCGACGCTTGTGTGCCCGCAGGCTCGCAGGCGGGCGCAGAGATGGCGGCCGAGAAAGCCGCTGGCGCCGACGATCGCGACCTCCATCGTCGACGATGCTGCCTGAGGGCGGCGACTGTCGGCAAGACTCGCGGCATGACGACCGGTGAGAGGAGCGGCAGCCGCTATAGTCGTAGCTTCGTGATCGGCGAGCCCACATCCCGCGCCCGTCCAGGCGTCGTCGCGCGTGTCGCAGGGGCGGCCCTCCAGGGCGCGGATCGCCTGATGTTCCGGGCCCTGCGCCAGATCTTCCTCCGGCAGCCGATTCCGGCCGCGACGCCGGCCGAGCTCGACGCTCTGCTCGAGGCGAACCTCCGCTACTGCGCCCCGGCCATCCTCGGCGACCCGGACCAGCTCTTCGCCCCTCGCTCTCCGCTCCTTCGGCGGCCGCCGGTCCGGCAAAAGAGCGTCCGCGGCGGCACCCTCAGCCACTACCACCTGCCCACGCCGTACACGCCGATCGACCCCGACTATCTGCCCAGATTTCGCCGCTACGAGGGCCTCTCCGGGCTTCATTTCTTCGCCTGGCGACATCATCGGCCGGCGCCTCTCTCGGTTCTCCTCCTCCACGGCTGGGGAGTCGGCGGTCGCCGACTCCACGAGGTCGAGTTCAACATCGGCCGCCTCTACCGGCAGCTCGGGCTCGACGTCTATTTCTACGTCGCGCCCTTCCACGGCCTCCGTCGGCCGCCGGGGCATCGCTCTGGGGAGCTCCACCCGTCGGTCGACATCGTCCGCAGCAACGAGGCCTTCGTCCAGACGGTGCAGGAGTTGCGCGCGCTCATCTCGATGATCAAGGACGCCAACGACGCTCCCCTCGGGGTCATGGGATCGAGCCTCGGCGGCTACACGAGCGCTCTCCTGGCGTCGATCGACGACCGTCTCGACTTCGCCGTGCCGATCATCGCTCCGGCGTCTCTCGCAGACCTCTTCTGGGAGCAGGGCGAGGGAGAGGCGGTGCGCGCCGAGGCACGGGCGCTAGGCCTGACGCTCGAGCGCTTCAGGGCGGCCTGGGCCCTCCACTCGCCGCTCAGCTACGAGCCCAAGGTGCCCCGCTCCCATCGCTTGATCGTCGGCGCGAGCAACGACGGATTGGTCACGCGTCCCCACGTAGACGCGCTCTGGGAGCACTGGGGGCGGCCTCGCCGTTTTGAGTTCACGGGTGGGCATGTTCTCCAGGTGGGCCGCGGCGCCTATATCCGCGAGCTGGCGACCTGGCTTAGGGAGCTCGGGCTCCTCCCAGGCAGGCCCTAGAGGGCAGGTGCGAACCAGCTTGCGCAGGTGTGTCACGCTCGACGCCCTTGCCCGCGCGCATTGCTGTCTCTTAGGCTACCGCGATCGTCCGTAGGCCGGTGCCTGCCGACGCGAGGTGAACCTTGGCGAACTTCTTCGACGACAACGACGACCTGCTCTATTACTTCGACCGCGGCATCGACTGGGAGCCGCTCGTCCGCCTGGTCGAGCATGACTTCAAGGCGCCGGAGAGCTTTGAGGATCTCGAGGAGGCGCGCAGCACCTACCGCGACATCGTGACGATGGTCGGCGAGTTCGCGGCAGAGGAGATAGCCCCGGTCTCGCCCGAGATCGATCGCGAGGGCGCCAAAATGGTCGACGGCGAGGCCGTCCTGCCGGCGGCGATGAACAAGATCTTCGATCGGATGAAGGAGCTCGAGCTCCACGGCCTGGCGCTGCCCCGCGAGCTCGGCGGTTTCAACTGCCCGATGGTCGTCCACTACATGGCCTCCGAGCTGATGGCCCGCGCCGACAACGGCGTGATGACCCACTACAACTTCCATAGCGGCATCGCCCTGGCGCTCCTGCTCTATTCTATGCACGAGGGGACGACGACCTTCGATCGCGAGACCCACGCCCTGAGCTCGACCCGCTTCGAGTCGGAGATCCGCGAGATTATCGCCGGCGACGCCTGGGGCAGCATGGACATCACGGAGCCCAACGCCGGCTCTGACATGGCCGCTCTGATCGCCCGCGGTGAGCAGGACGAGTCCGGCGAGTGGCGGGTCTCGGGCCAGAAGATCTTCCTGACCTCGGGCCACGGCAAGCACCACATCGTCATCGCCCGCACCGAGGACGCCGCAGGCCCCGACGATCCGAAGGCGGGTCTCGGCGGTCTCTCGCTCTTCCTCGTCCCCGCCTACGAGGACGACGGAGAGGGCGGCCGCCGTCGTCTGGCCACCGTCGACCGTCTCGAGGAGAAGCTCGGCCACCACGGCTCGGCGACTGCGGCGGTCACTTTTGACAACACGCCAGCGCAGCTTATCGGCGAGCGCGGCGACGGTTTCCACCTGATGCTGCTGCTGATGAACAACGCGCGGATCGGCGTGGGCTTTGAGGCGATCGGCGTCTGTGAGGCCGCCTACCGCCTGGCCAAGGACTACGCCGCGGAGCGCGGGAGCATGGGCAAGACGATCGATCGTCACGAGATGATCGCCGACTTCCTCGAGGGAATGCGGACAGACATCCAGGGCCTGCGCGCTCTCGCGGTCGAGAGCGCCTACTACGAGGAGCTCTACCAGCGCTGCAAGACCAAGGCGCAGCTCGACGCGGACCCGGGCTCGATCGAGGCCGCCCGCTACGAGAAGCAGGCGCGCCGCTACGGTCGACGGACCCGCAAGGTCACGCCGATGCTCAAGCTCCTCGCCTCGGAGCGAGCGGTCGACATGTGTCGCATGTCGATCCAGATCCACGGCGGCGTCGGCTACACCCAGGAGTACCGGGCCGAGCAGCTCCTCCGTGACGCGATGGTCCTGCCGATCTACGAGGGGACCTCGCAGATCCAGGGCCTGATGATCATGAAGGACAGCCTGACGGGGATCATGAAGAACCCGCAGGGGTTCGTCCGCGATCTCGCCCAGGCCCGCTGGCGCTCGCTCTCCGCCCGTGACCCGCTGGAGCGGCGCGTGGCCAAGCTGCAGTACCTCGGCTACAGCGCCCAGCAGCACCTGATGCAGAAGACCGTCGGCGGCAAGCTCCGCGAGCTGAGCAAGCACAAGATCCGCGAGTGGTCCCATCGCCTCCGCCACGGCTGGGATCCGAAGCGGGACTTCGCCCACGCGATGCTCCACGCCGAGCGCCTCGGGCGGCTCCTCGGCGACGTCGCGATCGCCGAGTCCCTCCTGGAGCAGGCCCGGCGTCACGATGAGCGTCGCGAGCTCCTCGAGCGCTTCCTTGACCGGGCCGAGCTGCGATGCAGCGCCCTTCACGAGGAGATCACGACACGGGGGGCTCGCCTGATCGCGTCGCTCCGCGCCCGCGATGACGTCGAGAGCGCGGCCCAGTAGCATCGTGATGCGGCACCTTCTACGCCGACCGCTGCAGGTCGCGGGAGGGGAGGTGCTCATCGCGGCCGTCGTGGCGCGGATCCCCTGTGGGAGCGAGGACCGCGGCGGCCTCAGTGCGGGGTAGGCGCGATCTTGATCGCGTGACAAAATGACACGAAGCGGAGGACGACGTGACAGAGTAGCGCTGCCAGGCCGTCATCGGTCACGTAAGCTCCTGTAATTACATACCTGTATAGGCGGCCTAGGGATTGCTTCACCGACAATGAGGTGCCCTGCCATGACCGTATCTGACACGAGCCCGAGCCTCCGCGCGCCAACCGTCCTCATCGTCGACGATGAGTCGAGCATCCGCGAGGCCCTGCAAAAAGTCCTCTTGAAAGAGGGGCTTGAGGTCCGCGTCGCGGCCGGCGGCCAACAAGCGCTGGAAATTCTGCGCAACCACCCGGTTCAGGTGATGATCACCGACCTCCGCATGCCGGGGATGAAGGGGGATGACCTGCTCAAGGCGGCGATGGCCCTCACCCCAGAGGTCGAGGTGATCATCATGACCGCCTACGGGACCATCGAGAACGCAGTCCAGGCGATGAAGCTCGGCGCCTACGACTTCATCGCCAAGCCGCTCAAGCGGGCGGCGATCGTCGCGGCGGTCCGCAAGGCGCTCGACAAGCACGCGCTGGTCACCGAAAATCGCGAGCTTCGGGCTCAGCTCGCCGCGGCCACCTCACGGTCGATCGTCGGCAACTCCCAGGTCATGCGCGCGACCCTGGAGATCGCCAGGCAGGCGGCGGCGTCCTCGGCGACCGTGCTCCTCCTCGGCGAGAGCGGGACGGGCAAGGAGCTCCTCGCCCGCTACATCCACCAGCACAGCCCGCGGACGGCCAAGGCGTTCGTCCCGACCAATTGCGCGGCGCTGCCGGAGAGCATCCTCGAGTCGGAGCTCTTCGGCCATGAGAAGGGGGCCTTCACCGGGGCGATCCGCAACCGGCAGGGCCGCTTCGTCGAGGCGAGCAGCGGCACCCTCTTCCTCGACGAGATCGGCGAGATCCCGCTCCACGTCCAGGTCAAGCTCCTCCGAGCCCTCCAGGAGGGGGAGATCGAGCCGGTCGGCGGTCGCGCCAGCAAGGTCGACATTCGCCTGGTCTGCGCGACCAACCGCGATCTTGCCGGAGAGGTCAAGGCTGGCCGCTTTCGCGAGGATCTCTTCTATCGGATCAACGTCATCCCGATCCGAATCCCGCCGCTGCGCGATCGGATCGAGGACGTGCCGCTGCTGACCGATCACTTCCTCCGCACTTTCGCGGGCAAGCACGGCAAGGCGGTCGACGGGGTCACCGACGGTGCCCTGCGGCTGATGGGCAACTACGGCTGGCCGGGCAACGTCCGCGAGCTCGAGAACGCGATCGAACGGGCCGTCGTTCTCTGCCGGAGCAACCTCATCGGTGTCGATGACCTGCCGCCTGAGCTCCGCGATCCCCAGGCTGGGCACGGCCGTCAGGTGACGTTCTCCGTCGGAACTGCGCTTGCAGAGGTCGAGCGCCGGATGATCATGGAGACCCTCAAGTTCACCGAAGGTGACAAACGTCTCGCCGCCGACTTGCTCGGCATCGCTACTCGGACGATCTACCGCAAGATCGAGGCTGGACTCGTGCGCGAGGACCAGTACGCTCCGGCGGTCACCCCCGCGGAGAGCGACGATCTGCTCCACTAGCCGTCGCTGGACCCTTCGACCATGGAAGCCCTGCTCAAGAAATACTTCTGGATCGTCAAGGTGCTCGGCCTGACGGTGGTCGTCGGGCTCGCTGCGTCTGCGGCTACGACAAAGTTCGGCGCCGCCAAGATCTTCATCACCTCGGACGATGAGTCCGACGACGGTGGCGACACCGACGGCGAGAGCGACAGCGACACCGACGGGGGCGACGACGACGAGCCGAAGTCGCCGGGCGCCGGCATGTTCGACGCCAGCACGAAGATGAAGAGCGGGACCGACGAGCGCCAGCGGACCGCCAGCGAGAAGACGAAGATGTTGACGACGCTGCTCGCCAACAACCTCTTCTGCCCGACCTGCGCGCCTGAGGTCCCGGACGAGCTCGAGTCCGCCGAGGTCGGCGCGCCGATCCTCAACGAGGACGGCGAGCAGATCGGCGGGATCCAGCCGGGTGAGCAGCGGACCTCGCTGCCGTTCAAGCTGGTCGTGACGATGGAGTCGTCGGAGCCGAAATACTCGCAGGCGACGATCTTCGACACCGAAGAGGGCAGCGTCAGCCCTTACTGGCCTGGCGACCAGGTTCGAGCTGGGGTCTACCTCGTCGCGGTCGAGCGCGGGCTCATCCACCTGCAAAACCAGTCGACCCTCGAGTACCTGGAGCTCGGGGCTGAGATCGCGGCGCCCAAGAAGAAAAAGAAGAAGAAGACCGAAGAGAAGCCGAAAAAGCCGAAGAAGGGCGCGATCCCAGGGGCCGACGAGGCCATCAAGTGCGACTCGGAGAACTCCTGCACGATCGAGCGCGCCTTCGTCGAGCAGATCCTCACGAACCCGGCCGCGCTGGCGAAGCAGGCGCGGGTGGTCCCCTCCGTCGTCGACGGGGAGACCCGCGGCTTCAAGTTCTACGGCATCCGCTCCGGCAGCCTCCCCAAGCTCCTCGGCCTCAAGAACGGCGACCTCATCACCAGCGTCAACGGCAAAGACCTGAAGTCGATGGACGACGCCATGGCCCTCTACACCAAGCTTCGCAACGCCCCCAACCTGTCGATCAACGTCGATCGCAAGGGGAAGCAGATGACTAAGGAGATCACGATCCAATGAGAACTCCACTCTTCACCGGCCACGGAGGCCTCGCCGCCAAGGGCCTCGCAGCGCTCGCTTCTCTGACGTTGGTCGGCGTTCTTGAGGCGCCCGCGTCCGCGGCTCCGCCGACGACGAGCCCCGGCGATCCGACGGGCGCCACAGCGGCGGCGCCGACCCGCGGCGGCGCGCTGATCGGCGATGAGGGCGGGAGCCTGCCCTTCAACAAGTGCAAGAAGATGGGGCGGAAGGCGAAGTTCACCGTCACGCTTCCACGGGAGACGGAGCTCGACGACCTCATCAACTGGATGATGTCGATCACCTGTCAGAAGTTCGTCCTCGACCGCAAGGTGCGCTCGAGCAAGGTGACCATCCTCTCTCCCGAGCCTGTCACGGTCGCCGAGGCCTACGCCGCCTTCTACGCGGCGCTCGAGCTGATGGGGCTGACGGTCGAGCCCTCGGGTCAGTACTTCAAGATCGTCGAGACCTCGGAGGCGAAGAACCGGAGCCTGCCGCTCTACGGTGATGGGGCGACGGCGCCGGGCTCGGACCGCTTCGTCACCCAGCTCATCCGCGTCAAGCACGGCAACCCGAAGGAGATCAGCGATCTCCTGAACAGCCTCAAGAGCAAGAACGGCGCGGTCGACACGGTCGGGAACCTGATCATCCTCACCGACAAGGGGACCAGCGTTCGTCGCCTGCTCCGCCTGGTCGATGAGCTCGACAGGCCCGGCAACGGCGAGAAGATCTTCTTCTATCAGCTCCAGTACGCGAGCTCGACCGAGGTCGCTGAGATCATCCGCGACATCTTCGGCCAGCAGGGGGCGGCAGCCTCGTCGAGCGGGAAGAAGGGCAAGAAGGGGAGCACTCCAGCGGCCGCTGGCTCGCGCGTGCTCGTCGACGAGCGGACCAACACGCTGATCATCGTCACCAGCGAGGCGGAGTACCGGATGATCCGCCGTCTCCTCGAGCAGCTCGACGTCAAGCTGCCCGGCGGCGGCGGTCGGATCCACGTCAAGAAGCTGAAGAACGCGGACGCCGACGAGGTCGCCCAGGTGCTCTCGAACTTGGCGACCGGTGCGAAGGCGGCGGCCGACGCCAAGGGCTCGGCCAAGTCCGGCAACAAGGGCGCGGCCGCGGCGGCGTCCGCCGAGCTCTTCTCCGGTGACGTCAAGATCACCCCGGACAAGGCGACCCGCTCGCTGGTGATCATCGCCTCGCAGGCCGACTACCAGAACTTAGAGCAGGTCATCGACGACCTCGACTCCGAGCGCAAGCAGCTCTACTTCGAGATCTACCTGATGGAGGTGACGATCAAGCGGAGTCTCACCGGCGGCGCAGGCGGTCACTTCGGCACCTACTTTGGCGACAACGATGCCCTCGCGCTGGTCTCATCGGCGCCGAGCACTGCGGTCAGCTCGCTGCTGATCTCGCCGTCCGCCCTGACCGGCCTCGGCGGGGCGATCATCGGCCCGCTGGTGCCCGGCTCCGCGGCACTCCTCGGGATCGGCCGTGACGTGCCTGCCTTCGGCATGGTCATCCAGGCCCTCCAGACCAGCGAGGACGTCAACGTCGTCTCCGAGCCGCACATGTACGCGGCCGACAACCAGGAGGCGACGATCGAGGTCGGCCGCAACGTCCCGACTCCGGGCGCGCTCTCTTTTAACTCGGGCGGCGGCAACTCGCTGGTCCCGCTCCAGTCGGTCGAGCGTCAGGACGTCACCCTCCGGATCAAGATCAAGCCCTACATCAACGACGCGCGGACCGTGACGATGGACGTCGAGATCGAGGATCGCGACATCGCCGGCCAGGATCCGGTCCTCGGCGTGACGACGACCAAGCGTCGGCTCAAGCTCGACAAGATCGTCGGCCGCGATGACCAGCCGATGGTCCTCGGCGGCCTCATCCGCGACCGCGAAGGCGAGAACGTCCAGCAAGTCCCGGGCCTCGGCTCGATCCCTCTCCTCGGCTGGCTCTTCAAGCGCAAGGAGAAGACCAAGGAGAAGGTGAACCTCCTGATCGTGATGATCCCGCATATCCTCGAGAGCCCCGACGACGTTCGTCGGATCCACGCCCGTCGTGACCGCGAGCGCCTCGACTTCATCGAGCGCGAGACCAACTTCAAGAAGCGCGAGATCCCGCGCAACGTCAACTTCCGCAAGAAGGCCGGCGTCCTGGCGACGATCGATCTCGAGGCGCGCCGCGTCGAGATGGAGGAGGAGCTCCTGCGCAAGGCCGAGGACGAGATGCGCCTCGAGATCATCACCGGCGAGATCGGGCTGAGCCCGGCCCGCGGTGGCGCCGACAGCAGCGATTTTGGAGACGCGGACAACTCACCAGCACCAGCACCCGCGGCCATCGCCCGTCCGGCGCGGGCTGGTCGCGCCAAGTAGTCTGAGAGACGAGCACCGATGGCCAACGTCAACCCAGCGAAGCCGCCGCCGCCGCCCTCCTCAGGGTGGGCGACGCCGTCAGCCGCGGCCCAACCGCCCCAGAGCGCGACGACGATCCGCCGCCCGGACACCCGTCCGCTCGGCGAGATCATGATCGAGAACGGGGCGATCGGGCCGGACGCGCTCAAGGAGGGCTTGGCCGTCCAGCACCTCGAGGACGAGCGGATAGGCGAGACACTGGTCCGCCTCAAGCACTGCTCGGAGTGGGACGTCTGTCAGGCGCTGGCGGCTCAGTTCGCCCTCCCGTCACGCGAGAGGGTCGACATGTCCGAGGTCGACGACGAGCTGATCGAGCGCCTCTCGATCCGCTACGCCCGCGCCAACTCGGCGATCCCCTGGCGCCTCAACACCGACGATGAGATCCTCGAGGTCTTCGCCGGCGATCCGCTCAAGCTGCTCGATCTTGACGATTTGAGCCTCCTCTACGACGCCGAGATCGTCGTCACCCTGATGCCGCAGACCGCGGTCCATGAGGTGATCAACAAGGCCTACGCCAAGCGGGCCAAGGACGTCGATCTCGAGCGCAAGGACGAGGAGTACGAGGAGGAGGACGAGGACATTCTCCACGCCTCCGCCGAGGATGCGCCGATCATCCGCTTCGTCAACTCGCTGATCTTCAACGCGTCCAAGGAGCGGGCGAGCGATATCCACATCGAGCCCGGCGACCGTGAGGTCATCATCCGCAACCGGGTCGACGGTGTGCTCCACGAGAGCAAGCGGGCGCCAAAGGCCCACCACGCCAGCATCATCGCCCGCATTAAGATCATGTCGGGCCTCAACATCGCTGAGAAGAGGCTGCCGCAGGATGGTCGTATTCGCCGCAAGATCGCGGGCAAAGAGGTCGACATGCGCGTCGCCACCGTGCCGACTGCGCACGGCGAGCGGGTCACCATTCGTCTCCTCGACAAGACGGCGATGGTGCTCAGCCTCGACAGCATCGGCATGGCCCACGACCACCTGCACCTGGTCCGTGATGTGATCCACCGCCCGCACGGGATCTTCCTGGTCACCGGTCCGACCGGATCCGGAAAGACGACCACCCTCTACTCCGCGCTCTCGGAGATCAACACTCCCGACCTCAACATCCTAACGGTCGAGGACCCCGTCGAGTATCAGCTCGCGGGAATCTCGCAGGTCCAGGTCCAGAGCAAGATCAATCTGACCTTTGCGGCAGGTCTCCGCTCTTTCCTCCGTCACGACCCGGACGTCATCATGGTCGGCGAGATTCGTGACGTCGAGACCGCCGAGATCGCGATCCAAGCGTCGCTCACCGGTCACTTGGTCCTCTCGACGATCCACACGAACGACGCCGCGACGGGGATCACAAGGCTCGTGGACATGGGCATTCAGCCCTTCCTCGTCGCCTCGTCCTTGGTCGCGCTCCAGGCCCAGCGCCTGCTGCGGCGGGTGTGCTCGGCGTGCAGCGAGCCCTACCGGCCCTTGGCGGCGGAGCTCGAGGAGGTCGGCATTGATCCCGAGCGTTTCTTCGCCGGGGAGTACTCGCTTCGGGCGCCGATGCTCGACGAACACGGGGAGATTGTCCCCCTCGCTCCGCCCTCTGGCCGTCGTCTGCCACCGGTCGGTCATCTCTACCGTGCGGCCGGCTGTGCTCGCTGCCACGGCAGCGGCTACTCGGGTCGTACTGGCATCTACGAGGTTCTGCCGATCACCGAGGAGATTCGCCGCTTGGCCATCCGCAACGCCGACGCTGGAGAGATCAAGTCGGCGGCGCTGGAGCAGGGCATGCGGACGATCCGTGACGACGGCGCCCACAAGGTGCTCCTCGGGATGACAAGCCTCGATGAGGTGATGCGGGTGACCGCGGAGGATGGGTAGGTAGCGATGCCGGCGTACGCATATACAGGGCTGTCGTCGAACGGCAAGACGATCAAGGGGGTCGAGAGCGCCGACAACGTCGCTGCGCTCAAGGCCCAGCTCAAGCGCGCTGGCGTCTATCTGACCTCGGTCTCGGAGACGACCGCCTCCGCCTCGAAGGGCGAGGGGATGAGCCGTGAGGTCGACTTCTCCGCCTACTTCGACCGGATCAAGCAGTCTGACGTCGCCCGGGTCACCCAGCTCCTGGGCACCCTCCTGAACGCTGGCATTACCCTCCCCGAGGCGCTCGCGGCGATGACCGATCAGGTCGAGAGCCAGCGCTTCAAGGGGATCCTCTCGGACGTCGCCAACAAGGTGAACGAGGGCTCTGCGCTGGCGGATGCTCTCTCGAAGTACCCGGACACGTTCCGCTCGCTCTACATCAACATGGTCCGCGCGGGCGAGGCTTCGGGCTCGCTCGAGACGGTGCTCGTCCGGATCGCGGGGTTCATGGAGCAGGAGGAGGAGCTGCGCTCCAAGGTGACCTCGGCGATGGTCTATCCGATCGTCATGGGGGTGGTCAGCGCCGCAGTGGTCGCGCTCCTGATGCTCAGTGTCGTCCCTCAGGTGACCGAGATGTTCGCTGACATGAACGTCGAGCTCCCGTGGAACACCAAGCTGCTGATCCTGATGAGCGACATCATCGGCGGCTACTGGTACCTCCTGATCGCCGCCGGCTTCGGGGTCGGCTGGCTCTTCCGCCGCTGGCGCGCGTCGGAGACCGGGCGCAAGAGCGGCGACGCCGTGATCCTGCGGATGCCGATCGTCGGCGACCTTGCGCGGAAGGTCGCTATCTCCCGCTTCGCGCGGACCCTCTCGACGATGCTCGCGAGCGGCGTCCAGCTCCTCCACGCTCTCGACATCGTGCGCACGCTCCTCGGGAATGTCATCCTGGAGGAGGTTGTGACGACGGCGCGCGACAACATCCGCGAGGGCGAAGGTATCGCCCCCGCGCTCAAGCGAAGCGGTGAATTTCCCGCGCTCGTGACCCACATGGTCGCGGTCGGCGAGCGCTCCGGTCAGCTCGAGTCGATGCTGATCAACGTCGCCGACGCCTACGATCGCGAGGTCAACACCGCGATCGGTCGGATGACCGCCGCGCTCGAGCCGCTGATGATCGTCGTGATGGGCGGCAGCGTCGGCTTTATTATCTTCTCGGTGATGCAACCGATCATGATGCTGAACGAGCTGGCAGGGCAGCAGTAGCTGCTCGTCAGCCCATATCCACTCCGGAGACCGAACTATGCAGGTAGTAGAGACAATCGAAGCCATCGCGACCCGTCGCCTTGCTGCCAAGGGCAAGAGCGCCGACCGCGGAATGACCCTCATCGAGATCCTCGTGGTTCTCGCGATCATCAGCTTGATCATCGGCGGCGTCGGCGTTGTCGCCTTCGGTCAGCTCGCGAAGGCGAAGATCAACACGGCCAAGAACCAGGTGGTCCAGATCCAGCAGCAGTGCGAGATGTACATGCTGGAGAAGAACGGCAAGTGTCCGAAGGACCTCGCAGACCTCAAGGCGGCCGGTGTCATCAACAAGGTCTCCAAGGACCCTTTCGGCAAGGACTACTTGCTCACCTGTCCCGGCGAGCATGGATCGATCGACGTGGTCTCCTTCGGTCCTGACGGCGAGCGGGGCGGGGATGACGACATCACCTCGTGGATGAGCGGCGAGGACGAGGACGAGAAAGACAAGAAGTAGCCATGGACCTGAAGTGCAACACCGCTCGCCGCGACCGTGGCTTCACGATGATCGAGATGATCGTCGTGTTGGCGGTGATCGCGTTGCTCTTCGGATCCGTGCTCGTCGGCCTCAGCTCCGCCAAGCAGGCGGAGATCGTCCGCTCGACCAACCAGATCGCGAACACCATCCGCTTCGCCTTCAACAAGTCGCGGGTGACCGGCGACTACTATCGCCTCGCGATCAACATGGACGACAACACGATCGTCCTCCAGCGTGGTGATGATCGGATGTATCTCCCTGCGACCGATCGCGACGGCAAGCCGGTGGTCTACGACGCCGGCAAGGAGAAGGAGCGGGACGAGCGAGATAAGCGGGCCGAGGAGGGCTACAACCGGTCGTTGCAGGCGATGGTCTTCTCGGGCGGAGCCGCTGGCGCAGCCGCTGCGGGGGATGGCGCGCTCGGTGCTAGCGCGGGCGCGGCCAACCCCTACCTCGGCGGGCCGAAGCGGGTCCCTCGGCGTAAGCCTCCGCTCTTCGGCGGCTTCGAGGAGGACAACAGCATCAGCGGCTTCAAGGAGCCGGTGCCGCTGCCGGAGGGGGTGCGGATCATCTCGGTGCGGACCGCCGAGGACATCAAGCCGATCACCGCCGGCGAGGCCTCGGTCTACTTCTTCCCGCAGGGGCGGACTCAGCTCGCGCACATCCAGCTCGAGGAGGTCCGCAAGGACGGGAACAAGTACACGATCGTCGTCCAGCCCCTCACTGGACAGGTCGAGATCCGCGACGGTCATGTCGACCTGGTGATCGAGGAGGAGGAGCGTCGGCGACGGGACGACCTCGGCCGCGAACAGGATCGGCGGAGCTTCTGATGAAGGCACCTCGCGCAGCAGCAAGCTCGTACGGGCAGGGCGGCTTCACCTTGCTCGAGGTGATGATCGCCGTCGCGATCCTCGGGATCTCGATGACCTCGCTGTTGACCTCGCAGATGGCGAGCATCCGCGCGACCCGCTACGCCCAGGCGATCACGTCCGTCGCCTTCCTCGCCGAGTACCAGCTCATCGAGGTCGAGTGGCTGATGGAGAAGGACGGCGGCTGGGTCCGCGAAGACCGCAACTACGAGGGGAATTTCTCCGAGCAAGGGTGGCCGGATACCAAGTACAAGTGCCTCGTCGACTTCATCGAGCTCCCGGACTACTCCAAGCTGCGGGCGGCCAAGGACGCGGCGGCTCAGGACACTGACGGTCGATCAGGCGTCTACTACAAGTCGGCCGGGGACCAGGCTTTCACCGCCCTCGGGCTAGTCTGGCCGATGGTCAAGCGGTCGATCGAGAACTCGATCCGCAAGGTCGTCTGCACGGTGACCTGGCAAGAGGGGAAGCACAAACACGAGGTCCAGGTCTCGACCTTCTGGACCGAGCCTGAGCGGCTCTCGGCCGTGCCTGGGCTCGGCGGCGAGGCTGTGCCTGGGGAGGGCGAGGGCGAGGGCGGTGGCGGCGAGGGCGGGAAGCCCGGCTCGGCGCCCTCGACGACGACGCCTTCAGGGCCTGCGGGTGAGCTTGGGGGGATGCGCGGAAAATGATCGATCGTCGAAAACAGCGAGGGATGACCCTGATCGAGGTGATCGTCGCGATGGCGATCATCACGATGATGATCGCCGGCGTCTGGGCGAGCTTTCGCGGGACTGTCCGTGGGATGAAGGCGACCGAGAAGATCCAGACCCGCTACGGGATGATCCGCAACGCCATGGGGACGATGTCCCGTGAGCTGTCGATGGCCTACCTCTCGTTCAATCGGCCGGCCTCGGAGGTCAGGCACTTCACCCTCTTCGAGGGGCGCGACGGCTTCGACGCGGACAGCCTGACCTTCTCATCCTTCGCCCACCTGCGGATCCGCAAGGACGCCAACGAGAGCGATCAGTCGGTGATCCAGTACTTCCTCGCGAAGGATCCGAAGGACGTCTCGCGGACTCACCTCTACCGCCGGGAGACGAAGCGCCTGACCGGCGATCTCCCCGAGCGCCTCGAAAATTTCTACCCGGCGTACGTGCTCTGCGAGGACGTCAAAGAGATCGATTTCAAGTACTGGGACGTTCGCAAGATCGAGTGGGTCGACGAGTGGCGGACGACCCAAAAGGACCTCCACCCCGACCGGCTGCCTACGCGGGTGAAGATGACGATGAAGATCAAGGATCAGACAGGGAAGCTGGTCTCCTACACCACGCAGGTGCCGCTCATCATGCAAGAGAAGATCGATCTCTCGAAGTAGGAGCTATGACCGAGGCGAAGACATCGCGCCCCGAGGGCGCAGCGGCGGCGAAGGGCCAGCACGGTGTCGCGATCCTGATGGTCGTGGCCTGCCTCGCGGTGCTGCTGCCCTTCACGACGAGCTTCTCGTACAATTCTCGGATCGACTTTCAGTCGGCGATCAATCAGCGCGACGAGGTCGTCGCCCGCAACCTGGAGCGCGGAGCGACGAACCTCTCACTCCTCCTCTTTGAGCTTCAGCGTCAGGTCTTCAGCCAGAAGCAGTTCCGGCAGATGATCGGGGCGATGGACATCACCCAGATCGCGCCCTACCTGATGTCGATCTTTGGCTCCAAGGACGGCGCGGAGGAGCTCGGCGCCTTCGCCAGCCTGATGGGGCTCGACGGGTTTGACACCTCGATCTTCGGCGAGCTCGGGGTCGAGTACGGGAGCTTCGAGGTCCGCCTGGAGGCCGAGAGCGGCAAGGTCAATGTCAACTGCCTGGGCTCGGAGGAGGGCGCGGCGAGCCCCAAGGCTCGAGTGGCGGAGACCCTAGAGGCGATGCTCCTGCCGACGCTCTACAACCCCCTCTTTGAGGAGGAGAAGTCGGACGGTCAGCGCTACACCCGGGAGCAGGTGCTCGCGGCGATCGTCGACTACATCGACGAGGATCGAAAGCGCTTTGACATGGTCAAGCTCGCGAGCGGATCGGCGAACGAGAGCTACCGCTACACCCAGCTCTACGACCCCTACGAGCCCCGCGACGCCCGCCTGGACACGATCGAGGAGCTGCACCTGGTCCAGGGGGTCGACGACGATCTGATGCTCGCCTTCGGCGACACGCTGACGGTCTACGGTGACTCGGCGAAGTGCAAGGTGAACATCAACTTCGCGAGCGCTGATCAGCTCGCGCTGGTCCTCCGGCACGCGGTCGCCGAAGAGGACAGGTGGCGGACCGAGGGGGAGAACTTCCTCCTCAAGACGATGCCGCTCGCCCGCTATGTGGTCGAGTATCGGCAGATGACACTCTTCAAGGACGTCAAGGACTTCGTCGAGTTCGTCAAAAAGCCCGACCAGTTCATCTCGCCGTTGGCGATGCTCGGCGCCTCGGGCTCTGGATCCGGCGGGCGAAACCCGAACATGCCGCGGATCCCTGAGGGGATGTCGGTCCGGATCGAGAGCGGCAAGAAAGAGGGCGTTGAATGGGGCGGCGTGAAGGACGTCGCCGGGGTCGACCCGGAGCGGATCTATCGGGTCGAGGTCATCACTGAGGTGGGCGCTGTGAAGCGCCGTCTCAACGCTGTCTACGACATGCAGTACACGCGCTCCCAGTCCAAGGGCAAGGGCGCATGGCTTTACTACCGCGAGGACTGAGGGAAGATGGCCCAGAAGTTTATCGGCTTGGATCTTGGGACCCACGGGGTCAAGGCAGTGCTCGTCAGCGCTGGATTGCGCACGATCCAGGTGCTCGACATGCACGAGGAGGCGGTGGTCCTCAGACCCGACGGTGACGACTCCCTCGACGCCGCGATCGAGGTCGCGGTCTCGGTGCTCAAGCGCCGGGGTTGGAGCCACTACCCGGCCGGGGTTGTCCTCCCGGGGGGGGTCGGCTCCTATCGCGTGCTTCGCTTCCCCTTCGGGGATGCCCGGCGGATCGCCCAGGCGATCAGCTTTGAGGTCGAGGGCCAGTTCCCGGTCCCGATCGAGGAGCTGGACATCGATCATTTGGTCGTCAGCGGGACGAAGAACGTCGGCCAGGCGCTCGTCGCCGCGGTCAAGAGCGAGGTGGTCAAGAAGGTCAGCGATGGCCTCGAGTCCGCCGGCATCGACATCAAGGCTGTGACGGTCCCCCCGCTCGCGATAGGTCAGGTGCTCGACGCTCCAGCCCCCGCGATCGCCGATCCGGCGGCGGCAGAGGGGAGAGTCCCGGTCGCGTTGGTCGTCGACATCGGTCATCGCAACAGCGAGCTGGTGGCCCTCGGGCCGAAGGGGCCGGTCGCGGCCCGCTCTCTGCGTCGCGGCGGTTTCCACGTCACGCGGGCGATCGCCCGCGCCTATTCGATCGAGCCGGCCGAGGCCGAGACGATGAAGCACGCCCAAGGGATCTTGCCCCATGAGGGGGCGGAGCTCGACGGCGACCAGGCGCGGCTGTCGGCGGTGATCGCCAAGTCCCTGGAGCCGCTCATTCGCGAGGTCGAGCACACACGCCTCTGGCTGCGGACCGAGCTCGGTTGCGAGGTGACCGTGCTCCGGATCTCGGGCGGCGCTGCGGCGCACCGCGGCCTCAGAGAGTACATCAGCGCGCAAACGGGGATCACGGTCGAGACCGCGATACCGCGCGACAGCTCGGTCCTGAAGAGGGTCGACGGTCGCGATTGGTCGCGGGCGACGGCAGCTCTCGGGGCGGCCGTCGCCGCCTCACGCCGACCGCTCATCCAGCTCTACAAGGACGCTGGATCCCGCGCCGGTGAGGGGGGCTGGCTCATCGAGAAGGTGTCCACCTTGGCGGTGATGGGCCTGGCGATCCTCGCCTTCGGCGCTCTCGACACCGTCGCCAAGATGCAGGCCTACGAGATCGAGGAGGAGGTCTATGCGACCGAGCTCGCGGCGGCGACCGAGAAGGTCTTCGGCGAGGAGCTCCTCGACGTCACGGAGCTCGACGCTCGCCTCGACGCGGTCGAGGTTCGCGACGTGACCAGCCTCGTCCAGTCACGCTCGGCGCTCGACGTGATGAACGCGCTCTTCAAGGCGGCCGCGCCGAGCGGACCGAAGCCGGCTCCGCTCTTGCCGGGCTCGGAGGAGGATGACGCGGCAGCGGCAGCGGCCGCCGCGGCTGTCGCCGCTGGCGCGCTCCCGGACGGCTCCCCGCTGACGGGACCGGTCTCCTCCAGCGATCCGCCGGGCAGCTCATCGCTGGCGACCCCGAGCAGCACGAGCAGCGATCCGTCGTCGCCGGAGGCCGAGACGAGCGCTGGCCTCACCTGGGAGGACCAGCTCGTCTTCCTCGCGGTCGAGGTGCGGGCGCAGAAGATCGATCTGACCGCCTCGGCGACGCGGATCACCGCGCAGTCGTACCTCAAGCGTCGCTTCCAGATGATCAGCTGCGTGTCGAACGTTCAGGAGGGCAAGCTCAAGACCTCCAACGACCGCAAGTCCTTCGAGATGTCCCTCGAGCACACCTGTCTCTTTAGCCCCCTCGAGGAGGACGCATGACCGCCCCTGTTGGTGCCTTTGCCGGTTTCTGGTCGCGGCTCAACCCGCGTGAGCGCAATCTCCTGGCGATCCTCGTCGTCGTCGCCTTCGTGATGTCGATCGGAGTGCTCTTTGTTCTCCGCAGCGACTCCTTTATGGAGTCCGAGGAGCGGATCGCGAAGCTCCGCCGGGGCATCAACCTGATGCAGACACGGGGCGCGGTCTACCAGGAGAAGCTCAAGGAGAAGGCCGAGCGCGAGTCGATGATCTCGAGCGAGCCGATCGAGTTCGCGATCGTCCTCGAGGAGGCGACGACCGCGACCCTCGGCGACAAGAAGACGCAGCAGGAGGAGGAGAAGCCGCCCCTCGAGCTCGGCGATGGCCTAGTCAAGCGGGTCTACTCCTTCGAGCTTCGCAGCGTCACCCTCGAGGAGGTGACCAACTTCCTCCACAAGGTTGAAGACCAGCGGGGGCACATCGTCTACACCGAGCGGATCAAGGTGCGCTCGCCCTCCGAGTCCGAGGACCGCCTCAACGTCGAGATCGATCTCGCGACCTGGGAGATGGTGAAGACTGACGAGGCGGAGGGCGACAAGCAGGAGGAGGACGAACTATGAAGTGGACCATCAAGCCGCCCTCTGTCGACGGCCTGCGGCGGACGCTGCGGAAGGCCCGAGGGGTCGCCGGCTACGTCCTCCTCGCGATCCTGCTCTTCATCGCCTTCGTCTGGATCAGCCTGCCGACCCGCGCGATCGCCTGGCGTATTTCGCACGAGGCGAAGACCCGCGGCTACATCATCGACGTCGAGGATGTCTCGCTCTCGCCCCTCGGGGACGTCTCGCTGCACAACGTGACCTGGACCTACGCCCCTTCGCGCTCGGGCCAGATCCCTCGCAACTTCTTCGTCGAAGAGGTCGAGGTCGACGTCTCGCTCTTCCGCCTCCTCTTCGGCACGCTGCACGTCGAGGTCGAGGCGAAGATCGATGAGGGAACGCTCACCGCGATGTACGAGCGCGACGACGAGGAGTCGGCGATCAAGGTCGACATCGAGGACCTTCCGCTCTACGACGTGCCGAAGCTCCAGCAGTCGGTCAACGCGCCGGTCCGCGGGCTCTTCGGGCTCCACGTCGACCTGACGATGGAGGGCGACAAGTTCGCCAAGGCGCTCGGGACGATCGACATCTCCTGCGCGCGGTGTCGGATCGGCGACGGAGAGACCCTGGTCTTCATCCCTGGGGTCAAGAAGGGGATCATGGCCAAGGGGATCACCCTGCCGGAGATCGACTTCGGCAGCCTTAAGGGGCGGCTCAACGTCGAGAACGGGCAGGCGCTGACGGAGGGGATCGAGACCTCCAGCGACGATCTCAAGTTCAAGCTGCTCGGGTCGATGAACCTCCGCGACCCCTTCGCGCGCTCGGCCTTCGAGTTCGATCTGAAGGTCCTCCTGACCGAGGAGCTGCAGTCCCAGTCCGAGCCGCTAAAGCTGATGGTCCAAACGCGCAAGGAGAGCACCTTCCTCGACCCGCCCGAGGAGGACTGGATGGGCTTCAAGCTCCGGGGCACGGTCTCCAAGCCTGAGTTCATGGGGATCAAGAGCAAGTCGCGGGCCGAGCGGATCCGTGAGCGCAAGGAGAAGTCGCGGGCGAAGGCGCGGAAGAAGGCCGCCGCCGGGTCGAAGAAGAAAAAGAAGAAGAAGAAGCCGACGAAGAAGCCGGCGAAGAAGCCAACACCGAAGCCCGATCCGCGGGAGGAGGGCGACGCCGAGGCGACCGCTCGGAACACCGAAGAGCCGACGGCCGCGCCGACCGCAGTGATCGACACCACCCAGATCGACACCGCGACGCCGAGCCCGGAGCCCTCCGACAAGGAGGGGGAGGGCGAGGCTGAAGGTGAGGAGCGGAGCGACGGTGAGGGGGGCGATGGTGAGGGCGGAGGCGATGGATCGGCCGAGGCGGGCGCCGAGACCACCGGCGGTGGCGAGACCACCGGCGGGGGAGAGGGCGAAGGTGGAGACACCGGCGCGGGCTCGACGGGCTCCACTGGCGACGACGCGCCGACCTAGCTCGGCCCGACCTAGCTCGCCGGGTCGGTCACGAGGAACAGGCCAAGAGAGGCCGCTCTCATGCATGAGAGCGGTCTCTCTCTTGGTTGGTTGTGGGCGCCGATCGACCTGCGCCGCAGGTGCTCAGCGCACCCAGGCGCGCCAGGTGCCGTTGAGGATCGGTGTATTGCCGGGGGTGTCGGCCGTGCATTCGAGGCGTAGGGCCTGGTAGCCGTCGTGGTAGCCGATCGCGACCTGGTTGATGTTGCTCAGGTTGCTGTCGGCCTGGGCAGGCGAGGTGTGGCAGATCCCGAGCTGGAACGAGAGGTTCTGCTTGGCGGGACCGCAGCCGCCGCAGATATGCCAGCAGCCGGAGGTGTGCTCGTTCGCGGCGGTCGGGTAGGCCTGAGCGTCGGCATAGGGGCCGCCGTTGCTCGCTATACTGAAGGGCTTGGCCTCCGTGCTGTAGATCATCGTCTCCAGAAGGGCGGTCCAGTCGGCCATCGACGGCGTCCAGATCGCGTCGGCGGCGAGGTCTCGAGTCTCATCCTTGCAGGAGTAGCGGAGATCCTTGGACGCGCCGATCAGCGTCGTCGCGTCGTGCATGCCGAAGACATCGTCGGCGAGCTTGAGCTCCTCGTTGGCGACGACCTCGTTGCCGTCCAGGAGCTGACGCCAAGAGCCGGTGAAGAAGCGCTTGTCGCGGTTGATCGACTGCGGGATCCGGTTGCTGTGGAGGTTGGCGATCAGCGTCCAGCCGCCGCCCTCCGTGTCCATGTCGCAGATGACCTCGAAGGGGGCCTCGTTGCCGTTGCCGTCGGGGTCGATCGTGTAGCTCCCGGAGGTCGCATCGGGGGTCTTGTCGAGGATCTGCGCGCAGCTCACGGGCCATGTGCAGGTGCCGTCGATGCAGAGGATCGGGTCGCAGTCCATGTCCGACTCGCAGCTCTGTCCTGCATCACAAGCGTCGCAGCTCTCACCGCCGCAGTCGATGTCGCTCTCCGTCGCGTTCTTCACCCCGTCCTCGCAGGTCGCGCTGGTGCAGATGTTCGAACAGGCGTCCTCATCGACGTCGTTGCCGTCGTCGCACTCCTCGGTGCCAGATCCAGCGTTGTGGACGAAGCTGTCACCGCAGGCGGCCGCTAGGCATTGGCTCGTGCAGTCGCCGTTGTCGTCGTTGGCGTTGCCATCGTCGCAGGACTCGCCAGCGTCGGGCTGGAGGTAGCCGTCACCGCAAAGCGGGAGGAGACAGGCGTCGGTGCAGGTGTCGGTATTGTCGACATTGCCGTCGTCGCACTCCTCGCCGGCCTGGAGCTCACCGTCGCCGCAGCTCGCTAGCTTGCACTGGTTTGTGCACTCGTCGGCGTCGTCGGCGTTGCCGTCGTCGCAGCCCTCACCCGGCTGGATGATGCCGTCCCCGCAGGCCGCGGTGGTGCAGTCGCTCTTGCACAGCCCGGCGTCGTCATTGTCGGGGCCGGCGTCGCATTGCTCGTTCGGGCCTTGGTCCCCGTCGCCGCAGACATTGGCGGTGCAGTCGCCCTTGCAGGCGCCGCTGGGCCCGTTGCCTGAGCCGTCGTCGCACTCTTCGCCGTCGTCGATCGTGCCGTCGCCGCAGACCGGATCGCCGCCTGTCGTCGTCGTCGTCATGCTTCCGGTGGTCTCCCCGGCGCTCATCGAGCCGCCGCTGTCGGTGACCATCGGCGCCTCGGTGGTGCCTCCGGTCCCCGTCTCTTGCATCGTCATCGTCGTCGAGCCGCCGGTCGTCGCGGTGCCCGTCGCACTGTCATCACCTGAACATGCGGCAATCACGCAAAGTGCCGTAAGCCAATAATTGCGCCCCATAGACCACCCTTCATTTCCCACAGGAGAAGAATAGGGCTGGCTCATGGGCCGCGGATGGTCCCCACATGAGGTAGGGCTGAAATGGCGGCGGCAACTGCGCGTTTGCGCAAAATGTGCGCTGATCGACGGCGTGACCCCGTGGCAAACCACCCAAGCCGCCTCCATGATGCGGCGTCAATCCAACTGAGGAGCAGGATGATGGTCCCGCAGCCGAGTGAGCCGACGATTCGAGTCCTGATCGCTGATGACGAGCCCGCAGCCAGGTCTGCGTTGGGCGAGATGCTCCGCGACGAGGGCTATGAGGTCCAGACCGCGGCGGACGGCTTCAAGGCGCTCGGCAAGATCGACGGGTGGACCCCCGATGTCCTCATCACCGACGTGAAGATGCCGGCGCTCGGGGGCATCGAGCTGATGGCGAAGATCCGCGAGAGCTCGCCGGAGACCGCAGTGATCGTGATGACCGCGTTTGGCTCGGTCGAGGGGGCGGTCGAGGCGATCAAGCTCGGCGCCGACGACTACCTGTCGAAGCCGATCCACTTCCCGCAGCTCCTGATCATCCTCGACCGCGTTCTCAGGCACCGCGCCCTTCAGCGCGAGGCGTCGGCGCTGCGTGATGCGCTGCGCGAGCGCGAGGCGGAGCCGGAGGGGGTGATAGGTCAGAGCAAGCCGCTGCGGGAGCTGCTCAAGGTCGTACGCCAGGTGGCGGCGTCGCCGGTAGCGGTGCTCCTTCGGGGACAGACGGGCACCGGCAAGCGCTACACCGCGGCGCTCCTCCACCGCTGGAGCGACCGCAGCGACAACGCGTTCTCGGTCGTCCGCTGCGGCGCCCGTGATGTGGCCGAGCTCGAGCGCGAGATCTTTGGCTATGTCGAGGACGGCGAGCTCCACAAGGGGGCGATCGCAGCCGCCGACGGTGGGACACTCTTCCTCGACGAGATCGCCGAGCTCACCCCAGGGATCCAGGCGAAGCTCCTGAACTTCCTCCAAGAGCGGACCTACGTGCCCGTCGGCGGCGCCGCGAAGGCGACCAGCGACACACGGGTGATCACCGCCAGTAAGGGGGACCTGGAGCGCCTCGTCCGTGACGGTCGCTTCCGTGAGGATCTCTTCTATCGGCTCAACGTCGTCACGCTGCGGATGCCGACGCTGCGCGAGCGTCGTGATGACATTCCGCTCCTCGCGTCCCACTTCCTCCAGATCTACGCGGACGCGGCGGGGAAGAAGATCTCAGGCCTGAACGAGCGGGCCCTTGGGGTGCTCTTGAACTTTGAGTGGCCGGGGAACATCCGGCAGCTCGAGACTTGCATCGAGCGCGCCGTGGTCCTCGCGCGCTCTTCGGAGATCGAGCCTCGGGATCTGCCGAGGGAGCTCATGTCCGCCGCCCACGACGACGAGCACATGCCGGCGGTGCCGGGGGCGTCGCTGCGGGAGCTGGAGCGCTACGCGATCCTGAGGACGCTCGAGCATGTCGGCGGGAGCACCAGCAAGGCGGCGAAGATCCTCGGCATCTCACCGCGGAAGATCCAGTATCGCCTCAATGAGTACCGTTCGACCCCGCAGTCGGGGGTCCCGTCGGTGGTCCCAGCCGCAAAGCGATCGTAGCCGCGCAGGTCCGGCGTGCTCGTCGTCAGCCT
>Ga0316189_10000927_pt1 | contig 29234 bp, 22 predicted proteins | sample LowCovwburrow_MG_FD_204930 | JGI IMG/M metagenome (GOLD analysis project Ga0316189, IMG submission 204930) | Coastal sediment microbial communities from Maine, United States - Lowes Cove worm burrow | ecosystem: Environmental > Aquatic > Marine > Coastal > Sediment | place: USA: Maine...
TCGCCACCCGCGGCGGTACAGCGCATAACCCGTTTCGGTCACCACAACTCTCGGCGCGTCACGCTCTTCGGCGTCGGGCGGATCGCCAAGCCTGCCCTCACCGTGCAACGGGAACGATAGGGTCGTCGGCGCACTCGCTGATGTCGCCGCTGCAAGCACGACCGTCGCCCAACCTGTCTTTCGCGCCGAGCGCTGCAGGGTGTGCACGGTCTCAAACGCGGCTCGCTCGTCGGCAACGACGACGACCCCAGCCGATCCATCGCCCTCAGCCCTGCGTGCCTGTTCCAGCGGCCTGAGCAATGCATTGTACAGCAGGTCCGTGCGCGGAACGCCCTGCAAGTACCCACTATCACTCAATGACATGACACGGCTCCCACCAATGTCGACTTGCCACGAATCGATGCGCACCTCGAGCCAACGCCCAGCGAGCGCTGCCCCCACGTCGGTAACGGGAAGACGCTGACCGGACGCGAGCTTGAACTCGGTGATGGACACGGCGCCTCCCTGCTTGGCGATCGGGTTTTCCTGGGCGGGGGGCAACGGCTTGTCCTGCGTGCCCTCGGCCTGCGCCTCGACCCGTTCCGCTGAAGGCGACGCCACCGCTGGGGGGTCTGGCTGCGGGGGCGCGGAAGCCGACTGGCCCTGCGCTGGGGTCGATGGAGACGCTGGTGCATCCGCCGACGGCTCAGGAACTGGAGCATCGCCACCACACGCGGCAACGAGCAACAATGAAACCCAGCGACCTGTCACTCGCGCATCATATCGCCAACAGAGTCCGGACGGGGCACGTCGCTCGCCACGCTACACAGCGACGGAGCAGGAGATCCCGAGCACGGGCCTGACACAGACCTCGAACTCCCAGTGCGTGGCGGGGCTCCGCACAGCGTTGCAAAGCAGCTGCCACTCGCCGACCTGCTGCCACGGGTACAGCATCGCGGCCCCGCCTCGGGCAACGACTGACCCTTCGCCCGCACGCGGGCTTCCGTCCGTTGGCGCGCCCTCATGGGTCTCGTGCCAGCCATCCGAACACAGCTCGGGCTGCATGCCAAAGCCCCACAAGCCAAACGGGTTGCAGGCGCCCTCTCCCTCGGCTTCGGTCTCCGTAAACCAAGCCTCGTCGGGCACGACATTGCCACGCCATGTCAACTCGCGACTGCGTCCGCCGCGGGCCGCGTACTCCCACTCCGCCTCTGAGGGCAGGCGCCACGGCGTCTCGGAGAGGAAGCTGGGCACGCGATCCGGCGTCATCGAGAATCCGGGCGAAGCACAAACGAGCATCGGCCCGATCGAAACCTCGCTCACCGGCCGCATCGAGTGGAGCGTGTTCTTCAAGAAGTGCCCAAACTCCTCCTCCCAGTTGTCGCCTGCTGGACGGGCCGCTTCAGCCGCCGCACGGACTGCGGCTTCTTCCTCGTCGGAGAACCCACGCTCGTACTTGCCACCCGGCACCAGTCGAAACACCGTGTCGCCGTGCGTAAAACTCGTCACCGATCCAGCGTCGAACGTCGCGTCGGGTTGGAGGACGAGGCCATCCACCGCCCGCTCGACCTCCAGCGCGATAGCCTGGCGACGACTTGCGCTGGCCGCGTTCCACTCGGCCCATGACGCAAGCTCGGGCGCGTCGACCTGCACACCTTTAGAGTGTGCGTCGCGGGCAACGGCCCCCGTCGCCCCGACGCTTGTCTTCTGTTCGTACTTGTTGAGCCAGTACTCAACGGCCCGGCGGCAATCCGCAGTTGGCTCTTGGGATTCGGTGGGCGGTCCGCCGCCCGCGTCCACAGCGGCCACGACGTGCGCCCATTTTTCGTTGCCCTCAACCTGCTCGCGCACCGCAGCGATCGACGAACGAGCGCCCTGCCCGGTCGCGAGGTCCAAGATGGGCAGCACATTGCGCAGCTGAATCCGCGCCGCGTTGGGGTTGGGGGGCCGTCCGAGCAGGCGCACGACCACGGCATCCCGCCGCGCTTCGGGCAAAGACGCGATCACCGTCCGGAGCAGGCGCCAGGGAACATGGAACACCAGATGAGCGTCGTACGACTGTGGCGTCGGCTCTCCGGCGCGGGCCATCAGCGCAACACAGATCGTAAACAGAGGTCTTAGGGCCATGGGCACGTCCCCGCTTTGCATAAGGTCCGCGGCGAAATGCGCGGCATCGACCTCACCGCCCGCCGACTCCAAGACCTTGGCCAGCACCGCCGGAGACGGCCTCCAGCCCCTAGGCTCACCACATGCCGCGCTGAGGAGGACCCGACTAACCTTGCCTGGGTCGAGGCCCCCTTCCCGTAGCTCCTGGACGACGCCCAGCCACCGCGCCGCCCCCTGGATCATCGCGGGCGACGCGCTCTCGTATAGACCCGCGGCCTCCCACAGCAGTGGCTCGGGCGGGTCGCGGTGATACCAGCGCTCCAAGACATTGAAGACGGCACCTTCGCCGAAAGGGCTCTGTACGAGTTCGAGATCCGTGAGCATCTGCATCCAGGCTTGGTTCGTGGCCCGCTCAGCGCGTGCCAGACGGGGCCTTAGAGCCAGCTCGCCTGAGATGTGACATCGCGACTGGGCTTCGCGGCCCCGCGTTACAGATTCTAGCAGCGCTGCACTAGACTCGCCGCCGTGCTGATCCCCTCGAGCAACAACCACTTCGTGTTCGCGCGGGTGGTTTTTCTCTGGCAGTGGAAGTTCACCGCCTTTTTTGTGCTCGCGAGCCTCGCCGTGACCGCCGCGGTCGAGATCTGGGACCTGACATTCCTCGAGCTACCGACCCTTCCGCTCGCCGTCGTCGGCGCAGCGCTCGGTATCTTCGTCAGCTTCCGGACCAACCAGGCCTACGACCGTTGGTGGGAGGGGCGAAAACTGTGGGGCAGGATGATCAACGAGTCACGGCACTGGGCGTCGCAAGCAACGAACTACGTGGACACCGATGACGACAAGCGGAACCTCGTGCATCGACATGCCGCTTACGTGCACGCGCTGCGGAGTCTGCTCCGCAAGCAGGATCCGTTCGAGGACGAGTCGTTCCAGGCGCGCATCGATGTGGTGGGCGACGACGTCGATCAGCTGCGCCAGGAGAGCAACTTGACGCATGCGTTGCTCGACCGGCAGTTCAGCCAGTTGGTCGCGCTCAACGGTGCGGGCGGCCTCAACGACCTCCGTATGCAGTCGATGGACAAGACGTTGCGCGAGCTCGTCAATATCCAAGGCGGCTGCGAGCGCATCAAAAAGACACCGATGCCGCCTCTGTACGGCTTGCTCGCCAACCGGCTCGTCGAGTTTTACTCGGTGTTGTTTCCGCTCGCAGTGGTGGACGCCCTGGGCTGGTGGACGATCCCGGTCACCCTGCTGGTGTGCACCGCATTTTCGCTGATCGCAGAGGCGGGTCGCGTGCTCGAGGACCCGTTCACGATGTTCCTCAACGGGCTCCCGCTCAGCTCGATCAGCCGCATGATCGAAGTCAACACCCGGCAGCGTCTGGGCGAGACCGACCTGCCGCCGATGCTGACGCCGAGCGAACGCGGCGTGCTCATGTAGCGGTTCCGCGCACCCCCCTGGGCTCACGCCGAAGGTTCGTCGATTCGTGCAATCCGATCGCACGACTCGAGACTCTTGCTTGTCGAGGCTCGCAGCCGCGCCGAACCAAGCTCATGGAAGTCCTGATCCCCCGGTTTTTCGTCGCGGTCGCATGCATCGCAGGATCCGCCTGCGATGCCGAACCCAGCCTCTCGTATGACGTCTCGGTCGTTTCCGCGGAGTCCACCCTCGAAAACGTACATGTCGTCATCCACACGGCCCCCAAGGCCTGGGTCAAGGTTACCGACCCTAGCGGGCATGAGCTGAAGAACTCGGCCAAGCCGACGCGCGGAAACGCGGACGCCGACGGCAACTTCGAGTTCGACCTACTCAAGCCCAAACCAACCAATGCGGTCACGATCCTCGCCCACAAAGGCACCGAGGAGAAGGTCCGAAGCGTCATCGAGGTCGCCTACAACTACAGCGCGCCCCCGCCCAAGGTGCTGCCCTCCTTTTCGCTGGCCATCGGGCCGTCGGCCGACTCGGACGCTAGCGAGCTCATCGATTGCAGCGGCAAGTTCGACGCCAACGACAAGGCCAAGGGCACCGTCGGCAAATGCCGGATGCTGCCCCCGCCCAACAAAAAGGCTGGAGTCACACTCAAGGGCCCGCCGAGTGCGACCGTTGTGTTCGCGGGCGAAAAGACGCAGCTTTCGGCGGACGGGGGCGGGGCGTTGACGGTTGATCTGTCCAAGGCGATGGGCGGCATGTCGATCAAGAAGTTCGGGTTCTCGTCGTTCGACTTCGCGCTGGGCGTTCCGGTGGATATGACACTGTCGACCGGCGAGCAGCTCAAGGGCCATGTGTCGCTCAACACCTCGATAGCCCCAATCCTCAAGGGTAAGGGGATGACCTTCGGTGCAGACGATGTGGACGAGGGCGACAAGACCATGCTCGTGATCGAGCCAGAGTGGAAGCAGTACGTCCTGGGCGACACGCGAACGCAAAAGCTGCGAGACGTGGACCTCATCGCGATCCTGACCCCCAAGGTCAAGACGCTCGAACAGTGTCGCTATGGAAAGCGCGGAGATCGAGTCAAAAAGCGCATTCAACACGACAGCGACGTGAAGCTCTACAATCGTCGGACCGGCCGGAAGGTCGCGTCGAAGTACTTCAAAGCGGACAAGCCCGGACCGTGCGCAACGGCGGTGTCCAAGTCACAAGCCGAGCACAGCATCTACTCCAGGGCTGAAAAGTCGACGATCGACAAGTGGCTCAAGAGTCACCTGTGAGCCCCGCGACGACCAAAAACAAGGCACTGCACCATGAAACGAATCCTGTTCACAACGCTGACAATTTCGATCTTGGCGCTGGGCGCCTGCGATAAGGGCCCCTGCAGCGGCGGCGGGATGGGGAAGGACGAGGGGCCCGTTGCGCCCGCCTGGGGGGCCGCGGGAGGCCTGCCCGAGGGAGCCATCGCATGCAAAACGGTGGAAGAAGAGCCGTACCCTCTGAGCAAGAGCTACGAGTTGGGCGCCAATGTCGACGAGGGCTACACCAAGTCGCTCAGCCACTACCACGCCAACGGCTGGACCCACGAGCCAAAGCACGGCGAGATCTACCAAGCGGCGATGCTCACCAAAGACGGACACACGCTCGAGCTTCAGTGCAGTCGTAAGGTTGAGGACAAGGGTTGGTGCACGGCGACGTTCACCGAGAAGAAGTAGCGACCACCACAAGCCACGCGCTTGGCACGTGGCCGCGCGACAATGTCGGTTGGCCGCGTGAGCGGGAGCCGCTAGGGTTGCGGTCGAGTGATGCTGATGTCCGAAGCGCGGTCCGTTTGTCTGTTGGTTTGCGTCACGCTCGCGGGCTGCCCGACCCCTACCCGATCTGGGCGCCCCTTCGACGGCATCGCAGAGACAGGCGGCGCCAGCGAGACCGCTGCCCCAGGGGACGCCGACAGCAGCACCCCCAGCGGAACAACCGCAAACGATCCGACGACGTCATCGTCCAGTGCGCCGTTGGACGACTCCGGGACGTCCTCCGCGGCGACGGATGGCCCCGACCCGTCAACCACTGGACCCAACGGCAGCACGGACACGGGCACACGCCCCACGCTGTGTGACCAAGCGGCCGGTACTGCACTGGTGCCGCCTGTTGTCTGCGACGGGCCCAACGGCAATACCACCACCGAGATTCCTCCCAACGCCCTGTACTCGACCAGTTGGTTCGGCTGCTACTTCGACGAGGGCGGTGAGATCGTCGAGGATCCGTTCGACAACTGCGAGTTCGCCTGCGGCAACCAAGGGCTGTGCCCTGCGGGTCAAAGCGGCCCGGAGTGCGAGGCCAACCTGCGCTGGTTCGCGGCGAACGTCGACCGCTACGGCTGCGGCGGGCGCATTCGCGTAACCAACTGCGCCAACGGCAACGCCGTCATCTTGACCACGCTCGACCGCGGGCCAAACTGCAACTCCGTCGAGCAAGAGTGCGGCACGCCCGTTCTCGACATGTCCCACGACGCGATGGTGTTTCTGTTTGACGGTGGGATCTACGGGGGCTGCGACCACGAGACGGTCGTCGTCGAGCCAGTCCCCGAAGACACCCCGCTCGGGCCCGAGTAGCAGCGCACCGACGCTCCAGCTCATGTTGTGATCCAGATGCGTGGGGGTGGCGTTTCCCCCTGTGATGACCATGCGCCTCTGCCACTTCCTCACCTTGCCACTCGCACTGTCCCTGCTCGCATGCGATCAAAGCGGCCCCGAGAGCCAGCGCTTCCGATCCGCGGACGTCGCGGTCGAACCCGCCGCGACCGTCCGACTTGGCACCGGACTCGAATCCGTCCGTGTGACCTCCTACGCGGTGGGGGGCGCCATTGCAGACTCCCTGAGCGAAGAGGGTTTTGATGCCCTGCTTGCCGGGGCCGAAGAAGCCGACGAGGGGGCGATCCTGGTGCTCCACCTCGATGGTGTAGCCCCTCTGCGCCCCGCGGACATCGACGAGGCGTTCATTGAGCTGCGCCGCGAGGACGAAGTGCTCGCACTCCCCTACAAACAGTTCAAGTTCCAGGTGTCCGTGTCCAGCAGCGGACAGGCGGCGACCGAGCTGGTCCTTATCGGGGAGCTGCAGGACGACACCGATTACTCACTGTGGCACGACCCACTGGGAGCCGCTGAACTACCGCCGCCCAGCGACCCCGTGGAGGCGATCGAGTACGAGCTGATCGTGGCGGACGGTACGGTCACAACGTGCAGCCCCGATGTGCTTCCGGTCGAGCAGCTCAGCTTCGGCTTCACGCCGATCAAGGGCGATCTCGGACGCTTCGGGTTCGACATCACCGATGAGTGCGCCGAAGTCCTCGAGCACGCCGCCGAAAGCAGCCCGCCGGATGCCTTCTATGTTCGATGTGACGCGACCACGACCACCCAGATAGGCATGCACAAAGTCGCCGACATCACGCTCAAGCGCGGGGTCGTGTCTGCGACCGCGGCACTGGTGATCGACGGCGGCTGATCGCGTCGACATCGGCAGCGTTAGCAGACCCACGCCAAGGACTCCTGAGACGGCGTTTGCGGGTCGCATGCCGCCGACCAAAATGGGCCGGTTCACGGTTTGGGTAGGTTGGAGTCGGGCGCCAGCGTGGCTCAGCGGCCAACGACGCCGACCTGTTTTGGAAACGGCTCGATTGCGCGCGGCTGAACACATGCAATGCGTTGTGAAATCGACGTACCAAACATTACGCTGATCGAGTGAACATTTCCCGCGCCTGGGTGAGCCCGATAGTCCGCGACACCGCGATCGCGAGTGCTGGCTGGGGCCTGGCCGCGTCCGTGTTCGCCGGCCTCACTCTCACCGGGCTGATTCCACCACCCGTTGGGGTTGGGCTCCTCGCCGTGGGCGTCGTAGCGGCGGCCGGCTCTACAGCCATGCGCCGACAAGCGACGTCTCGCGCTGGCAACCTGCAGGATCTCGCGTGGTCGCTGACCGACGATGGAATGTGGGACTACGACATGCGCGCGGGGACCATCGCCTACGACGATCGTTGCGCCCGGATGCTCGGCTACGACCGCGGCCATGTTGCGAACCGGCTGTCGGCCTGGGGCAAGCTGGTGCACCCCGAGGACCTCTCGAAAGCTCGCGATGCGCTGGACAACTATATCGAAGGCCGAACCGACGCATACCGGATCCGCCTGCGGTTGCGGGATGTCCGTGGCTGTTGGCGATGGATCGAAGATCGCGGCGAGATCACGGAGCGCGATGAGGTCGGTAAGGCACTCCGCCTGATTGGCATTCACCGGTTGGTCGACGGACCGTCGGCGCCCCAGGAACCAGCTTCCGTTTCGACCGCGGCGCAGCACGTCGTGCCCGAGGCGAAGACCGCCGCCCCGACAAGTGTTCCGATCCAACCGCCTGACATCGCGGCCGTCCGCATCGCCCTAGGACTGCTACAGCAGGCCAACGGGCGAACGCCAAGAGCCGCATTCCGGCAGCGCATCAAGCGGCTGTCAGCATTCCGCGAGCCCCAACTGGAGATGGTCCCGGTCGCCGCAGTTGTCGACGACTTCGCGACGCGCGGTGTCGTCGTTGCGCTGGACCTCCCCATTGTGGACGCCGATCCAATCCTCTTGCGCGAGGCGCTCGAACACCTCGTCGACGTGACCGTCGTCGCGGGCGCGGACATCGGCGCGATCTCGATCGTCAGCGGCGACAACGATGCCCGCCGTGCAAACCTCGAGGTGCGATTTCCCAAGCACGCCTCGGTCGACGCGGCGTCATTCCGCGTGGGCTTGGCCGCTGATCTCCTCGCGCTTTGTTCCGCGCACCTCAACGTGCTGCCGGATCGCTTCCGACTCGAGCTGCGCAGCCCTCGATTGTAGCGTTGTCACTGGATGCGACCACCGCTCCGACGCGGTAGCATCGAGCCGAGTGGTCGCCGAGCAGCCCAAAGGCGGAAGCGCCGACGCGAGCGAGCAGCCCACGGTCTGCACGACACCACTGACCCAGCCAACCGACGAGCCCGCCCCGGAGATTCCGGAAACGATCGGGCGCTACCGCATCCTGCGAGAGATCGATCGCGGCGGCATGGGGGTTGTCCTTTCCGGCTACGATCCCGATCTCGAGCGCAGCGTTGCGATCAAGGTTGTGAAGGTCCGCGGGGTACGGAACGCCACAGAGCATCAAGCACGGATGCTCCGAGAGGCGCGGGCGATAGCGCGTGTGCGGCACCCCAACGTTGTTCACGTCTATGAGGTCGGCGAGTACGACGGCGGTTTGTTCATCGCCATGGAGTTCATCGATGGCGAAAACCTACGGCAGTGGCGACGAGCGGACCGTCCGCTGGGGGAGATCCTCGATGTCTACCGTCAGGCAGGGCTCGGGTTAGCGGCAGCGCACGAGGCCGGACTCGTGCACCGCGACTTCAAGCCCGCCAACGCGCTCCTCGGGCCCGACGGCCGCGTCTGCGTGCTCGATTTCGGCCTTGCCCGAGAGGGGGCGGACCGTCGCGTGTCGACAGCCTCTGACGGCCCGCATCAACCGGTCGACACCACCTCTCAGGTTACCGCCTTCGGCATGATTGTCGGGACCCCGGCCTATATGTCGCCCGAACAACTCAAGGGCGATCCACTCGACGCACGCAGCGATCAGTTCTCGTTTTGCGTGGCGTTGTGGGAAGCCGTAGCGACACGTCGCCCTTTCTCGGCCGAGACGTCCCAAGAGCTGCGGCAGATGATCGCCAAGGGGCACCCCACCGACCCCGACGACAAGCTCCCCACCTGGCTGCGCGAAGTTCTAACCCGGGGTCTGGCGTTCGACCGCGAAGAACGATTCGAACACCTTGGCACGCTCCTCGCCGCGATTTCTGCCGCGCGCCCCCAAGGCAAGCGCTACGGACCCCTTGCAGCAAGCACCCTTGCGGTGATTGGCGCCGCTGCCTGGTTTACGCAGGGACCGGGCGAGGATCCTTGTATCGATGGTGCGCAGCGGGCCGCCGAGGTGTGGACGCAGGCGCGTCGCACCGAGGTCACGGAGGCGCTCTCGCAATACGACAGCCCTCGGGCGCGGGAGTCTATCCCCCTCGTTGTGGCGCACTTTGACCAGTATGCGGAGCGTTGGCGCGCCGCGTACGTTGGCGCGTGCACATCCGGGCAAACCCGCGACCCGGCCGCGACCGCCACGTTCGACGAGGTTGCCGTGTGCCTTGGGCAGCGGATTGCCCAGTTTGAACTACGCCTGGAACTCCTCGACGATGCGGAAGCCGGGCAAGCCGATCGGGCCATCGATATCGCCCGTTCACTACCCTCCATCGACGAGTGCACCGAGCCGTCGGAGATCCAGCGTCGTCGCAAGCTTGCGCCCCCTCCACAAGACCAAGAGGCCGTCGACGCCCTGCGAGCCGAGCGAGATCGCCTCGAGCTGCGCTTCCGGTCGGGCGAGCGCACGACGGTGTTTGAAGAGATCGAGCAGCTTGTTCCTCGCGCGGAGGCGATAGGCAATCGTGCCCTGTTATCGGAGATTCTAGGATTCCGTGGGAACGCCAGACGCAGCTCAACTGAGCCCGAACGATCGGATGCCGATATCCGCTTGGCGATCGCGCACGCGGTGGCGGTGGGGGATGACCGACATGCCGCCAGTCTTTCGGCGGCACTCGCGTATGGCTTCGAACACAGGGGCAACAGTGGCGAGGGCCTTTACTGGGTCGGGCTGGCTGAGTCTTTCGCTGAGCATGGAGAGCTCATGGGCGGTCAGCGGGCAGTCATCGCGAGAAGCCGCGGGGAACTGACGATTCAAGCGGGCCAAGTCGCGGAGGGCATCGGGGTGCTCGAGGACCTCGTCGAACGTCTGACCGTCGAGCCTCTCGACGATGGTGCACTCCAACTCGCGAGATCCGAGCTTGCGCTCGGGCGGGGTCGCAACATCCACGGCGATGGCGAGGCCGCGATCGAGTTGTTTCGACGGGCACGGGGCCGGCTTGCCGCGCAGCTTGGGCTCCATCACCCGCTCGTCATCCAAGCCCAGTACTACGAGGGTAACGCACTCGCCGGGCTCGGGCGCAGCACTGAGGCGCTCGAAGCCCTCACACAATACCGACAGCGCGCGATCGACTCGGGGACCTGGTCGAGCTTTGAAGAGGTTGACTGGCGACTCAACGCAGGCAGCGCACACCTGACGGCCAAAGACTACGCCGCGGCGGCCGTCGAGTTGCAACGCGGTCTTGAGCAGATCGAGGACGGAGCGAAGCCCCACCCCACGGTGCATGTCCAGTTGCTGCGGATGAACGCCCAGGCCAATACCGGACTCGGCAATCTCGACGCGGCGCGAGACATGCTCAAAGCCGGACAAACGCTTGCCAAGGATACGCTGCCTCCCGCAAGCCCCGAGCACATGGCCTTGGCGACGCTATCGGCGAAAGTCATGATGCAGCGCGGCGACTTCGAGGCGGCGATCGAGGGACTCGAAGGTGTGTTACGGCGCGCACAAGAGCGCGACTCCACACGCCCGGCCTGGCCAACCGCGCTGCTGGCCGAGGCGCTGTGGCGTGCCGAGCTTGACGACCCCCGCGCCGAGCAACTTGCAAGGGACGCCATCTCGACACCGCTTCGACGCACGCAGGTTGGCGATCTCGCAGCGCAGATCGATACCTGGCTGCGGGAGCCGCCGCGTGGAGTCCCATTGGCGCATTTCCGCGAGTAGAGTCGCACCGCCAAAAATCTGCGTCCTGGCGCCTACCCAAAATACAGCTTCGGATGGCTCATAGCCGTGCGCGGACATGCGGCACGTATGGCGGCGCGACGCGTGCGGCCTACAATGGTTGCGTCGGGGGACGGGGCGATGAGAAGCACAGCAGTATTCACAGCCGGGCTCGGTCTGTTCACTCTTTGCTGCGGCGGCGACGACGGTCGGCAAGACTCTGGAGCCGCGGATGGCATTGGGTTTCCGACCGCGGAGGGTACGGGCGCGGCTGGAACGGCGGGCGACGGCGGTGGCGGCAGCGCTGATGAAGGCAGCGACGGTGACGATGATGGCAAAGCCTGCAATGAGGGCAGCGTCGACTTCACGTTTATCTGGATCGCCAACTCGCCGGAGGGCACGGTCTCCAAGATCGACACGCGCACGGCAGTCGAGCTCGCCCGCTACCGCACGGGGCCCGAGCCTGGGTCCGATCCGTCACGAACGGCCGTAAACCTGACAGGGGACGTCGCTGTTCTCAACCGCGCCGGAAGCGTGACAAAGATTGCCGCGCTGCTCGAGCGGTGCGTCGACGCCAACGGCGACGGCGTGATCACGACGTCCGAAGGCCCGGCTGACATCCTGCCGTGGGGTCAGGACGAGTGCGTTCTATGGAACCAGCCAGTGCCACACTTTGAGCCGGAGCCCGGCGACCATGTGTGGGGCGCCCGGCCGGTCGCGTGGGACGGCGGCATCCCCAACCCCGAGGACATCTGCGATCGAGGCCCCTCGCGACTGTGGGTGGGCTGGTACGAGGGCATCGATACAAACGTCGCTGGTTTTCGGAGGCTGGACGGCGCAACCGGCCAGACGCTCTCGGAGGTCGTCGTGCCCGGGTGGTCCCAGATCCCATTCGAAAGCAGTCGCCCCTATGGGGGCGCGACGGACCGCGACGGCAACCTGTGGGCGCTCGGAAAGCCCTATCAGCTGCTCCGAATCGACGGCGAGACGTTGGAGACCGAGTTGACCTTCGCGGGGGTGACCGACGAGTTCTATGGGATCGCCTTGGATGCCGACGGCTCCCCCTGGATCGCGCAGTGCAACGGTTGGGTGCGCCGCTTCGATCGCGAGACCGGAAGTTTCCGCAATGTCGCCAATGCAGGAGGATGCATGCGCGGCCTTGCCATCGACACGGAGCAGCGCGCCTGGGTCGCTGGGAACGACCCGTGTCGGCTTGTACTCGTCGACGTGCAGGACGAGGCCATCATCGACGCCGACATTCCCCTGCCGGGATGCGCCGAGCCGGTCGGCGTCAGCATCGACATCGACGGCATGGTCTGGGTCGTCGATCGCGACGCGAACCTGGCCTACAAGATCGACCCGGAGACCCATGCCGTGCTCGCCCAGGTCGAAGGCTTGATCTCGCCCTACACCTACAGCGACATGACGGGCGCCGGCCTCTCCCTACAATTCAACCCCGAGGGTTGAACGTCGAGTGCGCGCAGCGTGCTAACGTGGCCCAATGTATCGTGTCGCTCTCCTCGCTGCCCTCACTGGATTGTCGTCGGCGTGTGTAGGCGACAGCTGCGTCGCTGAGGGCACACTCATCGCAACCCCCGACGGCTCGCGCGAGGTGCAAATGCTGCGGGTCGGCGACGAGGTACTCTCGGTCGATCCAGAGCTCGGAGCGACCGTCGTCGTGAAGCTCACCGAGATCCGCGGCGTGACACGTGAGTGCATGGCCATCGCCCTGGGCGACGGGACGACTTTGCGCTGCTCCCCGGATCATCCCGTCTACGATCCTACGGCAAAGAAATACCGCCCCGCTGGCGATTGGGTCACCGAACGGTTGCCGATGCTCGCGGTCGTCCGTAGCGGCCGGCTCGAGACCGTTTCAGTCGCCGAAGCCCGCGTCTACGATGGCATCGCCGAGGTCTTCGACCTCACCGTCGACGGTGAACATCACAACTTTGTCGCCGACGGCGTCCTCGTGCACAACAAGTCGCCCGCCTACTACGACAGCGACTCGTACACCACGACCACGGGCGGCACAGGCGCGTCGACACCAGGGGCGACGACCGGATCGGAGAAGGAGGACTCAACCGGAAGCACCCCCGCCAGCGCGACCGCGAGCAGTGGCGGTACTTCGGGTAGCGGTGGCACATCGGGTAGCGGCGGGTCTTCCGGCAGCGGTAGCTCGGCGGGCAGCAGCGGCACTGCCGGCAGTAGCGGCACAGCCGGTAGTAGCAGCGGCACTTAGACGGCCGATCCCAGCCTCCATCGTACGGCGAAGACCCAACTCCAGCTTCGTCCGTACAGATGCTCCCGTCGAGCGTCGCACGACTCGGCATCCGCTCGGCTACGTTTCGCTACAGGATGACGATCGCAGACAGCCACGCGAACGCGGGCATCTGGTTGGCCTCCGTGCGATTGGGGATGAGGCCCAGATCGTACGCAGCCCCACGGTCCAGGGGGATTGAGACGGTGACGCGGGGGCCGCTGCTCTCGACACGGGTTTTCGAGACCAAGACTTGCGCCCAGGCGGGAAGCATCGGGGGCGGCGAAGCGATCGCAGCGTCGAGCACGGCACGAGCGGCGCGAACGTCCGCTTCGGTTGGGAAGCTGGCACCAACCTCGAGCGAGAGGCGGCGGGTCATCGAGGCTTGAAACTCGACCGTCTTGATCGCCGACAGTGCGCCAAGCTCGGTGTGACCGGTGTCGCTGAAGACACCCGCGACGTCGCTCGGAGAGAGCAGCGCTTCCACGTCGAGAGCGCCCCAAAGCCAGGCGCGGCTGCGCTTGGGCGGAAGCAGTTTTGTGGGTGGGTTAGGGAAGCCGCCGTTCCAAACCGTGCGCGCACGGTCGACCGCGGGATCTGTGCCAAGGACGAGGATGTCGTCCGAAGGCGCGAAGCCCGAGACATCGTCGTGGTCCGCCTCAATCTCGAGGCCGCACCCCATTGAGCGCAGGTGCGTGCCCTCGATGAAGCTCGAATCGAGCGCGCCCAAGCGGTCCGCTATGCAGCGTAGGTTCTTCTCCTTCCCGATCCCCTTGCCGGAGAGCACGACCACGCCCTCCTCGTCGGAGTCTACGGCCAACCATGCTTCGCCGAAGAACTTGTCGTCGAGCTCGCATGCGGCCGAGATCCCAATCCAGCCCAACCGCACCGCCTCGACCTCGATCGGCAAGAGATTTCGCGGACCGCCGCCAGGCTTGGTCGAGATACGTGGTGCGTACCGCCGCTCGCGGTTCATGTCGTAGTACGCCACGAACGTGGCGTCGCCGGGGAGCAGCTCGTCAGGCTTCAGTTTGCTCCGGCACCGAAGCTCCCCAGTCTGCGACGGGCTCGCGGTTACGGGACGGTCCTTTTCGCACCCGACGATGGCGAGGACAAAGCTGAGTCCAACGAAGGTCCGGCATCGCACTGTCTTTTGGACGGTGCGCGCGCCATCATATTTCGACGCTGGCTTTGACCACCTGCGTCAAAGCGGGCCGACGCCCTCGGCGCATAGGTACTCACGCAGCGACTGAGCCCATTTGTCGAGGTTGCCCGTCGTCGACTCAAGGCGCTCGCTGGAGTCGGCAAGCCGAACGAGGGCATCGTTGAGCGCGGCGCGCCCGCGGTTGATCCGCGTGCGTGCGGTGCCCTCGGGCACGCCGAGGACAACAGCGAGCTCTCCGCCTGTCATGTTCTCCCAATAGAACAGCTCCAAGGCGATTTGGTAGTCCAGCGGAATCGACCGCAGGGCCTCGAGCAGCAATCGATGCTCGGCGTGCCGCAAGGCGATGCCGCTGGGCGACGTGCCTAGGTCCGCAACCGATTGGAGCGCCAGGTCGGACTCGTCGCTGCGGCGGTCGCGGCGGCGATAGTAGCCATGGACCTCATTGCGAGCGACCGCGAATAGGTACGTCCGAAAGCTGGCCTCCCCGCGAAATTTGTCGCGGGACTCGACACAAGCCAAGAAGGTCCGCTGGATCAGCTCATCGACCTCTCCGTCTACCTTCGTCCGAAAGAAGGAGTACAGGGTGCGCAGGTGCCTTTCGACCAGCTGGTTGCCTGCGCCGCGATCGCCCTCGCGCCACGCGGCAAGCAGAGCAAGATCATCCGACACCATCGCAGGGTACCACCTTTGGTTCGGCGTTAGACGTTGCGCGTAGAGGATCGAATTCAGCGTCGCATCGCAAAACTTGAATTGGCGGTGAGCGCCGTTCCTCCATCGGTGGACAGCGAAGAAGATGCACGACCTCGACCAAGCAATAGTGCCGACCGGCGCCCATGCTAAATCAACGGTGCACCCGATGGTCGCTCCCCGAACTCCACCTTCGTTTGCGCCGCGCTCCGTGGACGAAGTCGACTTCGGCCAGACGCGCGCCGCGGTTTTGGCGGGGTTGTTCGGGACTCCGCCCGCACCCGTCAAGGTCGACCGCTTCGTCATCATCAAGCCGCTCGGCGCGGGCGCCATGGGGCGCGTCTATCTGGCCTACGACCCTCGTCTCGATCGAAAGGTTGCACTCAAGCTCATCCCCAATGGTGACCCCGACGAGGGCGCGGGTGCCGAACAGCACCTTGTGCGCGAGGCCCAGGCGATGGCGCAGCTGTCCCACCCGAACGTGGTCGGCGTATTCGAGGTCGGCCTCGCCGACGACCAAATCTTCATTGCGAGTGAGTACGTCGACGGGGAGACACTGCGGCAGTGGCTCGCGCCCGGGCGATCGCGTCCCGAGGTCATCGACGTGTTCATCCAGGCGGGCCGGGGCCTCGCCGCCGCCCATCGGGCGAACCTCATCCACCGCGACTTCAAACCCGCCAATGTGCTGGTTGGCAACGATGGCGGCGTGCGCGTCGCGGACTTCGGGCTTGCTCGCAGCGCCCCCGTTTCCGCGAGCGGATCGAGCGACTCCCTTTCCACGAGTGAGAGACGCCCGGGGGAGCAGTCCCCACTTGCAACGAAGCAAAGTGCCGCGAAGGGGACCCCAGCGTTCATGGCGCCCGAGGCGTTTGATGGGGGGGTCAGTCCGCGCGGGGATCAGTTCGCGTTTTGCGTGGCGCTGTACCAGGCTCTTGTCGGCGTCCGACCGTTTGCGGGCGGGACATCGGAGGCCATGGTTGCCTGCCGAGAGCAGCGGTTCGCCGTGGGCCCGGACGCGCGCACTCTTTCGGGTTGGCCACGCGCGGTGGTCGTTCAGGGGCTCGCACACGATCCAGACGATCGGCACGCGAGCATGGACGTACTCGTCCAAGCCCTGGAGCGAGACCCTTGGACCCGGCGACGCCGCTGGTTGTTCGGGGCCGGTTTGGTCGGCGCGGGTGCATTGCTGGCGCTCGGCGTCTCAGGCACGCGCGAGCCTGCGGCGGCTCGAGGCCCTCAGTGCACGGCGGCGACAGGCGCAGAGTTTTGGGGAGCGTCCAAGGCCGCGGCGATCCGCGGCGCCATCGCCGAGGCAAGCGGCGGCTCCGAGACCGCGGCCGCCGACACCACGGTGGAGCAGCTCGATCGGTGGGCCGACCGGTGGACAGCCGAGCACCTCGACGCCTGCGAAGCGACCCATGTACGTGGCGAGCAGTCGGAGCGAATGCTCGATTTGCGCATGCAGTGCTTGGACCGCGGCCGACGCCGGTTTTCTGCGCTTGTCGATGTGCTGAGCGAGGCAGACGCGGCTGCGGCTCGGCGGGCGGTCTCCGCCGTTTCCGGGCTGCCGGGCGTGGAGACCTGCCGCGATACCGCCGCTCTCTCCACGGACCCCCTCGCTGAGCAGCGCGCCGCTCAGCCGCAGCGTATGAAGCAGATCGACGAGTTGTTGGCGGTGGCACACGCCCAGGAATCCGCTGGGCACGGCCAGCGCGCTCACGAAGCTGCGCAGCAGGCAGACCGCCTCGCCTCGGAAATCGCCCACACGTATCTGAGCGCTACGACACAGTTTCGACTTGGACGCACGACGCGAGCCACGGGCGAGTACAAAGCGGCCGCCGAGATCCTCAGCCGTTCATACTGGCTGGCTCTGGAATCCAGCAACGACAGCATTCTGGCCCAGGCCGCCGTCCTGCTGATCACGACGCACGGGGCCGACCTGGTCGATTTCGAAGCCGCCGAGCTGTGGTTCCCACACGCCCGTGCGGCGGTGCGGCGGGTGGGGCTCGACTCTCGTGTCGGAGGCCAGCTCGAGAACAACTTGGGGATGACCTTTCAACGCAATGGCGCGATTGGCCCCGCAACCGAGCACTTCGAAGCGGCGCTCGCGATTCGCCGATCGGTGTTTGGCGAGCAGAGCCTCGAGGTTGGCCTCACGCTGGTCAACCTCGGCATCGTCGCGGTCCAGCGCAAGGACTACGACGCTGCGATCAGCGCGTTGGAGGCAGGGATAGCGATCGTCGAGCCGATGCTGGGCGCCTCCCATCCGAACCTCGTCGCGGCCTTCTCCGCGCTCGCTGTGGTGTTCGGCGACCGCGGCGACTACGCTGAGGCCGAACGAATCGCGACCAGGTTGGTCGCCGCCGGGCGGACCACGTGGGGCGAGAGCCATCCGAGCTACGCCACCGCGCTCACGCGTCTGGCTCGGCCCGTCGCTCGGTTGGGGCGGACGGACGAAGCGGTCGAGTTGTACCGCCAGGCGATCGCGATTGTTGCCGACAAGCTCGGTCCCGATCACTCCAATGCCGGGTACCACCACAACTCGTTGGGAATCGTGCTGGTGAATGCCGGACGGCTCGATGAGGGAGAGGTGGAGCTTCGCCACGCGTTGCGGATCTGGGAGGCAGCCTTCGGGCCCACGGACGCCCGCGTGGCCTCCGTTCTCGCTGGGCTCGGCGACGTGGCGCTGGACCGCGACGACTTGCAAAGCGCCAAGGATCTCCACAAGCGTGCGCTGGCTATCTGGGACCCACCGGGCGGCCCCACAAACCCTGACGCCACGGGAGCACTCACGGGTTTGGGTATCGCCGAACGTCGCGGGGGCAACCCGGCCGACGGTCGTGTCTTGTTGGAGCGCGCGGTCGCTGGGCTCTTAGAGCGCGACGCTGATCCCAGCCAGGTTTGCGTCGCGAAGTTCGAGCTGGCGCGGGCCCACTGGGAGCTGAGACAACGAGCACGGGCTCGCGAGCTTGCTCAGCAATGTCGCGATCAGCTCGTGGACGGGGCGCCTGCGTGGGCCGCCAAGGCCAAGACCATCGCCGATTGGCTCGAGACGCACGGGCTCGAACAACAGTAGCTTCGCGTTGATGTCAGGGGCACGCGCCGTTCGCGGCGCCGGGTGATCCGAGGTCGCCGTCTCCAAAGTTGGTTTCCGCCAGACACCAGTGAGACTCGTCGTCGTTGAGCTTCACGTCCAAGGCCGACGAGTCCAGCTCCAACGAGGTGCCTGCGTCGAGCTCCCCCGTGGCGGTGTAGGTGATGACGTCGATTGAGATATCGCCGTTCGAGATCTCGATCAGGTCGCCGCCGCCGAGGCGCTCATCGAAGAAGGGCCCGCCTGCACCATAATGAGCAAGCGGCTCGAACGAGTACCCCCACGCACCACCATTCCCCGCCGCAAGCACGCCGTACTCGCCCGGCGGGAGCACGATCGACTCACCGATCTCGCCCGATGCTGCGCCGACATCCGAAATGATCAGCCCGTCCAGATCGACGGGAGCGCCCGCGTCGTTGTAGATCTCGAGCCACTCGCAATCCGCGTCGGGGCAGAAGTCCGGGTTGTACATGATCTCGGTGATCACCAAGTCGCCTTCGAGCAGATCCTCCACGTGGATCGCCATCACGCCACCGCTCGAGCTACTGCCGCCGTCACTGCTCCCGCTATCGTCGGTAGCGTCGCCGCTGTCGGTCGTGCTGCTGTCCTCGCCGCCCTCAGAACTCGAGTCACCATCGACCGAGGTTTCTGTCGGCGTTTCCACCCCGCCGGTCGATTCGGCCGACGTTGAATCCTCACCGTCGTCCGGGGTCTCGGCTGTGTCGCTCGACGTGACCGAAGGTGTTTCGGTGCCATCGTCGCCAGCCGTCCCACCCGCGTCACTGGTTGCTGGCACACTCCCAGAGAAGCACCCTGTCAGCGCGAATCCGACCAGCAGTGCGACGACGAAGGGCCGAGAGCGGCGGCAACTCATGCCGTCGGAGACGGCCGTAGGAACGCTGGGTTGCACGCAACGATAAGTAGTGTGGTTTCAGCCGTTTGGCTACATTCTTCGCCCAACGCGAGAACGGCCAGCTACGGGTGCGTAGCTGGCCTTCCTGCAAGCCGGGCGCCTTCAGAGGCTTCGCTCGACACGATGCCTACGCACGCCCACACTCGGCGTGCGACTACGCTTTGCGGGCGGCCCAGAGGTTCGCCAGCGAAGCGCCGGGAATGAGCTTGGGAACGCGACGCATGTAGTCGGCGTACGCGCCGCCGAACTCGCGCAGCAGGGCGCGCTCCTCGAAGTGCAGCCCCACGTAGATGTACAGCGTCATCATTGCGGCGAAGAGCAGGTGCGAAGCCGTCATGTGCGGCGTGACCCAAACGCCGATGAGTACGCCAGTTTGAATCGGGTGCCGCACGATGCGGTACACAAATCGCTCGACGAACTTCGACTCTGGCTCGGGGCGACCCAGGAACGCGCGAATGACCTGCGCCATGCCGAACAGCTCGAAGTGATCGATGGCGAAGGTCGCAGCCAGCAGGAGGACCCAGCCCGAGAGTCCCGCCGCGGTGATGACCATTGCCCACGGCTCCGAGGCGATCTGCCAGATGGACCCTGCGATCGGCTGCCACAACAGGCAGACCGCCGCGAGCGTCACGCCTGAAGCCAAGCAATAGGTGACGCGCTCGCAATAGGCCGGCACGTAGCGGGCAAGCCATTGCTTGAACGGCGGCCGCGCCATGGCCGAGTGCTGCACGCCCCACCCGAGGATGAGCCCGAGATCGACGGCGAGCGCCCAGCCCAGCGGCATCGTCGCCGGGTCATCGACAGCGGTGGGGACGACCGCCCCGAGTAAAAAGAAGATGCAGTACGCCAGCCCTGCGACCCCCACCGCGTAGCAAAAAGCGCCGTACATGACGGCCAGCATGCTGGCGCGCTTCGGGTTTGCCTCAAGCAGCATGACCGGCCCCTTCCACTGCTCCGGCAAGGCCAACGTCCACGGTGACACCATGGCGCAGGGTCTGCAGCACAACGCAGCACTGCTCGGCGATACGCACCAGGCCATCGATCGTGGACTGCTGCGTTCCCTCTTCAGCGACCACGTGCACCGACATGCGGAGGCGCTGGAAGGCCACCGGGACATCCGACGACACCATCAGTGTCCCGCGAACATCAACGTCCGCATCCGCGGTGATCGAAACCTCTCGCAAGCCAACGCCCAGCCGATCGGCGACGACGCGCAGGGTCGAGTCCAGACAGCTGGCGAGCGCGCCACAGAGGATGTCGCCTGGGACGGGTGCATCGCTCTCGCCACCCACCGCGCTGTGAAGCGCCACGGGAACGGTATGGTTCCCCTTTAGCGCGACGCTGCCGTGCAGCGGGTCATCGGTGGTCGAGGTGGTCTGCGCCGAGTCCGTGACCCAAGCGGCCTGCGGGGTGCTGCCGTACAAGCGTGTCAGCGGGCGTTGACGGTCCCGCATGAAGTTCGAGGCGTTCATGACCCTGAGGCGCTAGGTCTCGCGTGGCACCCCGCCAGTTCCCGCCTAGCGGAGGGACGCGACGACCCATGTTCTTGATATTGCTATGTTTATACCATCGAACTTTTTGACCCCAAGTCGGCGCGGGTGGCTGCTCCCCCTGCACTGCCGCCCGCTGAGGAGGCGCTATCATAGCCAAACCGGGCCAAGCCCGTGCCTCGACCATGCAACGCGACGCTCCGGATGTGCGCTTCTTTCAACTGCCTTCGGGGCAGCGCATGGCGTACTCCATCGACGGGCAAGGGCCTCCGCTGGTCTGCTCGGCGTGGTGGGTCAGCCATGTCGAGGCCGACTGGGACGCTCCCGGATTTCGTCGTTTCTTCTCCCGCCTGGCTGAACGCTGCACCGTCGTTCGGTATGACCGAATCGGCGCCGGGCTCTCCGACCGCGAGCGAGAGGTCATCACGCTCGAAGAAGAAGTCCACGCACTCGCGGCCGTTGTCGACGAGTGTGGCTTCGAGAGCACCGCGTTGTTCGGGGTCGCCTGCGCGGGGCCACCCGCGATCGTCTATGCGGCCGAGAACCCGGAACGTGTCAGCAAGCTGGCGCTGTGGGGCTCGTTTGTCGAGGGCAACGACGTTGGACCTCCCGCGACCCGCGATGCCGTACAAAACCTCGTGCGCAATCTGTGGGGGGTGGGCGCCGCGGCGATAGCCGACATGTTCGCGCCCGGACTGGACGCGCCCGAGCGTGCCACGATGGCCAAACAACAACGGCTCGCCGCTTCGGCCGAGGTGTCGGCCGACCTTCTCGCACTCACGTTCGACATGAGTGCGTCCGCTGCCGCCCAGACGATCCAACAACCGGCGCGCGTGTTCCATCGCAAAGGTGATCGCGCGATCCCCTACGCCGCGGGACGAGAGTTGGCCGCCACCCTCCCCAACGCCACGCTCAAATCGTTCGAAGGCGCCGCCCATGTCCCATGGTTCGGAGAGATCGACGAAGCCGCGGATGCGATACTGAGCTTCGTCGTCGCCAGCCCTGATTCGGCCGAGACGAAACCTCCGGTTGAACAACGCGACCGAGAGCTACGGCGGCAGGGCGATCTGTGGCGGCTGGACTACGGCGGCCGGACGATCCATCTCAAGCATGCGCGCGGGCTGGCCGACCTCGCAGTGTTGTTGGCGGCGCCCGGTGAGGAGATCCACGTCGGTCGATTGTGGACCGGCGTCGATACGACCGCTCGGCTCGAAGATCCAGGCGATGCCGCATTGGATGAGGCATCGCTTCGCTCGTATCGTGAGCGCCTCGATGAGATCGACGACCAGCTCGGCGATGCCGGAATGCTCGGAGACTCCGACAAGGCGGAACGTCTGCGGTCGGAGCGCGCAGCCCTAGCCCAGGAGCTCCGCGCTGCGGTCGGGCTCGGCGGGCGGCAGCGGGCGCTCGACGATCCTTCTGAGCGCGCCCGCAAGGCCGTGACCGCTCGCATCCGCGCAGTGATCAAGAAGATCGCGGACGTGCATCCCGATCTTGCCGACCATCTCCGGGACCGCGTAAAGACCGGCACCTACCTTTCGTACGGCGAGAGCAGCGATCCAGCGTGGAGCGTGGGCGACTAGGCAGTCGCGGTCTCTCCTCCTCCAGCGGCAGCAGTAACAAAACTTGAATTGCCGACGCCCCTCGGTCCTCTACCCGTGATGACGGCCTACCCAGGCCCGCCGGAAAAAGGACCCGATGCCACGCCTACACCCACACTACCTAGCGATCGCGGCCACCGTGGCGCTGGCCGCCTGCAACGACTCCTCGGAAATCGAGGGCGCCGTCGAGGACATCACCGTGACCCTGGACTCAGACCGCACCATGGCCGTCGGAGACTTCGCCGCCCTGTCGGGCTCTTCGCATGTTCCCGCGGGCGTCTCCGAACGGGCGACACTGCAAGTCCTCGACACCAATATCGTCGAGCTTTCGACCGCTGCCTTTATGTTGTCGCCGGGCGACACGCTACGCAACATCGACGAGGCTGCGATCCGCGTCCGTCTCGGAAGCAACGAGGACCATACGATCGGCGTCGACGTGCAGTGCGTCGGAATCGGACAGTCGCAGGTCACGTACGGACCGGACGATTTCGAGGACAAGCTCGCGACGGTCACGATCACTTGCGTTGACCCCGATGACATCGAAGACACGACGACCGGAGGAGAGCCTGGCGGGAGCAGCGGTTCGGACAGCACGGGCGAGGCCACCACCGGAGGCATCACCGACGACCTCGGCGGAAGTGATACCGGGGGAGGAGAGCCTTTTGGCGTCACGGTGATCGACGTCCCCGGCTTGATCGATCTGAACCATGTCGCTGCAGTTCCGGACGCACGCAATGTCGACAACGAAGTGCCGCCCGATGGCGATAACCGGGATGAGACCACGGTCGCGATTCGGGGCAATGGCCAGCTCGGAGTCCTGGATCTCGAGACCGGCGACGCCCAGCTGCAGCCCGCCACAGGGCTCGATGTCGTCGCCGTCGAAAGCCCGGCCGGGTCTCCGTTCCCGACCATCTTGGTGCCGTTCAGTGGGTTCAGCGATTTCAGTAACGGGACCGCACTAGACCCGTTCACCCCCGAAAACTGGCTCATCGCGCCCGGGCTCGGAAGGCCAGAGCACGTCAGCGCATCCGTGGATGGATCCGGGCGACTGACCGTGGTCGACCGCGACGCCGACGACATCAAAGTGCTCCTACCCAACGCGGGAACCACGGCACTGGAGCTCGAGTACACGATTCCCGCGGCGTTAATCGATGGGTTCTCCGTCGATCCCATCTCCGCTGCTGTCACACTCCACGACGGAACGACCGTGGTGATGGCCACGGATGCAACCTCGGCGTTGATGCAGGTTGACGACGCCAGCGGGACTCCTTCGATAGAGCTGATCGAGGCGGACCTTCCTGGAGGGCTCGCCGCCGATCTCAAGATCGCAGGCGATGTCGTCGTCTACGGCTTCAACGACGGGTTCGACAGCGGAGTCGTGGCATTCGGCTTGGACTGGGAGGCCCCCACGGTCGCCAGCTTCATCGCGGAGGACACCTTCGTTGCCTCCGTCGACGCACGGGTCGAAGCGGACGGCATCGAGGTGGCCGTGTTCACAGACGCTGGCCTCTCGCTGCTCACGTTCTCCGACGTGGGGGACTTCGGCGGGGAAGTCCAGATCCCCGCCGAGGAGTTCCTCGGCAGTGAATGCACGGTCGCCGTCGACGCCACGTTTGTCGCCGACATGGTTGTCGGCGGTTGCTTCAACGAGTCGGCCGTGATCATCATCCAGCCCGGCTCCCGCTGAGTGGCAGACCCGCCGCGGTAGCCCGCGGCGAGTCACCCCACTGACCCTGCGTTAGCAGGAGCAGGCGGCGTCGGCGACGGCCGCGTCGACGCAGAAGTTGTCCCACAGCATGGTGCAGCAGAAGTCGTCGGCACCACACACTGCCGCCGCACACGGGGAGCACGCTTCCTCGAGCGGGCCGCCCTCGAGGCATTCGTCGTGAGCGCAGCCGCCTTCGACACACTCGGCGCACAGGTCGATGGCCTGATCGACGCACAAGCCATCCCAGTCCGTGGAGCAGCAAAAATCATCTGCATTGCAGACGTCGCTTGCGCATGGGGAGCAGTCATCGGGGAGCGGGCCACCCTGCTGGCACGGGCTGTGCGAGCACTCGCCGCCGCCACAGTCCCCGCCACATTCGTCGGCGACCGCGTTGACGCAGGTCGCGTCCCAAGCGGTCTGACAGCAGAACGGGTCTGCGGAGCAGATCGCAGAGACACAAACGCCGCAGGTCGGATCGAGCGGCTCGCCCTCTTCGCACTGCCCGTGGTCACACCCGCCGCCGCCGCCGTCGCAGCTGCCTGCACACTCGTCTTCGACAGCGTTGACGCAGACGCCGTCCCACATGTTGCTGCAGCAGAAGTCGTCGACCGCGCAGACAGCCGCTGCACATGCACCGCACTCGGGGTCGAGCGGTGTGCCCTCGGTGCAGACGTCGTGGTCGCAGGTTCCGGAGCCGCCACCAGGTGGCGTGGCCGTGCAGTCGTTGAGCAGCGTTGGGCACGGTGCACAGATGCCCAACCCGCCGACGACCGGCTGACAGAACATGTGGATCAGCTGCTCCTCGTCGCCGAAGAGCTGGTCGAGGAGGATCGCGGCCGCAATCGCGCCCAGCGGGCCAAAGGCATCGTCGGCCACCTCGTTGATGTCGATGTCCATGCAGTCGTCGTCGACTTCACACGGCACACACACGCCACACGCCAGCGTGTCGTCGCCGATATCGATGCTGAGCTCCGCGCATCGGGCCATCGGGTAGTCGATGTTGGCGTCGCCGATACCGTCGATGCCAGTGATCTCGCGAAGGAGCTCGCCGACGTTGTAGACGACGCCGATCCCATCGCAATCGCCGTCGTTGCTGCAGGTGTTGGTCACCGCGTCGAACGGCTCGGGCAAGAGCACAACGCCGTCACCGAGGTCCGAGCAGCCCGTCGCTTCGGGGCCGCAGCTACCATGGCCACCGTTGATGGGCAGTGCACATTGGCTGAGCGCGTCGGTACACCCGGCACAGTCGGCGTCGGACTCACACGTCCCCGTGACCTCGCCCGGGATCCCGCAGATCTCGATGCATACGCCCTGATCGGTGCATTGCTCGCCCTCGGGGCACGGGAAGGAGTCTGAACACTCTGCGCACTCATGGTTGTGGCAGGCGTGGGCCTCGTTGCCCTCCGTGCCGCAGCTGGAGCACTCCGAATCCGACAGGCAGGACTCGGGGCAGGCCGACACACACTCGCCGGCCTCGCACAGCTCTGTCGCCTGGCAGTTGCCTTGGCTGTCGTCGTTGCAGGCCGTACAGGCGCCCTCAAAGCACGACTGGAACTGAGGCGCACACGCGGCACAGTCGTCGTCGGTGTCGCAGTCGATCGCGGGAAGCCCATCGGCGGTTGGGCACTCGAGGCCTTCGGGCACACAGTTGCCGAACTCCGTGCACATCTCGCCAGCCTCGCAGCCGATCTGATTCTCCGGGTCGCACTGGACACACGCGGACTGGTCGGTGTCGCAGATGTTCGCGCCATCCGGGCACCCGTCGCAGTGCTCGTCGAACTCGCAGTTGTTCAGGATGCAGGCGCCGGACCCCATCGGGCCGGTGTCGCCGCTCGTGTCGTCGTCGAGCCCGTCCGAGTCGTTGCCGTCGTCCGTAGCAGTCGGGTCATCGTCTGCGCCGCCCGTGGGCGATGTGTCGTCACCCAGCGAGGGTCCGCCCGTTCCCAACGTTGTGGCCGCTCCGCCATCGTCTCCGCAGGCGCTAAGGGCGACTGCCAGCGGAAGGGACAAGGCAAGCGAGAGAGTGCCGCGCAGGCTAGCAAGCGCGCGGAGAGAGGTCGGGCGGAGAGTCAACATAGGCGTATCAGGAGCCGGCTTTGGCCAGCCAAGTGGCTTCGAAGATACCACCCGCGCGCCGTCAGCGGCGCCCCCTGCGTCGCGACGAATTCTTCGCAGCCACGCAATCGGTGACCCCCACGACTGAAAGTCGGTTCGTTGAGTCGAATTGTGAGGTTCGGCAACTCCCATCTCCCATCGCCCGCGTGGATCGGCGTGCCCATCGCTCTTCGCCTCGGCTCCCGCCGATTGGCGCGGACGTAATATGCTCCGCGGCGCCATGAGCCGTTTCGCTGTCGCTGTCGCCTCGCTCGCTGTCGTTTCGTGTACCGGAAAGACGGCGGAGCAGCCTCCGGCACCCAAGACCGCCCCGACTGCGCAAGCCAAAGCCGCTGGCCAGGCCGAGCCAAAGCCTGCGACGCCGAGTCCAACGCCGACCCCAGCCGCTGTCCCAACTCCCGCTCCCGCTCCCGCTGCGGACCCACCCGACGCGCCCACCACGGTCGACGGCCAACCCCTCTTCGCCAAGCCTAAGATCATCGCCGCCCGCGACGCTGGCGTCGTCATGGGCGAGAGCGGAGCCAGCCCCGTAGCACTTGCGCTGACGCCACCCGTCGGCAGCACAAGCACGGTGCCCGTCACGATGGACCTGCGCCTTGCCGTGTCCGTCGCCGGTCAAACCGTACCCGCCACCGACATCCCCACGATCTCACTCGACGCTGTCATGGAGGTCACCGCCCTGAATCCATCGTCGGTCATCGTGGACGTCAAGACGGCCAACGTGAAGGCGAGTGGCGAGGGAGGCACCGCGCGTGTTCAAAAGGCCCTGGACGATGCAGTCAAAGAACTGAGTACCGCGACCGCGACCGTCACCCTCGATCGCTCGGGCGGGGCGACCGTGCTCAAGAAGGCTGGCGGGGACGGGCCCAACAGCCTCAAGCCTTCGCTCGACGGATTCTTCGACACCCTGCGGCCCATGTTCGCGCCTCTGCCCAAACAGCCCGTGGGTGTGGGCGGCTCATGGGAGGTCGTCACGCACCAAGAGGACGGCGGCGCCGCGATTCAGCAGGTCGTTCGCTATGAGGTCACCGCCCTGACCAACGATGTTGTGTCGTTGTCATGGTCCGTCGATCGAGGAACGACGGCCGTCGGGCCAACCGACGCCGCGGGAATCGAAGCGCATGCCGCCGCCGGAAAAGGCGTGGTGCAGTTCTCGCTTCGAACGGCGCTGCCGACCTCCTCCGCAGCCGAGATTGTGAGCCGCACGCACGGACGCGTGCAGCTTGGGACCAATGCGTCACCGATGATGGTGCATCAGCAGACCAAGACTCGACTCGGCGCTGGCTAGGGGCCTGATCTCCTGCGTGGCCTCGACCCCACGCGCATCGCAGGAGGCAGGTCTGTCATCGGCTCGCCGGTTGAGGCTCGGGAACTCCCACGCAGCGGTCGCCTGGCTCGGCGTCCAGCCATCCTGCGTTGCCGCGGTGCCGGAGAATCTGCGCGACATTGTCGGCCGAGAAACTGCACATCCCGTCGCCGCCCGTGCCGTTGTAAAAGCCGAGCTGCATGCAGTCGGTGACGGGACCGCTGTGCTCCAAACCCAGGATGTGTCCGAACTCGTGAGCGACGTGGCCGATGCAATGTGCCGGGCCCTGTTCGTCGAACGGAAAGTTCACACCGCCATACTCCCCGTAGAGGCAGCCCAGGTCGTCGCCGTCCATCCAGGCCCCGCCGAAGTTGGCGCCCACGCGCCCGTCATGTCGCGAGGTTGGATGGTTGACGACGCGATGCAGTGGGTCGAAGTCGTCGAACCCCAGCTTGTCGTACACCTCGGCCTTGATGTTCCCGAGTCGGTACCACCGAGGGTCATCATGGATGCCATCCGGCGTGTCCACGTACCACTGCCCCGCGTGGTCACCCTCGACGACAGCCACGAGCGGGTCGGCCAGTAAAAAGGTCGCTCCCAGCTGCGAGTCCCAGTACGCCTGAAAGTGCAGCGCCGCGGACTCGATCGCATCGTACTGCTCCTGCGAGAATCGAGCGTCGGCTTCGACGAAGTAGACAAACTGAACGCTGGGTCGACCACCGCACGAGGCCACGCCGCCTGCCTTGCCGCTGGAAGTGTTTCCGCCTTCGTCCGCGGTGACGCCCGCTACTGTGGGCGTCGGGGTATTGGCCGACGCGGGCGCGCCAGTCGGCCGGGTGCATGAGAGCAGCGCCGCGAGCCCGAGCGTCGGCCTCGGGTTTTTGAGCCACTGTCCGCGTCCCACGGACGCAATGATACTCGCCCAGCGTGCGGCGTGGTCTCGTCGCAACCCAGCTGGGCGTCTGGGCCATCCAACCTAGCTGCCGACCGCTTCGAAGGTATTGAGGCCTAACGCGCCCTCCACGTCCGTGAGCATCAGCTCGCCCTCAAAGGTCACTGCCACGGGAGTCGCCTTGTTCCCCAGGATGTTGGTGCCTCTGGCAAACCGGACCCTCTTGAACACGACGTCAGCGTCGAAGCAACAGTCCTCGAAGTCGACGTTGTCGAGGAACGTGACATCGACGAACTCGACGGGCTGTTTGTTGTGCCCGGAGCTCTGGAACATCGCTGGGCAATCGATGGTGGAGTTGACCAGTCGGAGCCCGGAGTTGAAGTACGCAGCGAGACAATCGAGCTCGCGGATACGGCAACCGGAGATGGCCACTGGGCCCACGAAGTTGCCGAACGGGGCCGAAAAGTACAGGTCGTCGTCGTCCGCGATAGCGACCGACTTGGTCTGCTCGGTGAACGTGTAGCGCATGTGGAGACGAACCCGCGGTCACTTCTTTGCGTACTTCACCGAACAGCCATAGGCGGCCGACTCCGCGGTGCTCGCCGGATTCCCCGCCCGCACATCTGCGAGTGCGGCCCCGACGTAGTCAACTCGCTCGCCTTCGTTGGGCACGCCCATCGGTGCGTTGTCGAGGCCCCCAGCGTACGCAAGCGTTCCGTTGGGGCTCACAACGAACATGTGCGGGGTCTTCTTCGCCCCGTATGCGTGCCCGACCGCCCCATCCTCGTCGAGCAGCACCGGATTCTTCATCCC